>Ga0318561_10000247_pt1 | contig 14750 bp, 10 predicted proteins | sample GRESIP065b5f23_FD_202526 | JGI IMG/M metagenome (GOLD analysis project Ga0318561, IMG submission 202526) | Tropical soil microbial communities from Luquillo Experimental Forest, Puerto Rico - GRE.SIPMG.065b5f23 | ecosystem: Environmental > Terrestrial > Soil > Tropical forest > Bulk soil... | reverse complement strand
CCCGAGCACGATGCAGCCGCCAGCAAACCTCTGCCGCCGGACGCGCGCGTCCTTCGAGTGCATGTATTCTCCCCGCGGTTACAGCCGAAGACGAGTGTGATCTTCTTGTCGGGATCTTACGTTGCCGTCACGGTTGCTGTCTTCCCCCCCGCCCCTAGGCCGGTGCGCGGTGACGCGCTGCGCTCGCGATCACGAGACTGCCGACGCCGGCGATGATGAGCAGGAAGCGCAGGGCACCGCCGAGAAGCGGCACGCGGGTGAGCAGGAACAATACGATCAGCACGCCGATCAGCACGCCGATCAGCACGAGGATGCGATCCCGCGTGACGAGCTGCACGCCGCTTCGCATGCGCGCCAGCAGCCACTCGCCGATCGCGGCGGCTGAGGCCAGATAGCCGAGCGGCAGCAGCAGCAGGTACGCGAACAGCAGCAGCAGCGCCAGTGGGATACCGACGATGGTGAGCATGAGGAACACCAGCGCCACCGGCACGCAGACCAGCACGCCAAAGCCGAGCAGCAATGCGAGCCACAGCTGGTTTCGGGCCACTTCGCTCACCGCGTGAGCAAAGCCCGGCCAGAGGGCGAGCAGAATAGTCCCGGCTACGATCCAGCCGGCCAGCCATATCCAGCTACCGGTTCCGAGTCCACGGTGGTGACCGAGGCGTTTCCAGTGGCTGCGCTCGATGTAATGCGTGCCACCGCGGATCTGTGCGCCGTCGGCGATGACCGCGGGCTGCGGGCCGTAGTAGGTCAGGACCCCGTCGATGACCGCATGCGGACCGACGTTCAGCTCCCCGCTCGTGACATCGACGTTGCCGTCCACATGTCCGTCGATGCGCGTGCGGCCCGCTCCAACCTGCAGGTATTTGCCTACGTGTCCCTCGACTGTAACCTCGCCGCCGCCGATGCTGAGCGCGCCTTGCACTCCGGCGTCCGGGCCCAGCTCGACATGACCGCCGGCGATGCGTGCATTGCGGGCGACCTTGCCGTCGACTCGCACACGGCCGCCGGCGGCATAGAGGCCGCCAGCGACATCGGCATCGAGGTTGATCTCGCCACCGGTTGCGACCTCATCGCCCTGCACGGCTCCCGAGCTCGACACGCGCCCCCCCGCAAGAATGGCGTCTCCCGCGGAGCCGTCCGTCACCCGCACCTCCGAGCCCGCCACGAAAAGATCGTTGCCGAGGTTGTGCGCGAGCGCCGAGCGTTCGGCTGCCGGAGCCGTCTGTGAAACCAAGACCAGGCACAACGTCGTGACCAGCGCCGACAGCGCTCTCCGGCGGCGTGTATCAACGCAACGCATGCGCGGCCGCACCGACGATCGGTCCCTGACCGAGCGGCTGAATCAGAACTGCCGCATCGGTCGCATCGCGCGGCAGAGCGGCGAGCGGCACGTGGAAGGCCTTGACCTCTCCTTGCCACGTGCCAAGGGGTCGCACCTCGCGCACGATGTTGAACTCCTGGAGGTTGCGGCCGGCGTTCTCCCCGCGGCCGATGGCCGACACGGCGTGCCGCAGATAGGCCACGAGCAGTACGTCGCAGCGCGGGGCCTGCGGCTGCGCACCAACGTCCACGAGCAGCTCGGACTCTCGAAGGGAAACGCTGAGCGGGGCGCCGGTCCTTTGCACGGCCAGCGCACTGGTGACGGCCCTGCCATCGGCGCCCACGGCATCCGTGCGTCCGTCGATGACGAGCTCGGGGGTGTAGACCGACGCACGGTGCAGGTTGCGGGCATAGATGTCCTGCCGCGCCACGGACTGCGGCAGGGCGAAACGGTCGCGCCAGCCGAGCTCATCCCAGTAATCCACGTGGAATGCGAGCGCCACTACATCGGGGCGTGTGCTCAGCTGCCCGAGGTAGGCGTCGGCCGGTGGGCACGAGCTGCAGCCCTGCGAGGTGAAGAGCTCGAGCACCAGCGGCCGCGGTTGCGCGCCGGCCACGGCCGAGCCGCACAGCACCGTCATGGCCGCGAACCATCCTGCCAGCGTGTTTGTCATGCGAATCCGCAGCGTCACTTGTCCTGCACCATAGACCGTTCCCGGCACGGCGATATTGCGCTCAAACCCCGCGGAACTTCCACAGCGCTCATCGCCCGATCAGGTTCGGGCTGTCGAGTCTGCAGGCATTTGGGCGAATAGCGATTCGCGCGGCTCACCTGTCGGGCTCGCCGCTCAAGCGCCGGATGAGTGCGGTCTCGGCCGGATCGTACGGCCGGCCATCGGTGCGGAACACGTCGTGGAACCACGGGGTGGGCTCGTGATCGTAGGGCTTCTGCCACGAGTCCCACGGATAGATTGTCTGGGTCTTGCCCTGCACGAGGCCCCAGCTGAGCGCGCCGACACGAAACTTCCTCGCGATCGGCAGCGTGTTCTCGAAGGTGCTGCCCTCGCTGCGCGCCATGAACTCGGTGCAGATCAGCGGGCGTTGGTAGCGCATCAGGGCCACGACCTTCTGCTCGAAGATGGCGGGCTTGTCGTAGCTATGGAAGGAAATGACGTCGGACTCGGCGAGCTGGATCAGCGGCGTGCCGGAAGCGCGACCCGCGTGCTCCCAACTCTCGCCCCAAACACCGCTGGTCAACGGTTGTGTCGGATTCGCCGCACGCGCCCAGGCGAACACCTTCGGCAGGAGGGCGCGCACGCGCTCACCCTTGTGTGGCGCCTCGCGGCTCGCGTAGCTGCCGCCGACCTGGTCCGAGTAGGAAGGCTCATTCCACACGTCCCAGCCGAGAACGCGCTTATCGCTGGCGAAGGCAGCGACGACACCCTTTACGTACCGCTCGAGCCGCGGGTACTGCGAGGGATCGGCAAGTGTCACGGCGCCCGGGCTCTGCACCCATCCTGAGTTGTGGACTCCAGGGACGGGGGGGTGCTGTCGCCCCAGGTGCGGGTCGGGGTCCCAGACTGAATCGAACAGAACAAAAAGTGCACGGATGTGGTGGCGCGCTGCGATCTCGAGGAACGCGTCGATGCGCGTTCTGAAACCCGCGGCGTCCTGCTGCCACAGCAGATCGTGCAGGAACACACGCATGGAGTTCATGCCGATGGCTTCGGCCCATCCCAGCTCCAGGTCGATCCTGCGCGGATCGAAGCTGTCGGCCTGCCACATCTCGAGCTGGTTGATCGCGGTCGCGGGTATGTAGTTGGCGCCCAGGATCCAGGGCTGGCGCGCGTACCATTCACCGGCCTGCTGCTCGGTCCAGCGCTCGCGTGCGGCCGGCGCCGTTGCCGCCGTGAGACTCGCGAGCAGCAGACCGAGAACTGCGCCGGAGTGCGGCACGAGCCACCTCAACGGGTCGCTCCCGCTCGCCGCACCGCGAGTCGCACGCCGTCGGCTCTCATGCGCCGTGCGCTAATGAGAGATGGCTGGGGCCGCCGACACGCTGCCCAGCGGACGGCGCGCGTAAACGCCATAGGCGAGAATCACCGCGTAGCACAGCGCCGGGAGGATGAGCGCGAAGTGCAGACCGCCTCGGTCGGCGAGTCCACCGGTCAACGGCGGGATGACCGCACCCCCGACGATGGCGACACCGATGACTCCGGCGCCTTCTGCGGCGCGCTTGCCGAGACCCTCGCTCGCCAGACTGAAAATAGTCGGGAACATGATCGAGTTCATCAAGCCGACCGCGAGCAACGTCCACCCGGAGATCGCTCCCACGGAGTTGGCGGAAATCACGATGAGCGTGATCGCTCCGGTAGCGACGCACGCAAGCACCTTGCCCGGAGCAAAAAAACGCAACAGCCCCGAGCCGATGAAGCGGCCCACCAATGCGCCACCCCAGTAGAAGGGCACGTGCTTGCCCGCCTCCTGCGCACCGAGGGCGAGAGTCGAGGGCTGCATGAGGTAATTGACCAACAGCGAGCCGATCGCGACCTCTGCGCCGACATACAGGAAGATGCACAGGGCGCCGAGCGCGAAGCGCGGTTGCCTGAGCAGCCCGAAGGCGTGGAACATGGTGCCGCTCGTATCGTGCTGCTCCCTGAGCCGGTTGCGGTGCAGCCAGACTGCCACAGCAACAATGAACAGAATGGCCGCGAGCCCCAGGTAGGTCGTAACGATGGTGTGCGTCTCTGCGGTGCGAAAAGCGGTCAGGGCGGCACCACTGAGCGTCTTGGGATCGACCGTCGCGAGGCTCCCGAGGATCAGGATCGAGCCCACGTAAGGAAACACCGTGGTACCGAGGGAGTTGAAAGCCTGCGCGAAGGTGAGCCGGCTGTGCGCGGTGGCCGGATTGCCAAGCATGGAGATGAGCGGATTGGAGACGACCTGGACGATGGTGATGCCGGAGGCCAGCACGAACAGCGCGCCGAGAAACAACGCAAACGAGCCGGCCGAGGAAGCCGGCACGAACAGCAGGCACCCGACCATCATGGTGAGGAGCCCGATCGTCGCGGTGCGCATATAGCCGAGGTGCCGCACGATCTGCGCGCCAGGGAGCGAGATGAGGAAGTACGCCGCGAAGAACGAGGTTTGAACCAGCATCACCTCGGCGTAGGAGAGCGTGAACAAGCCCTTCAGCTTCGGAATGATCACGTCGTTCAGGCTCGTGATGCCTCCGAATATGAAGAACAGCGCGAAAACGAACAGGCGGAGCTCCCGCACGTTCGACCATGGGGCGGGATCCCCGGAAGTTCGCGCATCTTGCCGCTCGACCTTGCTGTTCATGAAGTCACATCCTCGAGCTTGGGGCACTGATCGGCGCCGGGCAGCGCAGCGTCCGCGGGATACAGCGCCATGAGTTTACGCATAACTCCGTTGGTCCAGCCAAAACCATCCTGCGTTGGATATTCCCCGCCGCCACCCTCACGGTCGGTCGCGATCACGTCGTACTTTTCGACCAGCTTGCCGCTGCGGCGGTAGACACGCTCGACATTCAGCATCCAGCGGCAGGCGACGCTTTCCGCAAGCCGATCCTCGCCGTAGCGCCTGAAGCCCGAGACGGCGATCCACTGGACCGGGGCCCAGCCATTGGGCGCATCCCACTGCTGTCCGGTGTGCAGCGGCGTCGTCACGATGCCCCCGCCCTTGAGGAGCTCGGAGCGCACGGCGCGCGCCACCGATTTCGACTGCTGCGCGGACGCCATTGCGAGGAACAGCGGATAGAGCGTCGCGGCGGAAAGATGCGGCACACGCGCCCCCTGCCGCCGCTGATAGTCCAGGTAAACGCCACGCTCCTCATCCCACAGGTAACGATCCATGGCCGCCTGCCGCTGCGCCGCATGCCCGGCAAATTCCCGCGCGCAGCCCGCGTCGTGGCTGCGCTCGCAGCCCGCCTCGATCGCCTGCTCCAGTCCGAACAGCAGGCTGTTCAGATCGACCGGCACGATGTCGGTGGTGTCAATGGTCGCGAGCGTGCGGGCGTCCGCCAGCCAACGGGAGCTGAAGTCCCAGCCGCTTTCCGCCGCCGCGCGGATATCGCGGTAGAGCTGGCGCGCGGGGCGGCCGCTCGTGCGGGCGAGCTCGGTATCTTCCCGATATGACTCATCGCGCGGGGTGTCGCGATCGTCCCAGTAGCGGTTGAGGATCGCGCCATCGGGCATGCCGACGACGCGCGCGTGCGCGGCGCCGCGCCGTACCTGCGCAGCGCCGCGCATCCAGAAGGCATATTCGCGCCGCAGTTGTGGCAGGAAATGCGCGTATTGCGCCGCCGGGTCGGCGCCGCCGAGCAATCCGATCATGAGGAAGAAGAAGGGTGGCTGCGAGCGGCTGAGGTAGTACGTGCGTGTGCCGTTGGGGACGTGGCCGTAGCTGTCGATGAGGAAGCCGAAGTCCTCCACCATGCTCCGCGCGAGGTCCTCCCGGCCGCTCTCGATCAGCCCGAGCATCGTGAAGTACGAGTCCCAGTAGTAGATCTCGCGAAACCGTCCGCCGGGGACCACGTACGGATGTGGCAGCGGCAGGAGCGAAGACCAACGCGGCGCGGTCGCGGTCGTGCGCGTGAGCTGCGGCCACAGTCGATCGATGTGCGCGATGATGTCCGGTGCGGCGCTCGTGTCCGGAACGGTGGCGGCGGCGCCCGGCAGCACGAAGGTCGAGGCGACGAAGGCGCGCAGCGCGGCTGCGGAGTCCGGCCGCTCTTCGCGATATTGCGCCAGGATCCGTGCCGGCGCCGTTCTCGGCACGGCATCCGCGAACAGCTTGCCGTCGTCATAGATGCCCTGAGCCTGCACGGCGACGAACAGTCCGTCGAACAGTTCCTGTGGCGGGCTCGGGTAGGGATGGGCGTGGTTCGCCGGCTGTGCCTCGGCGGCCGCGCGGCCGGCGAGCACCAACGCGAGCGCCAAGCCGACTGTCGCCCGCGCGATTCTCACCCTGCGATCCCCATGGCTGCAGTATATCGAGCCGCGCCGCTATCGAGGTGCGCGCTGCTCAATGCGGCGTGCGGGTCAGCTGCACGGCGCCGGCGGCGTCGCGCTCGATGCGAATGTCCATGCGGCGGCCACGGAACCAGAGGTTGTGCAGCGTCAGCGATTTCCAGCCGGCCGGCAGCAGCGGCGCGTACGCCTGGACGAGCCCGGCATCGCGGATGCGCAAGCCGCTGAAGCCGTACAGCAGGCTCTGCAGGTAGCCCCCGGAGCCGGTGAGGAAATAGCCGGTGTTGTTGCCGGCCGTTTCGGTGCGTACGTTGAAGGGCGGCTTGAGCGTGCCGCCGGTGAAATTGGTCGCGAACCAGGCGGCGGCGTCGCTCTCGCTGCCGAGGCGCGCCGCGGCGATCGACCGTGGTGCGATGCCCATCGGGGCCGCTGCCACTTTTTCCGCCGCGTTCGGGCGAATGCCGTATTCGTAGTCGTTACGGGCCAGCTGCGTGCTCATCTCCAGATCGAGCGAGGGCAGGAACAGCAGCGCGAGCGGACCGCCGCCAAAGTTCTCATCCTGCTGGGCGAGGGAGGGATCGAAGGCGAGGTGATGGCCGCCGCCGGCGGCGATGGGAATGTACAGCGAGCCTGCGATGCGCTCCCAGCGCGGATCGGGCCGCTCGCCTGCCACGTGCGCCGCTGCCGTCGCGATGCGCAGCGCTTTCGCGGCGGAAACGTTCGTGAAGGTATCGTTCGGGATATCGTTGTTCGACTCCGCGACCGAGGTAACGTGCAGGATCTCGTAACGATGCGCCGGCGCATCATAGGTCGCGCGGCTCGCCCAGAAGCGCGCGACCTCCCGGATCACGGGCCAGCCGTAGGCGCGCAGCCACGCGCGATCGAGTGTCGCGAGGTAGTACTGCCATTGCGCGATCGCGACGTCGGCGTTCACGTGAATCTCGCTGTCCGCCAGCACGACGGCGGAGTGCGGGGTCTGCTCGCTGCCGTTTTCCGGATCGGACTCCCAGGGAAACATCGCGCCCGCGAAACCGTGCTGGCGCGCTCGCTCGCGTGCCGCCGCCAGGGTGCGCGCGCGGAAGTCGACCAGCGGCCTGGCGCGCTCGGGGTGCAGCAGCAGCAGCGCCGGCATGATCCAGGTGTCGCTGTCCCAGAAGACATGATTGGCGTAACCGGGTGTGAGGGCGCAGGCGCCGAGCCCCCAAGCGGTGCCCGGCGTGGAACTCGCCAGCAGGTAGTACAGCTCCGAATGCACCGCCTGCTGTGCCTGGCTGTCGCCATCGATCAGGACGTCCGCCTGCCAGAGCGCATCCCACGCCGCGCGATGCTGCTCGAGCAGATGCGCGAAACCATCAGCACGCGCCGCGCGTGCGAGCGCGAGATCGTCCGCCGCACCACCGCCCCATCCGTCGCGCGACACGGCGATGTACTTGGTGAAACGGTAGGTGTGGCCCCGCACGACCTGCATGCTGACATCGAGCGAGAGCCGGTAGCGGTCGCGGTGCAGGGCGACCTGTCCGGCGGGTACCCCCTGCGGCAGCGCCACCGTCGCGGCCATGGCCATGGGAAGACCCTGCTCCGCCTTGCCTTCCAACCATAGCGACAGTGAGCTGGCATCGCCTTCGCTCGAGCGCACCGCGGTGTAGCCCGGGTACCAGACCGCGGCCCGGTCGGCGGTGGCGGGTGGCTGCGGCTCGAGCGACAACCCCTGTGCCGCGACGGCCTCCTCCACATCCGGACCGCTCAGTTGCGCGAGCGGAAATCGCGGCGCGTGCTGCGCCCACAACAGCAGCGCGAACGACAATTGCACCGTGCCGTCGTAATCGGGCGTCAACTCGAGCTGCGTTGCGGCGAGATGCGGCGCCGCCTCGCTGACCAGTGTCATCACCGCGATCGCGGTGGTTCGACCGCGGTCGCTATAACGATAGCTCGTCGTCAGGGTGGCCGCGCGCAGATCGAGAGTCTGCCGATAGTCGCTGAAATGCCGCTCGGTGAGCGCGGCTCGATTGAGCCATGCGTAGCGCTCGGCCGCCGCACCGGGATTGACATCGATTTCGGTCCAGGCCGGGATCGCTGCCGGGCGCGACATGTCACCCGGCGCGTAGTCCATGAAGCCCACGAGGTACGCGCGAGTCGCCTCGGTCCCGCGCGGGGCGGTGAGCGTCGAGAGATAGCCGTTGCCCAGGTAACCCGGAAAATATGCCGGAAGATCTCCGAACGCGGCGCTGAGCTCGAAGCTCGCATCGCCGGCAGCGTGAGCGGCGCTTCGCGCGAGCAGCAACACGCATGCCAGAGCGCATGCCGCCGTTGCCGGCCGCCGCGCGGGCTTCGGACCGGCCTCGTGCCCCCTCACGGGAGGCTACCCATTCCTGCCGCCGCGCCGGCGGCAACACCCGCGCGCGACGCCACGCGCGCACCGACTGTTACGCCGGTCGCGACCCGGGCGGGCCGCACGGCGAGGTAGGCGGTGCTCCAGAGCTGCGCCGCATCGGACTCGTCGACGTCCGCGCTTGCGGCGCCGAACGGCGCCGCCTGGTAGTTGCCCGCGGCGTACGACCACGACCAGAGCTCCGAATTTCTCAGCGATCGTGTGACATCGATCGCCGCCCACAGCGTCCGTTGGGCAGCCACCAGGTGGGCGCGCACGGCCGAGGGGAGGTCGGACCGGTCGAGCTGCCGGGCAAGACCGGCGGCGAACAACGCCTGCTGCCACGACCAGACGACGGTGCCGTGGTAGGCATTGCGGGTGAAGGTCGCCTGCAGCGCAGGTGCACCGAACACCGGGTTCGAGACCAGCATACCGACCTCGGTCATGAGACCTGCGGGGAAGGGACGCATCGGCACCGTGACCGCCTCATCGACACGCGCCGCATCGAGATCGTCGAACAGCAGGGCAAACCCCTCGTCCGAATGCATGACCGGAATCGGCCGGCCGGAGTTATCGAGCGCGAGCGCATGAAAGCGCACATCCTCGGCGCCGAGCGCGGCGAGTGCCGGCTGTGGAGCTATACCCTGCGCATCGGCATAGGCACGGATGGCATCGGTAGCTGCCGCACGCGGGATACGCACGGTGAAAAGCTGCGGTGCCTTCTCGCGCCACAGCCGTGCGAGCTGCGCGGCGCGGCCAATGAGCGCCTCATCGCCCGCGCTGAGATACGGTGACAGCAGGCCGCTCGCGTGCAGCTGCGCCGCCGCCTCGAGCGCTGCGGGGACCAGCACCGCGTTGACATCGTACGGATAGCGCCCGCCGCCGAGGCCCGTCTCGCTGTCGCGCCAGTTCCCGACCGTCTGTCCCTCCTTCAACCCGATCAAATGCGCCGGCTGCGGATCGCCAGCGAAACTTTCGGCGCTCCGCAACACCCGGCGCAGGTTGGCGATGAGCGCCGCGCCGCGGGTGTCGCCGCGCTCACCGCGATCACTAGAAGCTGCCGCGAGAAACGGGGCGGCGCGCGGCCGGGCGCGCTCGTCGTGCACGAGCCAGGCGCTCGCTACCGGCGCGAGCAGATAGTCTCCATCGATCATTTTGTAGTCGAGCACCGGAGCGGCGGAACGCGAGCCATCGCGCTGCAGGTGCTCGAGCACCGCGCACTCGGCGATGCATTCCTCGTGTGCAACCTCACCCTGCGGGGAGAGCCGTGCGAGCACCGAGGCGAGTGCGTCCTCGATAGCCGTAGCGCTGAGCACCGGCATCAGCAGGCGCACCGACAGCAGCGTGTCCCGTCCGAAATAGGTCTGGAAGCGCCAGGAGCCCGCCAGCAGCTTCTCCCGATAGGCGAGGAATGTCAGGGTGTCGCGCGCCGCGCTGTCGGTGCCGGCCAGATCGTTCAGCAGCTCCGCAGCCGGGAGCGGCACGAGCGGCGTTTCCCCCGAAAGCGCGGTGATCCGTAACCCGATGCGGCCGTCGGGGCCGGCGCCGATGCGCGTGCCGTGAAGCTCACCGTGCACGACCTCGAGCGCCAGGCGGTAGCCGGCGGCGCCATCCAGCCGGTCGCGCGCCCAGCTGATCGTGCGCCCCTGGACGAGCGGCTTGGCGGCGACCGCCCCGGGAATCGTGGCGGAGGTCTGATAGTCGCGCAGCACGCGCACAGTCGAGAGCACCGCCTCCCGCACCTCGAGTTCCGGCGCTTCGACCGTGGCCTGCGCCACTAGGCCGTACAAGGTGCGGCCGCGATGGTCGCTGCGGCGGACCGTCTGCGGCGCGTCGGTGAGCGTCCAGTTCACCGGCGCGGGCCGATGCACGAACCAGACACCGACACCACTGTCGCCGGCCGGGAAAGCTGCGAGGATCCGCGGCTCGGTTCCGGAGCGCAGCACCAGGTGTGTTGCAACTGCGCCCTCGCGCACCAGGCGGTTGATGTTGAGGCCTTCATCGACCTGGTAGTCGAGCCGCGCGGCGGCCGGCTCCACGGCGGCCGCAGGGGCCGCTGCGAGCAGCCCTGCGGTGAGGATCGTCGCGGCGGCAACTCGCGCCACGGCGTGAATTTTCATGGACGGTCTCCAGGCACCGGCGCGACTATACCCGTTGCACGCGCACATCGATGTGCGTGCCTAGAGCCGCTCCATACGCGGCACCGCGTCGATGACGTCCTGCATCGAGCGGAACTGCGCGGGGTGGGTCAATAACGTGCGTGCCAGTGCCAGGGCCCCGGCTTCGCAACGCCCACGTACGGTAGGGTCCTTGATCCAGTCGAAGTCGATCACGTGGGCGAAGCCGACGATGCGTCGGATCATCTTGCAGGCGCCAAATCCGAGCATGTCGGCAAACAGTCCATCGAGGAATGCGCTGCGCGCCGCTGCCAGCGTGAGGGCCTCCTCGGGTCGGGCGAACATGGAGGTTGGCAGCGCATCGCCATGTGCGTGCTCCGCCCACAGCGCCAGAAAGCTGCTGCGGAACGACTCCCAGAAGATAACTGCCTGCTCGAGTATCCACTGCCGGTACTCGCTACGGCTGTCGTGCCCGGCCGCGTGTCCCGGTTGCGAGTACCAGCTCAGCAGCAGATTGCCGAGGAACGCGCCCAGGTCGAACCCAATGGGTCCGTAGAAGGCGAACTCCGGATCGATGACCCGCGTGTCGCCTTCGGTCACCATCACCGAGCCAGAGTGCAGGTCGCCGTGTACCAGCGCCTGTGCTTCGTTGAGAAACCTGTGCCCGAAGTGCGCGGCGGCCACTTTGAGCCGGCCATCGCCGCGAAGCTCGGCGACGATCTCATCGAGTTGCGGCGAGGTGTGGTGGTTGCGCTCGCTGGCGCGGTAAGGATCGCAGAAGACGAGGTCCACCGTGATGCGCACCAGCTCCTTGTTCCGGGCGAAGAGCGCGATCCCGTCCATCTTGTGCTCGAACGGGCGTGCGAAGTCGGAGGTGAAAAAGCTCGCGCGAGCGATGTATGCGCCGATGTCGCGCGCCGCATTCGGGTAGCGGCGCCCTGCAATCAACCCCTGCCTGAGGATGATGTGCGGCGTCAAGCACTCCATCACCGTGCAATAAAGCTCGGGGTCGTAGTGGTGGATCCGCGGAATGAGCCCATCCACCCAGGGAGCGACCGCGGAGTAGTAAGAAGCTTCGAAGTACGCGCGCTCGAGCGTCATCGGCCAGGACGCTCCCGCAACGCGCACGTAAGGCAACGCCTGTTTGACACAGACCGAGCCGTTCGCTCCCCGCACGATGAATACGAGATTGAGATTTCCATCCCCCACTTCATGAACCTGCCAACTCTCCGGCCGGCCGCCCAGCTGCGCCCGGATCGCCGGTAGGGAACCGACCAGGGCGGGGACGGTGCCGGCGTCGAGGATTCGGTAGGTGGGAGGTGTATCGGTCCCCGGCATGCTCAGCTTCCTGTGACGGTTCCGGGCTGCGCGCCACCGAAGACGAGGTCGGGGTCCGGTGCGTCGGGTCGTCCGTAAGTGCGGAACTTCTCGAGCACCAGGCGCATCTCGGCGTCATCGAGAATGCGCACCTCTCCGAGAGAGAGCGCGGCAGCATACTGGAGCGCGAGGTTCTCCACCTCGGCGGCCAGCGAGATGGCAGCGGCAAGGTCCGCGCCGATGGCGATGACCCCGTGATTGGCAAGCAGACACGCCTTGCGATCCTCCAAGGCGGCCAGGGCTGCAGTCGAGAGCTCCTGTGTGCCGAAGGCGTGATACGGGGCGCAGCGGATATCGCGGCCACCGGCAACCGCCACCATGTAATGGAAGGCCGGAATGCCCCTGCCGGTGCAGGCGAGGGCCGTCGCCCGTGGAGAATGCGTGTGCACGACCGCGCCGGCATCGCGCCGTGACCGGAGGATGTCGCGGTGGAATCGCCATTCGCTCGAGGGGCGGCGGCGCCCGAACCAACGTCCATCGAGATCCATGAGGGGAACATCGTCGAGCTGCAGGGCCTCGTAATCCATGCCGCTCGGGCTCACGAAGAAGCGCTGCTCATCGTGGCGCAAGCTGACATTGCCCGATGTGCCGTGTGTCAGGCCACGACGCGCCAACTCGCGGCAGGCAGCAATCACCCGCATGCGCGGGTCCGTGCTGCCCGGGCCGGCAGTGGGGTCCGTCATCCGGCAACCCGCAGCTCGGGGTACAGTCCTTGTAATCCTGCGCGGCTCGCCGGGCAGCTGCCGCGCTCGGTGATCAGTCCGGTCACCAGCCGTGCCGGTGTTACGTCGAAAGCGAGGTTCAGCGCGGCGCTCGTCTCCGGCACCAGTCGCACGGTCTCGATGCGGCCCGCGGCGCTCCGGCCGGTAATATGCGTGACTTCCTCCGGCGATCGCTCCTCGATTGGGATTGCCGACCCGGCGTGCAGCGACCAGTCGATGGTGCTCACGGGCAGTGCCGCATAAAAAGGCACCGCGTTATCCCGCGCGGCCAGCGCCTTGAGGTAGGTGCCCACCTTGTTGCACACATCGCCCGCCGCCGTCGTGCGGTCGCTGCCAACGATCACCATATCCACCTGGCCGCGTTGCATCAGATGCCCGCCCAGATTGTCGGCAACGACTGTGTGGGGCACGCCGTGTGCCCCAAGCTCGAAGGCCGTCAGCGCCGCTCCCTGGTTGCGCGGGCGGGTTTCGTCGACCCATACGTGCACGGGTATGCCCGCATCATGCGCCATATAGATGGGCGCCAGCGCGGTGCCCCAATCGACGCAGGCGAGCCACCCGGCGTTGCAGTGCGTGAGAATGTCGAGCCTCCGGCCGGCCGTCGAGGCGAGTCCACGGATGATTTCCAGGCCGTGCACGCCAATCGAGCGGCATTGCTCGACATCGGCATCACAGATTGCGGCCGCTTCGCGCAACGCTGCGTCCGCGCGCTCCTGCGGCTGAACACCGGCCAACACGCTGCGCATTCTCGTCAACGCCCAGGCGAGATTGATCGCCGTGGGGCGCGTCGCCTGCAGTATTCGCGCCGCTTCTGCGAGGTGCGGGTCCGAAGGGTCGGAGCGGGCGGCGAGCGCCATGCCGTACGCGGCCGTGGCGCCGATCAGCGGTGCGCCCCGCACCACCATGGTGCCGATCGCACGCGCCGCATCGTCGAGAGTGTCGAGATCGATGGTGGCGAACTCGAAAGGAAGACGAGACTGATCGATGACGCGGACGGTTCCGGATTCGGTCATCCAGATCGTGCGGTAGTGCGTGCCGGATATCTTCATGGTCTGGATAGTAGTTATTGCGCGCGTTCGATCACAGTGAGCGCTGCCGCCGGAGCGGTCGTCCCGGGCGCGCCCCTCACTGCTTTGCGGCTGAGCTCAGGCCCAGGCTAGGCCCCAACGATCCGTACGGTATGCTGGCATTCAAAACGTCTGGCCTTGCGCAGGCGAAGCTCGAGCGCCGCCTGCGTCAGAAGACGAAGAGCCAATGTGCCCTCGATGCGCGTATCGGAAGGGAAGTGAGCGTGCCGACTGGCTTGTCGCCTCACGAAGGCAAATACGCGTTCGCGGTGATGGTGAAAGCACCGCGCAGCGGCGAGGTGAAGACTCGTCTCGTGCCACCGCTGTGCGCGCAGGAGGCATCGCGGCTCAGCGCGTGCTTCGTCAAGGACATCGTGGCCAATCTCCTTGCGGTCGCCGAGAGCGTACCGATCGATTGTTACGCGGCCTATTCGCCCCCTGGAAGCGAGACGCTGTTCCACGAATTCCTCCCGCCACAGGTCCGCCTGCTGGCCCCGCGCAGCATCGGACTGGCCAACAGTCTGCCCGATGCCGTAGAGGACCTGATTGCCGGCGGATACGCAGGCGCGTGCCTCCTCAATGCCGACAGTCCAACCCTTCCGACCTCGCTGCTGACGGAGGCCATCACGAGCCTGAGCGCTCCGGGCGATCGCGTCGTGCTCGGCCCTGCGACCGATGGGGGGTACTACCTGATCGGCCTGAAGCATCCCCACAGGCGCCTGTTCCACGACATCGCCTGGAGCACGGAACGGGTGTATCGACAGACCGCCGAACGGGCGGCCAGC
>Ga0318561_10000234_pt1 | contig 14900 bp, 15 predicted proteins | sample GRESIP065b5f23_FD_202526 | JGI IMG/M metagenome (GOLD analysis project Ga0318561, IMG submission 202526) | Tropical soil microbial communities from Luquillo Experimental Forest, Puerto Rico - GRE.SIPMG.065b5f23 | ecosystem: Environmental > Terrestrial > Soil > Tropical forest > Bulk soil... | reverse complement strand
CTGGCCGGCTATCCGGTGGTGAGCAGCAGCGGCTGGCGCTCGCAGTAGCCCTTGCCAACGGCCCGCGGCTTCTACTGGCGGACGAGCCCACGAGCCAGCTTGATCACCGGTCGGCCGCCCTGGTGACTGGTCTGCTGCAGGCAGCGAACGAAGACCTGGGCACCACGGTGATCGTCGTGTCCCACGATCAGCAGGTTGGCCAGGCGTTCGGCCGCACGATCACGATCCGCGACGGCAAGGTCGGCGCGGAGGGTCACGCCGGAGAGGACTATCTCGTCGTGGCCCGTGATGGCTCGGTCCAGCTACCACCGGATCTGCTGGACGCGCTGCCGCCAGGCTCGCTCGCCAGAGCGGTGCGCACGCAGGCGGGCGTCGAACTGCAGCGCGCTGATGTGGAGCGCCGCTGACATGCTGCAAGCACGCGGGCTGAGTTATCAGCGGACAGGTCAGCAGATCCTCGCCGGGGTCAACATCGACGTCGCCGCCGGCCAGAGTCTCGCCGTCGTCGGGCCATCCGGCTCCGGAAAGACGAGCCTGCTGGGCATACTTGCCGGGCTGTCGGCGCCCACCGACGGGACCGTGCTCGTTGACGGCAAAACGCTCACCCGATTCGCCGGTACGGCCCGCGGTGTGTCGCTGGTGCTGCAGGGCTACGGCCTTGTCTCGTTGCTGACGGCGGCCGAGAACATCGAGGTGGCGCTCCGAGCAGCCGGACGGCCAGCCCGGACGGCGCGGACGGTCGCACTGGCAGCACTTGAGCAGCTTGGCCTGCTCGCGCACGCCGACCAGCTCGTGCACGAGCTCTCCGGCGGCCAGCAGCAGCGCACGGCAGTCGCCAGGGCGCTGGCTCTGGAGCCGCGGCTGCTCATCGCCGACGAGCCGACCGCCGAGCTGGACCCGGCCGCCCGGATCCTCACTCTCGCCAGGATGTTCGAGGTCGCCGAGTCCGGCGGCGCACTGGTGCTCGCTACCCATGATCCAGAGGTTGCTGAGCGATGTGATCAGGTACTCGACCTGTCCCAGCCGGCCGGCTAGCGACCGGAATCACCTGGCCTGGCCACGAGCACCCGATAGCCAAGGTCTAGCTCGTTCCGCTCTAGAAGATGACCCCAGCGGCGGTGCCAGTCGTTGCCGAACATTCGCGCCGGGCACCGGGCATCATCGGGATCTAGCCGCCGGGGCACAGGTGCCGCCATCCGGGCCGGATCTGGGCGGCGTTTGCCGCTGGCCAAGCCTCGGTACCCCGGGCCCTCACGCCTGGAACACCTCATCAAGAACCGGACCGGACATAGCCACCGGTTGATGACTCCGGGTTCGCGGAAGCGTTCCGATCGGCCAGAAGTGCGCACCTGCGGGAGTCCAAGGCGGGCGGGCTGCGCCGGTGCCGGCAGCTGTGGATCTGGGTGTTGAGCCGGGCCTATCGGCTCAGCGGTCAGGGACCTTTGCCTCATCTGGGTATGGCGGCGCCATCGGATCCTGGATGCAGGGAGGGCTTGGCGATGTTTGGGGTCAGACGGCTGGCAAGCGGCGTGCTTATAGGCGCGCTGGCCGGTGCCGCGGCGTGCGGCGGGCCCGCGGCGCCCACGGCGCAGGTGGCGCCTGCTCGCGGGATGCCGGTGATTGTCGATACCGACATGGCCTCCGATGACATCATGGCCCTGGCCTACCTGCTCGACGATCCCGCAGTCTCGGTCCGGGCCATCACAGTCGAGGGCACCGGGGTCGCGCACGGGCTGCCTGGCGCGCGGAATGCGCTGCGGCTGATCCGGGCGCTGCGGATACGCCAGCCGATCCCGGTGGGCTACGGGCCGCCGTCCCCGCTGGCCGGCTCCCGGTCCTTCCCGCTGGCCTGGCGAGCCGGCGCTGACGCCATGTACGGCCTGGGGCTTGCTATGGACGGCCTGGGGCTGCCCGCCTGGCGGGGGCCCCAGCCGGCCGAGTCCGCGGTCCGGCTGCTGGTGCGCACGATCACGCGGTCGCCGCGGCCGGTGCGCCTGATCACACTCGGGCCGCTCACCGATGTGGCGCTGGCCTTGCGCGCAGACCCAGGCATCGCTGACAAGATCGCGGGAATCTACGCGATGGCGGGGGCTGTCCGGGTGCCCGGCAACGAGCCGGTCCACGGCCTCGCGGAGTGGAACGTCTACATCGACCCGACAGCCGCCGCACGGGTGCTGCGGTCGGGGATCCCGATGACGTTCATCCCGCTGGACGCTTCGGATAACGTGCCGATCACCCCGTTCTTCCGTAACGTCGTGCAGGCGCACCCGCGGACGCGCGCCCTGCGCCTGGTCGCCAATATGCTGCGCGACCCCTACTACAGCCAGGCCCCGGTCTACTTCTGGGATCCGCTGGCCGCGGTCACCGCGACCGATCAGCGGGCGGTGCGGCTGCAACCCGAACGGCTGGTCATCGGCACCGCTGAGGGGCCTGGGAGGGGCGTGACCCGGGTCAGCCCGTCCGGGACGACGGCCCGGGTGGCGGTGTGGGCCAGTGCCCCCGCCTTCCAGCGCCAGTTCCTGACAGTCCTGAACGGCGGCAGGCCGCTGCCGGTGCCGACCGTCCCGGCGGCCCGCCGCCTGGCGGTGAGCTTCGACGGCAGCAGCTACCGGTACCACGGTCCGCGCGGCGCACCCGCCGGGCCGCTCCAGGTACGGCTGGCCGACCGCAGCCCGGTGGCGCTCGACAGCTTCGGGCTGGTCATCGGGAAACTGCTGCACGGGCGGACGCTCGCCGATGTCCAGGCGGTCATCCGCCGCGGGACCGCGACCCGCGTGCCGGCCTGGTTCAAGGTCGCGGCCACTATCCCGGCGGCGCCATACGCGCAGCCGGCCTGGGGCGTCACCCTGGGCCCGGGCAGGTACGCGCTGGTATGCCAGCGGGTACGGGACGGCGCCTGGTACGCGCTCACCACGGTGATCATCCGATGAAGCGGCAAACCCAACGGTGCGTCTAGCGCCCGCCGACCAAGGCTGGCTCGGCTGACCCCAAACCGCAGGCGCCATCCAGTACACGCGCCAGATTGGCTCATTATGCGCCGATAAGCGTGCTCGCGACCCCTGCCCCAGAGCGTCCATGTCGGCGGCTCGGCGTGCGGAACCCACAGTCTTTGCTGTCCGGTCGGCGGGCGGCCGGCCTCCCCGCGAAAGAGCCAATCCAAGAGCCAACGCTGGCCGACATCAGGCGACACCCAGCTACGCCAGGCGACTGTCAAGCCTGGTCAAATGCCCACTGAGCGACACTGAGCCACGCCCAGCGACGCCCGGAACGTGACTGGGGGTCAAGGGGTCGCCGGTTCAAATCCGGCCGTCCCGACTGGTCAGAGGATCATTTCGAACACAAACAGTACCGTGCAGGAGTACGGGGTCGCCTACGACACCGCCCAGCACGCGGTAATGACGCTCCAGGCCGAGGGCCTGGTCGTCCGCTACCCCGGCCGCGGGTACTACGTCACCGGGCGCGACTAAGGACACGCCGCAGCCCGCTCGCGTCTCACGCGCGTCTCACGGAATGGGTGAAACGGGCCGGACCCCTTGACTCTGCCCGGACAGGCCGCAGGCCGCTGACCTGCCTGGATGGAATGCAGCGCACGGCCCGGACGGGGCTCATTTCGGTACGGATCAAAAGGCCGCGCCCGCCACGTGCCGTAAAGACGGCTGTCAGCGGTCAGTCACGGCTACTCACGGACACACCCGACGGGGGGTACCTGGGAAGCCGCCGATCAGACGAGTAACGCCGCTACCTTTGCAAGCAGGGTCAGGAGTTCGAGTCCTCCTAGCCCCACCAGGCAAAACACCCGAAGATGATCAACGCGGAATCCCTGCGGGCAGCTAGGTTCTTCTGTGTGAAGTTCTTCTGGGAGGTCTTCGTCACCCTGTTTGTCATCATCGACCCGCCGGGAACCGTACCGATCTTCCTGGGCTTGACAAGCGGGCGCACGACAAGGGAACGCAACAAGCTGGCATGGCAGGCGGCGCTGGTCGCGTTCGGCGTGATCGTGGCTTTCGCGCTTCTCGGCCAGTTGATCCTGGCCTACCTCGGCGTCCAGCTGGCCGCGCTGCAGGGGGCGGGCGGGTTGCTCTTGCTCCTGGTCGCGCTGCAGCTGCTGACCGGAACGGCGCAGGAGCCAACTCCGGCCGAGCGGCAGATGGCCAACGTAGCGTTCGTCCCGCTTGGCACGCCGCTGCTAGCGGGACCCGGGGCGATCGTCGCGACCATGCTTTTCGTCAAGCGGATCAACGGCGCGGTGGACGCGATCGCCTTCTCCGCAGCGCTGATCGCCGTGAGCGTCATCCTCTGGCTCTTCATGCGGTACTGCGACGTGGTCGTGCGGATCTTGCGGCCCAGCGGTGTGGAGCTGTTGACACGCGTCTCGGGGCTGCTCGTCTCCGCGATTGCGGTCCAGCTTATCGCCGGGTCTGTCGAGGCATTCGTGCGCGGTTCTGCCTGATCCACGACGTTGCAAGTGCTGCCAATACTGCTGCCATGCCGCCAGACGACACCTGACATGCATGGACGATTCTGGAATATCGGCCCAGCGGAGGGCCCGTGACAGACGGGCCTGGACGATCTGCCATAACTACGGATCAGAAGGTTGGGGGTTCGAGTCCCTCCGAGCGCACCTCCGAGCGCGCCCAGGTCAACGCTCGGGCGGATCTCTCTGGCCGGGACGTTTGACGGCAACCGTGAGCTTGGGTAGCTGCCCGGGATAGATCGGCTTGCCGGGTGCCCTATGCCTGGCGTGCGTCGACCTTGCTGATCAGGTTTGCGAGCACCTTGTCCTGGGCGAGCAGGTGCTCTTGGATCATCACCGCTTCGTGAAGCACGGCATCGGCGTCGGCGTAGGTGGCCTCGGACCGCTTGTCGGCAGCGGCGGCCAGCACGTTCTGGCCGACGATGATGACCGACAGCAGGACCAGCTGCAGGAACGTCTGCGATATCCAGGACACCAGCGTCACGGCACTGCCGGAGGCGATCGCCGACGGCAGGCTCACCAGCGCCAGCGCGGCGAAGGCGTAGGCGCACCACATCGTGCCGACCCCGGTGGTGACCTTGACCGCGAACCACTGGTTGAACCGCGCGGCGGGATTACCATGCGGCAGCTGGTCCACCACCTTGACCGGAGGGGTCGCCCCCTCCATCTTCTGCTGAGTCCGGCGGTGCGGGATATACCTGTAGATCGACACTTCGGCCATCGGGATACCCTTTCTCGATCACTGACTCCCGGATACCGGTCCGCCCCGCAGGGTGAACTTCCCCGGTCAGGGTGAGAGCGGATCGGCACACCGCGGCAGCCGCGGCTCGCCAAGCCGCCGCGGCGGGACCGGTCGTTACCCAGACCTGACAGGGAAAGGGTCGCAGATTCCGGCATTCCGGGCTGACCGGCGGCACCTGGGTACCGTTGCCCCATGCTCGCCCTGCTGCTGGTGGCCCTGTCCCTGGGGCTGTCTAACTTCGCCGCCGCGGTGGGCATCGGGGTCAGCGGGATCGATGCGCGGACACGGCTGCGGGTAGGGGTGATCTTCGGGATCTTCGAGACCGGTATGGCGATCCTCGGCCTGCTGCTGGGCCGCGGCCTCGCCAACGCCCTCGGCCACGCCGCGCACTGGATCGGCGCCGCGCTGCTGATCGCCACCGGCATCTATGCCGTATTGCAAGCCATCCGCGGCAATAGAGGCCAGGACGGCAAAGCCCCGGCCACACCGGCAGGTCAGCTAACCGGGCGGCTGATCATCACCGGGGTGGCGCTGAGCATCGACAATCTCGCGGTCGGCTTCGCCCTGGGCACCTTCCACGTCAACATTGCCGTGGCGGCCGTCGTGATTGGCGTCGTCAGCATCACTATGTCCCTGCTCGGCTTGGAGTTTGGCAGCAGACTCGGCACCCGGGCCGGAGACCGGGGCGAACTCATCGGTGGCCTAGTCCTGATCGGAGTCGGCGCCGCCATCGCCGCTGGAGTGCTCTAGACGCTCCCCATGGAATGGGACGCCAGGCACGAGCGGAGGCAGTGATCTCTCACAACTTTCGCACAGACTGAGCGGACAGCGCCGGACTGCGGCGTCCGCGCCGGACATCTGGTGGACCCTGACCTGCGGTTCCGGACTGCGGGGCACTGGCCGGACGTGCGGCATTGATCTGGCGGTCAAGGGGTCGCCGGTTCAAATCCGGCCGTCCCGACGCAGGTCAGAAGGCTGATTCGAAATTCTGAGTCGGCCTTCTGGGCGTTTTGGGACCAAGATCAAACGTGCGGGCACCTTGCTGGCGCTTCTTGACCGCTGGTCAAGGGGTCGCCGGGTCAAACCGGCCCCGTCCCGACTGCTGAGCTACCACGAGAACCTGTCCAGCCACACCCGGGGGGCGCTGACAACCGCTCTGCCTAACCGGCTATCACCTGAACACGTGGCCTGGCTTTGCAGGCCGGGATCACGTTGAGATGACGAGATCGCGAGCACTGCCGAATCTGGCCGTGAGTGTGTTAAAGGGCTGACAGGTATCTACGGATCGAAGGTTGCGGTTCGAGTCCCTCCGAGCGCCCAGGTCACAGGCCCTGACCGCTCCGCCGGGTCGGTCACGAACGCCACGACAAGCATGGCGAACACCGGCGCTTACCCGGATTCGCCATAGCCGAAAGCGATGGGCCACTCACGAGCCGTCGGGTAGCACGTCAATGTCAAACTCGTTGCCTTCCGGGTCGGCCATAAGCCGCCACTGGAATCCTTCCAGTTCGCGGACCTTTCCCGGTTCGAGCCACCGGCCGCCGAGCCTTTCAACCTCAGCCGTTGCCGAGTCCAGGTCATCCACGACCAAGTCCAGGTGCAGCCGGTTCTTGCCAGACTTGGCCTCGGGCACCCGCTGGAACCCGACTGTCAGACCGTCGCTGGCTGGCGACAGGACCAGAAACTGGCCGTCGCCGATCGTCGTGTCCACGTTGACGCCCAGCAGGCCGCACCAAAATGGCGCGAGGCGCTCTAGATCAACAGCGTCGATAACGAGGTAACCAACCCTGGCGGCCATGCCAGCCTCCTTGCTCGCGGCCAGGATCACGGTGAGCCTGGTCAGCGCAGCGTACCGGCACCGATGGCGCGCAACCCAGAATCGGGCCAGCCCGATCCCTCGCTACTGGATTCGCCAGGCCAAGAGATGACAGCATCCCAGAGCACCCATGCCGAATACGCGCCGCGAGGAGGCCGAACGCCGTACAGCAGACAAATACAGCAACGCGGACGGCTGGGAACACCTCCGGCCAACTGCCGCCAACCAGCGATCTGCCCTAACGACCGCGAGCGACCTCGGCCCGGGCCGCAGCAACTGTGGGACACGGGCAGGCCGGCGCACTCACGCCAGGCCTGCCCCGCCACCTCAGACGCGATGGCGACTGGCATGAGATCTGCCCCCCGGACGGACCGCCACAACTGTCGCTCGCGACACGGCAAATGCCTTGCTGTAATGAAGAGCGCATGCCGACTCTGCGCCATTCACCCGGATTCCATCTGGGTTACCACTCCGTCCACTGACCTTCGGCCGCTTGCCACACGGACGTCTGCGGCCCGTCGGCGAACACGGGCCCGAAGTGCTCAAACCCGATGCCCAGCTGGTAGTAGGCGTTCATCTGGTCCGCGTCGATCCACAGATCGACGCCGATGACTTCAGGCGAGATCGTCTCGCCCGGATTCGGGCGTCGCGACCATGTCGCGTGCGCGATCTGCCCGTACTTGCGCGCGGTATTGATCGTCGCCGCGGCGTATGCGTTGAACGCCGCCGCGGCCTCTTCCAGCGAGGCTACTCCGGCGCGGAGCAGGCCGACAGCGGCGGGCGATGCGCCGGAGGGCAGCGCGAGATGAAAGTCGCCGAAGCCGCTGGTTGGGGCCCAGAGGATTCCTTCTCGCTCGGTGAACAGAAGCTCCGCGCCGGCCTGGACTTGGGGATCGGCGAAGAACTGACCGAACCCGGTGGGGCTGTTCCAGTAGTCGATGATCAGAATCTCGTCGCTCCCAGCACTGTTGCCGGCGCTGGTGTAGACGTTGTGACTGAGGTCGCCGAGGGCGCGAGCGGCGGCAATGCCATCTGCTGAACCGGCAGTCTTGTTGTGGAGCTCACGCGCGTCGGCGACTGTCGGCGTGTTGACCTTGCCGCGGAGCGTGAACAAATAGGTCGTGGCGGTGGCGTCGGCTGGATAGGTGACTGGCATGGGGTAGCTCCTTCACGGGTTCGATTCGGTCGTCTGGCCGGTTGGGACAGTATGCGGACGTGCTTGGAATTCGATTGGCGTCACGCCTGGTCGGGCGCGTGCCCCGCCACCGCGAAATTGTTCCGGTTCTTGAACTCCTCGGTGAACCGCCGGACGAGCGCGTCATTACTCATGGTGACTCAGGCCGTCGCTGATCCCGCCTGGAAAGGCTTGCCGCTGCCGGTATTGCTGAACAGGCGCAGGCTTTCCAGGTAATAGCCCCAGTTGAAGTTGTATGTGCCGTAGTCGTCATCGCTCAGCTCACGCGCGTAGTCTTGCCGGAAACGGACGGTCGTCCCGTCGCCTTTGTCCCCGAGCTCGAAGCGGAAAGTGTTCTGCGCCCACGGCTCATGCCCGCCGACGCATTCCCAGCACACCAGGGCAGGTGGCTCAAGCGCGGTGACTCGCATGTCGGGGTTGAAATCACCAGCGAAGGTGAAATGCACTATCGCGCCGACCCCTGCCTCGGCCTTCACGATGGTGGTCCACCATCCGGACAGTCCCTGGGCGGTCGTCAGCGCTGCGAATACCGTGTCCCGCGGCACCGTGGTGTCGAACACGTGGTGGATAGTCTTCAACAGCTCAATCCTGCGTCGTGACGGGCTTGGCGGTGGCCAGAACCTGTTCGGGTGTCGGGACCATGTCGTGGGCCTGGCGGCCGTGTTCTTGGGCCTCGGCGATCAGCTCTTCGTCGGTTCCGCGGGCACGCCAGCCGCAGTCACATGCAATCTCCTTCTCCATGCTGGGCTCCTCCGGTCAGACTGATGCGCAGACTACGCTCGAAGGGTTGCTAAATGGTTGGGGAGTGACTGGGCTTGACCGACCTGCGGGCGTATCTCACCGGGCCCTTGTGCCTGGAATCTGGTGAGCGCCTGCTGGCGGAGGCCGCTCTGCCCGGCCCGCAGGGCCGCCACCTGCTCGGCTTCCTCATCGCCGAACACGCCCGTCCGCTGTCACGAGATGAGCTGGCCGATCAGCTCTGGCCCACAGCTCTGCCCACCGCCTGGGAGAACTCGCTGAAGTCGCTGATCAGCAAAATCCGCGCCGCGCTTACGCACGCCGGCCTGCCCGGCCCCGAACTGATCCGCAACGCATTCGGCGCCTACCAGTTCCGGCTCCCCCGCGACGGATGGGTCGACGTGGACGCCGCCACGTTGAGCACCCATCTGGCCGAGGCCGCGCTGGCCGCCGGTGACCTCGGCACCGCTGCCAGGCACGCCTACGTCACCCGGCTGATCACCGCCCGGCCATTCCTGCCCGGCGTGGAAGGAGAATGGGCGCACGCGTGGCAGTGCAGGCTGGAGGATCACCGCATCCGGGCGGTCGAATGCATGGCCAACGTGCAACTCCGGCGCGGCCAGACCACCGCGGCCATCCGCAGCGCGGAGCTCGCCCTCGAACTTGACAGCCTGCGAGAGACCGCGTGGCAGATTCTGATCCGCTCGCACACCACCGCCGGAAACCCCGGCAGCGCCTTGCGCACCTACCAGCGCTGCCGCCAGGTCCTGCATCAGCAGCTCGGCACGGCACCATCACCTGACACCCGTGCCGCCCTGGACGGACTCCCGGGCTAACGCCGGGGCCAGGCTACCGCGGCACGCTCAGCGCGCCCACCCCGCCGCGCAGCCGTAGCGAATAGCCCGTTCGGGACGCGGGTCGGACATAGATACTCACGTCAAGCCGCCGCTCCGAACGGCGGGTCGGCGCGCGCTTATTTGGCGCCGCGCAGGCGGGCCCCGGTCCCATAGCTTTTGGACTTCGCCCCGCGCCCGCCGTGGCGCATGGGTTATGCGTGCTCTCCTGCATGGGCAAACGCGCGTAGCCGATGACAGGGCGTTGAGCCAGCGCATGCCGATGCACGGGCGACATGATCATTCGCTGAAGAAACCCAGTCCGGGAGATGCTGCGGAGCGCTCGGCTTGATTAGTCACCCGGCGGCGGAGCCCGGCGTTGCGTCGCCCGGCTTACTTGCTTTCCTGGTACAGCCATGTCCTTGTCGCGGAGCGGGCGTGAGCACGGTGCAAGTCGCGCCCGCGATGCCACGTGAAAGGCGGTCCTCCCATGCGTTCTGACATCATGCCCGGCGGCACCTTCCCCGACTACGCGCTGCCCGACCACACCGGCACTGTCCGCGCCCTTAGCGACCTGCAGGGCCGCGACCCGATGATCCTCACCCTGGCCCGCGGCCACTACTGCCCCAAAGAACACCAGCAGCACCTGGAGCTGGCCGCCCACTACCCCAAGATCGCCGTGGCTTACACCCAGATCGTCACGATCGCCACCGACGAGCACCACACGTTGCAGGATTTCCGCAACTCGGTCGGCGCCCAGTGGACCTTCCTGTCTGACCCCGGGCGGATCATCCAAAAGGACCTCGACATCGCCGAATACACCGATCCCGAGAACAACCCGATGATCCCGCACACCCTGGTGCTCAAGCCCGGACTGGTCATCCACAGCATCTACAACGGCTACTGGTTTTGGGGCCGCCCGTCCTTCTACGACCTGTGGCATGACCTGCGCGCGGCGACCCGCGAGATCCGCCCGGACTGGGATCTGGGCACGCCGAGGCTCCGTGAGGCCTGGGCCGCGGGCGACTACTCGCCCTTCCACGGATGGGACAGGCGGTCCGGTAAGGCCCCCAGCTGACTGATTCCTGATTTTGGGCCAAGGCGGCGGCCAGAGTTGACCCTGGCACGGGAGCTGCGGACACGCCGGCAAGCGCTAGCCATGCGAGCGGCCGGCAGATGGACGTGCGGAGAGATTCCACGGTCTTAACCAAGATGAACTCGCAGAGGCCGGGGGGTGACGGCACTGGAACGGGTCGTCGTGGGTGCGCCAGCCCACCCCGAGCTTGGTCAGCAGATCCAGGCAGCCTGGGTGATCGTCGGCGCGACCCTCCGTCCCGCCCGGGTCCTCAGGCCTGGTTGCCGGGCTGGGCTGGCCAAGAGCGTCGGCGCGCTGGACACTGTAAGCCCGCGGACCAGCGGCGAGCCGCACTAGAACCCGGGAAGCCCGATGATGACCTTCGCGCACGACGCGGTCCTGACGCTGTACGGGGCCTCCTGGTGCCCGCACTGTAAGCGAGTGAAGAGGTTCCTGGCCGCGCACCGGGTCCCTTACCACAACGTCGACATCGACGCGGAGCCGGAGGCCATCGAGCGGATCAAACAGCTACAAGGCGGCGGGCAGATCATCCCCACCGTGGTCTACCCGGACGGGACGCACGAGGTGAACCCGAGCGACGAGGCCCTGGCCGCCCGCCTCGGCCTGACCCTCACCGCTGAGCGGTCCGCTTACGACCTGGTCATCGTAGGCGGCGGGCCAGCCGGGCTGGCCGCGGGCATTTACGCCGCCCGGGAGGGCATCGACGCCATCATCGTCGATGCGAGCGCGCTCGGCGGCCAGGCCGGGATCAGCGGCCGGATCGAGAACTACCCGGGGTTCCCCGAGGGGATCTCCGGCGCCGAGCTGGCCGACCGGTTCGTCGCCCAGGCCCGCCGCTACGGCGTGGAGTTCCTGCCGGCGGTGTCGGTCACCGCCGTCGACCCCGACGGCGAAGACCTGGTGATCAGCCTGTCCGCCGGGCAGCAGCTGTGCTCAAAGGCGGTGATCGTGGCCACCGGGGCGGAGTTCCGGCGCCTCGGGGTCCCCGGGGAAAAGGACCTGACGGGCGCGGGCGTCAGCTTCTGCGCCACCTGTGACGGGCCGTTGTATAAGGGCGCCGACGAGGTCCTCGTCATCGGCGGCGGCGACTCGGCCCTGGAAGAGGGCCTGCACCTGTCCGAGTTCGCCCACCGGGTGCGGGTCCTCGCCCGCTCCGGCCTATCCGCCGCGCCCATCCTCCAGGAACGGGTTCGGTCCGATCCGCAGTTCACCGTGCATACCGGCATGGACGTCACCGAGCTGGAGGGGAAGGAGGGCCAGTTCACCGCCGTCATCGCCCGCGACCGCGCCACCGGCCAGACCCGCCGGTTCCCGGCCGCAGCGGTGTTCGTGTTCATCGGCCTGCAGCCAAACACCGCCTTCCTCAGCCCGGCCGTCCAGCGTGACGCCGGCGGGTTCCTGATCACCCGGCCCACCATGGAGACCTCCCTCCCGGGGGTCTTCGCCGCCGGCGACGCCCGCTCGGGATCCACTAAGCAGCTCGGCTCGGCGGTCGGCGACGGCATCTCCGCCCTCCTCGCGACCCGCCGGTACCTTGAGCTCCATCACCACAAGGCGGCCGCCTTGGTCGACGCCTGACCGCGATGCTGGGGGACCGGGTAACGAGGGGCAGCCCGCAGCAGCCGACCATCGCCCCCCTGCCCTCATCGCGGCGCAGCGCCGTGACGTTCGACCGCTCAGCGCATGCTCCCCAGAAGGGCGGCCAGATCAGACCCGTGGGCACGTTCGGGCGCGCCGAACAAGCCGTTCTGTCGTCATCATTGGCCACAACGTCAGGCGTTAGTCGGCGCGCCAAACGGCCGGAAGTGCGCGCCCGCGAAATCCTCGGCCAATCACACTCCGTGATGTCTCGTTCGCGTGATTCCTGCGTACGACGTCCACCCTGAGCAGAGCCGCGCATGCTGACCTGAACGGAATCGGCGGGATCCGTCCAGGTCAGCCTTGCGTTTCCGGGGCTCGGTGGCCGTGCCGGGCCAGCGACGGCCGTGCGGGTGCGTCGTGTGCTCTGCGATAGTGGCTCCGTTGTGCGCCGTCGTGGCCGGTGGCTGGAACATGCTGCGCCGCAGCGGTGTAATCAGGGCATGATCCGTCGTCTCCTGGCGCTGGTGCCCGTGCTCGTGGTGGCCGGATGCGGGGGCGGCTCCCCTGGGGGGCACGGCGGAGCGAGCCGGCCCCCGTCGCCGCTGAGCGCGCCGTCACCGGCCGTCACCAGCGTCGCGGCCCGCCCTAGGCCGCTGCATGGCGTTCCGCTGACCGGGGCGACGGGCTTGGTGCTGCTGGTCTCCGCGGACCCGGCGTATCTGCTCGACGTCGACACCGGGCGGGTCACCCCGGTCACGGGCCTTCGCGTGCATGGCCGCGGGCCGGTGCTGTCGGTGCTGGCGGTGGGGCGGGATGCGGTCGTCTGGGTCGACCGCCGTCCGCTCGCGACCGGGATCCCGGACTACGGCATCTACCTGGTGCGCCACGGCCAGGCGCGGGCACGCCGGATCGCGGCCGGCTCCGGCGTGCAGCCCGCGGCGGGCGGGCGATCGGTGTGGGTGACGAGCTTTACCGGCGCGCATCAGTGCACTCTGCGGGAGATCAACCTCGCCGGGCGGCGGCTGCGCGGCCCGCGGCCCGTCCCGTGCTCGGCAACGCTGACCGGCCCCGGCGGCGGCGCGCTGCTGGTGGAAGGCCGGTCGGTCATCGACCCCGCCAGCGGCCGGGTGCTGCTGCACGCCAGCAACCTGTGGGCGATCGCCGGGCACTTGGCGCTGACGGTCGGTAGGCCGCGGCACCCGCTCACGCTGACCGACCTGGCCACCGGCGCGCGCCGCGCGCTGCGCTGGCCCAGCCCGATCGGCGGCCCGCAGTCGGGCGCAGACCAGGCGGCCCTAGCCCCGGGCGGGACGCTGATCGCGCTGAGCTTCTCCGACCCCGCCTACCACCTCACCGGCACGCAGGTCACCGACGTCTGGCTGCTCGACCCCAGCACGGGCCGCTGGCAGCACCTGCCTGGCATGCCGGCCGACGTCGCGCTGAAATTCACCAGCATGTCCTGGACCAGCGACGGCCGCCTGGTGATGCTCGCGCAGACGCCCACCAGCGGCCCGGCCAGCCACGTCGTCATCGCCATCTGGCGCCCCGGCCAAGAAAGCCTCGCCGTCCGGACCGTGCACATCCCCGCTCGCGACAGCGGCAGCGACAGCTTCATCGCCTGGGCGCGCCCGGCTAGATGACTCCCACGCCGTCGGCCGCACGCCAGCCAGCTTCGCCGCCATTTCAGCCAGCACTGGAGGCTCCAGCGGGGCCCGACGTTCGTACCTGCACAGCAGCCCGCGACCCCGAGACCAACCGGGTCGGACCGAGTCGCCCGGTCAGGAAACCCGCTGCGCGCATTCGATCATGCACAAGGCCGCCGCCGCGCGACCGTCCCACGGACTGTCCCATCCGCCCCGCCCGATGAAATGCCCCGGTGAAGGCAGGCCAACGGCAACGGCTTCTCCGCCACGCCAGAACACCCGTTCGGGCGAGCCATGGGCAGCCCGGTAACTGACCACAGCCGTCGACCAGATCGGCGGCTACTTGCGCACCCGCGGTAGACCAGCCCCGGCCACTGAGCATGATCCGACTTCGGCCCGGGTGCGCCTCCCGCGAAATCAGGCGTCAAGTTGATGACCCCGCCTGTGCAGACCAGACGGGTGCACAACATCAGGTTCTGGCACAGTACGCGGAGCGGAACAGTGCCGGCACGCCGCCCGGCAGCTTGACGGGCACGATGTCCTGTAATATTTTTCAATGAAAGGAAGATATTCCAGTAACAAGTCAATGGGTGCCTGACTGCCGAGAAGCCGACATCCCGCGACGGAGCCTCGAATGAGCGACGCCATCACCCAGCAGGCCGGCCAGGCCATCCGCGCCTCCGACGGCGAACGGGACCAGGTAGTGGCTCAGCTGCAGCGTCACTTCGCCGACGGCCGCCTGACCCAGGCCGAACTCGGGGAACGGGTGGGCGCCGCCCTCG
>Ga0318561_10000220_pt1 | contig 15152 bp, 11 predicted proteins | sample GRESIP065b5f23_FD_202526 | JGI IMG/M metagenome (GOLD analysis project Ga0318561, IMG submission 202526) | Tropical soil microbial communities from Luquillo Experimental Forest, Puerto Rico - GRE.SIPMG.065b5f23 | ecosystem: Environmental > Terrestrial > Soil > Tropical forest > Bulk soil... | reverse complement strand
ATCGAGCAGGAGCACGGCGACCCGCCGCGCCAGCCATTTCGCCAGGATCACCTTCTGCTGATTGCCGCCGGAGAGCGCGCTTGCCTTGAGCTCGGGGCGCCGCGGCCGGATATCGACGAGCTCCATCACCTCGGCGACGAGGCGATCGCCGGCGTCGCGGTCGAGCCAGCCGATGCGCGCCAGCGCATCGAGGTTGGGCAGCAAAATGTTGTCGCGCACCGACTGATTCATGATGAGGCCGAGCGCGCGTTCGCCCGGCACCATGCCGATGCCGGCGGCGATGGCTTCGGCGGGACTTGCGAGCCGGCGCTTGTCGCCGCGCGTTTCGACCATCGTCGGTTCGCTCCCGGCGCCGAACAGGGCGCGGATCATCCGATCGGCACCGCTGCCGAGGAGGCCCGCCAAGCCGACGACCTCGTGCTCGCGCACGCGCACCGTCGCAGCCCCGTCGGGTTGCGCTTCGAGCAGCGGTTCGCCGGCGGGGAGCGTAGCGGTGACGGCCTCCTGCGCCAGCCGTCCGATCATGGCGCCGACGAGGTCGTTCACGGCGAAGGCGCCGCGGTGGGCGAGCGCCGCCACCCGCCCGTCGCGCAGCACGGTGCAGCGGTCGGCGATTGCCACCACCTCGTCGAGACGATGGGAAATGTAGATGACCGCGGTCCCTTGCCGCTTCATGCGCGCCAGCACCGAAAACAGACGCGCGATCTCGCGCTTTTCGAGCGCCGCCGTCGGCTCGTCGAGGATGAAGACGCGGCACCGCCGGCGCAACGCCTTGGCGATCGCAACGAGCTGACGCTCCGCAAAGCCGAGCGAAGCGACGCGCGCCCGCGGGTCCGGGTAAAAGTCGAGCTGCGCCAACACGTCGCGCGCCTCGTCACGCATGCGGGCGCGATCAACCATGACGAGCGGGCCGAACCGCCGCACCGGAAGATCGCCGAGCGCGATGTTCTCCGCAATCGACAGCGCCGGCACGAGGCGCAGGTCCTGCGGGATGGTCACGATGCCGGCGCCGATGGCGTCGTGAGGGCTCGCAAAGTGGCATTCCCGCCCCTCGAGGCGGACGACGCCGCGGTCGGGGCGATGGACGCCACCCAGGATGCGGATCAGCGTGGATTTGCCCGCGCCATTCTCCCCGACGACGGCGTGGATTTCGCCAAACGCCACGTCGAAGTCGACGCCGTCGAGCGCGACCGTCGCCCCGAACCGTTTGCTGACGCCCTCAGCGCTGACGGCCGGACCGGTCATCGCATCAACGCGGAACGAATGCCACCTGCATCTTCGCGTCGGTGAGCTTGCCGCGCTCGATGATGACGTCGTTGTCGAGCGCGACCGTGCAGTCGCGCATGGGCACGTCGTAATGCCCCTTGGTCGTGCGCTTGCCGCCACCCTGGGAGTTGGGGCCGGTCGAGAACAGAAAATTTCCGGCAAAGCAGCGCGCGCCGGCGTGGTGGCGCTTCGGGTCGGCGCCGTGAAGCGCGATCGCGTCCCAGCGCCCCTGCGGATTGAGCCCCCAGCCGAGATGCGAGATGGCGTGGCCGTCGAGGTCGTCCGCGCGCGCCTTGTTGCCCTCGAGCCAGTCGCTCATGAGCTTGGCGTCGAGCCCGCCCTCGATCTTGCGGATGAAACCGTCGCGGATGTCGAGCCGCACCTCGTCCTGCACGTAACGGCAATAGGGCAGCACGATGATGTCGCCGGGGGTAAACACCACGGTGCCGTTAGCCGAGCCCTCGTTCGGAAAGGTATGCACGTGGCCGGCGCCCCAGTGGTCGAAGCGGCCGGGTTTCTCCGCATATCCGTATTGAATCATGGTCGGATATTCGCCGAGCTTGACCGTGAGATCGGTGCCGCCGGTGCGGGCGATGCGCATGGTCTTGGCCCGTTGCAGCCGCTCACCGGCGTATTCCACCGCCTCCTTGAGGCCGGGGGGCGCCATCAGCGTCTCGAGCTCGTCGGGACCGTCGATGACCATGAGCACGCGCGTGCCGGCGTCGCGCGCCTCCTTGAGCCAGCGCGTGAACAAGGGGATGTGGAGACAGACGAGCATGTCGGCCGCCTTGATGGCCTCGAGCGTGCCCTTGCAGCGTCCCACGGTCTCAACCCCGACCTTGGTCCACGACGGCATGGCATTGACGCACATCTCGTAGGCGTCGGCGCCGAACTCCTCGGCCGCGGCGAACGCGGCCGCGACGTAATCGCGCCGCGCCCCGAGATCGCTCAGCAGCACGATGGTCTCGCCCTTGCGCACGTTGCACAGCTCGAATTCCTTGCGGAAGAGCATCGCCAGTCTGGCGTGGTTCAACGCTTCGTGCATGGGACGTCTCCTGTAGCCTCACGCTAATCGGCATGAACCGCCGATCGGTCATGCCCGGGCTTGACCCGGGCATCCATCTTCTTTGCAAGACAATCTTACGAAGAAGGATGGATTGCCGGGTCAAGCCCGGCAATGACGTTTTTGAATTCCGGCGCCGCGCAACGTTCTCACGCGCGGCTCGAAATCTCAATACCAGCCCTACTCCGCCGCCTCCTTCCAGGTGTCGCGGTGCCCCTTGGGCTTGGCCTTGCGGCGCAAGTCTCGCCACTCCTCGCGGTCGCGCGCGCTGTTGCGGAAAATCTGCTCCTTGCCGGCGAGGTATTGCGGCGGGCAATGGATGCCCGGGGCGCCGTACCAAGCCGCCGCCTTCATGCTGAAATACGGGTCGACGAGGTGCGGGCGCGCCAGCGCGACGAGATCGGCGCGCCCGGCGGCGATGATGGTGTTCACCTGGTCCGCCGTCGTGATCGCGCCGACGCACATGGTCGCGAGCGATGCCTCGTTACGGATCTGATCGGAGAACGGCGTCTGGAACATGCGGCCGAAGACCGGCTGCGCGTCGGCGACGGTTTGTCCGGTCGACACGTCGATGAGATCGCAACCGGCGTCGGCGAACGCGCGCGCGACCTCGACCGCATCGTCGCCGGTGAGTCCGCCATCCACCCAGTCCGTCGCCGAAATGCGCACCGACATCGGCTTCTCGTCGGGCCAGACCGCGCGCATGGCGCGAAAGACTTCGAGCGGGAAGCGCAGGCGGTTTTCGAGGCTGCCGCCGTATTCGTCACGGCGGGTATTGGTGAGCGGCGAGATGAAGCTCGCGAGCAGATAGCCGTGGGCAGCGTGCATCTCCACCATGTCGAAGCCGGCGTGAAGGCCGCGCTTGGTCGCGGCGACATAATCGGCGATCGCTTGGTCCATGTCGGCGCGGGTCATCTCGCGCGGAACCGCGCTGTACGGGAAATAGGGCAACGGCGACGCCGAGATGATCGGCCATGCGCCCTCGGGGAGCGGCTCGTCGATGCCCTCCCACATCAGCTTGGTCGCGCCCTTGCGGCCGGCATGGCCGAGCTGCAGGCAGAACTTGGTGTTCGACTGCGCGTGCACGAAATCGACGATGCGCTTCCACGCGGCTTCGTGCGCGTCGCTATACATGCCGGCGCAACCCAGCGAGATGCGGGCCTCCTTCGACACGTCGGTCATCTCGGTGAACATCAAGCCGGCGCCGCCGATCGCGCGCGAACCATAGTGGACGAGGTGCCAATCGTTCGGCATGCCGTCTTGCGAGGAGTATTGGCACATCGGCGACACCACGACGCGGTTCTCGAGCGCAAGGGAGCGCAGGCGGAACGGCTGGAACATGGGAGGGAGCGGCTGCGACGTGTCGGCGTCGAAACCGAGCGAGCGCACCTCGCGGGCGACCACCCGGTCCGCCTGCTTGACGAATTCGGGCGCGCGCAGCGCGAGGTTGTCGTAGGTGATGGCCTTGGAGCGCGTCATCAGGCCGAAGGCGAAACGGGTCGGGTCCATGTGCCAAAAACGATCGACGTGCTCGAACCAAACGAGCGAGACGTCGGCCGAGTGCTGGGTCTTCTCCACCTCCTCGCGCCGCTGGCTCTCGAACTGCGCGAGCGCGGCCGCGACGTCGCGCCCGCCCGTCGATCGGAACGCCTCATAAAGCGCGATCCCGTCCTCCATCGCGAGCTTGGTGCCGGAGCCGATGGAGAAATGCGCGGTCGCCTTGGCATCGCCGAGCAGCACCATGTTGTCGGCGACCCAGCGCTCGCAGCGGATGGTGGGAAAATTGCGCCAGATCGAGCGGTTGGTGATCAGCCGATGACCTTGCAGCTCTTTTGCGAACAAGCCTTCGACGAACCGCGCCGACGCGGCCTCGTCGAGCTGGTCGAGGCCGGCGCGCGCGAAGGTCTGCGGGTCAGTCTCGGTGATCCAGGTCGAGCGCTGCGGCTCGTATTGGTAGCAATGGCCGATGAAGATTCCGTGCTCGGTCTCGCGGAAGAAAAAGGTGAAGGCGTCGAACGGCCGCGTCGAGCCCATCCAGGAGAAGAAGTTGGGCCGCAGGTCCACGCTCGGCTTGAATTTGCCGGCGAAGGCCTCGCGCATGCGCGAATTGATTCCGTCGGCGACCACCACGAGATCGGCGTCGCGGGTGATGGGATCGAGCGGCGAGATCTCGGACTGGTATCGGATCTCGACGCCGAGGGAGCGCGCGCGCCGGCCCAAAATCTTCAACAGCGTGCCGCGCGAGCACCCGCAGAAGCCATTGCCGCCGATGCGGTGCGTGGTTCCGCGGAAATGGATCTCGATGTCGTCCCAATACGCGAAGTGGCCGACGATGGCGCGATAGCTCTCGCGGTCGTAGGTCTCGAAGGTGTCGAGCGTCTCGTCGGAGAATACGACGCCGAAGCCGAAGGTGTCGTCGGGCCGGTTGCGCTCGAACACGGTGATGCGCGTCTGCGGCCAGGCTTTCTTCGCGAGGATCGCGAAGTAGAGCCCGGCCGGGCCACCGCCGATGACGTTAACCTTCATCCATGCCTCCGCCGAACCCGCCGCGAATCGATCGACGGCGAGCGGCAGGATTTATTTTAGGCTTAAAATATCCCGTCGGCAAGCTTGAAGCTTAAAAATTTTAAGCTTAAAATATGCATCCGGCGGCGATTCCCTCGGCCGCCCGGAGGCGAGGCCCTATGGCGCTTGCGGGCAAGCATGCTTTCGTGACCGGCGGCGGGCGCGGCATCGGCCGCGCGGTCGCCGCCGCGCTCGCCCGCGCCGGCGCCGCGGTGACCGTGATCGGGCGCACCGAAGCGCCGCTGCGCGAGACCGTCGCCGCGGGCGAGGCCGCGGGATGCGGCGTCGCCGACGTCACCGACGTGGTCGAGGTCAAGCGGGAGGTGACGGCGGCCGAGGCGGCGCGCGGCCCGATCGCCATCCTGATCAACAATGCCGGCTCGGTCGAATCCGGCCCCTTCATCAAGGCCGATCCGGCGGTCTTCCGCGCCATGTGGGATGTGCACCTGATGGGCGCGGTCTATGCGACCCAGGCGGTGTTGCCGGGCATGATCGAGCGCGGTTTCGGCCGCATCGTCAACGTGGCGTCGATCGCGGGTCTCAAAGGCTATGCCTATGTCAGCGCCTATTGCGCGGCCAAACACGCGCTCGTCGGCTTGACGCGGGCGCTCGCCGCCGAGACCGCAGCGCGCGGCGTCACCGTCAACGCGGTTTGCCCCGGCTATACCGACACCGAGCTCGTGCGCGACAGCATCGAGCGCGTCGCCGCCAAGACCGGCCGCGCGCAAGCGGACGTGCTCGCCGAATACCAAAGGGACGCCCCGATCGGCCGCCTGATCCGGCCGGAGGAAGTCGCCGCCGCCGTGGTGTACCTTTGCTCTCCGGAGGCCGCCGCGGTCACCGGCACGACGCTCGCGATCGCAGGCGGGGAGATGTGATGGATCAGCGCACCATGCCGCTCGACGCGGAGACCAAGGTCGCCGAGCGCCCGCACGATCACAAGGACGAGCTGCGGCTGTGGCTGCGGCTGTTCGCCTGCAAGGAGGTGATCGAGAGCGAGGTCCGCCGGCGGCTGCGCGACAGCTTCGACGTCACGCTGCCGCGTTTCGACCTGATGGCGCAGCTTTACCGCGCGCCGAAGGCGATGACGCTGGGCGAGCTGTCACAACGCATGATGGTGTCGAACGGCAACGTCACCGGCCTGGTCGACCGGCTGCTCGAGCAGGGACTGGTCAGCCGCCGGCCCTCGCCCAAGGATCGGCGCGCGCAGCTCGTGAGCCTGACCGCCGAGGGACGGCGTTTCTTCCGCGCCATGGCGCGCGCGAACGGCGATTGGATCGGAGACATGCTCGCCGAGCTTTCCGCCGACGACATCGAGACCCTGATGCGGCTCCTCGCCAAGACCAAGGCATCGGCACGCAAGGCTATCGGCAACGGAGCGCCGCGATGAGCGCAGCCAACCCGGTCACCTTGCCGCTTGCGGAGTACAAGGCACGCCACATTCGCCTTGCGGTCGACGGCAAAGTCGCCACCATCACGCTCGACCGGCCCGACAAGAAAAACCCGCTCACCTTCGACAGCTACGCCGAGATCGTCGATCTCTTCCGCGCGGCCGCCAGAGAGAAAGCCGTCAAGTCGTTCGTCATCACTGGCGCCGGCGGCAATTTCTGCTCCGGCGGCGACGTGTTCGAGATCATCAAGCCGCTCGTCGAGATGGGGGCGGCGCAGCTCCTCGATTTCACCCGCATGACCGGCGAGGTGGTCAAGGCCATGCGCGCGTGCCCGCAGCCGATCATCGCCGCCGTCGACGGCGTATGCGCCGGCGCGGGTGCGATCTTGGCCATGGCCTCTGACATCCGGCTGGGAACGCCGGGCGCCAAGGTGGCGTTTCTCTTCAACCGCGTGGGCCTGGCCGGCTGCGACATGGGGGCGTGCGCCATCCTGCCGCGCCTCGTCGGCGCCGGCCGCGCGGCCGAACTGCTCTATACCGGCCGCGTGCTCGGCGGCGAGGAGGCGGAACGTTGGGGCTTCTTCAACCGGCTCGCCACGCCCGACACGGTGCTGGCGCAGGCGCAGCAGCTCGCCGCCGAACTTGCCGCCGGGCCTACTTTCGCCAATGCCATGACCAAGCGCATGCTCGACATGGAATGGGCGATGTCGGTCGAGAGCGCCATCGAGGCCGAGGCGATCGCCCAGGCGCTGTGCATGGAGACCGAGGATTTTGGGCGCGCGTTCCGCGCCTTCGCCGCCAAGCAGAAGCCGGTATTCGAGGGCAATTGAGATGAGCCTCGAGGAAACGCTGAGCTGGCCGTTTTTCGATGACGGACATCGCCGTTTCGCCCAAGCGCTCGCGCGCTGGGCCGATGCGACGCTTACGGCACTGCCGCACGAGGACCTCGATGCGGCCTGCCGCGCGCGGGTGAAGGCGCTCGGCGAGGGCGGCTTCCTCAAGGCGGTGGTGCCGGCCGAGCACGGCGGGCTCCATCGCGGGCTCGACGTGCGCACGCTCTGCCTCGCCCGCGACATTTTGGCGTTCCGCGACGGGCTCTCGGACTTCGCCTTCGCCATGCAGGGCTTGGGCACGGCTTCGATCTCGCTATTCGGCTCGCCGGCGCTCAAGACGCGCTATCTGCCGCCGGTGCGCGACGGCCGCGCCATCGCGGCCTTCGCGCTGTCGGAGCCGGAAGCTGGCTCCGACGTCGCGGCGCTGGCGGCGACCGCGAAGCCCGACGGGCCGTCGCACCTGCGCATCGACGGCACCAAGACCTGGATCTCGAACGGCGGCATCGCCGATCACTACGTCGTCTTCGCGCGCAGCGGCGAAGCCGCCGGCGTCAGGGGACTCTCGGCGTTCGTGGTCGATGCCGCGACGCCCGGCCTGAGCGTGGCCGAGCGCATCGAGGTCATCGCACCGCATCCGCTCGCAACGCTGCGGTTCGAGGGCGTGCGCGTGCCGCTCACCAACCGCCTGGGCGAGGCGGGCGACGGCTTCAAGGTGGCGATGGCGACGCTCGACGTCTTTCGCTCGACCGTGGGCGCCGCCGCGCTCGGCTTCGCCCGCCGCGCGTTGCATGAGACCGTGGAACGCGCGGCGAGCCGCAAGCTCTTCGGCGCGCCGCTCGCCGAGCTGCAGCTCACGCAAGGCGCGATCGCGGAGAGCGCGAGCGAGGTCGACGCATCGGCGCTCCTCGTCTACCGCGCCGCCTGGACCAAGGACCAAGGCGCCGCGCGCGTCACGCGCGAGGCGGCGATGGCGAAAATGTTCGCGACCGAGGCGGCGCAGCGCGTGATCGATCGCGCCGTGCAGCTCCACGGCGGCCTCGGCATCACCAAGGGCGTCAAGGTCGAAGAGCTTTACCGGGAGATCCGGGCGCTGCGCATCTACGAAGGCGCGACCGAGGTGCAGAAGGTGGTGATCGCCCGCGAGCTGTTGAAGAACCGCTCGGGCAAATCGGCGCTCGCAGCGGAGTAAAATGATGGCTGGAGCATTTTCCGCTGGTCTTGACCGAGCACCGGTCGTCATTGCCGGGCTTGACCCGGCAATCCATCTCCTTGGCAAAAACTCCTTACGAAAACGATGGACCCGCGGGTCAAGCCCGCGGGTGACGCATGCGGGGCGCGCGATGCCGAATCAAACCAATCGGAATATGCTCTTCGGCGAGGAGCGACAGCCATGACCGCGCATCTCGACACCTTCGCTCGCGACAACTTGCCGCCGCGCGCGCAATGGCCGGATTTCCTGTTCGAGCTGCCGGAGTTGAAATATCCCGAGCGGATGAATTGCGTGGTCGAATTGCTCGACCGCTGGGTCGCCGCGAGACACGGCAACCGGCCGTGCCTGATCTCGCCGGCGGAAAGCTGGACCTACGCGCAACTGGCCGAGCGCGTGAACCGTATCGCCAACGTGCTCACGCGCGCGCTCGGCATGGTCCCCGGTCATCGCGTGCTGCTGCGCGGGCCGAACAGCCCGATGATGGTGGCGGCCTATCTCGCCGTAATCAAAGCCGGCGGCGTCGTGGTCGCGACCATGCCGCTCTTACGCGCCAAGGAGATCGCCTATCCGATTGCCAAGGCCAAAATCCACCTCGCGCTGTGCGATCACCGCCTGGCCGAGGAGATGGAGAAAGCCCGCGCGCTGGCGGGCGATCTCGAGCGCGTCGTCTATTGGGGCGGCGGCGCGGCCGATGCACTCGAAGCGCTGATGGCAACGCCGGGCTACGAGACCTTCGCCCCCTGCGACACGGCGAGCGACGACGTCTGTCTCATCGGCTTCACCTCGGGCACGACCGGCGAGCCCAAGGGCACCATGCATTTCCACCGCGACATGCTTGCAACCTGCGACAGCTACGGGCGCCACGTGCTGCGCGCCGACGCGCAGGATCGCTTCATCGGCTCGCCGCCGCTCGCCTTCACCTTCGGGCTCGGCGGGCTGGTCTTGTTTCCGCTGCGCGTCGGTGCGGCGTCGATCCTCATCGAAAAGGCATCCCCCGACGACCTGCTCGCCGCCATCGTCAAGTTCGGCGCCACCGTCGCTTTCACCGCGCCCACCGCCTATCGCGCGATGCTGGCGAAGCTCGCCGCGCACGACGTTTCCTCGCTGCGCAAATGCGTGTCGGCCGGCGAAGCTTTGCCGAAGGCGACGTTCGACGCCTGGCTCGCCGCCACCGGCATCAAGATCCTCGACGGCATCGGCGCGACCGAAATGCTGCACATCTTCATCGGCTCGCCCGAAGCCGAGATTCGCCCGGGCGCGACCGGCAAGCCGGTGCCGGGCTACGAGGCGCGCGTGGTCGACGCGGAAGGCAAGGAAGTCCCGCCCAACACCATCGGCCGCCTCGCCGTGCGCGGGCCGACCGGCTGCCGCTATCTCGCCGACAAACGCCAGCGCCAATACGTGCAGGACGGCTGGAACATCACCGGCGACACCTACCTGATGGATGCCGACGGCTATTTCTGGTACCAGGCGCGCTCCGACGACATGATCGTTTCGTCGGGCTACAACATCGCGGGTCCGGAAGTGGAGGCGGCGCTGCTCGAGCATCCGGCGGTGGCCGAATGCGGCGTGGTCGCGGCGCCTGATGAGGAGCGCGGGCAGATCGTCAAGGCCTATGTCGTGCTGCGGCCAGGCTACAGCGGCGACGCGGCTGCGACCAAGACCCTGCAGGATCACGTCAAGGCGACCATCGCGCCCTACAAATATCCCCGCACCATCGAGTACGTCGCCCAATTGCCGCGCACGCAAACCGGCAAGCTGCAGCGCTTCGAGCTTCGGCGCATGGCGGCCGACGCCGCTTCGCACAAGCTGGCGTCGTAGACACGTATTATGAGCCGTCTGCCTCGATCACAGCAGGTCTTCCCGTCACCCGCGGGCTTGACCCGCGGGTCCATCTTCTTCGCAAAAACGTTTTGCGAAGGGATGGATTGCCGGGTCAAGCCCGGCAATGACGAGCCATAGGAGACCAACAGTGTCCGAAAGCCCCGCGCCCCACACCGTGCTGCAGCCCCCCGGCTGGCCGCAGCCGAAAGGTTTCGCCAACGGCATTCGCGCGCGCGGCGAAATGGTGTTCGTCGGCGGCATGATCGGCCAGGACAAGCACGGCCGCTTCACCACGGGATTCGTGGCGCAGATGAAGCAGGCGCTCGAGAACATCGCCGCGGTGCTGGCGCAAGCCGGCGCCTCGCCGCAGCACATCGTCCGGCTGACCTGGTACGTGCGCGACATGGACGAATATCTCGCCGACCTGCCCGCGCTCGGCACCGCCTATCGCGAGGTCATGGGCCGCCATTTCCCGGCCATGGCGGTGGTCGAGGTCAGTCGCCTGGTCGAGCCCGAGGCGCGCCTCGAGATCGAGGCGACGGCAGTGCTGCCGTAGCGCCGCTTGCCTTCGCCGATCCGACGTCAGCCCAGCACGTTCGGCAGCCACGTCGCGATCGCCGGAACCATGATGATGATGACCAGCAGCACGAGGCTCATCGCGACATAGGGCACGACCGCGCGAAAAATGTGTGCCATCGTGACTTCCTTCGGGGCTACGCCCTTCATCGTCATCAGCAGAAGTCCGTGCGGCGGCAGCAGCAGGCCGAGCTGCATGCAGATCAGGTAGAGAACGCCAAACCAGATCAGGTCGATATCGAGGCGCTGAACGATCGGCATGAACACCGGCAAGGTGATGAGCATCATGCTGACCTGGTCGACAAAGATCCCGAGAAAAATCAATAGCAGCATCATTCCGGCGAGGATCGCAAACGGGGTGAGCCCGCCACCGAGAATGTTTGAGACGATGCCTTCGGTCGATCCCGAAAAGCTCAAAATTTGCGAGAAGGTCGTGGCGCCGAGGATGATGAAGAGGATCATTGCCGAAATCCCGACGGTGCCCCGCAATGCTTTGAGCAGCGCATCGAAACTCAACGAGCGATAGGCGGCGGCAAGCGCCATGGTGGCAAGCGCCCCCAGCGCGGCGGACTCCGTCGGCGTCGCAATGCCGCCCGACATTGCCCCGATAACCACCACGAAGATCGAGACGAGCGGCAGCACATAGAGCACCAGCAGCTCGTATCTCGCCCAACCCGATCTCTCCTCGACCACGGTCGCCGGCGCCAGCGCCGGATTCGCCGTGGCGCGCACGATGATGTAGCCGACGAACGCGACGCTGAGCATCAGGCCCGGAACGACGCCGCCGATCAGCAGCTTCGAAATCGAAATCCCGGACAGGCTGCCGAGCAGCACGGTGAGCGCGGACGGCGGGATCAGCATGTCGACCGCGCCGATCGCCATGATCGGTCCCGTCGCCAGCACCGGGTTGTAGCCGCGCGACAGCATGACCGGCAGCATCAACGACCCCAGCATGGCGGTGGTCGCGATGGTCGAGCCCGAGATGGCCGAGAACACCGTGCCCGCGACCACGGCGACGACCGCCAGCCGTCCCGGGACCTGACGAACCAGGCGCTCGATTCCGTCGATCACCTTCAGGGCGAGCCCGGTATGGAAGAGAACCTCGCCCATCAGCACGAAGAGCGGAATTGGCGTCAGCGAGAAATTGATCACCGCCGCGGCGCTGTTTCTGAGCATTTGGCTTAAGCCCGCGTCGCCGCCGAGAAACAGTATCGCCCCCACAATATTGATTGCCATGAAAGCGAAGGCGACCGGCAGGCCGATGAACAGAAGCACCGTGGAGCCGCCGAGAAGCAGCAGTGAGGCGAGCTGCCAGGACATATCGGCGTTCCTACGACGCGGACACCGCATCGTCCCGGGGCCGCCGTTCGGCCAGCGCGAGACGATGCATGCGAAAGAGAAACTCGACGCTGAGCAGCACAAAGGCCATCGGCATCGGCGCGAGCAGCCACCATTCCGGGATGATCAGCGTCTTGATCGAAAGCGCGCCGCTCTCGAAGCTCGCCACCGCAACGCGCGTCCCGTACCAGACGAAGTAGAGGCAGCAAATCATGCCGAGAATGTCGCTGACCCATTCGAGCAGCCAGCCGACCTGGGCGGGCAGCGCGCGCAGCACGATATCGATGCGGATGTGCTGTCCTTGCCGCAACAGGCCGGGAGCGGCCAGGAGCGTCAGGAGATAGATGATGTCCTCGGATATCTCATTGCTGGGTGCGATCCCGCCCAGACCGATGTTGCGCAGCAGCACATCGCCGCCGATCAGCAACGTCATCGTCAGGAGCAGGAGGCACGCCAGCAGCATCAGCGCGTCGAGCAGGCGACTGTACCAGTGCGACAGTCTCGCCATGCCGGGACGGCCCCCCACGCTGCGCTAATTCGTTTTGGCGAAGAACTCCTTCAATTTTGCGCCATGTTGCGGGCTTTGCCGGATGACCCCCGCCCAGCCGGCTTCGTAGGCCTTGTCGCGATAGAACTTGCCCTCGGCGCCCTCGAGCCTGATCGTCTGAATGCCGGCGTCGGCCTGACGTTTAATGTCCTTGGCGTTCTCTTGCGCGAAAATCGCCACCGCATCCGCTTCCGCCTGCTCCCCCGCCTTGCGCAGAACATTGCGCTGAGCATCGGTGAGCCTGTCCCAGGTGGATTTGTTCACCAGGATCGACACTTCGGCAGTATAGAAGCCGGGATCGATGCGATATTTCGTCTTCTCGTGCCAGCCGAGATCGAAGATGCCCGTGATCGGCCAGCCGTAGCCGTCAACGACTCCCCGCTCGAGCGCCGTATAAACCTCGCCAGGCGCGGTCTGAACGACCGTCGCTCCGAGCGCCTGGAAAAAATCGCGGTAGACCGGGGTGATGCGAATCTTGAGGCCGCTGAGATCGGCCTTCGCGATCGGCTTGTTGAGATAGAGGTGAAATGGATTGCCATCCACATGCCGCGCCAGGAAAATCGCATTCATCTTTTCGGCATAGAGCTGCGACATGTAGTCGTAGCCGCCGTTCTTGCGCAGCTCGGACATCGGCCGCTCCGTCAGCTTCCAGGAGTCGGCCTCGGGCATCACATTGGTGTAGAAAGCCCCGGTCGAATTCGCGACATCGACAACGCCGGATTTGAGCGCGTTACCGACCTCGAATGGGGGCATGGCTTTCGGGCCGCCGATATAATTGATCTGAAGGACGCCCTTGCCTGCCTCATTCACCCGCTCGATGAAGAGCTCGAAGCCGCGCGAATAGGTGGTCTTTTCGGCGAAGGCGGAAACCGCGCGCAGGGTGACTTCCTGGGCCGATGCCGCCGATGCCGCCGCAATCACGACCGCGCCGGCGATGAAGGTGGAGCGCATGGTGTTCCCCTCTCCGAGCAGAGAGCCTATATAATATGTTCTTTCAAATATAATCGCGGTGGCGTGGGGTTGAGTCAATTGCGGGCCACGTAGAAGGGCTCGCGGCGGAGGACGCAAAGGGACGCGGATGGCAGAACGCTCGTTCAAAAGCGAGGTCGCAAAGCTTCGGCTCGGCGCCGGGGAGGAGTTCCGCGGCGAAGGCATTCTCGGCGTCACCAAGGCGCTGTTGCAGTCGGGCGTCTCCTACGTCTCCGGCTACCAGGGTGCGCCGATCTCGCACCTGGTCGACGTGCTCGCCGATGCCGACGATGTGCTGCGCGATCTCGGCATCCGCTTCGAGGCGAGCGCGAACGAGGCCGCCGCCGCCGCCGCGCTCGCGGCCTCGATCAATTATCCGCTGCGCGGCGCCGCGACCTTCAAATCGACGGTGGGCACCAACGTCGCCTCCGACGCGCTCGCCAACCTCGCCTCGAGCGGGGTCACCGGCGGCGCGCTCATCATCGTCGGCGAGGACTACGGCGAAGGCTCCTCGATCATGCAGGAGCGCAGCCACGCCTTCGCGATGAAGTCGCAGATCTGGCTGCTCGACCCGCGCCCGAACCTGCCGTCGATCGTGCGGGCGGTCGAGACCGGCTTCGAATTGTCGGAGGCGTCCAACACCCCGGTGATGCTGGAGCTGCGCATCCGCGCCTGCCACGTCTACGGCAGCTTCACCGCGCGCGACAATGCGCGGGGAGCCTTCACGCTCAAGGACGCGCTCGAACGTCCCGTGCGCGACCCCAACCGCGTCGTGCTGCCGCCGGCGAGCTACCTGCACGAGCGGGAAAAGGTCGAGAAGCGCTGGCCCGCCGCCGTGCGCTTCATCGAAGAGCGCAAGCTCAACGAGGTGTTCGATGGCGAGGCCGACGACATCGGTATCGTCATGCAGGGCGGCATGTACAATACCGCGCTGCGCGCGCTCGAAATCCTCGGGCTCGCCGACGTGTTCGGCGAAAGCCGCGTACCGCTCTACGTGCTCAACGTCACCTATCCGCTGATCGACGCCGAGCTCGTGCGCTTCTGCGCGGGGAAGAAAGCGGTTCTGATCATCGAGGAGGGCCAGCCGGAATTCATCGAGCAGGCGGTGAACACGATCCTGCGCCGCGCCGACGTCGCGACCCGGGTCGAGGGGAAGAGCATGTTGCCGATGGCGGGCGAATATACCGGCGCCGTCATGAAGGAGGGCGTGCGGAAATTCATCGCGGCCTATCGCGGCGATTTGCTCGCCGGTGGCCGCACGTCCATCGCTTCGTCGTTGCAGGGCGAGCGCCTCGCGAAGGCCCAGCAGGCGGTCAAGGGAAAGGTGCACGGCCGCCCGCCCTCGTTTTGCACCGGTTGCCCCGAACGGCCGATCTTCGCCGCCATGAAGCTGGTCGAGCGCGAGCTCGGGCCGCATCATGTGAGCTGCGACATCGGCTGCCATCTGTTCTCGATCCTGCCGCCGTTCAACCTCGGCAATTCCACGATGGGGTATGGGTTGGGCGGCGCGGGCGCGGCCGCGTTCAACGTGGCGGCGGGCAAGCGCGCCATCGCGCTCGTCGGCGACGGCG
>Ga0318561_10000219_pt1 | contig 15159 bp, 18 predicted proteins | sample GRESIP065b5f23_FD_202526 | JGI IMG/M metagenome (GOLD analysis project Ga0318561, IMG submission 202526) | Tropical soil microbial communities from Luquillo Experimental Forest, Puerto Rico - GRE.SIPMG.065b5f23 | ecosystem: Environmental > Terrestrial > Soil > Tropical forest > Bulk soil... | reverse complement strand
CGACGTGGTCGCGGGTGCTGCTGGGGTGGTGCTCGCGGGGGCGCTGGTCGAACTGGTGGTGGTTGGGGTGCCGCTGGGAGAGGTGTTGGGCGCTGTGGCATTTGGCTCCGGTGACCCGCTCGTAGTGGCCATCGTCTGGGGCGCGGGCGGAGAGGTGGCGCGGGGTGGCGGACAGGCTGGCAGTAACGAGTTCGTCGACAACTGGCGCAGCTGCCCGATGGCGTTATCCAGGGTCCCCCCCGGAAGCCCCGCGTGGACCTGCGCGCGTTCGGGGGGGCGCAGATCCTCCGGCTTCATCAGACGGCAGTTCAGGTGGCCCCCGGATTCGCTGTAGCTGATCAGGGAAAGTTCGTTGCCGTCGTTGAGACAGCCGACGCCATAGGGCCTTTGCAGAGCTATGCCCAGCAGACGTCCTTGAATTCCCTCCAGGATGACCACCTTGCCGTTGTATTCGGCGACGTAGTAGTTGCTCCGGATGACTGCCCACCCGGTGTACAGGCCCACGAGCACCAGAAGTACGACAAGCGTGACGACAATAAACAACCGCCGCCGCGACCACCGCGGTCGCTTTGACGTTTCCCCCTGTGGCGGAGGGCGTTTGGCGACCTCGTCGCGGGGCCTGATGGCTGAGGCGCGGCCGGCCGAGGTGTTGGGCAGCGTCAGCTGGTCCTCTTCACCTGAGACCGCGCCGGCCAGAATCGGCTGCGTCTGGCCGTAGTCGTAGTCCACGACGTCGGCGACCACGACGGTCACGTTGTCGGGGCCGCCACCGCGCAGCGCCAATTCGATGAGGCGGTAAGCACTCTCAGCCACGTCGGGTATCTGCAGGGCCTCGAGGATGGTTTCGTCGCTCACCGGGTCAGACAGCCCGTCCGAGCAGAGCAGGTAGCGATCACCTGCGCGCGCCTCTCGCATCGTCAGGGTGGGCTCGACCTCGTGACCGGTCAGTGCCCGCATGATCAACGATCGCTGTGGGTGGCTGTGTGCCTCTTCCCGGGTGATGCGCCCTTCATCAACCAGGGTTTGGACGAACGTGTCGTCCTTGGTGATCTGGGCCAGCTCGCCGTCCCGCAACAGATAGCCACGCGAGTCGCCGATATGCACCAACCCAATCCGGTTGCCATCAAACAGGATTGCGGTCAGTGTTGTGCCCATCCCCTCGAGGTCGGGCTCCATCTCGACCTGTGCGGCGATGGCCGAGTTGCCGGAGCGCACCGCCGCATCAAGCTTGGCGAGCAATTCGCCACCGGGCTCGTCGTCGTCGAGATGGGCCAGCGCGGCGATCACCAACTGCGACGCCACCTCCCCGGCGGCGTGACCACCCATACCGTCGGCCAAGGCCAGTAGTCGTGCGCCGGCGTAGACCGAATCTTCGTTGTTGGTGCGCACCAGGCCGCGATCGCTGAGGGCGGCATAGCGCAGGACCAGGTTCACGGGCGCAGCTCGATTGCCGTTTTGCCGATTCGAATCGGCATGCCTATGGGGACCCGTACCGCAGTCGTCACCTTCGCCCTGTCAAGGTAAGTGCCGTTGGTCGATCCTAAATCCTCGACGTACCATTCCGAGCCGCGCTGAGACAGCCGGGCATGCCGTGTCGAGGCGTAGTCGTCGGTCAGCACGAGGGTCGAGTCGTCGGCCCGCCCGATCAACACCGGCTGCCCGCTGAGCGTGATGCGCCCGCCCGCCAGCGCCCCTTCGGTCACTACCAGATAGCGGGCGGCGTGGCGGCGCTGTCGCGAGGGCAGCAGGGTGCCGCGCAAAGCCAGCCCGCGACGCACCATGACAGCACCGGTGGGCGCATAGATATCGGTCCGCAATATCCGCAACACGGACCAGATGAAAACCCACAACAACATCAAAAATCCGGCACGCGTCAGTTGCAGTACCAACCCCTGCATCTGGCGTCCTTTCCGTCCTGGCGCCGCACCCTCGCACCCGTGACACCGATCACATCAGCAACGTCACGATACTTGGACGGTCGTCGGCGCGGGGCGAAGCACGGCAGCTTTGAGCCGGGTGCGTTCAGTGAATGCGAACGATGATCTCCGAGTGGCCCAGACGGATCACGTCGCCATCGGCCAACTGCCACTCCTGTACCGGTGCGTTATTGACGGTGGTGCCGTTAGTGGAGTTGAGGTCGGAGAGCAGCGCGACCTGCCCATCCCAACGGATCTCCAGGTGACGGCGCGACACGCCGGTGTCGGGCAATCGGAACTGGGCGTCTTGTCCGCGACCCACGATGTTGGAGCCCTCGCGCAGCTGGTAGGTCCGGCCGCTGCCGTCGTCGAGTTGCAGGGTGACCGCAGCGCTCGGGGTTCCATAGCCGCTTTGGCCGTAATCGCCGTAGCCGCCGGCCTGCTGGCCGTAGTCGGGCTGCTGGCCGTAGTCGGGCTGCTGGCCGTAGTCGGCTGGCTGGCCGCTGTATTCGTAATCGCGATGGGCAGTTTCGGGGTATCCGCCGCCTGGAGGGTTGTACCCGCTACCGGGAATGCTCTCGGCGTATTGGGTGAAGTCGCCCTGGCCGTAGTCCTGCTGGGGGTATCCCCCACCCTGCTGGTAACCCTGGTCGTACCCGCCACCCTGGTCGGGGTAAGCCGGCCGTTGTTGTTCGGGCGGGGCCTGCGGGGCCGGAGGGGCGTAGGCACCCTCGTCTTGGCGAGCCGGCCCGCGACCATAATCGCCATACCCGCCGTAGCCCTGCTGGCCGCCACCGGGCTGACCGCTGCCGGGCTGACCGCCGCCGGGAGGGCCGTAGCCGCCAGGAGGGCCGTAGCCGCCGGGAGGGCCGTAGCCGCCGCCCTGGCGGTATCCCTGGTCGTAGCCTTGCCCGCTGTAGCCGCCTGGAGCGGGAGGACGCTGCTCATAGGGGGGCGGGTAGCCGCCGCCCTGCCCCTGATCGGGGTAGCCGCCCTGCCCCTGGTCTGGGTAGCCGCGACCCTGGTCTTGGTATCCGCGCTGCTCTTGGTAGCCGCCCTGGTCTGGGTAGCCGCCCTGGTCGGGATGGCGAGGCGGCGGGTATCCGCCCGGGGGCGGGTAGCCGCCTTGCTCGGGAGAGGCGCCGCGCTGTTCTTGGTAGCCACCCTGGTCGGGGTAGCCGCCTTGGTCGGGGTAGCCGCCCTGGTCGGGATGGCGAGGCGGCGGGTATCCGCCCTGGGGCGGGTAGCCGCCTTGCTCGGGCGGATAGCCCGCTCCGCCCTGCGGATCCGGGCCCCGCGGTTCCTCTGGCGGGCGGCCGTAGCGGTCGTCGTAATACTCGTCGCCGGGCCGCCCCGGCCCCTGACCCCCGCGGTAGCTCGAATTGTCAGTCATTGGTGATACTCCTCGTTCTGCGCCGAACGCATTATTTGATTGTGGCCGGAGGCGATGGTTGACCCTCGGGCGGGGCTCGACATCGGGGTTGACAGTCCCTCGGGTGCGGTACTGACCGGTATGCAGGCTCGAGGACTGCTCGAACCGGACGACCACATCACCATACGTTTGCCACCCCCGTTCATAGATATAGTCAGCAACGTACCTAGCGAAACCGTTCGACGTGAGATCCGCGTCGGCACCCACATTCTCGAAGTCGTGCATACCGAGGGTAATGATGTATTCGTTGGGGGCCAAAAGACGATTTCCCTGAAGGGTCCGGACGCCGTCGTCGGCCTCGCGGCGCAGTAGGGCTTCGACCTCTTGCGGGACGATCGATCCCCCGAACACTCGCGCAAACGCATTGTCGACAGTCGCCTCGAGCTTCCGCTCGATACGCTGAACGAGCCCCTTTTGGCTACTCATTTCTCAGTGCTCGCCCGCAGTTGTCATGGTGTATCGCGGGCGCGAGGCAAACGAACCGCCCGCGTGTCGTATCACACCAGCATGGTATCGGGACATCGCGAGGCTGCGGCACCTTGGGAACTCTGAGAATCGCATCGATGCAGCTCAGAGCCCATCTGCACAGCGCGAGCACCGTGCGCGAGGGGCCGCCGAGCCCCTCGCGGCGGTTGGGGCGCATGGCCATTACAGTGGTATGGTCCATCGGTTGTTTTTCCCCGGGCGAGTGGCGGAATGGCAGACGCGCTGGCTTCAGGTGCCAGTGTCCTTCGGGACGTGGGGGTTCAAGTCCCCCTTCGCCCACCAAGTGCGGTACACCGACCGGGGCGCCCAGGCCGCGAACCGTTCGGGGTCCGTGGCCCTTGTGTTTGTGTGGCGGCGAAGGCGCGGTGCTGCGCCCGGACCGACCGGCGCTTTCATCGGGCCAGCGGACCGTAGAAGACCAAGCCGTTGCCTTTGTTGTCGTAGACCACGGCGCGGCGTTCGTGAGCGTCGTTGTACGGGTCTTTGACGATGCCGCCACCGCTGGCCGCAACGGCCTTCGCCGCCGCGTCGACATCAGCGGTTTTGATACCGACGACGACCTGCCCGTGTATGGGATGGTCGACTGCGGTCGCCAGTGCGAGAGTGATTGGTCCGCCGTCGAGGGCTGCGAAATGGGCTTCATCGCGAAACTTCAGCGGCATTCCCAGGGTCTCGTTGTAAAACCGGATCGATTCATCCAGGTCGTCGGTCGACAGGACGATCATCCGTACTTCGTGCTCGCCCATGGGGCCTCCTGTGACTGGGTCGGCTTACCCTAGCTTCGTGAGCGGCGAGCGAGTGCCCGGCGGGGTGGTGCATCAGCTGCCCGCAGACATGCGCGACGCGCTGATCACCAACTCCACGGCACTCACGGCCTGGAAGGACATCACGCCGTTGGCGCGCAACGAGTTCATCTGCTGGGTCGAGGATGCCAAGCAAGAGGTGACCCGGAAGCGCCGCATTCGCCGGACCCAGGAAGAGCTGGAAGAAGGCAAGCGCCGGCCCTGCTGCTGGCCGGGGTGCAATCATCGGGAGCGCACCGGCAGGTAATGGGCCGCTCAACCGGTCGCCTGCGTCTGCAGCCACCGTTGGACGTCGGGAGTGACGGGATCGGCGATGTCGTCGAATTCGGGATGTTGCTTGAGCACAGTGACCACCATGGAGCACACCGGAACGACGCGCTTGCCCTCATCGCGGGCGGCGTCGAGCGCCTCCTCCACGAGAATGGTCGCCAGGCCTCGTCCGCGGAACGCCGGATCAACCTCGGTGTGGTAGAAGACGCGCTGATCGCCGCGGTCGGCGAAGTCGGCGAGGCCCACCGCCTTGCCCTCGACGGCAATGGTGTACCGACCCTCCTCCGCGGTGACGGTGGTCTGCGTGCCGGTCTTATCGGCAGTCATCCGTGCTCCTTCTTTCCGGTATTCGTCGGGGCCGCAGCCGGGCGGTCGGCAACGGCGGCGCGGGCAGGCGGGCGACCGAACCCCGGTAACCCTGGACGGCGCCAAAGCGGTCGTCGGCGTCCTCCCACAGCTGGCGGTAGCCGACGATGTCGTCGTGACTGCGCCCTACGAAGTTCCACCACATCACCAGCTGTTCGGTGAAGGGGGTCCCGCCCAGCAGTAGCACGCGCGCTGGTCGATCGCCAACGTTGCGCAAGCGCAGCGACGAATTGCCCGGGCTTTGGTACCCGAGATCGGCGACCGCAAGGGTGATCTCGGCCATCTCGACTGGTCCCTCATCGCAGAGGACACCGTGCTCGAAGGCCGGGTCCACGGCAATGTCCAGCCCAGCGTTCACGTCGAGATCGATCTGGGCGCCCAATAGCGGGGTGAACGTATTCACCGGCGAGCGGTGGCCGGCCAGCTCTCCGAGAAACACGCACGCCACCGCACCAGGCAGAAAAACCTCTGCCGGCACATGGTGGGCGAAGTTGCGCTCTGCATCGCGATCGGAATTAGGCAATGCCACCCATAGCTGCACGCCATGCAAAGCGGCGTTCGACTCGATCGACACTTCGGAATGACAAATCCCCGCGCCCGCCGTCATCAGATTCAGCTCGCCGGGACGGACCAGGGCATGGACGCCCGCGCTGTCGCGATGTTCCACTCTCCCACCGAACAACCAACTCACGGTTTGTAATCCGGTGTGGGGATGAGGCGGGACATCCATGCGTGCGGATGTGGGACCGTAGTGATCGATAAAGCACCACGCACCGATCAGCGAGCGCTGTCGTTGCGGAAGGGTGCGTTGCACCCGGATCGCTCGCGGGCCGCCGAGCGGAACTTCTCGTGGATGCAGCACTTCGATCCCGGCAACCCGTGAAGCGCTGCAGGCGACTTCGGCCGGCGCGGCTTCCAGGTTGCTCATCGTCGACCCTCCGTGGTGGGCTTGGTACGGGCGCCGATACCGCGACAGTACCCTGGCCTGCTCACCTGCCGGGCGGGCGCAGCACCTTCATCGCCAGCCGCATGACGGGTTCGGGCACCCGGTCCTGCATCGACAGCGCCGCATCGGCGGCGCGGGATCGCAGCGGGGTGCCGCGCCCGAAAATCCGGTTGAGCGGTCCCCCGGTCGGCTCGATCACCACGTGCAGCGGCGGGGTGCCCACGGCGGCTCCCAGGGCGTTGGAGATGACCATCCGCTGGATCTCGCTGGTGCCTTCAAAGATGGTGTACAGCTTGGCATCCCGGTACCACTTCTCCACCGGGTGGTCGGTGATGTAGCCCCAGCCGCCCATGGTCTGGATGGCGCGTTCGGTGGCCTTGACGGCAACTTCGCTGGCCGCCAGTTTCGACATCGACCCCTCGCCCCGCTCGAAGGGCACCCCGTTGGCCGCCATCCACGAGGCGCGCCAGGTCAGCAGTCGGGCGGCGTCAATCTGAGTGGCCAGGTCCGCCAGCGGAAAGGCGATGCCCTGGTTGTCGATGATCGGTCCGCCGAACGCCTCCCAACTCGGTCGCGTACCGCGTCGCATACTCCAATGCGGCGCGAGCGATCCCGATGGCCTGGGCGGCCACCATCGGGCGGGTCTGTTCGAAGGTTCCCAACGTCGCCGAACCGGAACGCTCTCCGCCGGCAACCAGTTCGCGGGCTTTGGCGAGTCTGTGTTCGAGCTTCTCTTGTCCGCCAAGCAAATTGGCGGCCGGAACGCGGACGTCCTCGAACAGCAGCTCGGCGGTGTGGGATGCGCGGCAGCCCAGCTTGTCGAGCTTTCGCACGAGTTTGAGCCCGGGCGTCCCACCAGGCACCACGAACAGTCCCTGGCCGCGGTGGCCGAGTTCCTCGTCGACCACGGCGTTGACCACGTGCACGTTGGCGATGCCGCCGTTGCCGATCCACATCTTGTGGCCGTCGATGATCCAGTCGTCACCGTCACGCCGCGCGTGAGTGCGCAGGTTCGTACATCGCCGCCGCCCTCGGGTTCCGAGATCGCGAGCGCCGCGAGCTTGAGATCGCCTGGTGTGCCGAAACATTCGGGCGCCCACTTCATCATCCGCTCCGGGGTTGCGGCCTGACCGATCGCCGACAGCGCCAGCGCCGGCATGACAATGGACAAACCGATTCCTGCGCAACCCCAAAACAGCTCCTCCATGAAGATCGGCAACGAGATACCGGTCGGGTCGCCGATCAAGTCGCGGTAAAACAGCGGGCTGTAGAACCCGCGCTCAGCCGCCTCCTCCAGCACGCTCCACGGAAACTCCTGCCGCCGGTCGTGGTCGAGCGCCACCGGCCGGACCACTTCTTCGGCGAACTCGTGCGTGCGCCGGCCCAGGTCCTGTTGTGCCGCCGTGGGCGTCAGGTCGAACGCCATGGATGCGCCTTCGGGTAGACAGTTTCGGTGGTGCCGATGCCCGTCTACCCCGTTGGCCGCTCCGGCAAACTGCCCCAGGCGATGTCGACGGATTGTCAGGCGGCCGAACGGGGCCCAACTTGTGCGGTCGGCAGGTGCAAGACCACTGCGGCTGCCGGGACGGCCTCATGTTCGTGACGTGCCAGCAGCGCCGCGTTTTCGGGCAGCTGTCGCGAGTTGATCTCCCCGTCGGCTATGCGCCGCAGGACCGCGTGGGCCCGAGCGAGTTCCTGGCGCTTCCGGTATTGGCCGCCGGGTAGCTTGACGCCGGCCCAGACGCCGTACTCCTCCCCGTGCGCGATGGCGTGCTGGGCACACCGGCGCTGCTGGGCCAACGGGCAGCGGCGCAGGCATTGGATCCGTGCTTCGGTGGCTGACCGCTCGTAGGCGCGCGCCTTTGCCGCACCGTCACCGCCGTCGTCGTCGGGGTAGCCGAACCATAGCTCCGGGTTGGCTGCGCAGGGGTTTCCCATGTCGGTCTCCTCGTCGCGGATGAAACGTAGGCAAAAGCGTATACACGTATACGACCTGAGCGCAAGAGAAACGTGACAAAAACGTATATATGCAGGAAGCGGGCGCAGCCTGTGTAATATCCGGCCTATGGCCGGAGCGCGCGGTGAGCCGTGAATCGGCCGGTGCGGCCATCCGCGCGTTGCGCGAGTCGCGCGACTGGTCGCTAGCAGACCTTGCGGCCGCGACCGGCGTCAGCATCATGGGGCTCAGCTTTCTGGAGCGTGGTGCCCGCAAGCCGCACAAAAGCACAGTTCAGAAGGTCGAAAATGGGCTTGGCCTGCCGCCGGGTACCTATTCTCGGCTGTTGGTAGCCGCCGATCCGGATGCTGAGCTGGCCCGACTGATGGCCGCGCACGCATCTGACGCTGAGTCCGTCGGGCGTGCCGGCGCGGTGGTGGTCGACCGTCGCAGCGATACGGAAGTGCTGGAAGGCTACGCCGAAGCGCAACTCGACGCCCTCAAATCCGTCATCGATCGACTGCCCGCGACGACATCAAACGAATATGAGACGTATATTCTGTCTGTGATCGCTCAGTGCGTGAAGGCCGAGATGCTGGCCGCCAGCTCGTGGCGGGTGGCCGTGAACGCCGGCGCGGATTCGACGGGCCGGCTCATGGAGCATCTCCGGGCACTGGAGGCCACGCGCAGGGCCTTGCTGAAGCGAATGCCCACGAGCTTGAGCGCGCGGTTCGATCGGGCATGCGCGCAGTCGTCGTTGCCGGAGACGGTCATCGCGGCGCTGGTCGGTGTCGGCAACGACGAAATGTGGGATATCCGCAACCGGGGAGTGATTCCTCCGGGAGCGCTCCCCCGCGTTCGCGCCTTCGCCGAGGTGGTCGAGTCGACGAGCCAGGACACGACAGATCACGACAACGGCGAGGGGCAGCGGTGACCGACAGCGAAGTCGAGGTGTTGAGCCGTGCTCACCGATTGTTCGCCGGTAGCACTTGGCCCGCGACGCTGGACGCGGACACGTCGCATCACCGCGGATTATTGCAGCGAGCCGCCGGCCTGAATAACGGTGTGGGACATGATGGTTATCCGCTCGCGGCGGACGACGGCCGGCGACGGCTATCGTCGGCAGCCCGCACGGACGCCGAGGCCGCCGGGGTCATCGCCAGGGCACACCAGGATCGCGCCGAGATCCGTGAGCTCACCAAGAACGTTGTCGACGAGGCCCGCGCCGATACCGCCGTGACCCCGACGACGCCGATGGCCCAGCGCGAAGCGACGCGTCGGCAAGTGGCCCGACTGCGCGCGCAACGGGCGCACGTTGTGTCGGCGCGCTTACGCGCGCGACGGCACTCTGCGGCGCTGCGGGCGCTGCGCTACCGCATGCCGCACCATCGCGGTTCCGGCTCGGCCGGATGGCCGGTGCCGCCGAACGGCCGCGTCGCAATCGCGGTGCGAGCCGCGTTGTCGCGGCTGGGACGCCCGTATGTCTGGGGTGCCACCGGGCCTGATCAGTTCGACTGTTCAGGGCTGGTCCAGTGGTCCTACGCGCAAGCGGGCGTTCCCTTGCACCGCACCACCTATCAGCAGATAAACGACGGGATCCCTGTGCCCCGTTCGCAGGTCCGCCCGGGAGATCTCGTCTTTCCGCACACCGGCCACGTACAGCTGGCCATTGGCCACAATCTGGTTGTCGAAGCGCCCTACTCGGGTGCCTCGGTGCGAATCAGTCCACTCGGCAGCAACGTTACGATTCGGCGGCCCCTATGACGAGCAATGAACCGATGTCCGAACACGCCGGACCTTCACTGGGCGCGATACAGGCGCGGCAGTCAGCGCTGGTGAGCCAACACCGCACGGCCGCCGAGGCCGACCGTGTGCTGGCAGAGGTGCTCGCCAGCGCTCATGCCGCGGCCCGCGAAAGCATCCGGCGACTCGACGCGATCGGCGAGGAGATCGATCGCGCCGCCGCCGACCGGGCGGACCTTGCCGTCGATACCCCCATGGGCGTGCGCGAGTTTCAGAGGTTTCTGGTGGCCAAGCAACGCGAGATAGCGGCAGTCGTGGCGGACGTTCGCGAGCTCGATCGCGCGAAACGGGCTGCGCTGGATGGTTTGCGCGCGCAGTACGCCGTACGTGCGGGCTAGTCGGACCCACGTGGGCCTTTCGTTCACAGGCGCCTCGGGGTGAATTGTCGGCGGGAACATGCCTGGGTACTGTCGCCCGGCATGGAGGGGTCGCGACACATCCCGCGGCGGGGCCCGCGCCGGGGCGCAGCGCTGTCGGCCTAGACGATGTCTGTGTATGAACAGCTGCTTTCGACGGTCAAATATGTCCGCGACCGCACCGGCGACCCGAATGCGTGGCAGGCGGGTTTGGCGCCGAACGAGGTGACCGCCGTAATCACGCCAACGTCACGGCGCGAACAACTCGAGGCGGTCCTGCGCAAGATCCGACAACAACATTCGGACCTGTTCGGTGCGGGGACCCCGGGCGGCCCGGCCGGCAAACCGACACCGGGCATACCCGAGGTGCCTTCGGAGCGCGGGGAGGGCGGCGCTGCCGAGGCGATGGCAGACGCGGAAGCCGCTCTGGCACACCAAAATTCGGCAAGCTCGCAGCTCGATATGCAAGTCATTTCGGCCATCCTGAACGCACACCTGAAGGCCGTCGAGGGCAGGGAAGCGCTTACCAATCTGCAGCGGGAGACCGAAGCCGCTGTTTTGACGCGGTCGGACCTCGACACTCCGGCAGGAGCGCGTGATTTCCAACGGTTTCTCATCGGCAAACTCAAGGACATTCGCGCGGTAGTCCTGAACGCGAGTTTGGATGACACCTCGAAATCAGCGCTGATGGCCGCATGGACATCGCTGTACGACGCCTCCAAGGGCGGACCGAACGATCCCGGAGGCCACCCGTCGACAGCGGCCGTCCCGGTTGCCGATACCGACACCGGGTGGGATCCGTTGCTGGATCCGATGTTCGCGGACGATCCCGGCCTGCTGGCCGGGGACTCACTGGGGCAGGGCCCCGCGCAGGGCGCCACGCCCGCGGCGATGCCGATGGCGCCGGCGATGCCAACCATTCCCAACTTCAGCGCGGGGCCTATGCCGGGGCTGGGCGCAGCCCCGGGTTCCGCGGCCGGTTGGGACATGCCCGGTGGCTTGCCGCTGCCCTGGCTGCAGGACGGCGGCCGAACCGATCCCGCACTGCGGGAGCCGGACGACGAAGCGCCGCTGGGATCCCATGACGTGGACCCGAGCGATCACGGCTCGTCACACGAACCTGGCAATGAGAAGCACGGCGAGGACACCTCGGCGGACAAGCGCGAATCACCGGGCCCGACAACGGTGACCCTGCCCGACGGCGAAACGGTGACGGCGGCAAGCCCACAACTTGCTGCGGTCATCCAAGCCGCGGTGGCCGGAGCGCCGATCGCAGATGCGTTCCATCAGCAGGGTATTGCCATTCCCCCACCGGGAACCGCCGTCACCAACCCAATCGACCCGCGGCAAGTAATACCTGGAGACGTAGGTGTCTTCACCGATCGTCACTCCCTTGCACTGGGCCACGAAAAGGCCCTTCTCGATGGCCAGATTCAACACCTCGCCACCGTGGGGGGACCCAACTTTCTAGGCTGGGAGCATCCACCAGCGGCGACTGCGCCGGCTGAGCCCCAGGCACCGACACCCACCCGGCCGGCGGCCACGTCGACCATACGACAATAGAGAATTCGCCGGCCCGACCCGTCGGCGCACGAATAGGAGACAGCAGATGGCAGATTCGATCCGTGTGGTGCCCGCGCACTTACGCGAAGCCGCTGCGCATCACCAGGAGACCTCCGACTACCTGCGCACCGTTCCGTCGTCGCATGCGGCGATCCAAGAGAGCCTGGAGTCGCTGGGGCCTATCTTCAGCGAACTTCGCGATGCCGGACGCGAACTGCTCGAGCTCAGGCGCCAGTGCTACGAACAACAAGCCGACGACCACGCCGACATGGCCGAAAAACTAAGTGTGTCGGCGACGATGTGGGAACAGCACGACGAAGACGCGGCGCGAAAATTCGGCGGCATCGTTGACGGCGGTCCATGACGGACGCCAATCCCGCCTTCGACACTGTTCACCCGAGTGGACACATCCTCGTCCGCTCGTGCCGCGGCGGATATATGCACAGCGTCGCGCTGAGCGAAGAGGCGATGGAAACCGACGCGGAGATCCTGGCGCAGGGCATCCTGTTGACGGCCGACGTGTCTTGCCTCAAGGCGTTACTGGAAGTTCGCGACGAGATCGTGGCGGCCGGACACACACCGTCGGCGGAGGTTCCGACCCCTCACGATCTTGATGCGGCCATTGAAAAGCTGCTGGCGCACAAACTGCGACGCCGCGACCGCGCCAACTGAGCGGCTTTAACCGGACTTCAACACGCTGACGGCCTAGAGTAGCCAGGTCTTTGCGGCATCGGGATCCGGCGTGATATCCGTGGGCGGCTCTACGGGATTGGGGCCGAACAACTCTCGCGCACGCGCCAGCAGCACGCGCACTTCATCGAGTTGCTGCTGCAGCGCAGAATCAGCCATGGCTCCACGCTACCCAGGCGGTCGCAGCTGCACAATTCACCGACTGAATAGACCACCCGTTGGATCCCGGTACGCTTAGCCAGTGGCTATTTTCGGTCGAATAACGGCGCGCCAGCGTCTCCGGAGAGCTACCCGCGAATCACTGGCGATTCCGGCCTTTAGCTCTCCCGTCGATTGCACCCCTTGGGTGACAGGCGGGCTTTGGCCTGCCGAACTGACGACAGCTACCGCCGAAAGCACCACTCTCGCAGCGTATCTGAAGGCCGACCTGGAGCGGATCACCACCAGCGCCAACGACCAGCTCAAGATCATCAAGCGAGCGGGAATGCCCGATCTTGCCCGGCGGGCGGAAGAGGCGCGGGTGATCGATGAGGCCCGCGCCCGCGCGGTGCGACGAGTCGAGTCGACGATTCGCAGTTTGCACACGGTCAAGACCGGGGCCGGTTGGCCCGATATCGGCGTGGCGCCAGCCGCTCCCGCCGTCGCGGACGAGGAACAAGCAGCCATCGAGAAGGAACGCAACAATGTGCCGGTGGCTGATGCGGTGGCCGGCCCGGCAATTGACCAAGGGGACGAACCCGAGGCTGTGGAAGGCCGGCATCGAGCCGCTGACGACGTAGACGTTGACGAGGAGACCCCCACACGCGAGGCCAGCGAACCCACGGTCACAAGCGAATCCGACGACGAGCGGTTGCAGCGGCTCCTCGCGTTCGTGGTGCATCAAGAACCACGACTGAATTGGGCCGTCGGCGACCGCTCCGACGGCACCGCGGTATTGGTCACCGACCTCGCGCACGGTTGGATACCACCCGGCATCACCCTTCCGGCGGGCGTGCGGTTGTTGGAACCCGACCGACGCACCGGCAAAATCGCCGCGCTGGTCGGCGAGAATGAGCGCACGGTGACTTATGCCCCGGGAGATTCCCTTGGCCGGCTGGATGACTTCGCCGAGACGAAGGCCTCGGCGGAGCCGCGGGACCTGCCCGCCGCTGAAGACCTGGGATGGGAGTTAAGCCAGGCCACCCACTGGCGCGACGGATTGCCGCGGATGGTGTACACGTTGGCCAGGGCGGCCGCCGCGGGAACTGGCGTCGCCGAAGAGGAGATCGACTTGCTGCGGGTCCACCTCGACACCGCGCGTTATCAGCTGCTGACCCAGTTTCCGAACCTGAATCCAGCGCTTCTGCTCAACTGCCTGCTGTTGGCCGCCACCGAAGCGGCCGTTACCGGAGACTCCCTTTCAGCGAACTATCACCTGGCCTGGTTCCAGAAGCTCAGTGGGCCAACGGACGACCTCTAGTCCGCTAACCCGCGCTCATCGACCGGGGCCCGGGGGGCCCGCAAACGCTTGAGCGATCTGCAGCCAGCGCTGCGCATCCGGACCGTGCGCTGCGACGTCGAGAGCGCTTAGCGGGCGCCGCTGGGTTACCAGGAAACAGAAGTCCTGGGCGGAGCGGGTGACTCGCTGCGCGGCGTCCGGCGGTCCCCCGGTCCAGGTTTCGCCGCCGGGCCCGCGCAGCTCGACCAGGAACGGTTCCGCCGGCGGGGCCAGACCGTTGATGACGAAGGCGTAATCGCGGGTCCGCACCCCGATGTGCGCGATCGACCTGAGTCGCTCGGTGGCGGGCCGTTTGACGCCAAGCGCATCGGCGACGTCAAGTCCATGCGCCCATGTCTCCATCAACCGGGCGGTGGCCATCGACGTCGCGCTCATCGGTGGCCCGAACCACGGCAGTTTGCGGCCGTCGGGCACCGTCAGCAGCGTCTCGTGCAGCCGCCGGCGGGTCACGCGCCAGTCGGTGAGCAGCTCGGCCGGCGCCAGGGCCGCCTGTTCGTCGGCACCCGCGTCGACGAAGCCAATCGGGTCGGCTTGAGCGGCCTCCAGCAAAGCAGCAAACCCAGCGTCGTCGGTGACCGCGGTCAGGGCCACCCGGTCGGTCCACAACAGATGCCCGATCTGGTGGGCGATGGTCCAGCCCGCCGCGGGCGTCGGCTCGGCCCAGCGGTGCGCCGGCAGCGGGGCGACCAGCGCGTCGAGGTCGTCGCTTTCGGCACTCAGGTCGGCGACGATCGGTCCAGGACCGGCCATCATCGCCTCCGGCATCCCGTCGGGGAAATCACGTAAGTACCTTAGCGATTGTTCACCGGCTGGCCGCGCCTGCCGAGGATGCTGTGCGTTGCGAGCCCGATTAGGTAGAGCACCGACCCGAACAGCACGAACATCGGCGCGCGCCCGTCATCAGGGATGAAAGCCGCTGCCACCGTGATCGAGACGATGAAGGCGACCCAGAACAGGGCATCCTGGACGGCGAACACGTGTCCGCGAAGAGCGTCGTCGACGTCCATCTGGATCGCCGAGTCGGCGCACAGCTTGACCATTTGACCGGCCACCCCGAGCAAAAAGCCGCACACCACCATCACCGGAAGCCGCAG
>Ga0318561_10000212_pt1 | contig 15317 bp, 15 predicted proteins | sample GRESIP065b5f23_FD_202526 | JGI IMG/M metagenome (GOLD analysis project Ga0318561, IMG submission 202526) | Tropical soil microbial communities from Luquillo Experimental Forest, Puerto Rico - GRE.SIPMG.065b5f23 | ecosystem: Environmental > Terrestrial > Soil > Tropical forest > Bulk soil... | reverse complement strand
ATGCATGGGCCGATACCACGACATCACACGGGCGGTTGATGCTCACTGTGCTCGGCGGTCTTGCCGAGTTCGAGCGCGATCTAATCCGCACGCGCACCGGCGAAGGCCGCGAGCGGGCCAAGGCGCGCGGCGTGAAGCTGGGCCGCAAGCCCAAGCTGACCGTCCAGCAACGGCAGGAGGCGATCAAGCGCCGCGACGTGGACGGCGAGCCGATCCGCCACATTGCCCGCAGCTACAACGTCCACAACAGTACGATTTCCAGATTGTCAGCGGCGTGAAAATCAAAGTCGCAGTTGATCGCTTATGGAAAATCGCGGTCTGAGAGAGTCGCGGAACTGAGTGTTACTTGGGACCAATCCGTTGAGCGCCATAGATGATCGGAACGCTGAATTTAATTCTGCTGACGGTGCTCCGCTCCCAAGCCTTAGACCCTTCACCGCCGATCTCGACAGCGGGAAGCAGCTTAATCCCACCCTTGCCGCCCGCGCTTGCCTTGTCTGCCTCAGTTACCGCCACATCGAACTCAACCGGCAGTATAGCCTTCGACCAGTCCTCTAGTCCTTCAATAACCGGGGCTATTTTCCCCTGACGGTGTTCGGGCGCAGTGCGGATTGCGTCCTCTACGCCGTCAAGGATCGCAGCCAGCGTTTCGGCCACAAATTCTCGAAGTTCCATCGTCGCTCTCCCTTCGATGACAAAGGTTGGTCGCCACCGATACCCGATCAAGGCAGCGGGCATGCGGCGGCGGGCCGCCCACTGTCAAAGCAGTGGCGGTCGTGGTAGGCTGGTTGTTATGGCTATTTTGAAGGGCAGGGGTCAATTACGGGCGCTGCCGCCCGGGCAAGATATTTTCGAGGTAGATTATGAGATTCACATAGGCAGCAAACCGCTTGGCCGAAATGCAGTCGGTCTGCCACCGGTGACAAGCCCGACTATAGAAGCGACGACGAGGATCACGACGGTCGATGGCCGCCAAATTCCTGATCCGGGGCAGCACGTCTTAGCCGCCATCCCCCAATAGCCGGACGCTAAAATATCATATCAGGACGTTTTCACACGGCCTCGGTGGGAAGCCCTCATTCGCTCGCCCTTAATAGCCTCTGCTGGAAACTAGCCAGCACTAGGGCATTTATGACTTGGGGCGAGATATTGCATCGTCTACGTCCTTTGACCCCTTACTCCCGTACCGGGTCAGTGTTGGCTTCACCCGCTTGTAGCGTTCGTAGGCCTCGCGCCATGTGGCCGACATCACAGGATACGTGACGGTGGGATCCAGGTTTCGTTTGAACCGACATTCTCCGGATTCCGGGTGGTTGTGAGGCCAGGATCGTCCCTTTGGCCATCTTGAGCAACGCCAAATCGCGTGCCGCGTGCACGGCAGGCGGTCAAAACGCCAATTGACCGCGTCGACGCGCTGAAACGTGTTGCTCTGCCCGCATCGGGGCGCACCTCTGCTGTCGTCGTCCGGCGCATCTGCTCTGATCTCCTGGTCATGCGGGCGCGGGCGGTGCCCGCAGCTGCGTGATCAGCGACAGGATTTCCTGGAACATCTGTCGCGGCACTGCGACCTCAGCCATCTGGAAGGTAACGTAGCGCCCGTGGCTGACGACCTTCGCGCCGATCTTTATCAGCTTCTCGCGCAGGCTGGTCAGCGACCACGGCTCGGCCGTCTTCGGCATCGCCAGTGTGCGCATGAAATTGCCGAGGTTGTACGCCAGGGCATGAAGCTGAAGGCGCACCGCGTTGGCGGCGAAGGAGCGGCACGACAGGCGGGTCCATTTGATCGCGTTCTTGCCTTCCTTGATGTACTGCTCGCACGTGCCGCGCCGGTTGTAGAAGGCGATGATGCCCTCGGCAGAGCGCGGCAGATTGGTGATGATGAAGCCAACGCGCGGGTACAGCTCGCCCGGATGCCATTCGACCTTGGCCACGACGTGGCGCGACTTGTTCCAGCTCTGCGCCCGGTAGCTGAAACTGGCAAAATAGCGTCGCACCTCGTGCGGCGGTCGCCCGACCGGGCGCTTGAGCAAGTAGCCGATCCTGTCCTGCAAAACCCGGTTGGCCGGCAGTCGGATCGCGTAGCCGATGCCCTCGGCTTCGAGGTACTCATACATCTCGGGGTTGCCGAATGCCGCGTCGCCCCGGAAATAGAGGCGCTTCACGCTGCCCCGGTAGCGCGCGATCACCGGCTCCAGCACCGCGCGCCAACCATCGGCGCTGTGCACGTTGCCCGGCCGCAGGGCGCAGCGCTCGACATCGCCAAGCTGGTTGAACACGAACAGCGGGTGGTAGCAGGTGCAGTCGAAATGCCCGTTGTAGGCGCTGCCTTCCTGCTCTCCGTAGGTCGGGCTCTCGCTCGAATCCATGTCGAGCACAATCAGCTTCGGCGGGCGCTGGTGGTGAACCTTGTCGATCCATTGGCCGGACAGATCGGCAAGCGCGGCAAGGTTCTCCGGCCGTGCCAGCCACTCCGTCTCGAAGCGGCCCATCTGGCTGGCGGAGGCGGCGCACCCCGTAATCGCTCGGCCACCGACCACCCACCGCATCGCCGGATCGTGGCACAGTCGCTCGGCGTCGTTCACATCCTCGTAGCCGGCGAGCCGGCCAAATACCGACTGCCGCAGCAACCCGACCAACAGATGCCGCCGGTTCTTGCCGGTGCGCGCCTCCGCCAGTCTCTCGCCACCGCTTGCGGTCAGACCAAGAACGTCGTCCAACTCGCGGTAGGCGAGTAACCCGCCATCGGAGGTAATCACCGAACCGCGAAGCTGGAGCAGCAAACGGCGATCAAAATTGAGCCTCAGCGCCTCCCTTTTTGATTCACCCGTCGGGTCCACCATCGCCGCCCCGTCAGACCTCGCATAACATCCTGGATCTTATATCAAAATCAGAGTTCGAGCGCTCAGAATCGCTGTTCAATCCGGGGAATGCGGGTTTATGTCTCCCGACTACTGGCGCAGTAACCCGCAAGAGGCACCGGCCGGCGCAATGACCGCGACCGGCGTCCACAATCTCGACGCAATGATCTACCTGTTCGGTCGAATCGACGAAGTTTACTGCACAAATCTGCGACGCGTGATGGCGCGGCTCGGGGATACGACCAGCGTCATGCTCACTTTTTCCAACGGCATATCTGCCACCCTGTTCTGCTCGCTTGTTACCGCAGTCACCTACCGATTTGCGGTCTACGGGGCAAAGGGTTGCGTCGAGCTCGCGCACCAAGATGTCGAATTCCGCTTCACGCCGGCGCCGGAAACGCCCCCGACGGGCCGCTATACAACGCCCGCGCCGGAAATCGTCGAGTATAAGGGTTTCAACGCGCTGGCCGCCGAACTCGAAGGGTTTGCGGCAGCGATCAATGGCGATCGTCCGTATCCGATCACGGCTGACGAAGTATTGCATGGCGTCGCCGCTTTCGAGGCGATCGTACGCTCGGCCGAGCTGCGCCAGCCGGTGAGGATTTCGCCATGACCGTCACCGTGCTCTACCCTGAGGAGCGACAGATCCCGGATGACGGTCTCGAACGTGAGATCTTCGGCCCAGAAATCCGCATCATGCGGCGCACGGTCAAGACGCTGGCCGATCTCGATCCCGCCGACTGCGCCGAGGTCGACGGCCTGATGATCATGCGTTACGCGGTCACCGCCGAGGACATCGACCGTTTTCCGCGGCTGCGTGCAATCGTGCGTATGGGTGTCGGCTACGACAAGATCGCGCGCCCGGCCGCGGCGGCGCGCAATGTTCTGGTCTGCAATGTCCCCGATTACGGCACGACCGAGGTTGCCGATCATGCAGTGGCGTTGGCCCTATCGCTGCGCCGCGGCGTCATCTTGTACCATGAGCGGCAGCGCCGGAGTCCCCCCGCGGCGTGGGGGCCGGTCAAGGGCGAGCTGATCCGGCGGCTCGGCGTTCAGACCTTCGGCATCGTCGGGCTCGGCCGCATCGGCACCGCGGTCGCGCTGCGGGCGCGCGCTTTCGGCTTTCGGGTTATGTTCTACGACCCCTATTTGCCGAACGGCGCCGAACTCGCGCTCGGCATTGCCCGCGCCGCGACGCTCGAAGATCTGCTGCGCGAAACCGACACCTTGTCGGTTCATACCCCGCTGACGCCCGAGACGCGCAGCATGCTGGGGTATACCCAGCTTTCGCTGCTGCGCCCCGGCGCGGTGGTCCTCAACACGGCGCGTGGGCCCATCATCGATCTCGATGCGCTGCTGGCGTTGCTGCGCAGCGGCCACATCGCCGCGGCCGGACTCGATGTGCTGCCGGTGGAGCCCCCGGTCGACCCGATCCCGGAACTGTTGCGCGCCTATCGCGCCGGCGAGCCCGGGCTCGAAGGCCGGCTGGTCATCACACCGCACGCGGCGTGGTTCACACCCGAATCGGAGCACGACACGCGCGTGAAATCGGCCCAGACGATGCGCGCGGCATTACTGACCAACCGCCCGCAGAACGTCATCACGCCCGAAACGTTTTAGCCCGCCGCGGCACTCGTGATCACTGCTTCGGCGCCGTCAGGTTGACTCCCTGGCGCTTCATCTGGTCGACGACAGCCTTGGCGCCTTCGTCGCCCTCGGCGGCGAGCTGAGCGGTCTTACCAGCGAGCGCTTCGAGCTGCGGGCGCAGCTTGAGCGCCTCCTGCACGGCCTGTTCCTGCGAGCGGTGCTGATCGGCCAACGCCTGGCGATCATGAATTGCGTAGCCGGTCTCGAACGCCAACAGCACGAAGAATGCAACGACGACGAGGATGACGGGCAGCCACCAGCTGCCCGTGCGGCGGCCGGCCAAATCGTTCCGGCTCATCATCACTGGGCCTTTCCCGCCGGTGCAAGCGGGCTCGTCTCCGCCGGTGCGGCCGAGGTCGAGGGGACCGGCTCGCCCGCCGCATTTATCGCAATCCCATGCTGGGTCAACAAATCGCGCAACTTATCGTCCTTGTTGGTCACCGCAGCGGCCGCAAGCGCGCGAATCAGTGCCTCGTTGATGCGGCCGAGCTGGATGCTCTGGGTGATGAACTGCTGCCGACGGTTGACCTCCAACTGCACCGACCGGTTGTCTTGCACAAGGATGATATAGACGATGACTAGGATGAGGCTGAACCCGGACAGCCCGACCATCACCCGATAAAGCCACTCGCCCGCTCGCATATCCCCGGCGCCTCGCGTCGTTCACTTTCCGCCGTCGGGCGGATCATGCAGCATAGCATGGCGCGAGCGGACGCAGTTGTTGCTTGTCTAAAGAAGTGCGAACCGATATTATTCGCACGCATAAGAAGCGTCGGGTTCAACCCGCTCTGCACGGAACATCGGGAGGATCGAATGCCGCATGTCGGTCCAAAGATCGCTGCCGCCACCGCACTGGGCCTAATCGCACTCTCGGCCTGCTCCGCGCCGCCCGTCGCCCCGGTCGAGGTGTCCCTTGCCGCGCCCGCGAGACCCTTGGCCGACGCCGTTGCCGCGCCGCAACGGCCGCCACCAACCCGCGTCGAGATCCCGCCGCCCGCGCCCTCGCCGCAGGCCCTGTGGCGCTTCGGCCATTGGAGCTGGAACGGCCGCCAATTCGTTTGGAACCCCGGGCAATATGTCGAACCGCCCTCCCCGACGGCCAGCTGGATCCCCGGTTATTGGGAGCAGCGGCCCGAAGGCTGGATCAGGGTCGACGACCAATGGACCTCTTAAACACCCCTCTCTGCCCTTTACGAGGGAGAGGGAGCGGCCACGAGCGAGACGTCGCTTCGACCGGCGATGACCCGAAAATCGCCACCATGACGTAGTACAAAATTTCGTTCGTAATCTTGGACGCGGCTGTTTTTCTGCGACAATAAAAGCGAGATCGGCGGCGAGCCGACTCCAAGAGTCGGCAGTTCTGGCTCAGTTGCGGACGTTCTGCCAGGCTTGTTGCGGGGCGGGGGGCAGCTTGTCCATATGTTTGAGGAAGAGCGCGAGGGTCCAGATCTGCTCGTCGGTCAAGGTGCCCTTCCATGCCGGCATGCCGCTCCACCGGATGCCGTGCAATATCACCCAGAAGGAATGGCCCTCGGGATCGTCCTCGACCCCGTCGGTCGCCAGCTGTGGAGGTGACGGATATTCGCCTTTTGCGACCGGCGAAGCCGAAGCATCGCCTTTGGCCGTGCCGTGGCAGATCGCACAGTGCTCCCCGTAGAGGTTGATGCCGGCGATCAGATTGGCGTCGGTCAACGCGACCGGATTGGGACCGTTGGGAGCGTCGCGAGCGAGGGTCGCGTCGAGCGATGTGCCGGCCGCCCAGGTCTCGAACCAGCCGGGCTTGGCGTCGGCATTGGCCGGAACGAGGCCGGTGCGCAGCACGACGTAGCCGCAAGCGGCGGCCACGAGGACCGTCACAACGACTCCAAGGACGAACCCCTTGAACATTACGGCTTCCGCCGCGCGAGGTCGATCAGAGGCAGCAGGGCCGGGGCGGTCGGCAGGTTCCGCTCGACGATCTCGCTGCGGGTCAGCCAGGCAACCTCGTCGGCGTCGTCTCCGGGTGCCCCCTCACCCGATTGCCAGCGGCCTATGACGGCGACCAGCGTATAGTGATACCGGACTCCGCCCTCGTCGTCGCGGTCGATGCTGTCGATTACGGTCAACGGACCGCCGGCTTCGGCCACGACCCCGGTCTCCTCGAACAGTTCGCGCATCGCACCCTGCGCGACGGTCTCGCCCAATTCAAGGACGCCGCCTGGGAAGCCCCAGCGGCCCGGCATTGGCGGGTTCGAGCGGCGCACGACGAGGGCGCGGGCGCCGCGCAACACGATCGCGAGCACGCCGACGACCGGGCGGTCGGGGTAACGACGGCCTTCTTTCGCGAGAGGCCCGCCTCTTTCCGAGCTCAATCCGCGGCCGCCCGGGGTTGGCCGTGCTCGTCGTGGTAGATCTCGGCACCCTGCTCGAGGAAGGCCTTCGACTTCTCCTCCATGCCGGCGCGGGCGTAGTCGCGGATCTCCTGGGTGATCTGCATCGAGCAGAATTTCGGGCCGCACATCGAGCAAAAATGCGCAAGCTTGGCCCCTTCGGCGGGCAGGGTCTGGTCGTGGAACTTTTCTGCCGTCTCCGGGTCGAGCGACAGGTTGAACTGGTCGCGCCAGCGGAATTCGAAGCGCGCCAGCGACAGCGCGTCGTCGCGCTCGCGCGCCGCCGGATGACCCTTGGCGAGATCGGCGGCGTGCGCGGCGATCTTGTAGGTGATGACGCCGGTTTTGACGTCGTCGCGGTCGGGCAGCCCCAGATGTTCCTTCGGCGTCACGTAGCAGAGGAGCGCCGTGCCAAACCAGCCGATCATCGCCGCCCCGATGCCGCTGGTGATGTGGTCATAGCCCGGGGCAATGTCGGTTGTCAGCGGGCCCAAGGTGTAGAACGGCGCCTCGCCGCATTCCTCGAGCTGCTTTTCCATGTTGATCTTGATCTTGTGCATCGGCACGTGGCCGGGGCCTTCGATCATGACCTGGACGCCGTCCTCCCAGGCGAGCTTGGTCAACTCACCCAGGGTTTCGAGCTCGGCAAACTGGGCGCGGTCGTTGGCGTCGGCGATCGAGCCGGGCCTGAGGCCGTCGCCCAGCGAATAGCTGACGTCATAGGCCCGCATGATCTCGTTGATCTCGCGGAAATGCGCGTAAAGAAAACTCTCCTGGTGATGCGCCAGGCACCATTTCGCCATGATCGAGCCGCCGCGCGAGACGATGCCGGTGACGCGGTTGGCGGTCAGCGGGATATAGGCGAGCCGCACCCCCGCATGGATCGTGAAGTAGTCGACACCCTGCTCGGCCTGCTCGATCAACGTGTCGCGGAAGAGTTCCCAGGTCAGCTCCTCGGCCTTGCCGCCGACCTTTTCGAGCGCCTGGTAGATCGGCACCGTGCCAATCGGCACCGGCGAGTTGCGGATGATCCATTCGCGGATCGTGTGGATGTTGCGGCCGGTCGACAAATCCATGACCGTGTCCGCACCCCAGCGCGTCGCCCACACCATCTTTTCGACCTCCTCGGCGACCGAGGAGGTGACGATCGAGTTGCCGATATTGGCGTTGACCTTAACGAGGAAATTCCGGCCGATGATCATCGGCTCGGTTTCCGGGTGGTTGACATTGTTCGGGATGATTGCGCGGCCGCGTGCGATTTCGTCGCGGACGAATTCCGGCGTCACATGGTTGGGGATCTCGGCACCGAACGACTCGCCGTCAGCGGCACCGTCTCGCCGCATTTCCTCGCGCCCAAGGTTCTCGCGGATTGCGACATATTCCATCTCCGGCGTGATAACGCCGCGACGGGCATAGGCGATCTGGGTCACCGCCGCCCCCTCTTTGGCGCGCAATACCTGCCGCCGGCCGCGATCGAACAAGGAGACCGCGCTAGGCTCATTGCGCCGCAAGCCGTTGTCCTCGGGCTTGACCTCGCGGCCGTCACAGAATTCGACATCGCCGCGCGCCAGGATCCACGGCTTGCGCAATTCCGGCAGACCGCAGTTGATATCGGTCTGTGCCGCCGGGTCGGAATACGGGCCTGAGGTATCGTATACGCGCACCGCCGGTTCGCCGGCCGAGGCTTCGAGGTCGATCTCGCGCATCGCGACGGAGATATCGGGATGCATGCGGCCTCGTGTATGGATCTTGCGCGACGCCGGGAAAGGCCCCGTCGTGACCCGAAGCTCCTCGATCTTCGGCGTGAGCTTCGCGGATGTGAGTGGAGCGGAATCGGGCATCGTGGATCTCCGTTGCAGCCGTTGAACGAAGACCCGGGGGTATCTGCGAAGAGGCTGTCGGCGCTCGCCGCGCTGTTCCTGTCCCTACGCCGGCACGACCCGGATCAGGTTCGAAGGGTTGCCGCGCATCCGGCGGCCTCTCAGCCCCCTGTCGGGGCACCCCTTGGACGCGGCGATTATCCGCAGAGTGCGGCCCTGCCGTCAAGGCTCCAAGCGCCGGGCCACCATTTTGGTAAGACTGCTGTCTTTGAGCCGGACCAGCATCCCTCCGAAGGCAAGATGCTGACGACGGGGATCCCGGTCTGCTTTTCGGCAACACCCGGGAAGAGCTTTCGTCTCCCGCCGCCCCGCCTCGGCAAACACACCCGCCAGGTGCTCGCCGGGCTCGGTTATTCCGAAACGCCGACGTCGAGCAGATGACGGCTTAACGTGCGGCCGGCGACCGCAACCCCTACTTTCATGGCAATTTCGACATTGTTGTATCTGCAGCAAATCAGCAGCGAGACTTCTCGCAGAGGTTGTAATCGCCATTACGGCCCACCTGACACTGCGCGGCAGCTGGCGGCGCTTCCGCGAACCCGCCCAGCCCTGTTTTTGCAGGGAATCTACAGGTATTAACCTTTGCTCCACGATAACCCGCACCCATCTAATTGTTGTAACTTTAATAATATCATGTGAATGTGGTAAAATTACGACCATCAGAACGCGGAATTTCAGTTTCGTCGTTTCCCGCGCAAGGGGGCTCGTCACCCGCGGTTTTGACGAGGCGGCTCAGATGTGGCCCGGCTCGGCCAGCCCTTCGAGGCGGGCCGCGACATTGACGCCGTCGCCAAAGATGTCGCCGTCCTCGACAACGATGTCGCCCATATTGATGCCAATGCGCCGCTCGATGCGATTGTCAGGCGGCACACCGGTGTTGCGCTCAGCCATCTCGTGCTGCACTTCGACCGCACAGCGCAAGGCATCCACCACGCTGCCAAACTCGACGAGCAACCCGTCGCCGGTGGTTTTGACGAGGCGGCCCTTGTGCTCGGCGATTTTTGGATCGACGAGCTCGCGCCGCAGCGTTCTGAGGCGTTCGAGGGTGCCGCCCTCGTCGGTGCCGATCAGCCGCGAATAGCCTGCCACATCGGCCGCCAGGATCGCGGCGAGACAGCGAGTAGCGTTCATTCCTCCCAGCCGGCCTTGCGCAGGCCTTCCAGCATGTGAGCGTGGTCCTCCGCCCGGATCCACGGGGGTCTACCGCGGACATACATGTCGAATGAACGCGGCGCCAGCGTCAGGGCTTTCGCGAGCGCGTCCTTGGCTTCCTCCAGCCGGCCGAGCTGGGCTAGCGCCGCTGCGAGGGTGCGGTAGCTCGCCGGGAAGTCAGGATAGGATTGAATGACCCGTTTTGCGGCTTCGACAGCAGCCTCGTGGTTACGAGAAAAATAGTGGCCCAAAGCAATCTGGACAGGCGCAAGGAGACCAACGGGTCGAGAGGATCGAGCCTGATACAATTCAACATCGAACGGATACCCTCTTCCCGCTCGCCTGAGAGCATCAACCCGATCCCCCTCACGCCGTGTGCGTGAGCCAGGTTTGGACTCGCTATAAGTGCTCGGTCGGCCTCGATCTGGACGGCGTCGAAATCGCCTCGCGTCATCAATGCGACCGCGAGGCATGCGCGAGCATCTGCGTCGCTGCTGTCGAGCGCGACCGCCCGGCGGGCCAAGGGCGCCGCCAATTCTTGTAACTCAGCGATAGGTCGCGTCTGAAACTGGGTAACCGCGAGAACGTAAGCTGTGGAGAGAGCACTGTAGCCGCCGGAGAAATTGGGGTCGAGATCGATTGATTGCCGAAAGAATTGTTGCGCGAGTACGTTGTCGTCTTTGTTGGCTTGCCCGAGATGCCATAATCCCCGTTGATATGCGGCCCAGGCATCGAGGTTTGCCGGCGGCCTGCGCACGGCACGCTGGCGCTCGGCATCGGCGATCGCCGGGGCAATAGCGATCGTCGCCGCCTCAGTGATTTCGTCCTGCACTGCGAAGATGTCGGCGAGATCGCGGTCGTAGCGCTCGGCCCAGACATGCTTCCGGTCTGGGCCTCGACACATTGCGCCGTGACGCGAATGCGATCGCCCGATTTGCGCAGGCTGCCTTCGAGAACGTAGCGTACACCAAGTTCGCGTCCGACTTGCTTCACGTCGACCGCGCGGCCCCTGTAGGTGAAGGACGAGTTGCGAGCAATCACGAACAAGGAGGGGTAGCGCGACAACGCGGTGATGACGTCCTCGGCGATGCCGTCCGCGAGGAATTCCTGCTCGGGATCGCTGCTCATGTTGGCAAAGGGCAATACCGCGATCGACGGTTTGTCGGGGAGGGGAGGATCGGCGCTGACCTGGGGTATTGCCCGGGGGGCCTCCGTGACCACCCGGTATACGCGCACGGGCCGCGCGATGTTCTTGAGCCGCTGCTCGCCAATGTCTTCGAAGAACAGGTCGAGCTTGCCGGCGGCATCCTCCTGCACCCGCGCTGAAACGCAGATGTGGCCCGGCTCGGCCAGCCCTTCGAGGCGGGCGGCAATATTGACGCCATCGCCAAAGATGTCGCCATCCTCGACGACGATGTCACCGACATTGATGCCGATGCGCAACTCGATGCGGTTCTCGGGCGGCGCGCCGGGGTTGCGCCCGGTCATTTCGTGCTGCACTTCGACGGCACAGCGCAGTGCATCCACCACGCTGGCGAACTCGACCAAGAGCCCGTCGCCGGTGGTCTTGACGAGGCGGCCGCGGTGCTCGGCGAATTTCGGATCGAGGAGCTCGCGGCGCAGCGCTTTGAGGCGTTCGAGAGTGCCGCCTTCGTCGGCGCCGATCAGCCGGGAGTAGCCCGCCACATCGGCTGCGAGGGATCGCCGCCAGACGGCGGGTCTGGTTCATTCCGCCTCACCCATCGCCAGGCGCAAGCCGGATTCGATCAATTCCTGATGCTCCGGCCGACGGAACACTTTGACGAACGAGTGCCGCGGGTTGACCCCCATGGCACGAAGCTTGTCGGTTGCGGCTCGCGCCTCGTCGAGCCGGCCTAGATGAGCATAGCTCAGCGCGAGGAAGCGATGGATGGCAGTAAACCCGGGCAGCTGTTGCACGCCTGCCAGCAACCTGGGGATCGCTTCGGAAAATCGCCGTTCGAGGGCCAGCGCGACACCAATAGCATATTCGGTAAAAGGCGCCTGGTCGCGGGGGTTCAAGCGCGTGGCGGTTTCAAAATGTTCGATCGCGGTGTCCGCCTGCCCGGCCCAGGCATGCAGCCACCCGGTGACATACCCGCCGCGGGCAGAGCTCGGATTGCGCGCGAGTGATCTTTCGAGCACCGTGATCGCGGCATCGACATCGCCGCCAAACCTCGCCAGCGAAAATAGCGCAGGTGCGAGCACAGTGATGTCATCGCCGGCTACCTGCAGCGCCCGCTGCGCTAGGTTTTGCCCCGCACGCCTGTTCGCTTCCGCATCCGTTATGAGGCCGAGCGTTTCGCGCTGGACATGGCACCATGACGCCAGTGCCAGAGCGGGACCGAACTGCGGATCGCGGTCTATAGCTTGATGAAGCAAGCTCAGCGCTTCGATGACCCGAGCTCTGTCGAAAGAGAGGTGGAGTGGCAGGGCGCGCAAATAAAGATCGTAGGCCGTGAGGTCGCAGGTCGGCCGTTCGGCGGATCGTCGTGTTTCTGCGGCTTCCAGGGTTGGCTCAATGACGCCTGCGACACTGATTGCCACTCTATCCTGAAGGTCGAAGACGTCGTCCAACGAGCCGTCGAAGCGGTCGGCCCAGAGATGCGCCCCACTAAGGGCGTCAATTAGCTGGGCGGTGATGCGCACGCGTCACCCAGCTTTGCGAACCGAGCCTTCGAGCACATAGCGGACACCCAGTTCGCGCCCGACCTGCTTCACCTCGACGCTCTGGCCCTTGTACGTAAAACTCGAATTGCGGGCGATGACAAAGAGCCAGCGGATGCGGCTGAGTGCCGTAATGATCTCCTCGACCATGCCGTCGGCGAAATAGTCCTGCTGCGGGTCGCCGCTCATATTGGCGAAGGGCAGCACCGCGATCGACGGCTTGTCGGGGAGCGGAGGAGCGGCGCTGGCCTGGGACATTGCCGGCCGTGCCTCCGTGACCACACGGTACGCCCTGACCGGCCGCGCGATATTTTTGAGCTGCTGCTCGCCGATGTCCTCGAACGAGAATTCGAGCTTGTCGCGTACTTGATCACGCACCACGCGGCTGACGCAGATCCCGCCGGGCTCGGCCAACCCTTCGAGACGCGCTGCCACATTGACACCATCCCCATGGATGTCGCGCCCATCCTTGATGATGTCGCCGACATTGATCCCCATGCGGAGTTCGATGCGTTGATCCGGCAGCACATCGGCGTTTCGCTCCGCCATTGCGTGCTGTACGTCAACGGCGCAACGCACTGCGTCGACGACGCTGGCGAACTCCAGCAGCAAGCCGTCGCCAGTGGTTTTAACGATCCGGCCGCGATGCTCCTTGATCCTGGGATCGGCCAGCTCGCGCCTGATCGCCTTGAGCCGCGCAAGCGTTCCTTCCTCGTCGGCGCCCATAAGCCGGCTATAGCCCGCAACATCGGCGGCGAGAATGGCGGCCAGCCTACGTTCGACGCGTCCGGTGGCCAAAGCGGCGCTCCCCAACCGCATGGACCGACGAAATTATCGACTCTCAGCCATGTTAGCCCAAAAGGCGAGCGCGGGCATCCCATTTTACCGGGCCGCCACCCTCCTATCCTTTCGCCGCAATGTCAGTTGCGGTTCTTCGTCAGTTTGCTCCAATCGTAGGAGGGTTTTCGACCGGGCACCGCCTCGATGCCGCCGCTTCGGATGTGCGGATGGACGGGCCGCATCCCAGGAACTTCGAGCCACAGGCGCAGCAGGTGACGGCGCCGGTCGTCCTCGGCGTCGCCGTCGTCAAACGCGGTCCGCGCGTGCAGGATCGTGTAGTTGTTGATGAAGTACATCTCGCCGGGTTGCAAGGTGAATTCCAGCATCAGCTCCGGCCGTTTGGTGACCTCCTCGAAACGGTCGAGGACCGCGAGCTCGGCCTCGCCCATCGGCCGCCCGGCCGCGGCCTCGCCCGCCTCGGCATAGGTGCGGACGTAGCGCGCCGAGACCTTACTGTCGGTATTGGAATAGACCGGCACGCGATACGGCGTGTACGGCAGGTCGCCCGGCTTCTCTTCGCCGCGCCGGTGAAAGACATAGCCGCGATAGAGGCGCTCGAGGGCTTCGGGATATTCTGCGAGCATCACATTGTGGACCGTGAGGGCGCTGGTCAGCCGCGACACTCCCCCCGACTTCGCATTCCGTAAGCACGCCAGTCCAACCAGCTCGGCTCTGTCGGTGTGCGGCGACAGCTCTTGTTTGTTGCGGTAGGCGCGCGCCAGCGGGTCCTCGCGGCTGAAATCCTTGACGTGGCCGAGCCGGTCGCCGAGCACGCTCTGCGACAGCCCGCGCCCGAGATATGTGCCGATCCCCCAGAAGATCAGGCCGATCTCGTCCTTCGAATGATCCTCGACCGGCAAGCGGCGCACCACAACGAAGCCTCGTCCATCCTCGATCTGGCGCCGGATCTCGTCGATGACCGGCCGCAGTGACGGAACTTCGAAATGCTCGCGCCGCAAATCGTCGAGGCCGAGGCCGGCCGCTTTTATCTGCCGCACGGCGCGCTCGATGTCGCCCAGCTGGGTTGCGCCGAGCTCGATCGTGTAATCCGCCGACGTCGTGAAGTCGGCCGCTTTCCAGGCGCCGGGATGATCGATCGGTGTGCCGTACACCGGCGTCAGCGGCGCATCGTCGTCGAATGTCGTGGTTAGTCGGATGGCACTCATTGTTCCTGGCTCCTAATCACGTGGGCCGGCTCATGTAGTCGTAAGCGGAGAGGACGTGGCATTTGACGACGTGAAAGAACTCGTCGACCGTGACGTGTTCGTCGGCGCTGCCCATGCCGGTCGGTGACGGGCCATAGACAATCGCCGGAATATCCTTGTAGCGCCAGAGCCGCGCGTCGGTGCCGCCGAGGCTGACAATCGGAGTCGGGTCGATGCCGGCGATTTCCTTGGCGTTGGCGCGCACCAGCTCTGCCATCTCCGTGTCGGGAGCGCACCAGCTCGGCGGATTGTAGTTGATCTGGCGATAGGTGACCTCCGGGTGGAGCGCGAGGATCTTGTCGATCTCGGCACGGATTTGCGGCGCGTCGAGCCCGATCGGCAGCCGGATATCGACCTCAAAGGTGCAGTCCGACGCGATCATGTTGACCTTGAGCCCGCCGCGTACGACACCCGGATTTACCGTGACCCGCCGCGTGTTCCTCGCTGCACCTTTGCCCTGAGCCCGGTCGATGATGTCGGCGGCCTGGTCGAGTGCCGCGGCGAGATTGCTCGCCTCGGGCGCCGGGATATCCTCCAGTCTTTCGAGCGCGCCGATGATCTTCGCCGTGATCGCCGTCGCGCTCTTGCTGGCATGCGTGTAGGCGCCATGGGCGCCTTTGGTGCGGACGGTGAATTCGAGCCAGAGCGGGCCTCTTTCGCCAAAGCGCAATGTCCATGGAC
>Ga0318561_10000211_pt1 | contig 15323 bp, 10 predicted proteins | sample GRESIP065b5f23_FD_202526 | JGI IMG/M metagenome (GOLD analysis project Ga0318561, IMG submission 202526) | Tropical soil microbial communities from Luquillo Experimental Forest, Puerto Rico - GRE.SIPMG.065b5f23 | ecosystem: Environmental > Terrestrial > Soil > Tropical forest > Bulk soil... | reverse complement strand
CGAATGCAGACGTCTTCATCACCAAGCCAGGGCCGTTCACGGAACTCGCCGCCTCGGCCATTGCCGAAGTCACCGGCCATCGACCAAAGCTTTCGACGAGCGGCGGGACTTCCGACGCACGCTTCATCAAGGATTATTGCCCGGTGCTGGAATTCGGCTTGGTCGGACGCAGCATGCATCAGACCGATGAATCAACGCCGCTTGAGGACCTGCACACGCTCACCGCGATTTATCGGCGCATCATCGAACGATATTTTGGATAGAGCGCGCCAATGCGTCAAAAGCTTCACCATCGAGCCGAGGCGGCAATTTCATAGGTCCGCGGCGGGCCGAGAAGAATTTGGTCCTGTAGTCCCGGATCGGCCCATTGCGCATAGATGGCGTTGGTCAAGTTCCGCACGCGAAACGTCATACGTACGGTTTTAAGCTCCGGCAACGCCACGTCTCGGCCTGGAATGTCGACGAACGCATAGGCATCAGCCGTCGTATAGGCGTCCATGGTCGTTAGATTGTCCTGAAACACAAAGCGTGGACCGACATGGCGCGTTGAGGCGCCGACTTCCGTCGGCCAACGCCAATGTTCGAAACGATAAGACGCGCCCGCGTTGACAATGATGGGAGCGACGTTCGGCGGCACATTGCCAGTAAACGCATCGAAATTAACGAAGCGCGCGTGCGTCCAGGCGGAATTGGCCCAGAATTTCCAGCCCTCGAACGGACTGATCGCCGCCGAAACTTCGAGACCCTTGCCGGCAACTTCGCCGGCGAGATCGGTCGTCGTGGTATTGACAGGGACGAAGACGTTCCGCTGAACGATATCGTACAGCGCCACGGTCCACTCCGCCCTGTCGTCCCAGAACTGTTGCTTGGCACCGATCTCGTAGATGCGGGCGCTGGTCAATTGCAGCGAGGTGCCCGGTGTAATCGAGAAGACACCGGCGACGGCGGGATCGTAGGCCGTCGCATACATGCTGTAGAACATCAAGTTGTGGATCGGTTCGTAAGTATACGCCGCCCGGTAGGACACTGGCGTCCAGGTCTTGGAGAAGGGCAGGCCATCCGGCACTGTGCCGTCGAAATTTGTTCCGGAGCGATCGAGCGTTAAAGCTTCAAGGCGTACGCCCCCAATCAATGCGAATGCAGGCGTGATCTTGAGACGGTCCTCGAACGAGCCGGCGATGTCGGTGAGCCGGCTGATGCGCGTGTCCGGAAACTCCGACCCGTAGAGACCCGGGCTCGGATCGACGACGGTGACGGTATCGAACGGAAAATCGTTCGGATTGCCTTCTTCCACAAAGGTGATCCAGTTTCGGCTCACCTGAAGCTGAGCGGCGAAGCGGTTCTCCATCCCGAAGAAACCCGTATCCGCGGTAAAATCGAGATTATTGCCGACGAGCTTTTGATCGTGGGTTACAAAGAAGCGATCACGAGCGATACATGTCGGTAGCGAGCCAGGGCAAGGGTTCGTCATTGACGTCGAACTGAACGCATAGGTCTCACTGTCCAGCCAATTGGCTTTGGCCTGCCAAGTATAAACTTGATCTTTGATCGTGACGTTGTTGAGCGGCGTCCATTCAAAACCGCTACGCAGCCACAATTCTTGGGCGCCTGTTGCGTTATCGGCAACATTGTAATTGGTCGTCAACGTGCGCGAGTCGATCGTCACCGGTCCGATTACCGAGCCGTCGAAGGTGTTAATGGCGGAGCCGGACACGACGCCGTTGATTGCATTGCCGCCGGCGAACGAGGCCGGGACCACCGGTGTGCCCCAATAGGCATGGCCGGAGTCCTTTTTATATTCGACTGCGCCCCAGACCATGAAATTGTTCGTGGCGTGGTAATTGAGTTGCCCGGAGACGTCGGTCAGGTCGCGAAAGTCGCCGTCGATGAAGCTGTTGAGTTGAGACCCCGCCATGTCAAAGCGGTAATCGAGTCCCTTCACTCCGGTGTTGCCGCCAGAGCCATAGTGCGTGAGCACCGATCCCAGAGAATCGACCGAGACGTCCGCCTCGTTCTGGACAGATCCACTGTTCGGCTGGCGGCTGACGTAGTTCACCGCACCGCCGATCGCATTCAGACCAGTCATCAACGAAGACGGTCCTTTGAGGAATTCGACTTGGCCGAGATTGGCCGTGCCCATCCATCGCGCGGTGATGTTGGAAGGACCGGTCCAGATACCGTTATAGAGCGTGTTGATCTCGCCAAAGCTAAATCCACGCATCGAGAAATTGGCGGGTGCGCCAGCCGCGTCCCCAGATAAGACGCCAACGGCGCCCTGGGCGGTGTCGGTAGTGGTTCTATATCCCTGAGTTTGAATGGTTTGCGCCGTCAAGACATCGACGCTGGCCGGCGTCTCGATGATTGGCAATCCGAGACGGCTTGCGCTTGTCGCGACCGCATTGAGCGGCGTTATCGGGATACCCGAGAGCGGACCGGAAACGAGGTCACCGGGAATCGGAGGGGTACGCACCGGATTAGGCGCAGCGGGAGCTTCCGCGCCTACGTAAGGCTTTTTGATTTTGCCTGGGTGCTTCGGCCGGTGACCCGAAACCTGAATCGGCGGGAGACTGCCTTGAGGCGGCGCCTCTTGCGCCTGCATCGCCGGCATCTGTGGCGTTGCAGTTTGCGCCGCGGCAGTCGCCGTCAGTGCGGGACTAACGATCGCCGAGATAGAGATAAACGAAAGGAATAGCGAAGCCCGGCCGCGCTTGTGGCCTAGAAAATTGACAGGCAACACGTTGCGCCCTTGCGGCGAAAAATGCCCCCGTCACCGCGATTTTGGTTGATTGCCGGTCCGCCTTCGCCCTGGGACCGTGAAACAACCGGACTAAGTTCGTCAGGACACCCCGCCCAACACGCTCGCGCGTGACCGTTGCTGGTGGCAGATCTCCTGGCTCGCGGGTCGTCGTCTTTAGGCCGCCTTCCCAAGAGTGTCAGTCACTCTCAGTGGCAAATCGGCCGGAGACTCGCCGCTTACAGTTGCGGGGGCAGCCGCGGCATTGCGCGCATCAAGTGGCGCACGCACCGCGTTCCCTTTTGATCCCTCACGGGAACCACCGCTGCAATGTTGCGCTGACAGAGAAGAAGGGTCAAGCCAATCCGATAGCACGACCGAGGCGCTTAATAATCCACCCGGACAAGGTACAAGCCGTGCGGTGGCGCGACTTGGCCGCACGCGGTGCGATCGCGCGCGGCAAGCGCCGCGGCAAGATCATCCGCGCTCCATTTGCCTTCGCCGACATGAATGAGCGAGCCGACCATGGAGCGTACCTGGTGCTGTAAAAAAGAGCGCGCCGAAGCGGTGATGCGGATTTCGTCGCCGTCGCGCGCGACGTCAAGCCGATCGAGCGTCTTCACCGGCGATTTGGCCTGGCATTCGGTGGAGCGAAAAGTAGTGAAGTCGTGCCGGCCGATAAGGCGCTGCGCCGCGATGTGCATGGCTTTGTCATCAAGCGGCCGCGGCACGCGCCAGGCGCGGTTTTGATCGAGCGCCAGATCGGCGCGCCGATTGACGATGCGATAAAGGTAATGCCGTTTGATGGCGGAGAACCGCGCGTCGAAGTCGGCCGCCGCGCGCTCTGCGGCGAGCACCGCCACTGGCCGCGGCCGCAAATGGAAATTGATGGCGTCGCGCACCGTCTCGTCGTCCCAGTCTTTCGCAAGATCGAGATGCGCTACCTGGCCGAGCGCATGGACGCCGGCATCGGTCCGCCCGGCGGCGCCGACAGTCACCCGCTCGCCGACGAAGGCGGCAATCGCCTCGGACAGAACGGCCTGCACCGAGACGCCATTGTCCTGCGCCTGCCAGCCGACAAACGGAGTTCCGTCATATTCGATCGTGAGCTTATAACGGGGCATCGCGGCATCGCCTCGGAGCTCAATTCAACGTCGTGCCACGCAGGATCGGCGTGCCGCGCAGAAATTCCTCGGCGCGCATCGGCTTTCGCCCCTCGCGCTGCAATTCGACGAGTCGCAACGCGCCCTCCCCGCACGCGACGGTCAGATCATCGTCGAGCATGCGGCCGGGCTCGCCGCCGCCGCTACCCTTGGTGCTGCGCAGAACCTTAATGCGGCCCGCGTTCTCAACTTCAAACCAGGCGCCCGGAAACGGCGACAACCCGCGGCAATGGTCGTGAACCTTGTTCCACGGCCTGGTCCAGTCGATCCGAGTTTCGCTTTTGTCGATCTTATTGGCATAGGTAACACCGGCGCTGGGTTGCGGCGTCAGGGAGAGCTTGCCTTTTTCCAGATCCGTGAGGGCGCGCGTCATCAGCCCGGCGCCAAGCTGCGCCAGCTCGTCGTGCAGTTCGCCGGCCGTGGCGTCGGCGCCGATAGCGACCCGTACCGCCATTTTGCCATCGACGACGGCCACCGGCCCGGTATCGAGACCTTCTTCCATCTTCATAACCATGACGCCGGTCTCGCGATCGCCGGCTATGACGGCGCGCTGGATCGGTGCCGCGCCGCGCCAGCGCGGCAACAATGAGGCGTGCAGATTGAAGCAACCGAGCGGAAACAGCGCGAGGGTCTGTTTCGGCAGGATCAAGCCATAGGCCACCACCACCGCGGCATCGGCACGATGCGCCCGCATGGCGTCGGTGGTGCTGATCTCGCGCAAGGATTTAGGCGTAAAGACCGGTAGCTCGAGACGTTCGGCTTGGCGCGCGACCGGCGAGGTCTGCATCGCCATACCGCGGCCGGCCGGCCGCGGCGGTTGCGTGTAGACAGCAACCACTTGGTGTCCGTCGTCGACAATCGCGCTCAATGTGGGCACCGCGAAGTCCGGGGTGCCCATGAAAACCAGGCGGAGCGCCAATCACGCCTCCACCTTCTTGGTGGCGCTGGTCTCGGGCGTGTTCTTGGGGGTGTCCTTGGGGGTGTTCTTGGAAGTGTCCTTGGGGGCGTCCTTGGAAGTGTCCTTGGGCGCGTCTTTGGGCGCGTTTTTGGCTGCCTTGGTAAATTTTTTGATAACGCGGTCGCGCTTGAGCTTGGAAAGATGATCGATGAAGAGCACGCCGTTGATGTGATCGATCTCGTGCTGCAGACACGTCGCGAGCAGACCTTTGGCGTCGATCTCGTGCTTCTTACCGGCAAGGTCGAGATATTTGACCTTCACCGCCGCCGGTCGCTCGACCTCCTCGTAGTAATCCGGGATCGACAAACAGCCTTCCTCGAATTTGGCGCGTTCCTCCGACAGCCAGGTGATCTCCGGATTGATGAACACCTGCGGCTCGTGATCCTGTTCTTTTTTTGACAGGTCCATCGTGATCACGCGCTTGGCGACGCCGAGTTGGATCGCCGCCAGCCCGATGCCCGGCGCCTTGTACATCGTCTCGAACATGTCATCGACGAGCTTGCGGATGCCGGCGTCGATCTGTTTGACCGGCTCCGAAACCAGCCGCAGGCGCTTGTCGGGAAGCTTGATGATCTCGCGGATCGCCATCGTCATACCATCTGGCGGGCGATTTAAGGGGTGCGTAAAGCGGGGTCAATGCGCCGGTTTCATTTGCGCATTCGGCGGCAAGCGGCTATGACCGTTCGCTGTTCGTTCCATAAGCGAATCGACTACCGAATCGGCGCCGGATCGCGAGCGGAGCATGACCGACAGCCTGCTGCTTATTGGGCTTACCGCCATCATCGTCGTGGCGCTCGTGGCGCTCGGCGTCGTCCTGTGGCGGTCCCGCCGCCCGGCCGATCCCGAGGCCGCGATCATTTCCGAATTGATGCAGACGCAGCGTGACAGCGCGGCGCGGCTTGAGACGATGATCAGAATGCTGGCCGATCGGCAATCGCAAGTTCAGCACGCGGTCAACGAGCGGCTCGATTCGGTCTCGCACCGGCTCGGCGATTCGCTGCAGAAGACCACGCAGCATACTGCCGACAATTTGCAAAAGTTGCACGAGCGGCTTGCCGTCATCGACAGCGCGCAGAAAAACATCACCGCGCTCGCCAGCGAGGTGACCTCGCTCCAAGGCGTGCTCGCCAACAAGCAATCGCGTGGCGCGTTCGGCCAATTGCGCATGGAGGCGATCATTGCCGACGGATTGCCGAAGGCGGCTTACGAGTTTCAGCCGACGCTTTCGAATCGCACCCGACCGGACTGCTGTGTGTTCCTGCCAGACAAGCGCCCGATGGCGATCGACGCCAAGTTCCCGCTCGAAGCCGTCACCGCTTACCGCGACGCCAAATCCGACGAGGAGCGCAAGGTGGCCTCGCAGCGCTTGCGCACCGACATCTCCAAGCACATTGCCGATATCGCCGACAAATATGTGATTCCCGGCGAGACCTACGAGGTCGCGTTGATGTTCGTGCCGTCGGAATCGGTCTATGCGGAGCTTTATGACGGCTTCGACGATTTGTTCCAGCGCGCCTATCGCGCCCGGGTCGTCATTGTGTCGCCGTCGCTCCTTACGCTCGCCATACAGATGGTGCAGCAAATCCAGAAGGACGCCCGGATGCGCGAGGCGGCCGATCAAATTCGTGACGAGGTCGCGCGCCTGGTTAAAGACGTGGGTCTATTGGGCGAGCGCGTCCGCAAATTGCAAACGCACTTCAACCAGGCGAGCGAAGATATCCGGCAGGCAATCGTGTCCATCGGCAAGATCGAAGCGCATGGCGAGCGGATCCAAGGGGTCGAACTGCAGGCCGAGGCCGGCCACGCCATCGCGCCGCCAACCCTCAAACTGCAAGCGGGTGAGTAGCGGCGCATGGCCGCGCAGCCCGATGCTCCCGTCAGCGTTGCCGCGCGCCCGTCGCTGACGGAAACGTTCGCGGTCTATCTCAAGCCGCGCGTACTCGTGATCATGTTCCTCGGCTTCTCGTCGGGGCTGCCGCTGGCTTTGTCCGGCTCGACGCTGCTGGTGTGGATGACCGAAGCCGGCGTCAATCTCGGCACCATCGGGCTGTTTGCGCTCGTTGGCACGCCTTACACGATCAAGTTTCTTTGGGCGCCGGTGATCGACGCGCTCAACGTGCCGATCTTGGCGCGCCGTTTCGGCCGGCGGCGCGGCTGGTTGTTGGCCTCGCAATTTCTCTTGATGGCGGCGATCGTCTTTCTCGGCCTGTGCGATCCTTCGGTCTCGGCGCTCGTCGTCGCGATCGGCGCGCTTTTGGTCGCCACCGCTTCGGCGACCCAGGATATCGTCGTCGATGCCTTCCGGGTCGAGAGTCTGGACGAAAGCGAACAGGCTGCCGGCATGGCCTCCTATGTCGCCGCCTATCGCATCGGCATGCTGGTCTCGACCGCCGGCGCGCTGTTCATGGTCAGTGGCTTCCAGAGCCTGGGCCTCAGCCATAGTGCCGCGTGGAGCGCCGGCTATGCGGCGATGGCGGTGCTGGTCTTGATCGGCATGGCGACGACGCTCGCCGCTAAGGAACCGGCGCAATCGGCGGCTGCCGATGCTGTGCTCGCGCGGGAAAAGACGCTGCAACGAGTCATCGAAGCTGCCGTCGGCGCTTTTTCCGAGTTTTTGAGCCGCGAGGCGGCGGTGGTAGCGCTCGCTTTCGTCGTGCTGTTCAAATTCACCGACGCGCTGTCCGGAACGATGACGGCGCCGTTCGTGATCGATCTCGGCTTCTCGCGTAACGAATATGCGGCGATCATCAAGGGCGTCGGACTGGCGGCAACGCTGATCGGCGGTTTTGCCGGAGGCTCGGTGGCGCGCGCCTATTCGCTGCCGGCAAGCCTTTGGATTGGCGGATTGGCGCAAGGCTTCGCCAATCTTGCATTTTCCTGGCAGGCCGTGCTCGGCCACAACGCCGCATGGCTCACCTTTGCCATTGTCGCCGAGAATTTCACCAGCGCGATCGGGACTGTCATCTTTGTCGCCTATCTATCGGCGCTGTGCCGCAACCCACTGCACACCGCCACCCAATACGCGCTCCTCACCGCGCTCGCGGCATTCGGCCGGACTTACCTGTCCTCGGCTGCCGGCTTTATTGCCGCGGCGACCGGATGGGTCTGGTTTTTCGCCATTTGCGCCGCCGCCGGTCTGCCGGCGCTGGCTTTATTGGCTTGGCTGCAACATCGCGGCCATTTTGACGGCTTGGCGCCGGCCAAAAAGTGAGCCGCACAGGATTGCCGCATTCCCAGCAATTCCGGCCATTGTTGCGGCGGTCTGCCGGCTGTTCGCACCCGCAAAAAAGTCCTTTTGTAAGGATCAGATCGCTATAATCGCGGTTGTCTTTTTGCAATGCCCGATTAGGGCTTCCACGGCTGCCACGCGCGCATTCCCATGGACATCATCCTGGTTAAGATTTTTGCGACGGCGCTCGCGCTGAGCCAGGTGACGACGCAGCCGCAGGCGATCAAGACGCAATTCGATCTGGCCAAGGATCAGGACGAGGTCGTGCAGATTTTGCGCAACGGCTGCACGCATATGAAGCAGGCCTTCGATATTGAATCCATCAACCTCGACGACCTGATCGCCACCGCGCTCGACGATCCCAAAGCGGTCGGCGCCGATATCAAGGCATTTCACGGTCTCAACTTCACCGATCTGAACACCGCCTATCACCAGTTCTGCAAAAACGAGCCGATCGCGAATCCGGTCGTCGACATGCGACAGGTGATCGAGTTCTTCAACAGCGCGGCCGCAGACCTGCCGGATCAAAGCATTCTCAAAGCCAAGCGATTGCCGAGCATGAGCGTGGTTCTCGACGGCAATGGACGCGATTTCGCCGACGTCTTCGAGCCGGGCAACCGGCGGGTCTGGATATCGCTCGCCGACATTCCCGAGACGGTGCAAAAGGCGTTCGTCGGTGCCGAAGACCGGCGCTTTTATACGCATCGCGGCGTCGACGAACGCGGCATCATTCGCGCCTTTGTCGGCAACCTCGCCGACCCGAAGCGGCCACAGGGCGGCTCTACCATCACGCAGCAAGTGGTCAAGAATCTCCTGGTCGGCGACGATGTCACTTATGAGCGGAAAATCCGCGAGATGATCGTGGCGTCGCGGCTCGAGAGCACGCTCAGCAAGAACGAGATTCTCGAGCTTTATCTCAATTCCGCTTATCTCGGCCGCGGCTCATGGGGCATCGAGATGGCGGCGCGCAGCTATTTCGGTAAATCCGCCAAGGATCTCACTTTGCCCGAAGGCGCGATGCTCGCCGGGCTATTGAAGGGACCGAATTATTACAATCCGGATCGGCATTCGGATCGCGCCAAGGAACGGCTCGCTTATGTGCTCGATCGCATGGCGGAAGACGGCGCCATCAGCACGGCGCAGAAGGACGAGGCGCTCGCCGCCTCGCCGAAGCTCGTCGCCTACCAGCACCCGCGGCGCGACACCGGCTTTCATTTTGTCGATTTCCTCGGCCGCGAGGCCAAAGCCGACGGCGTCGCCAGCCTAACCGCGCGCTCCTATACCGTGCACTCCACGATCGACGCGCAATTGCAGCGCGACACCGAAGCGGCGCTGCAGGAAGGCCTCGCGCGCTACGAATTATCGACCGGGCGAATGCAATTCCGCGGCCCGGAAGCGAATATCGGCGACGCGGTCCGCAAGTTGGAGGGCGTCAACCCGGGCGGCACGCCAGCGTGGCAGCAGGCGTTGCAAGCCGTGCGCTTACCGCTCTACGACGTGCACTGGACGCCCGCGGTCGTGTTGTCGAAAGGCGGCGGCAAGAAAGGCGACGACGCGATCCGCGTCGGGCTGCCTGACGGGCGCATCCTGCCGCTCACCACCTGGAGCGGGACCGTGCGGCGCGGGCTCGGACTTTATGACGTGGTCTATGTCCGCATTGTCGAAAGTAGGGGCGTCGACACGCGCTCGAAGGGCAAATCCACCAGCAACATCTTGCCGAGCGGCGGGCAAGCGCAACTGCGCGTCCGCCCGACCGTCGAAGGCGCGGTGCTGGTGCTCGAGAACAAGACCGGCCGCATCCTGGCCATGGCCGGCAGCTTTTCCTATCCGCTGAGCCAGCTCAATCGTGCGGCGCAGACGGAGCGCCAGCCCGGTTCGGCGATGAAGCCGCTGACTTATCTGACCGCATTACAGCATGGCCTGCAGCCGAACACGCTCGTGCCCAACGAGCCGATCACGCTGCCGCCGATCGGCGGCGGCATCGACAGCCGCGACCTGATCAGCCGCGACTATGGCGGCTATGCGCGCCCGCAGGATTATTGGTCGCCGCGCAATGCCGATTACAACGAGGGCGGCCTGTTCACGATGCGGCGCGGGCTTGAGAATTCGATCAATGTGGTGACCGCGCATCTGCTCGACGGCGGTATCAGCGACAGGCCGGAAAAGAGTCTGGATGCAGTCTGCGCCACCGCGGTCGCCGCGAAAATCTATTCGCAATGCGTACGCTATTATCCGTTCGTACTCGGCGCCCAGCCGGTGCGCATGATCGATCTCGCCGCGTTCTACGCAGCGGTCGCCAATGAAGGCGCGCTACCGCAGGCGCATGGTATCGACTCGATCGAGGAGAACGGCCACACGATCTACGAATATCCGAAGACGCCGCTGCCGTGGATCGGCGCCGCCGACCGCGCCTCGTTCTATCAGCTCAAGACCATGCTCCAGGGCGTCGTGGCGCGCGGCACCGCGCGCGCAATCAGCGGTCTCTCGCCCTACATCGCTGGCAAAACCGGCACGACCGAAGATGCCGTGGACGGCTGGTTCATTGGCTTCACCAATGACGTGACGGTTGCGGTGTGGGTCGGCTACGACAATGCCAACCACAAGCGCCGCTCGCTTGGCACCAATGCCACCGGCGCGCGCGTCGCGCTGCCGATCTTCGAGCCGATCATGGAAGCAATTTGGGCCGAGCACGTCGCGCCGAAAACACTGCTCAGCGGCCCGTCGCCGGAGGCAAGGAAATTCCTCGTCGACGTGCCGATCGATTATGCGACCGGCGACCGCGTCGCGTCAGGCGGTTTCATCGAGCATTTCCGCCGCGAGGCCGACGGCCAGATTGACGACACGCAGTTCCAATTGGCGTCGCGCGACGGTTATTATTATCAGGGTGACCAATGGGGCGGCGATCAGGGCTTTTACTTTGGCGGATATAACCGCAATGGGCCGGGACCTTGGGTTGGACGCTCTTACTATCCCAATTGGCGTCAGCCACCGCAGCAGCCGCCGCCGACAGACCGCGGCCTGCTCCAACCCTGGCGCTGGACCGACAATCCGTTCCGCGAGTTTTTTTGGGGCGGGCGCGTGAACTGACAGAACTGATAGATCAGCCTTGAAAGAAGCTTCAATGCGGCGCGTGGCGATCGTGATTCTCGCCTTGATGGGTGGTGCATTGTTTGCTCCGCCGTGGCGCAATTCCATCGCGCAGGCGCAGGAATTTCGCATCGACAACGTTGCCTCCGCGCGCAAGATCGACGCCACGCGGCTCGCGCCGGGCACGATCGAATTCAGCGATCATTCCGGAGCGACCGCGAGCGCCGCCAGCAACGAGAGCGCATTAATACCGTTCGACGAATGGGCGAACCACGCGCCAATCGAGAAAAAATTTCTCGCCTTGTTTCCGAGTTACGTCGAACCGGTGGTCAATACCGAGGACGGTGCCGACGAAAAGGCGCAAAAACCGTACACCGAGAAGCTTTACATGTATGTCGCACAGGCGCGTTTCGTGCTGGCAAAGGCGCCGAGCGCGATCGACCTTACGCACTACGTGACGCTCGCCTTCCTGCAAAAAATCGATCCAGCCATAACGCACAAACTGATCACCGCTGCCGACGTGACGACGTTCAAGGACAAAGCCGGTATCGGCAATGACAATCCCGATCGCAAGTGGTGCACTGGGATGGCCACGTCGATCTGTATTGCGTCCGCTTACAAGCTCGAGGGCAAGATTCCGATCGGCATCTTGCTGGTGAACAAATTACGCGACAGTAAAAAAGTCGCCGATCACATCGACTTTCAGAGCGAATTCGCCGCGCCACCGCTGGCTGATCTCGACCAGGCCGGCTTGCAGGAATTGACCGAGCTCAACACCGCGGTGACCGGCGTGCTTGTGCAGAATATCTTCTTCGTCAATCAGATCATGAAATTCGGCAAGTTCTTTGCGGTGTTTCAGGCGCACCCCTCCGACGCCAATAAGACCGTCGTGACCGCATTCATGACATTGGCGATCAAGGCCAGCGTGCTCGATGAGAAGCGCGATTTTGAGAAAGTCCCGGTCCTGCGCAATCTGGTGCCGGCGCAAGTGCTCATGGGCCAGTCATCGTTCAATTCCGGCGACTCGATCAGCGCCGGTCTGCCCAAATACGCGCGCAACGAGATCAAGACCGTTGCCGGCTTGCTGCAGGCCAACTAGGGCGTAGACATAAATAAGAGATCGATGAGCGAATTTCCGGTTTACCCGTGAAAGGACATCGCCGAACGCTATCATCATGTCCGCTAAGGGCCGGCGGGCGACATTGCTGGACCCAGACATCGGACCCACAGGCCGCGGCGATTGTGACAGCAATTTACCGGCAGTAGGCCAGCTCTGGCGGTACCGGTTCCAAGGCGACCGCAAAAACTAGGCCATGTATAAGCATGTATAAAAAGTCCAACGCCGTTAATCAGAAAATAATTCGAGCGCTCTTTGGAACGACTGAAGCTGGGCGGCGTTCACGCCGCGCAATCCACGTCATGTTCCCCGGGGCTTAGAAGCTCCCGCACCCAAACTCCGGGCGACGTACACGCTGGCGATACTCGGCCGTAAGCCGCCGAGGGCAGGGTTTCGTCCAATCAACGACGTCAGCAAAACGAAAAGGAGAACGCCATGGATAAGCAAGTTCGACAACCCGACGCGTCGTCAAGAACGATAAAGGCGGTGAGTGTCGCTGATTACATCGTCGATCGACTTGCGGCAGAAGGGATCGAACACTGCTTTGGCGTTGCCGGCGATTATGTGTTTCCGATTTGCGACGCGGTTGATAGTAGCGCAAAAGTGAAGTGGATCGGCTGTGCCAACGAATTGAATGCGTCTTACGCCGCCGACGGCTATGCGCGCATCCGAGGCGAAGCGATGTTGGCAACGACCTATGGCGTCGGCGAGCTCTCGGCCATAAACGGCGTAATGGGCGCCAAGGCGGAACGATCACTGGTTTTTCACGTCGTCGGAATGCCCTCCTATCAGAATCAGCGCGTACACAAGATCGCCCATCACACCCTCGGCGATGGTGTCTTCGGTAATTTCGTTAACCTGTCCGCCAGTGCCGCGTGCTGTCATGCGATCATCAATCCGGAGAACTGCGTCGTCGAAATGGAGCGGGTCATCGCAGAAGCGCGGCGCAACAATCAGCCCGCCTATATCGCTGTGCCGTCGGACTACGCGCTATCACCAGTCGTGTCGGCTGACGTGAAGCCGATCATGCCGCGATCGAACGAGGCAGCGTTGCAGAAGTCGATGGCGGCCATCGCCGAGCGTGTCAAGAATGCAAAATCCATCGTCGCGTTTCCGGCCTTCACAATTGCGCGGCTCGGCTTGCAGAAGCAGGCACAGAAGGCGATCGAAGCGCTGGGCTGTCCTTTTGTCACAACGCTGATGGAGAAATGCATCATCAACGAGGGTCATCCGCAGTTTGCCGGCATGTCTGTCGGCGCGGTGTCAGAGCCGAAAACGCGGCAAATCGTCGAAGGTGCGGACCTCGTCCTCGATCTGGGCGGTGTCAATCTGAACGACATCACCACGGCCGCCTATTCCGGCCACCTCGATCTGACCCGGTTTATTACCGTTGGCCTGAATAACGTCAGGATTGGAGATCAAGTCATCGCCAATGTCCGGCTCGCGGATGTTCTGACTGAGCTGACCAAGCTCAAACCGCCGTCGGCGCCATATAAGGGAAAACCGCAGAGCCTTGCGCCGGTAAATGGGAGCCCATCCGACAAGACCACAATGGCCGCGCTTTATCCGCGCTATGCGGCGTTCTTGCGCGCGGGAGACACGGTCGTTCTCGAGACTGGTAGCTCGAGCCTCGGCGTGACACCAACAATATTTCCGGACGGTGTCAGGTTGGAAGCGCAAGTTCTGTGGGGTTCGATTGGTTGGGCGACCCCGGCCGCCTTCGGTGTGGCGCTTGCCGACCCGAGCCGGCGCACAATTCTGATCACGGGCGAAGGCTCGCATCAACTGACGGCGAACGACATCGGCGCCATGGGACGTTTCGGAGCAAACGTTATTGTCTTCGTACTCAACAACAGCGGTTATCTTATCGAGCGGGCGTTGGAGGAAAATCCGAACTGGACCTACAACGACCTCGCGCCTTGGAACTATGCCGAATTACCCAAGACGCTTGGTTGCGCTGACTGGTTCACCGCTCGTGTGACCACGCTCGGCGAACTCGATGAAGCGATGAAGGCGGCACGCGCCAGCAAATCCGGCGCCTATATCGAAATCATGGGCGGCAAGATGGATATGCCGCCGGCTCTCGCCTTCGCCCATGGCCAGCTGAAGGCCATGTACGGCGACACGCCATAATACGCACAGACCGACGGAATGGTGAGAGCAGCCGTGCTCTCGCCATCCGTGAGTTCAATGTCCGCTTTGAGTCATTAGGCGCCATTGCGGGTGCCGCGCATTGCGACATTCCCGCCATGCCGACGCGCCTAAATAGCTATCAGCTCGGAATATTTTCTGGCCAGAGGCGATCTTCCCTCGAAAAAAGGAGGGAAGCCATGTCGATCAGATCAATCCTTATCGTGGCCACCGCCATTGCAACACTCGGCCTCGGCTCACCGGCGTTCGCGGCGACCAACGGCGGATTATCCAATGACACCGGAAATACGCGGCCGTCATATTATGACAAGAACGGGTGGCACTTCGGACTCCCGGCCGCGGCACGAGCCGCACTAGCCGTACCACAGCAGCAGTCTGCAAGGCCTGGCCGCCAAAATGACTGGTTCTGGGACGGATCGCGTTTCTAACAACGCGATCGAGCCTATGACCGCTCTGCGTCATTAAGCGACATTGGGATAGGTACCTACGATGTCCGCTTCGCCCCGTGAAGCCGGACATTGGCCGACGCAACTTTATGAGTACACGCCCCAGCTTCCTGCCTAGCGCCAACGGCCGCTTGCGCGGTAATTTTCCTTACCGATGCACGAGACTGATTTTACCCACGAGCACAGCGAGACCGCGACGGAACGCGCGGCCATCCAGCACACGATCTGGGCTCAGGACAATCTGGCGTTCACCACCGTCGGCATCGACATTGGCAGCTCGACCTCGCATTTGTTGTTCGCGAAAGTCGCTTTGCAACGGCAATCGCAAGGGCTCTCGGGTCGCTTTGTCGTCATTGGCCGCGAAATCGCGTGGCGCTCGCCGATCCTGCTGACACCATTTCTGCCCGACGGGCTCATCGACGCCGACGCGCTCGGCAC
>Ga0318561_10000203_pt1 | contig 15432 bp, 16 predicted proteins | sample GRESIP065b5f23_FD_202526 | JGI IMG/M metagenome (GOLD analysis project Ga0318561, IMG submission 202526) | Tropical soil microbial communities from Luquillo Experimental Forest, Puerto Rico - GRE.SIPMG.065b5f23 | ecosystem: Environmental > Terrestrial > Soil > Tropical forest > Bulk soil... | reverse complement strand
TCGAGCGCCAGTTGCGACTTGCCGGTGCCGGTGGGCCCGATGATCGCTAGTGGTCGCCCGGTTCGTTTCATGGCTGCCAATAGCCGGCGAAGTAGCCCACGCCGTAGGGCGCCCCCCGGTAAAGCTCTTTGGCCGAGCGCGGCCCCGGCTCGGCCAGACCGGCCAGCACCTGAAACGCCACCCGGCCCAGGATCTGCGGTGGCAGCCGGGTCAGGGCGGCGACGTCGCCGTTTGCCAGCGCATCGTCCAGGGCCCGTTGCGCGTCGGCGTTGCCCGGGTGGTAGCCGCCCGGCGCGGCCGGTGTCAGGGTGTTCGCGCCGTCGGCCACGATGAGCACGCCGATCGGGTCGGGCTCCCGGTCGAGCTCGGCGCGCAATTGCCTGCCGCGGGCCAGCGCGGCGCCGGCGTCATGGTCGTCGCGGTAGACGCGCACCCGCACGGTGGCTTCGGGCCGGGCCTGGCCGCGCACCCAGGCGGCCAGCAGGGCGCATACGGGGAGTTCGGCCGTCGGCTCGGCGCCGTCATCGGCCTGCGGGGAGAGCCGAACCCGTACGTCGGCGCCGAAGCCCGCGAAGGTGCCGATCGCATCGGGGCGCAGCGCGTCGTCGGACGGGCCCGTTCCGATGGCCAGCCAACGCGACGGCAACAAGGCGGCCGCCGCCAGCCCCGCCGCGGTCACGTCGGCCACTTCGGCGGCGGCTGCTCCGGCGAGTTCCGGCACAAGCACCGGCGCGGACGGAACGATCGCGATGGCGCTGAGCACGCCACCAAACTAACGTCTTGGCCGCTCGAGGTTTAAAGCGAGCGTCACCCGGCCCGGAAACCTTCGCCGGCCATGAGTTCCGGCGGCGCATCGTGGGAGACGGCGACTTTCAGGTCGTGCTCGGATTCGGCCTCCTCGATCGAGGTGGCCTCGCCGCGCGCCAGTGCAACCGTCGCGATGATGACCAAGGCCACCGCCGAGACCAGCACGACGGCCGCGGGTCCTTGGGCGCTGAGCGTCTCGCCCAGCACGGTCACGCCCAGCACACCAGCTATCACGGGCTTGCACACGGTCATCGTCGGCAAGGACGCGGTCAGTGCGCCGGCGCGGAAGGCGGACTGCTGGAAGATCATTCCGCACAATGCGATCAGCAACCAGGGAACGAACTCGGGCGCGCGCAGCAGGGCACCCACGCCCTTTTCGCCCACCTCGACGATTCCTTTGGTCAGCACCGCGAAAAGCGCCAACGACGAACCCGCGACCAGCGCCAGCAGCACCGCCGCGACCGGACGACCGGACCAGATCCGCGCCGCCAGCACGCACAGCACCAACGTGGGGCCCATCACCAGGGTCACGATGATCCACGTTGACAGCGGCGCCCGCTCGTGACCGGACTGCGGGTCGCCGACGATGATGACCACCGCCAGCGCGCCGGCCAGAACGACCGCCCAAACCCACTCCCAGCGGGTCACCCGGCAATTGGCCAGCCGCGCGTGGATCGGCAAGGCGAACAGCAGCGCGGTCACCTGGAGCGACGTCACCAGCACCACCGAGCCCCATGCGAGAGCGCCGGCCTGCAGGGTGTAGTTGACGATCGCCGCCAAACCGCCCATCCACCACCGCTTGTCACGTAACGACATACGGAACAGCTCGAGGTGGCCGACTTTCTTGTCGGTGATCTCGTGCGCGCTGCGCTGGCGGATCACGTCGCCGACCGCGGAGGCCAGCGCCGCGCACAAGGCAATCAGCGCCGCGATATCCACTTTCGTCATGGGGACCCCCTCACCAGCGTTCCGACCAGCGTTCCCCCGAAAGCCGTATGTGCATGTTCTGTTTGACTGCAATTCAACGGCCACCGTAGTGGGACGGACCCACGGTCTCGACCCCGCTGCCGCGGCCCATCAAGGTTTACTCTAGAAGCCTTTGCGGCACCTGTATGTGGCCTTGGTAAAACCCAAGCAATAGCTGTCGGACCGGGTCGCGCTATGCCACCCTTTGCCTCTGCGATCTCCCCCTCCGGTCCCACCAGCAACAGACGTGACACCTGGTCTCCGTGACCGTACCGGGCCGCGCGGCGGCACCACACGCTCCGAGCAACGGTGCAATCGAACTGTTATCCACCTGACGCGCGCCGCCCGCCATGCTGCTTGAATACTGTTGGAACCGGTTAGGAGCAGCTGGCGCTGGCGATAGGCCCCCACCAGGCTTCCGACCGTACGGGTGCCGCTACGCGCGGCAGGTGCGCGGGACACTCCCGCGCGAAGGGTAGGTGACGAGCGGCATGACGGCCGAAGAGCCCCACAGCAACGATTCACCCAAGCCGGCGCCCCGTCCGGGGCCGCGTCCCGGCCCCCGGCCGACACCACGCCCCGCCGCTCTTCCGCTGACAGCGCATCCGCCCAGCAACCCACACCGGTTCGGACGGGTCGACGACGACGGGACGGTGTGGCTGATCAGCTCGGCCGGCGAGCGCGTCATCGGCTCCTGGCAGGCGGGCGACCGTGACGCCGCGTTCGCCCACTTCGGTCGGCGATTCGACGATCTGAGCACCGAGATCACGCTCATGGAGGAGCGGCTGGCGTCAGGGACCGGGGACGCCCGCAAGATCAAGGCCAATGCGTCCGCCCTGGCCGAGACGTTGCCGACGGCATGCGTGCTGGGCGATGTCGACGAGCTCGCGGGGCGGCTGGCCGGCCTTGTCGAACTCGCCGACGCCACCGCCACCGCGGATCGCTCCCGGCGCGAGGAGCATCGCGCCTCCCAGACCGCCCGCAAGGAGACTCTGGCCGCCGAGGCCGAGGACTTGGCCGCCAACGCGACTCAGTGGAAAACCGCCGGTGACCGGATGCGCGCGATCCTCGACGAGTGGAAGACGATCACCGGGCTGGACCGAAAGGTCGACGACGCGTTGTGGAAGCGCTATTCGGCGGCCCGGGAAACCTTCAACCGGCGGCGGGGATCCCATTTCGCCGAGCTGGACCGGGAGCGTTCGGGGGTTCGGCAGGCGAAGGAAGAGCTGTGCGAGCGGGCCGAAGAGTTGTCCGATTCGACGGACTGGACCGCGACCAGCGCGGAATTCCGGAAGCTGCTCACCGAATGGAAGGCCGCCGGACGAGCGACCAGAGATGTCGACGACGCCCTGTGGCACCGCTTCAAGGCCGCCCAGGACACGTTCTTCACGGCCCGTAACGCCGCGACGGCAGAAAAAGACGCGGAGTTGCGGGTCAATGCGACAGCCAAAGAGGCGCTGCTCCAAGAGGCGGAAAAGCTGGATACGAGCAACCTTGACGCCGCCCGGGCGGCGCTGCGATCGATCACCGAGAAATGGGATGCGATCGGCAGGGTGCCGCGGGAACGTTCCGCCGAGTTGGAGCGGCGACTGCGCGCGGTCGAGAAGAAGGTGCGCGACGCCGGCGAGGTGGACTGGTCCGATCCCCAGGCGCAGGCGCGGGCCGAGCAGTTCCGGAGTCGCGCCGAACAATACGAACAGCAGGCTCAGAAGGCGGCCGCGGCCGGCCGGACCAAGGACGCCGAAGAGGCCAAAGCCAACGCCGAACAATGGCGGCAGTGGGCTGAAGCGGCCGCTGAGGCGCTGACCCGCCGACCCTAGTCTTCGGGCCGGTCGGGGCTGTCGGGACCGGTCGCGTTGTCGAGGCTGTCCAGCAGGTTCATCGACTGCTGCTGTGCGGCGACCCGGCGCCGCTGCTCCTCGGCCGCGAGTTGCACGACGGTGCGCGACCACACCACGCGGGCCCAGTGAAACGTCAACAGGATCACGGTGATCCACGCGACGAACAGCCCCAACCCGGGTCCGGGATGCCCGGCGGCCACGGTCTGGCGCGACCAGACGGCCAACAGTCCGGCCGCGACCGCGATCGCGGACCCGGCCAACGCAACCCAGGCCAGCGCCCACCGCCGGGTCATCAGTGCCAGCATCGAGAAGCCGACGCCGAACACCAGCGCCAACCAGGCGAACACTCGCGACGGCAGGGCCACCGCGGCAGCGCCTGCGCCGTGGCTGCCGAACAGCACATCCCATCCCGGCACATTCCCGGTGTGCGGCAGGACGAACGAGCCCAGCAGCACGAACACCAGGATCGCGACCACGAGTGCCCTTGCGCCGGGGTCGATCTCACGCGCCACCCGGCGTTCTGCGGCCTCGATCTCGTCGCGCAAAGCGTCGAGGTCCGTGTGTTCTTTCTTCATCGCGCACATCCCAGTGATTCTGTCGGTTCTGCGGGGCCGACGGACGGCCCAATGGTAGGCATGCCAAGACCGATGCCGCCCGGGCGCTGCCCGGCGGCGTGCGCCTCACCCGCCCGGGTGCGGCGGTGAGTCAGCACGCCCGCGTCCGCGATGAGGTGGTGCGGCGCGGCCTCGGTGACCACCGTCGTAATGATGTCGCCGGGCCGCACCTGATCGTTCGGGGCGAAGTGCACCAGCCGCCCGTCGCGTGCCCGCCCGGTCATACGCGCCGTGCGGGTGTCCTTGCGTCCTTCACCGGCGGCGACCAGCAATTCGACGGTTTGCCCCATGAGCGCGCGATTGCCTTCCAGCGAGATCTGCTCCTGCACCTCGACCAGCCGCTCATAGCGTTCCTGCACAACGGCTTTCGGCAGCTGACCGTCGAGTTGGGCGGCGGGAGTGCCGGGCCGCTTGGAGTACTGGAAGGTGAACGCCGCCGCGAACCGGGCCTGCCGTACCACGTCAAGGGTGGCCGCGAAGTCCTCTTCGGTCTCGCCGGGAAATCCGACGATCAGATCGGTTGTGATGGTCGCGTGCGCCATGGCCGCCCGAACCCGCTCGATGATGCCGAGGTAGCGCTCGGCGCGGTAAGACCGCCGCATCGCGCGCAGCACCCGGTCGGATCCTGACTGCAGCGGCATATGCAAGGCCGGGCAGACGTTCGGGGTCTGCGCCATCGCCTCGATGACGTCGTCGGTGAACTCGGCCGGATGCGGCGAGGTGAACCGCACGCGCTCCAGCCCGTCGATACGTCCGCACGCGCGCAGCAATTCGGCGAAGGCGCCGCGATTGCGCGGTAGCGCCGGATCGGCGAAGGAGACCCCGTAGGCGTTCACGTTCTGGCCGAGCAGGGTGACTTCGAGCACACCGTCGTCCACCAGGGACCGCACTTCGGAGAGGATGTCGTCCGGGCTGCGGTCGACCTCCTTGCCCCGCAGCGATGGGACGATGCAGAAGGTGCAGCTGTTGTTGCACCCGACGGAGATGGAAACCCACGCCGCGTAAGCGGATTCGCGGGCGCTCGGCAGCGACGACGGAAACTGTTGCAGCGCTTCGGCGATTTCCACCTGGGCGACTTTGTTGTGCCGGGCCCGATCGAGCAGCGTGGGCAGCGATCCGATGTTGTGTGTGCCGAAGACGACATCGACCCATGGCGCCTTGCGCAGCAGCGCGTCTCGGTCTTTTTGGGCCAGGCAGCCGCCGACGGCGATCTGCATGTCGGGATTGCCGCGCTTGCGCGGCGCCAGGTGGCTGAGGTTGCCGTACAGCTTGTTGTCGGCGTTCTCACGAACAGCGCAGGTGTTGAAGACCACGACGTCGGCATCGGCGCCGTCGGCGGCCCGCCGGTAGCCGGCGGCTTCCAGCAGGCCCGCCAACCGCTCGGAATCGTGGACATTCATCTGGCAGCCGTAAGTGCGGACTTGATAGGTACGCATCGGCGCGACGTCACCCGCCACGCCCTCTCGCGCCACCATCGAAGTCACGGGGCCATGGTACGGCGACCGGGGCCCGCTGGATTAACCCGCTGCTAGACCCTCCGGCGCTCCCGTTCGGCGGCCAACTCGCTGATGACGACATCGGACGCCAGGGTCTGGTCGTATCCACGGCGCCCCAGCATCGCCACCAGCCTGCGACCCACTCGTCGGTCGTCCTCGCCCAGCGTCTCCCGCCGCAGCTTGGCCCGCACCAACTGCTCGGCGCGGTCTCGCTCGGCGCCGGCGTCGAGCCCGCCCAGCACCGCGGTGATCACGTCGTTGTCGACACCCTTGGTCTGCAACTCGGCGGCCAACGCGCGCTTGCTCTTTCTGGCGTTCGCCCGGCGGGACTGCCATTGTTCGGCGAATTCGGTGTCATCCACCAGGCCGACGGCGGCCAGCCGGTCGAGCACCCGAGCGCTGACGTCGTCGGGGTATCCGCGTTTCGCCAGCTGGCCGGACAACTCGGCCCGAGTGTGCGATCTCGCGGTGAGCAGGCGCAGGCACAATGCCCGCGCCTGCTCTTCGCGGGATGGCTCAGAAATCGACGGGGGCGGGCAGGATGTCGTCATCGGTCACGACCGCGCCAATGCCAAGCTTTTCCTTGATCTTTTTCTCGATCTCGTTGGCCACGTCGGCGTTCTCCATCAGGAAGCTGCGGACGTTCTCCTTGCCCTGGCCGAGTTGCTCGCCCTCGTAGGTGAACCAAGAGCCGGACTTACGGATGAAGCCCTGATCCACACCCATATCGATCAGCGAACCCTCCCTGCTGATGCCTTTGCCGTAGAGGATGTCGAATTCGGCCTGCTTGAACGGCGGCGACACCTTGTTTTTGACGACCTTGACCCGGGTGCGGTTGCCGACCGCATTGGTGCCGTCCTTGAGCGTCTCGATCCGGCGCACGTCCAAGCGCACCGACGCGTAGAACTTCAAAGCCTTGCCACCCGTCGTGGTCTCGGGGCTGCCGAACATGACTCCGATCTTTTCGCGGAGCTGGTTGATGAAGATCGCTGTGGTTCCCGAATTGTTGAGCGCGCCGGTCATTTTCCGCAGCGCCTGGCTCATCAGCCGGGCCTGCAGGCCGACATGGCTGTCCCCCATCTCGCCTTCGAGTTCCGCGCGCGGCACCAGGGCCGCCACCGAGTCGATGACCACGATGTCCAGCGCACCGGAGCGGATCAGCATGTCGGCGATCTCCAGGGCCTGTTCACCGGTGTCCGGTTGACTGACCAGCAGTGAATCGGTATCGACGCCAAGTTTCTTGGCGTAATCCGGGTCCAGGGCGTGCTCGGCGTCGATGAACGCCGCGACACCGCCGGCTGCCTGGGCGTTAGCCACCGCGTGCAGTGCGACGGTGGTCTTACCCGAGGACTCCGGACCGTAGATCTCCACCACCCGGCCACGTGGCAGGCCGCCGATGCCCAGGGCCACGTCCAGTGCGATGGATCCGGTCGGGATGACCGAGATCGGCTGACGCATCTCGTCGCCGAGACGCATCACCGAGCCTTTGCCGTAGCTCTTTTCGATCTGGGCCATCGCCAGTTCGAGAGCCTTCTCGCGGTCGGGGGCTTGCGTCATGGTGCCTCTCCTGTAGTCGGTGTTCGATGACCGGTATCGGTCGGTTGGCCGTGACACTAGAGAAGGCCACCGACAAGTCGTCCTCTCGTATGATCACCACAGTAGACGAACACTTGTTCGATTCAAGTTCGACACGCCGAGTGTGCGCTGGCGGCGTCGAGTGTGCTCTGAGGGCGCGATTTGCCGCCATTTACCGCCCCGGGCGCGCACTCAATCCGAAGGCAACCTCACCACTGTTCGCGCGGCACGTCGAAGTCGACGCACAACGCGTGCCAAACGTCGCGGGGCTCGACACCATCCTCAATCGCCTGGGCGGCCGTCCGGCCGTGGAAACCGGTCAGCACGTGGTCTGCCAGCACAGATGCGCCGTAAGCGGTGCCGAATCGCAGGACCACCCGCTCTTTGAACTCCGTCAGCCGCACGTCAGCCAAGATACTGGGCCGGCCAACGTACCAATCACCCCGCAAGGGCCAGCGCTTCGTGGCACACCCGCACCGGATCGGCGACGCCCGCGATGCTGGCCGCGGCTTTTTCGGCGGCCTCCCGGTAGCCGGGGGACGACAGCACCTCGTTGACCGCGGCCACCAGCGCGTCGGCGGTCAGCGGCCGAATCAGCCGCGCACTCCCCTGGCGGACCACCCGGTTGGCCATCTCCCACTGATCCCCTCCGCCGGGCACCACAACCAGCGGCACCCCGGCCAGCAGCGTCTTGGCCACCATCCCGTGACCACCGCCGCAGATCACCAGGTCGGCATGCGCCAACAACAAGGACTGGCGTCCCAGCCCGACCACCGCCCACGGCGGCACCGCCAGATCCGCTCCGCTCAGCCGCGACACCGCCAGCCGCGATCCCGCCGGCAGCGTCTCCCCCGGTATCAGGCACCCCAGCGCAACTTCGGCCAAGCCCAAAGTCCCGGTCAACGCGGTCGAGGGCGCGATCACCACGGCCGGGCCGGAGCCGGGGGGAATCTCGAGCACCCGATCGGTCGGCTCGAAGTGCAACGGCCCCACGACGACGGCCTCGGGCGGCCAGTCCGGACGAGGAACCTCCAGTGCGGGCAGCGTGGCGATCAGTCGTCGCAGCGGGCCGGGGTCATCGGCCGGCAGCCCGATCTCGACCCGCACGGCCGCGCGCTGCCGCAGACCGGCCCGCCAGGACCGCGCCGTCAACGCCCGCATGGTGGCATCGCGCAGCCGACCGCGGAGACCGGTACCCGGCGCCAGCCCGCTGCCTATCGGCGGCAATCCCCTGGAAGGCAGGTACAGCGGGTGGGGGTTGAGTTCGATCCACGGGATCCCCAACAGCTCCGCCGCCATGCCACCGCACGCGGTGATGGCGTCGGACACCACCAGGTCGGGCTCGAGCTCTCGCAGCGCCGGCGCGTTGAGCACGGCCATCTGCGCGGCGCGTCGGTGGATCCTGGCCCCGGCGTCGACATCGTCGTCTATGGCCGCGAGCCCGTCCAACTCGACGGCCGCAACGCCGGCGGCGCGGGCGGCGTCGATCCATTCCACGCCGGTGAACAGCGTGGCGTCATCGCCCGCCTCACCGAAGCGTTGGCACAGCGCGATCGCGGGAAACGAGTGCCCGGGATCGGGCCCGGCAACCACGGCGACGCGCATCGGCCTTACCCTGCCACAGCTTCGGGCTGCCACGCTCGCCTACGCTGGCAGGCATGACGGAGCTGACTGCCACGGACATTGCGAACACCGGCACGGTCGAGGGTTTCCTGAACGCCCTGCAAGATGCGGATTACGAAGCGGCCGATGCCGCCTTGGACGACAACCTGGTCTACGAAAACGTCGGACTGCCGTCGATTCATGGCCGGGCCAGGACAATGAAGCTGTTTCGCCAGATGGACGGCCGCGCCGCCTTGGAGGTGAAGATCCATCGCATTGCCGCCGACGGCGCCGCGGTGCTCACCGAACGCACCGACGCGCTGATCATCGGCCCGCTGCGGATGCAGTTCTGGGTGTGCGGCGTGTTCGAGGTCCACAACGGGCGAATCACGCTGTGGCGGGACTACTTCGACCTCTTCGACATGTTCAAGGCGACCGTACGCGGTCTGGCCGGGCTGGTATTGCCCTCGCTCAAAGCGACGTTTTAGCGGGGCATTCCGCCCAGTTCGTCGAACGCCTGCGCCCACCCGAGCAGGCGATCGGTGGCCCCGACCAGCTCGGCGCGGTAGCGCTCCTGCGAGGCCGCTAACGCGGCCCCACTGTCGCCGTTTGCCGACGACACCAATTGCGCTGCGGCGGTGACCATTTCGTTGTACTGACGAACGCCGGCACTCAACTGCGCGGTGAACGCGTTAATGGTGGAAACCAGGTACGACCGCGACGATTCCGAATACTGAGCCGCGCGCTCCATCGACACCACCTCGGTGGCGGTGGCCGCCATCGCCGCGGAGGTCTTTTTGGCCGCCGCGGTCAAGTCGCGGATTTCGTCCGGCGGCAACATGGAGCCCCGCTCGATCACGCCCAACAACGAGAAGAATCCGCGTTCGGAGGCACCCAGGGCATACATTGCCGGCCGAGCGGCAGAACCGTGCGGGGGCAGCCGACGCGTGCTGGCGGGCCGCTGCGCCGGCAGCGGCTCCGACCGAAGCCAGCGGTACCGAATCAGCAAAAGCGTTGCGGGAATTGCCATGAAGACGGCTACGGCGCCGGTGATCTCCAGCAGCAACGCGAACCAGCCCCAGGCCGCCAGCAGCGCCGTCACCACCGCCCAGAACACACACCCTGCCGCAAATATCAGTCCCCACCGCAGCGCGCGGCGGCGCTGGCGCAACAGCCGGGCACGCGGATCGGTGGCGGCGCTGATCTTTTGGGCCACCAGGTCGGAGAGGTCGGCAGCGGTGTCCAATCCTCTTTGAAGCAGCGCGCGCCACGGCCCGCGCTCAGTCGTTCTCACAGCCATCGCAGACCGTCCGCCGCGTTACTGACCAAGGGGCTTCTCGGCAACCTGGCCACCGGTGGTCTCGGCGGGCGCGGCAGGGGCGGACGTCCCGCCCGCCGGCAGGGCTTCGCCACGCATCGACGCACGAATCTGCTCCAGCCGGGAGTGACCGGCCATCTGAATCCCCGCCTGCTCGACCTCGAGCATTCGGCCCTGCACCGAACCCTGGGCAAGTTCGGCCGCGCCAATCGCGTTGGCGTACCGGCGCTCGATCTTGTCGCGCACCTCCTCGAGGCTCGGGGTGTTGCCCGGGGCGGCGATCTCGCTCATCGAGCGCAGCGATGCGCTGACCTGCTCCTGCATCTTCGCCTGCTCGAGCTGGCTGAGCAGCTTGGTTCGCTCCGCGATCTTCTGCTGCAGCACCATCGAGTTCTGTTCGACGGCCTTTTTGGCCTGAGCCGCGGCGGACAGCGCCTGGTCGTGCAGGGTCTTGAGGTCTTCGACGCTCTGCTCGGCGGTCACCAGCTGGGCGGCGAACGCCTCGGCGGCGTTGGTGTACTCGGTGGCCTTGGCGCCGTCCCCGGCTGCGGTGGCCTGGTCGGTCAGCATCAGGGCCTGACGCACGTTGACCTGCAGCTTTTCGATGTCCGCCAGCTGCCGGTTGAGACGCATCTCCAATTGCCGCTGATTGCCGATCACCTGTGCCGCCTGTTGGGTCAGCGCCTGGTGTTGGCGCTGCGCTTCCTCGATGGCCTGCTGAATCTGGACTTTCGGGTCGGCGTGCTCGTCAATTTTCGCGTTGAACAGCGCCATGAGGTATTTCCAGGCTTTGACGAACGGGTTGGCCATGAGTTAGCTCCACCTTCGCTTCTTGTGTGCCGGCGGGCCTGGATGAGGCCCCGTGATTGGCTCTGCGCTTACCCTGTCGCCCAATTTAATGGCTCGGCGACGATCCCCCCACCCCCGCCACTGGATCCACGCGCTCAGGCCACGGCCAGCGACGCCACGGGCGGAATGACGACCTTGGTGCTGGCGTCGATCGTGGTTCCGCTTGGCCCGCTCACCGGCGCGCCGAGATCCCCGCGTTCCTGGCTCGCCATTCGCTCGCCCGCGCCGGTGAGGACCGCCGACAACGGTACCTCCAAGGCATCGCAGATCGCGTTGAGCAGCTCGCTGGAGGCCTCCTTGCGACCGCGCTCCACCTCCGACAAGTAGCCGAGGCTCACCCGTGCTGAATCCGACACCTCGCGCAGCGTCCGACCCTGTGACGTCCGAGCACGACGCAGCACGTCGCCGATAACCTCGCGCACCAATGGCGGCATCCTGCTCTCCTTGTCCAGTCTGGGTCCACTCCGGCGGCCTGCTCAGCAGGCACTCATTAGGTGAACGCCACCGGCGGTGGTGTTGGTTCCCGTTCGATGACGACAAAATCCCGGTCAGCGGCGCCGGCGAACTTCCCTGATGGTCCTGATGGTTGAAGCCACATAGTCGATACCGGTGACCACGGTCAGCACGATCGCAATCCCCATTACCACGGATGCCACCACGCGGAACGGCCCCGACAGCGGCAGCACGAACAACCCGATCGCCAGCGCCTGCACCACGGTCTTGAGTTTGCCGCCCCAGCTTGCCGGAATGACTCCGCGGCGTATCACCGCCAACCGCAGCAGCGTCACCCCCAGCTCGCGGGTCATGATCACCACCGTGACCCACCACGGCAGGTCACCGAGCATCGACAGGCCGATCAGCGCCGACCCGATCAGAGCCTTGTCCGCGATCGGGTCGACGAACGCGCCGAATTCGGTCGCCATCCCGTAATTTCGGGCCAGCAGACCGTCGAACCGGTCGGTGATGCAAGCGATCGCAAAAATCACGAAAGCCACTATGCGACCGGCGATTTGGTGGCCACCCCCGACGAACAGGGCCAGCAGGAAAATCGGGACCAACACCAGCCGCAAGAGGGTGAGGGTATTGGCGAGGTTGGCGATGCGGGCACGACCTGTCGGTCCCGTTAGTGGACCCGTTTGAGGCTGCCCCGACACGGCAACAGAATAGCGGTTGACCAGCGTAGGCATCCGAGATGCCGATACTGTTACCCGTGACGGAAAGTTCGCAGGGGTACCGGGCGGCGGTCCGGCGCGCGCGAACATCGGATGTTCCCGCGATCAAACAACTCGTCGACACGTATGCGGGACGGATCCTGCTCGAGAAGAATTTGGTGACCCTCTACGAGGCCGTTCAGGAATTCTGGGTGGCCGAGTACGAGGGCAAAGTCGGCGGTTGCGGGGCGCTACACGTGCTGTGGTCCGACCTCGGCGAGGTCCGCACCGTCGCGGTCGACCCTGCGCTGACCGGCCACGGCGTCGGCCACGCGATCGTCGACCGGCTGTTGGAGCACGCGCGCGAGCTGCAGTTGCAGCGGCTGTTCGTGCTGACCTTCGAGACGGAGTTCTTCGGCAGGCACGGGTTCACCGAGATCGAGGGCACGCCCGTCACCGCCGAGGTCTACGAGGAGATGTGCCGCTCCTACGACATCGGTGTCGCCGAGTTCCTGGACCTGAGCTACGTCAAGCCGAACATCCTGGGCAATTCCCGGATGCTGCTGGTGCTCTAGTCGCTAGTCGGGGTCTGCCGCGCCGTCCGGACCAAGCCCGCGGATCGCGGCCAGCGTCGCGGCCAGCTCGTCGGGCTTGATCAGCACGTCGCGCGCCTTGGATCCCTCGCTGGGCCCGACGATGCCGCGCGTCTCCATCAGATCCATCAGCCGGCCCGCTTTGGCGAACCCGACGCGCAGCTTGCGCTGCAGCATCGACGTGGAGCCGAACTGGCTGGACACCACCAGCTCGACGGCCTGCAGGAACACGTCCATGTCGTCGCCGATGTCCGGGTCAACTTCGGCGCGTTCGCCGGCGGGCTTGGCGGTGGTGACACCGTCGGTGTATTCGGGTTCGGCTTGGTCCTTGCAGGCGTTGACGACGGCGTGGATCTCGTCGTCGGAGACATAGGCGCCCTGCAGCCGCATCGGCTTGTTCGCGCCCATCGGCAGGAACAGGCCGTCGCCCATCCCGATCAGCTTTTCGGCGCCCGCCTGGTCCAGGATCACCCGGCTGTCGGTGAGCGACGACGTCGCAAAAGACAGCCGGGCCGGCACGTTGGTCTTGATGAGCCCCGTGACCACGTCAACCGAGGGGCGCTGGGTGGCCAGCACCAGGTGGATGCCGGCGGCCCGGGCCTTCTGAGTGATCCGCACGATGGCGTCCTCGACGTCACGCGGCGCGGTCATCATCAGGTCGGCCAGCTCGTCGACGATCGCCACGACGTAGGGGTAGGGCCGGTACTCGCGCTGGCTGCCCAGCGGCGCCGTGACGGCACCGGACCGCACCTTGTCGTTGAAGTCGTCGATGTGGCGCACCCGCGACGCCTGCATGTCCTGGTAGCGCTGCTCCATCTCGTCGACGAGCCAGGCCAGCGCGGCCGCCGCCTTCTTCGGCTGGGTGATGATCGGAGTGATCAGATGCGGAATGCCTTCGTAGGGCGTGAGTTCCACCATCTTCGGGTCGATCAGGATCATCCGGACCTCTTCCGGCGTGGCCCGCGTCAACAGCGACACCAGCATGGAGTTGACGAAGCTCGACTTGCCGGATCCGGTGGAGCCGGCGACCAACAGGTGCGGCATCTTCGCCAGGTTGGCCGAGATGAAATCGCCTTCGATGTCCTTGCCCAACCCGATCACCAGTGGGTGGTGGTCCCGTCGGGTTGACGGCGCGGTGAGCACGTCGGCCAGCCGCACCATTTCGCGGTCGGTGTTGGGCACCTCGATGCCGACGGCGGACTTGCCGGGGATCGGGGCCAGCATGCGGACGCTCTCGGTGGCCGCCGCGTAGGCGATGTTCTTTTGCAGCGCGGTGATCTTCTCCACCTTGACTCCGCGACCCAGCTCGACCTCGTAACGGGTGACGGTGGGTCCGCGGGTGCACCCGGTGACGGCCGCGTCGACGTTGAACTGGCTGAGCACCTCGCTGATGGCGTCGGCCATGTGGTTGTTGGCGGCGCTGCGCTTTTTCGGTGGGTCGCCCGCGACCAGCAGGCTCAGCGACGGCAGCGTGTAGGGGCCCTCGACGACCCGGTCCAGCGCTTCGGTGTGCCGTTTCCCGCGACGACGGCCACGCGCGATGGCGGGCTCCGGAACGGTGGGGATGTCGTCTTGGTTCTCGAGAGAAACCGCGGCCGGGTCCGCCGTCGGCCAGGCCTGTGGCTCGTCGTCGGGGTTGAGCGAGCTCTCGTCGTAATAGCCGTCGGAGAAGTCTTCGGGTGTGTCGGAGTACGGCTCGTCGCCGTAGTCGTCGTATTCGGCCTCGTCATCCTCGCCGAGCAGGCGGGTGCCGAACATCGCCCGCACCGCGTCGGGCACCTCGCGGATCGTGGTGCCGGTCAACAACAGCAGGCCGAACATGAAGCCGATGAACAGCAGCGGCGCGGCGATCCAGGCCGTCAACCCGTCCGACAACGGCCCACCGATGGCAAAGCCGATGAATCCCGCCGCCCGACGGCGTAATTCAGGGTCTTCCGGGGAACCGGACCACAGGTGGCGCAGGCCGAGAACCGACAGGGCGATTAGGCTCGCGCCCAGGATCAGCCGGGGCCGCGCCTCGGGGTTGGGCTCCGTCCGCATCAACACCACCGCCGCCCCGGCCATGACCACCGGCAGCGCCAGGACAGCGGACCCGATGAACGTCCGGAGCACGACGTCGACCCACGCGCCGATCGGCCGGGCGGCGTCGAACCACGAGCTCGCCGCGATCACGACGGCAAGACCGAGCAGAACCAGAGCGATGCCGTCGCGGCGATGTCCGGGCTCGATGTCGCGGGCCCGCCCGATCGACCGCGCCGCACCGCCGGTGCCGCGCGCCGCCATCAGCCAGGTGGCGCGCATGGCGCGGCCGCAGGTCAGCCCCGCGGCGACCAGCAACGACTGGTTGCGCCGCCTGGCGGGCCTGCTCACCTTCCGGCGGGACGCTGCCGGTCGCGCACTCCGGGACCTGCCCCGCGGAGTGGCCTTTGACCTGCTCGTTCGGGCTCTGGTGCGGGCCGCGGTCTTACTAGCCATGGTCGCAAGGGTAGTCGTCAACACATCATCTACACCACCCGCCACACTGGTAACTCTGATCCTCCGGACGGATCTTCGGAACTCGTGGGTAGGGTGACAACCGGTGACGAAAGTCATGCCGTCACCTCACCCCCGGCACCCCCAG
>Ga0318561_10000193_pt1 | contig 15613 bp, 15 predicted proteins | sample GRESIP065b5f23_FD_202526 | JGI IMG/M metagenome (GOLD analysis project Ga0318561, IMG submission 202526) | Tropical soil microbial communities from Luquillo Experimental Forest, Puerto Rico - GRE.SIPMG.065b5f23 | ecosystem: Environmental > Terrestrial > Soil > Tropical forest > Bulk soil... | reverse complement strand
CGGCGATCGAGGCGTATGACGGGTTCTTGTTCAGCCACACGGGCGACGGTTTCGTGGCGGCCTTCGCGTCGCCGATGTCCGCGGTGAACGCCGCGATCGCCGAGCGCAACACCTTGTCGTGGACGACGAGCGCCTTTCGCATATCTTCGGCGTCGGCCTCCCACCGACGGGTCGAACCCTCGACATCGGTGAACAAGAACGTCACCACCCCCGAAGGGGCGGCCGTCGCAGGCACGGACACACGCGCAGAATGCCACATAAGGCACGCTGCCACGTTGCACATGAGAGAACCCGACCCGGAAACGCCCAGTCCTACTGGCACGCGGATGGCGACCTGATCAAACCTCTACCGGGACCTCGGGGGCCGGAGGCGGCGGAGGGTCGGATGACCGCAGCGACCGCGTGCCGCACGTGCGGCACCGAGCCGCGCGAGGGTGCGCGATTCTGTGACGGCTGCGGTGCACCAGTGGAAGACGCCGCTATCCGGGCGGAGTACAAGCAAGTGACGGTTCTGTTCGCCGACGTGGTGCATTCGATGGACATTGCTGCGGCGGTCGGTGCGGAGCGGCTGCGCGAGATTATGGCCGAGCTGGTCGACCGCTGCGCCGCGGTTGTGCAGCAGTACTGCGGCACGGTGGACAAGTTCACGGGCGACGGGATCATGGCAGTGTTCGGTGCGCCGGTGGCGTTGGAGGACCACGCTATTCGCGCTTGCCTGTCGGCGCTGGCAATCCAGGAGGAAGTGAAGGCCCTCGCCGCCGAGGTGCAACGCCGCGACGATGTGATCCTGCAACTACGTATCGGGCTGAACTCGGGCCAGGTGATCGCCGGTGAGATCGGTTCGGGGCCTTTCGGATACACCGCTGTCGGTGAGCAGGTTGGGATGGCGCAGCGGATGGAATCGGTTGCCCCGCCGGGCGCGGTGATGCTCAGCGCATCCACAGCGCGACTGGTTGATGGCGCAGCGGCTCTCGGTGAATCTGAGCTGGTTCAGATCAAGGGTGCCGATGAGCGAGTCGCGGCCTATCGGCTGTTGGACATGGGGGATGGGCATCGCGCTGTGCAGCGTGCTGAGTCAAGTCTTGTCGGTCGGCAATGGGAAATGTCCGCTGTCGAGGGCTTGTTGGACCACGCGATCGGAGGCCGTGGCGCTGTGGTCGGCGTGGTCGGCTCACCCGGCATCGGCAAGAGCCGCCTGGTGCGCGAGGTCGCTGGGATGGCTGCGGGGCGGGGTGTGGAGGTGTTTGCGGCCTACTGCGAATCGCATGCCAGCGACATCCCGTTTCAGGTGGTGGCTCGACTGTTGCGCGCAACCACCCGCGTCGAGGGTCTTGATACCGAGGCGGCCCGCGCCCAGGTCCATGCCCAGGTTCGCGACGCAGACCCCGAGGACGTGTTGCTGTTCGAGGACTTGTTGGGTATCGGCGATCCCGATGTCTTACTGCCCAAGATTGATCCGGATGCGCGGCGGCGGCGGTTGACCGCGCTCGTCAACAGCGCGTCATTGGCCCGCACCGCCCCGGCGGTCTATGTCATTGAGGATGTCCATTGGATCGATGAGGTTAGCGAGTCGATGCTGGCCGAGTTCCTCACCGTCATCCCACAGGCTCCCTCACTGGTGCTGATCACCTACCGACCCGAGTACTCCGGCTCTTTGAGCCGGGTGAGCGGTGCCCAGAGCATCGCCCTTGCGCCACTGAGCAATACCGAGACCATCGCATTGGTGACCAGTCTGCTCGGCCCCGACCCCTCGACAACGCAGATCGCCGCCCTGGTCGCCGAAAGGGCCGCGGGGAATCCGTTTTTTGCTGAGGAGATGGTGCGGGATTTGGTGGAGCGCGGTGTCCTGCACGGCACCGGTGGCAGCTACGTCTCGACCGCCGATGTGGCCGAGGTCAGTATGCCCGCGACTGTGCAGGCCACTATCGCCGCCCGCATCGACCGGCTGAACCCTGGGGCTAAGCGCACCTTGTGCGCGGCGGCCGTCATCGGCTCGAAGTTCAGCCGGGACCTATTGGAAACGCTGGGCATTGATCCCGTGATTGACGACCTGTTGAGGGCACAGTTCATCGATCAGGTCGCCTTCACCGGAGACCCTGCCTATGTATTCCACCATCCGCTGATTCGCACCGTGGCCTACGAAGCACAGCTCAAATCCGATCGAGCCAAGCTGCACGGGCGCGTGGCGGCAGCCATCGAATCACGTGACCCAACAGCAGCCGAGGAGAACGCGGCGCTGATCGCCGAACATCTGGAGGCCGCCGGTGACTTGCACGCCGCCTACGGCTGGCACATGCGCGCCGCAACGTGGGCGACCAACCGCGACATCGCCGCGGCGCGGCTGAGTTGGGAGCGTTCGGTGAAAATCGCCGACGCCCTGCCCGCGGATGATCCGGACCAGGCGGCCCTGCGCATCGCTCCGCGCACCATGTTGTGCGGGACCGCCTGGCGAGTTCATGAACATGTGGTCGGTGCCCGCTTCGATGAATTGCGCGAGCTGTGCACCGCTGCCGGGGACAAGGCGTCACTGGCCATCCCGATGGTCGGGATGGTGATGGATTATTTGTGGCAGGACCGGATGCGTGAGGCGTCGCGGCTGGCCTCGGAAGCTTGGGCATTCATCGAGTCTCTCGGTGATCCGAGCTTGACGGTGGGGCTGGCCAATCCGCTGGTTTATGCCAGAAGTGATAGCGCCGGGTGGTCTGACGCGCTGCGGTGGTCGCAGACAGTCATCGACCTGGCCGACGGTGATCCGTCGAAAGGCAATTTCATTACCGGGTCTCCGTTAGCGCTCGCTTTCACGACGCGCGCTGTTGCCCGTTGGTGTCTGGGCCGTGCTGGATGGCGCGACGATCTGCGGCACGGCCTGGCCATGGCCCGCTTCGCCGACCCCATGTCCTACGCCTTCGCCGTCGCGTGGGCCTACTTCCCGTCAGTATCGAATGGCGTGCTGCAACCCAACGATTCCGTAGTGCACGAGCTTGAGGACGCCCTACGGATTGCCGAGCGATCCAGTGATGATGTCGCGGTGACCTTCATACTGACGACATTGGCCGTTGCGCTCGTGCACCGCCAAGCGGCTGCCGATCGTGACCGCGGACAGCGGCTCCTGGCAGAGGTCAGCGACGTGTTCCTACGCCAGGGATACCTGTTGTCTGAGTTACCGCTCGCCAATGTGTACTTGGCGCGCGAGAGGGCTCGGCGTGAAGATCGCGATGACGTCATAGCTCTCATGCGCGCCGCGGTCGATCATCTGTTCCGCGAGGAACGGCTGCTGGGGTACGGCATTCCGACGACGGGTGTCCTGGTGGAGACACTGCTCGATCGCGGGGCCGACGCCGACCTAGTCGAAGCCGAGGCTGCGATTGAGCGGTTAGCGGCCGCCCCAGCCGACGAGGGTTTGGTGATACGTGAGATCTGGCTGCTGCGATCACGAACTCTGCTGGCGCGGGCTCGCGGCGACATGGTGGCCTACGCGGATCTCCGGGACCGCTACCGCGCCATGGCAAAAACGCTTGGCTTCGAGGGGCATATCGCATGGGCCGAGGCGATGCCATGACGCGGCTACGTCCGCGTGCCTGCGTCGTGCCCGAGGGTTGTCTGAGCCCAACGGCCGGAGGCAAGCTCCTCACCACGCCGGCGCGGTCAACCCCGCGATCTCAACGATGGACGCCGGGTAGCGGGCCGCGGAGAACGCCAGGTACGAATAGATCTGGAGCAGCACGGTGAGCGTGGTGGCCTTGGTTTCCGGTAAAACCCTCGCTCTAATCCCGCCCTCCCAGAGCACCAGGTCGGATGCTCTCACCACGAACACCGGGTCCTCGTTGTTGCCCGCACCCTGGGTGACGGGGATGTTCGGGTCGGTGACCACCGGCAGACCGTGCATCGATCCCACGATCTGCTGGGAGGCAACGTCTGTTAGCACACCGGCGACGTTCATCGGAGCGTTCGCCGTGCCCAGGAACAGCGGCCGCTGGGAGGCGTCGAGCAGGGACAAAAACCAGCCCCAGCGCCTCGGGTGCATGACGATGACTTCCGGGGGCAAAAACCTGGTGCTGTGGATCGTCTGCACGGCGTTCGCGATCGCGCCATAGACGTGCTGGATGTCGATCGCGCTGGCCGCGATCGTCGTGATGCCGGGTGTGAGCTGGATGCCCAACACCTGGCCGTTGGCCCCGCTGCCTCCGATGACCTGTTGATCCGTCTGGGCGGCGTGCGCGGCCACCAGGTCACGAAACACCAAGTCGTCGAACGCGATCGGCGACTGATCGATCAGCTGAATCGCTACGGCTTGCTGGCCGCTGATCGTCCGCACCGGCGCGTTGATGAACGTGTCGGTGAGGTCGACATCCACGACGGGCTGGTTGTCGGCGGTCTGCACGCCAACAGCGGTCCCGGTCAGGATCTTCGGGATGTTGATGCTGTCGGTGCCGCCGGGTAGTGGTTGGCGTTGGCAGACGTTGGCGAAAGCTCGTCCGGGCCTTGCCAATTCGACGTACTCATTCATCAGCCAGGCGGGCGGCACCGCGTAACCGCCCTGCCCGTCCACGCGGGAAAGATCGCGGTGCTCTTGGAAGGCGGGATGATCGACGACCTGCTCGGCATGGGAGGCCAGCCTGGCGCGGGACTCGCCGTCGCTATCCAAATTCAAAGACAGTCGGATCAAATCGCGGCACCAGCTTTGGCGGGGGTCGCCGCGCCGGTAGATGAGGTCGCGTGCATCAGCGTTCATGGTGTTCCTTGAAGTAGTGGTCTGAGTCGGGTACGACAGGCGCGACAGGTGCGCCGGCAACTGGGCGCGCGCCAACTCGCCGCGCATCTCGGCGATGCGGTCGTCGAGGCCCTGCAGGTCGGAAATCGCCTGCCGGTGGCGGAAGGCCTCGCCCTCGTTGAGGGTCTCGCGTCCGGCGGCGCGGCATTCAAGCAACATGTTCTCGGCGGCGGCGCGGACCTGCGCGCGGCGGGCCACGAGTTTGTTGAGCATTCCTTGGGAGACCTCGCCCATCGTCAAGCCGTCCTTATTTGGGCAGGGGAAATGAAGACGGCCCGGCCGTGCCGGCCTGCGACCTACCGCCGGCGAATCGCGAGTGCCTCGGGGACCGTGCCGGTCTCGCCCCGCCCGTTACGCCGGGCGATTCGACTCGCCGTGGTGAGGCGCAGCGTAGTCCCGTCCGCCGACAGCCGCCAGCACAAACGGACGCGCGTGTCGCGGCGCCGGGGATGCGGTCGCCGGGCACGGACGGAGCGGGAGGAACCCCATGCGAAAGGCCCGCTCCGAACGGCGACCGCCCCGGAACGCGGTGGCCGACATTTCACCGCGCGTCGGATAACCCCGTCGCCTCCTTCGCCGCAGAAAAAGGGGGCCTGCGGCTGAAGTCGGGTGGCGCGGCGAGGGGTCCGGTGTAGCCGGTCCGGCCCGCCGCGCCAGTCTCAGTCTGGAGGTCGCCGGGCGGGATGAGGAGATGGCGCGCCGGGAAGGTGCAGCCTCCCTTGAGTTTTCGGCCGTGGTTTGGCCTGTAGCGCGATAGCGGCCTGCCGGGTGTTTGGTATTACACGGGTGGGATTCGTCGCGCCCGCGTGGCGTACGGCCCGATTAAGGTACGACCCTGGCCAGTTGGCGCGCCAGCGCCAGCGCCTGGCCGCGCGCCATCCGGTTGCCGAGGTTGCCGCACGCTATCGGCGCTGGCACCAGCGGCTCATGTGACCGCATCCGGGTCTCTGATCAGCGCCAAGACTTGCGGACGCAGATTGCCGAATCCGCGGCAACGGCGTATCCACGCCACCGGCCAATCGTAATTGCTTATCGGTCGACCCCACCCGTGAATCCGCGTCGTCAAGTACACGCCGGGGACTTCGCCCAGCGCCTTCTCCAACGGCTCGAGCAGGCGGGGGTCGGCGTCGGTGTAGGACGCCGCGATCTCGAAGTGGTCCGCACACCTCGCCGGACACCGGCGCTCGTCGTGATCGCGTGGCGTAATACGCACGAACGGTGCCTCAGGTTGCCGGGGCAGGGCGGACTCCAACCGGCGCTTCAGTTCGGATGGCTTCATCGGTTCTCCTTCTCCGGCCAGCTGCTCGCTGGCCTGGTCTGTGGGTGACTGGCCGCCAGTCCATCTCGGCCATCCGTTTGGAGAGCAAGCTGGCCCCTAGTGCCGTACCCCAGCCAAGGCAACGACGCCAACCCGGGGTCTGTAGCTGGTTGCCTTTTGTCCGCGTTGCTGGCGCAACGCAGACCCGCCATGAAAAGGAACAGGCGTGATTAAGCAATCAGCTTGTGAGAACGACAACGCTTTGTGAGAACGCGCGAAGGCGCGTTCGAAGGGGTCTGGGCGGAGCCCAGGCGTGGCACTCACGCAGCGTTCAAGCAGCAACGGTGAGCGAAGCGAACCCGTTGCCTGGGTACATGGGCTATGGGTTCTACTTACGTAAGTAAGTACATACCCATAGGTCCCAGTGGGACATTCGTGGTTTGTCCCAGTGGGACATTTCCAGTTTGCAGCAGGTAGCGGCGGTTTCATTGCCGACCATCCCGTGCACGCTGGGCGGCCTTTCTCTCGCGCTCTTTGCGCCGCTATTCGCGTACCGCGCCGGGTGTGTTTCCCTTCTGGAGAACCACGAAGCGGTATCCGCCGTCCACCCGCTTCCACTTGCCCACCGAGACGAGGTAGGAGGCGGCGCGCCTACCGCCCCGGATGCTGTCCACGAAATAGCCGGGAATGAACCAGTCGTCTGGGACTGCCTCCTCGCCGTAGCGGTTGCGAAGCTGGTTCATCACAAACGAACCCGCCATGTCGTATAAGCCCTTTGCGGCGAGATTGGTCAGCCAGTCCTGGTCGGTGCATTCCTCGTCACCTATGTTGAAGTACATGGGTCGATTGCCTTTCTGCGCCCCTGACCCATGACTGCCGCCCATGTGACAGACTTGTCTTGCGCGAATTGGTTGATTTGCATTGGACCGCACCGGTTACGACCCGGTGCGGTCCGCTTTTTCTGGGGCTCATGACGCACCCGCTTCGGCTTCTGCGAACGCGCACTCAAACTCGTTCAGCCGCTGGCGAATTCGCGCGCTCCTCTCCACGGCGTCGGCGATGGGTAACTCCTCCGCGTACTGGACGGCGATGAGGAGGTCGCGCTCCGCGCAGTCGAGGCAGATCTGTGCCAGCGACCGGGTGCGGTCGGACAACGGCTTCGGACGACGCCTGGGCCTGCGCGGGTCGACGACGCTCGGGCCGAGCGGCCCCCCCTCCGGCTGGTCGACATCGGACGCCACCGGCGGGCAGGAGCCCAGCCCCAGCCCGTCCCGTCGGTTGCGCTCCTCCCAGGTTTCATGGGCGTCGTCGTCCGAGACGTCGTGGGTCGGCACCGGCTCGGCCATGCTCCACTGCGGCGGCACGTAGTACGGCGGGGTGCTGTGATCGACGGGATGGTAGAAGTCGGCCCATTCCGCAGAGGGCAACTCGACCTCGTCACCCAGTGACACCGGCACGGCCAGACCCTCGGCGCAGGCGTTGTCCCAGGCCCGCCAGTAGCTGATGACGGTGGTCTTGGAGCGCAGGCCGTGAATGCCGCGACGCGCGTATTGCGCTGGCGATAAAAGGCCAGATTTGGCCATTTCGGCGGTCGGTCGGCCCTGGCCGTCCTGCACCCGCACCCTCGCGTAAACGAGGGCGGCCCTGCGCCACTCGACCGACGTCGCCAGCTCACCCAGCTCGCCTGCCAGGGCGTCAGCCTTGCGGGGGTCGGCGGGGATGGCGAACGTTGGCCCGGGGCTAGCCATCGGCCGCATCACGACGACCGCCCGGCGCGCAGGAGCCCGGCGATTTTGTCGATCACCTCGTCGGACGGACGAGGCCACCTGGCCACGATCTGCTCGACGTACTGGGTCAGCCGCACTTCGGCGAGCTGGCGTCGGCAGTCTTCCAGCACCGGGTCGCCGGCGGCCCGCTCGCCGTTGTTCACAGCGCGGGTCAGCGCGGCAACACGGGCGCGCAGGCGGGTCACTTCTGGAGTAGGGGTGGCGCGAGCCATGGGGGTTCTCCCTCGGGTGGCGGGGAACCGCTGCAGAACCGGCGCTATCCAAGCTCCGGTTCGCCGTCTGCGGCTATGCCAACCAGGTGAAATCCCACCAAGGGGGCCCTACTGGCTCTGCGTCCGTTAAGGTGCGGCGCGGTGTAGCAACGGCTAACGCTAGCACCCGTCAGTGGCCGTAGCCAGCAGCGCGCTGTGTTATACCAACCCAACATCCCCCGCCGGGCAGACCTATGTCACCACCCCGGGCAGCGCCCTACTCTTCCCGAGTCTGTGCCACGCGGTCGGCGACATGCCGGCACCAGAGGCCGACCTACCGCTGGATTACTGCGCCGAGCGCACCGCGATGATGCCCAAACGCCGGCGCACCCGCGCCCAAAACCGCGCCCACCGCATCGCCACCGAACGCCGACAGAACCGCGAAGAGCGGCGCCCAGAGCCAGCAAGCCGTGTCGGGCCAGCCCCACCCGAGACCGACGACAACCCGCCGCCGTTCTAGGTGCGGCCTCGCTGTGCTCGCCGAGCACCGAAAGCGCCGCGTTTTGGTGGTTGCCCACCCCAGTCGGTATCCTGGCTTGGCCCGGCTCATCCGGGGCTGTCCCGGCCAGGTGCCGGAGTCTGAAGGATTTGAGGAGTTAGAACAATGGCCGCTGTGTGCGATATCTGCGGGAAGGGCCCCGGCTTCGGCAAGTCGGTGTCGCACTCCCACCGCCGCACCAGCCGCCGGTGGGACCCCAACGTCCAGACCGTGCACGTCGTGACCCGTCCCGGCGGCAACAAGAAGCGGCTCAACGTCTGCACGTCCTGCATCAAGGCCGGCAAGGTCGTCCGCGGCTAACTATCGCCGCCCGCGCACGTCACCCGTCGAAAGACGTCAGTCCCGAACGACAATGACGGTCTTGCCCGCGCGCCGGGGTGAGCGCCGGCCGCTTTCAAATGCGTCACGCCCGTCGTCGAGCGGAAACGTCTCTGCGATTTCCACGCGAAGTCGCCCGCTGTCGACGAGCGCGGCAAGTTGGGCAAGCTGGTCGCGATTCGGCACGACGATGAAAAACGTTGCCGTGACGCCGTAGTCGTCGGCTCTCCCGACCGGCGGGGGCGCCGACAGAGTGATCAGCCGTCCGCCTCGGCGCAGCACGCCAAACGACCGGTCCAGCGTCTCGCCGCCGACGGTGTCGATGACGACGTCGTACACGGGGCCGATTTCGTCGAACGCCTCTGTGCGAACGTCGATTACCCGGCCGGCGCCAAAGCCGCTGACGAGCTCGCGCGCATCGCTGCGCACGGTCGCGGTGACCCGTGCGCCAAGGATGGCGGCCAGTTGGACCGTCAAGGCACCGACTCCGCCTCCCCCGCCGTGCACGAGGACCGCCTCCCCGGGTTGGACCGCGGCGTGATCGACCAGGGCCTGCAACGCGGTCAGCCCGGCCAGCGGCAGCGCGGCGGCGCGGGTGTGCGACACGGTCGACGGCTTTGCGGCCAGGTCGGTCGCGGGGACCGTGACGAATTCGGCCGCGGCGCCGTCGCGGTCGAATTCGATCAGTCCGTACACCTCGTCGCCGGGCTTGAAGTCGCTTACCCCCGAGCCCAGTTCGAAGACCACGCCGGATACCTCGTGGGACGGGATGACCGGGGTCCGGCTGACGCCGTCGCGGGTCCACGTCTCGTCCCACGTCAACTCGTCGAACGTGATGGCCGCGGCGCGTACCGACACCAAGACCTCGCCGGCCGCGGGAACCGGCACGGGTGCGCGCTCGACGACCAGCACCTCCGGGCCACCCCGGTGGTGTGCGCGCAAAGCGGTCATCTCGGTCAGGGCAGCCGCCAATCGATCGGGTCGGCGCCCATTCCCGCCAGCAACTCGTTGGCGCGGCTGAACGGGCGCGAGCCGAAGAAACCGCGGGAAGCGGACAGCGGCGAGGGATGCGGCGACTCGATCGCCACGCAATCGCCTTCGGCCAGAATGGGTTTCAGGGTTGACGCGTCGCGGCCCCACAGGATCGCCACCAGCGGGCGCGACCGCGCTGCCAGCGCGCGAATCGCGCACTCCGTCACCGCTTCCCATCCCTTTCCCCGATGCGACGCCGGGTTGCTTGGGCGCACCGTGAGCACCCTGTTCAACAGCAGCACGCCGCGCTGCGCCCAAGGCGTCAAATCGCCGCACGACGGCTTGGGATGGCCGAGGTCGGCGACGTATTCGTCGAAGATGTTGTCGAGACTGCGCGGCAACGGAGACACGTCGGGTGCCACCGAAAAACTCAGGCCCACAGCGTGCCCGGGTGTCGGGTAGGGATCTTGCCCCACGATCAGGACCTTGACGTCATCGAACGGATAACTGAAGGCGCGCAACACGTTCGGGCCGGCGGGTAGGTACCTGCGCCCGGCCGCGATCTCGGCCCGCAGGAACTGTCCCATCTGGGCGACCTGGTCGTCGACCGGTTTGAGCGCTGTCGCCCAGCCCTGCTCGATGAGTTCACTCAACGGGCGCGCGGTCATTGCAGCCCTTCCACCAGCAGCACCAGCGTGTCGGCGCCGGCCAGCCGGTCCTTCGAGATGTCCTGGTATTCGGGTGATTGCGCCCAACCGCGGAACGCCGCCTCGTCCGGAAACGACATCAGCACCAGCTTCTCGCGGTCCCACTTCCCCTCGATGACCTGCGGCGACTCGTCGGCCGCCAGCAGCGTTCCCGGGTGACGACGGAAAACGTCCATGAACCCCGCCTGGTACCGGTCGTAGGCTGCCCGGTCGGTGAACCTCAGCTGGGCGATCGCGTAGACGGTCATCGGCGTCACCCTAGTACGACTGCCAGCCCGCGTATCCCCGCCACTCCCGTCCATCGACGAGCACTCGCGCCGACCCGTCGAGCACCCGCCCGATCACTCGCCAGCCGACCGGCGCCGGACCGGCGAAACAGCCCACCAGAGCGTGGTCTTCGCCGCCACCGAGCACCCACGGCCAAGGGTCGACGCCCACGGCGGCGGCGGCCGCGGTGAGCGCGTCGTGGTCTGCGGCCAGCGCCGCGGTGGACAGATCGATACCCACGCCCGATGCCTCGGCGACGTGCCGCAGGTCGGCGATCAGGCCGTCGGAGACATCGATCATGGCCTGGGCGCCCGCGGCCGCGGCCGCCGCGCCCTGGCCGTAGGGCGGCTGCGGCACCAAGTGACGGCCCCGGATTTCGTCGAATCCCTCAATTCCGTTGTGCCACAAGGCGTATCCGGCAGCGGAGCGGCCCAGCTCACCGATGACGGCGAGCACCGAGCCGGCCTTCGCCCCGGACCGCAACACCGGCGCACGGCCGTCCAGGTCACCCAGCACCGTCACCGACAGCACCCACTGCGGGCAGCCGACCAAGTCCCCGCCGACGATGCCGGCACCGATCCGCCCCGCCTCGTCCCACATCCCGTCGACCAGCGCGTCCACCAGCGCCACCGGCGTATCACCCGGCGCTCCGAAACCGACCACGAAAGCCGTGGCCCGCGCGCCCATCGCCTCGATGTCGGCGGCGTTCTGGGCGATCGCCTTGCGGCCGACGTCGTGGGGTGTCGACCAGTCCAGCCGAAAGTGCCGGTCCTGCACCAGCACGTCGGTCGAAACCACGGTGGGACCGCCACCGGCGGACACGAGCGCCGCGTCGTCGCCGGGACCGAGCAGGACCGCGCCGGGCTGTCGGCGGCCCCGCACCAACCGATCGATGACGGCGAACTCGCCGAGCTGTTGCAGCGTGGGGGATTCCCCCAAAGCCTCGAATTTGTGGTCGCGCACGCCACCTCCTACGGTCCGGCGACGGCCACTGTACGGCCGCCCGACCTGCGGTAAGTTAAGTGCCTGCCGGACCGCGCCAGTGTACGAGACAGGAGGTGCGCGGGCGGTGACGACCGACCCTGACACCGGTACCGCTGCCGACCCAGGCGGACCGCCGCGCGCACTGCTGATCGCCGCGGTCGCGCTGGCCGTCGTGGCGATCGGCGTCATCCTGGTCATCGCGGCGACCCGCCGGGCGCCGCCGCAACCGGTCGTCCTTCCCGCCGTCGCGGCGCCGCAGGCGACCAACCCCGCGTGCCGCGCACTGGCCGACGCGCTCCCGCAACGGCTCGGGGACTATCAACGCGCGTCCCTCGCGCAGCCGGCGCCCCCGGGCGCGGCGGCCTGGCGGGCCGGGGCCGGCGGCGACCCGGTGGTGCTGCGCTGCGGCCTCGACCGGCCCGCCGACTTCGTCGTGGGCTCCCCGATCCAGGTCGTAGATAAGGTGCAGTGGTTCCAGGTGACGGCCGCGCAGCAATCGGCCGGTGAAGCCGGCAGGTCCACGTGGTACACGGTGGACCGGCCGGTGTACGTAGCGCTCACGCTGCCGTCGGGATCGGGGCCGACGCCCATCCAGCAGCTCTCAGAAGTGATAGACCACACCGTCGCCGCGGTACGCATCGACCCGGGTCAGCCTCGTTGAGGCGAGGTCGACGCGTTTCTCGATTGCGCCGTCGCCCATCCCTTGAAGCCCGTCACGGAGTTGCATCTGTAGTGATCATTACAGTAATGTAGCGATCATTACAGAGAAAAGTGTCCCGGCGAGATCCGCGAATGGCCGAGGTCAAGCAGCCTTGGCCGCGTCAGCCCCCACCGATTCACGCCCCAGGAGCTACCCATGCCCACAAGTTCAGCCAGCTCCCTGCTGAAGCCACTACAAATCGGCAAACTGCGGGTTCCCGGTCGGCTCTTCAAATCTGCGACGAGCGAAACCCGCGCCACCGAAGACGGTTTCGTCACCGACGAACTGCTGCAGTTCTACGAACCCATCGTGCAAGCACGCACCCCGCTGATCGTGACCGGCAACCTGTTCGTATCCCTGCAGGGAAAGTCCGCCAGGCGCCAAGCCGGGATCGACGCCGACGACAAGCTGCCCGGCCTCCGACAATGGGTGCAACTGGCGCACGATGGCGGCAGCATGCTCGTGGCCCAGCTCAACCACGGCGGGCGGCAGATGGTCGAATCCGCCGTCCCCGGCCAGCGCACCGTCTCGGCATCCTCGGTCCGTGAACCGCTGTACGGGACCAAGCCGCGCCCCCTGCGCACCGACGAAATCCCGACACTAGTCGACAGTTTCGCCACCGCCGCAGCACGTGCACGGGAGGCCGGGTTCGACGGTCTGCAGATCCACGCCGCCCACGGATACCTGCTCGGGCAGTTCCTCACCCCCCACACCAACCGGCGCACCGACGAATACGGTGGAACCCTCGACAACCGCATGCGCCTCCTGCGCGAGGTCTACCAGGGCATCCGCCGCCGCGTCGGCGACGATTTCCCCGTCCTGCTCAAGATGAACGGCACCGACATGTTGCCGCTGCGCAAGGGCGCCACCACCAGCGAACTGCTCCGCGTCGCAAACACCATGCAAGACGAGGGCATCGATGCGGTCGAAATCTCGCGCGGACACTACGAATCCTGGCCCGGGATGATCCTCGGGCACTACAGGGGGTTCATCTCCGGCCAAGTCAAAGAGGGCTCAGGCACGAAGATGACTCGACGTCGACGGGTGGCGATGCTCGCCCTGGCCCCGCTCATCGAAGGCGCCGCCGAGCACCTCGCGCCCGGCGGCGAAGGCTTCAACCTCCCCCAAGCCGAACGGTTCACCACAAACCTCGACATCCCAGTGATCTGCGTCGGCGGATTCCACACCGCCCCAGCCATGGAATCAGCCATCCGAACCGGCCAATGCGACGCCGTTTCCGCCGCGCGAGCCTTCATCGCCGACCCGTACCTCTACCGGCACGTCACAGCGGCAGCCACCCCCGCCGATATCCCGGTCTGCGGCTACTGCAACGGGTGCATCGCACGCTTCGGCGGCAAACCCATCGACTGCTACAACGACGAAATCCGTTCCCGCAAGGACCTAATGCTCACTTCCATCCGCATCTGACAGACCACCAGACAGCCCAGGAGACCCCGTGAATACACCCACGAGAACGCTATCGGCGATCTACCCGGTGCGCCTGCGCACAGATCTCACGCGCGATGCCGCCTACACCTACTGGGCCGGACCACACGCCGAAATCGCCGGCCGCCTGCCAAACCTGATGGAGTACAACCAATACCACTTCTCCAACACCGACCGGGGATATTGGCCCGCAACCACTACCGTCGGAACCCTTATCCCACCCTCCGCACCGCTCGACGGACTCAGCGAAGTTCGGCTACCCAGCTTCGCCACCGGGCTACGCACGGGACTGCACATGCGCGACATCTACCTCGACGAACAGAACGTGTTCGAGCACTGCCTAGGCCACATCACCACACTCGGCGGAGGCCGCTGGTGGACGAAGGGCCACGACGACACCCTCGGTCACCGCACGGTCCTTCTACTACGGCGACGTCGCGGCGTGCGCGGACGCATCTTCCGGTCGTTCGTCCACTCCCAGCTCGGCGCCGCCCTGCACTCCGTCGGCGCCCACGACCTGCGGACCTATACCTTCATGCCGCTGGCCCCGGTCGCCCACGCAACCCTCGGCGTCAACCACGACAATCCATCCGACCGGCGCTATCACGCCGCAGTCATCTTCGGCACAAAGACCCGTGCCGACGTCGAAGGCATCACCGCCGCCCCTGAGGTCGCCTCGGCCATTGCCGACCAGCATCTCAACTGCACTGCCGTTCACGCTTACACAGTGGACCGCACCGTTCCAGTAATCCGGATGCGCAATCGTCAGGCCATGTCGGCAGGGAGGTAGCGGCATAGCCCACTGCCTAAAGGCTCGCCGGCGGGCCTTAGCGCAGACCGACGCCGCGGGCCAGCGCCGTGTCGACCATGGTCGCCAGCAGGGTGGCATAGTCGACGCCGCCGGCCGCCCACATCCTCGGATACATCGAGATCGTGGTGAAGCCCGGCATTGTGTTGATTTCGTTGATGATCGGACCCTCGTCGGTGAGGAAGAAATCAACCCGGGCCAGACCCTGGCAGTCGATGGCCTTGAACGCCCGGATCGCCAACTTGCGCACGGCGTGCGCGATGTCGTCGTCGACCTTTGCGGGCACGTCCAATTCGGCTCCGTCGTCGAGGTATTTGGTCGCGAAGTCGTAGAACGAGTCCTCGCGTCCGCGCACACCGGCCACCCGGATCTCGCCGACTGTGCTGGCTTCCACTGTGCCGTCCGGCATTTCGAGCACGCCGCACTCAAGCTCACGACCGTTGATCGCCGCCTCGATGACGACTTTCGGATCGTGCCGGCGGGCATTCGCCACCGCGGCGGGAAACTGGTCCCAGCTCGAGACCCGGCTGACGCCGATCGAAGAGCCCCCCCGTGCCGGCTTGACGAACACCGGCAGGCCCAGCCGCTCGCACTCCTCGGGGCGCAGCGCCGCCCGCGAGGGGCGCAGCACGGCGTGCGGGCCGATCGGAAGTCCTTCGGCGGCAAGCAGCTTTTTGGTGAATTCCTTGTCCATGCCCGCGGCGCTGGCCAGCACACCGGCGCCGACGTAGGGCACGCCGGCGAGTTCGAGCAGTCCCTGGATCGTGCCGTCCTCGCCGTACGGGCCATGCAGCACCGGGAACACCACGTCGACGGACGCCAAGACCTCGCTGGCACCGGGGGGA
>Ga0318561_10000184_pt1 | contig 15815 bp, 20 predicted proteins | sample GRESIP065b5f23_FD_202526 | JGI IMG/M metagenome (GOLD analysis project Ga0318561, IMG submission 202526) | Tropical soil microbial communities from Luquillo Experimental Forest, Puerto Rico - GRE.SIPMG.065b5f23 | ecosystem: Environmental > Terrestrial > Soil > Tropical forest > Bulk soil... | reverse complement strand
CGCGGGTGGTTTGGCGGTGGGATTGGTGGGGTGTTTTTTGGGGCCTGAGAGGCGTTCTCGCGGCCTAACGGGGTGGTCTGAGGGTGGTTTTGTACCGGAGGTGGGTGCGCTGGGGTGGTTCTCGCCCACGGCGATAAGCACTTCGGGGATGAGCACCCGAGGTGACGCGAGGATGGGAACCGTCCGTTATGTGGGTGTCGGGATGGGCACCGTCAGAATGGTTTGCCTTCCCCGGCAGTGTGATACGGACACTTCCGAAAATGATCATTCGGTAGATGGTCGGATGGTTCGCGGAGTCTCGGCGGGTGGTCGGATGGTCTAGGTCGGATGGTCGCGTGAGTTCGGATGACGAGGGTTTGATCCAAGATGGTCGCGTGGTTGGGCTGGCCGTGCTGGAATCATGGTCATGACGCAGCAAGAGCCCTTGACCATGCCGCTGGAAGATGCGATGCGTACTCAGCGTGCCATCCGTCGGCTCAAGAGTGAACCGATTGACGACTCACTTGTTCTCCACCTTTTGGAGCTTGCCATGAAGGCACCAAGTAGTTCGAACGCGCAGAATTGGGAGTTCATCGTGGTCAAGGACCGCGAAGTAGTCGCGAAACTAGGCCGCTTGAATCGCAGAGCCATAAATCTCGCCGCCCTGATTTACCAGCGTTCCTCTGAACGGCGCGGTGACGAGAAGGCGCAAAGGCTACTGAAGGCCGTGCAATGGCAGGCGGACCACTTCGACGAGATCCCCGTCGTCGTTGTGGCATGCCTCAAGGGTGTCATTCCACCTTGGCCACCGGCTTTGACGAGCAGCGCCTACGGTTCTATCTACCCGGCGGTGCAGAATCTCTTGCTGGGCGCACGTGCGGCCGGGTTGGGCGCGGCGCTGATCACCGCTCCGCTGTGGAGCAAGCTGCTGGCGAGGCGTGCCTTGGGTCTGCCGTGGAATGTCACTCCTTGCGTAGTAATCCCTCTTGGCTGGCCGCTCGGTAAATACGGCCCCACGACGCGTCGGCCGGTCGGAGAGCTTGTCTCGCTCGACCGATACGGCAATCGAGCGTTTCTGTAGGCGGTCTGCTGGTGCCGCGAACCGGCACCACCGCACGACTGTATGCGTGAATCACGTTGCCGCCGTGTAGCGCAACACGCGATTGGAGACCATCGGTGGATGGTCGGATGGTTCGCGGAGCCTCAGTGAGTGGTCGGATGGTCTGGTCGGCCCGCGCTGGACGGTTCCTCGGTTCTCGTGTCGGCCTGCACCGGGTGGGCATGGTTGGATTGGTCGCATGATGTTGCGGCACAACGCAAGTGGGGCGCTGAGTTCGTGGTCACCATCTGGACCGACGTGCAAAGCGCACAGGCGATTACTTCGATTACTTTTTGCGAGGCAGTATGCGTCAGGGTGCCCGGCTGAGTTGGACGTTGTTGGCGAGTACGGACCCCGCCGGGATCCCGCAAGCTGGCACTTGGTAGGTGAGTAAGACTGTGCCTGCCAGGGTGTTTGGATCCAACGTGTAGTGGGCGGACACAGCGTCGGGAACAAGGGTGCCGTCCGGACACATTAGCGTATGTATGGCGGAATCCAGTGTCCATTGTCCGTTAACCAACCGCGCCTGCGATAAAGCCGGTCCACCGGGTGCGGATAGTGATGCGCACCCGTCACCGCAGGGAGTGGCGTACCAATCATCTATGACGGATTGACCAGTTAGCGGGTCCGTTTCAGTCCTGATGTAGTGGCCGCTCAGCGTCGTCTCAGCCCATGCCGCGCTAGCGGTACCGACAGCTAAACCGGCGAGCATGGCGGCCGCGGCTATCGCTCGTGTGAGCGTCATGATCTCGTTCCTCCCGCGAGCTGAGGTTTTAACTCATAGGCGCTGGCCTAGCACATTCCACGGCGGGTTGCAGCGGATTCGCAGAAAGCCTTTGCCTGACGTTATGAGAGGGCATTCAGCCGGGGTGTTCGAGTTCTGCTAGGGCCTGGTCGATTTGGTCGTAGGCGTACGTCACCATCGCGGCGGTGGTCATCGTCTCACCCTTGCGGGCCAGCGATTCGCAGGTCGCCTCGCCGAGGACATCGCGCAGGTGGGTGATCGCTTTGCTGAGTCTCGACGCGGTGAGGGGACTGAATGCGAAACCGGCGATCTTGGCCGCCGGTTCATAGCGTCCGAGCCGGTGGAAAAGAACAGCGAGGAAGCCCAGCGAGCCGCGGATCACGGTGGTGTCGCCCGCATTGTGCCAGTTGCGGATCGCCAGCGTGAGGTGATCGAACGCGGCCACCGGGTCGCCGTGTTCGGCCTCAAGTAGGGCCAGACCGTCCGCCAGGACCGACGCGTAGGTGCGGTTGCCGCTGTCTTGAGCGATCACCAGACCCCGGCCGAAGGCGTTAAGCACCCCGACGGGATCCGCGTCACCGAAAGCGATACCGTAGGCCCAGAGCGCCGATGCGAGCAAGGACGGGTTGCCTGTTGCCTCTGCAGCTTCGATGAGGCCATCCGCGGAATCCATCGCCTCCCCACCGGAACCGGCCACTACAAGGGCGACAACCAGGCATGTCCGGATGTGGACGTGGGTGTCGCGGCGGCGTACGAGCTGGGCACGGCACAGCTCGACCAACCGCTCGGGCTGCCCGATGGCTATGTATACAGCTCCAAGCCAGCCTTCGATGCCGTACGGTGGCGCATCGCGGCTCCTGCCGAGAACTATCTGGCCAGCGTCGCAATAGCGGACAGCCGCCTCGATCCGTCCGGTCCGGTAGCACTGCGACGCAATCACGTACAGGAAGGCCAGCCGGGGGTGATCGGCGGCGCGGGCGGGCTCGATCAGCTCTTCAGCCCAAGCGACCGGCTCAAGGGTTTGGACCAAAACGCCGAGCAACCCCAGATAGGTGGCGATGGTGGCGGCGACATCAAGATCGCCCCGGTCGGCGGCCCAGCGAAACGCGGCGCGCAGATTGGCCAGCTCGAGACTGAACCAGTCATACGCCGCACGCTGGTGGGGGCTGTCCCACAGGGCCAGGATGTCGGCTTCGCGTCCGGCGAAGTACCGCGAGTGGGCGGCCCGAATCTCGGTTGCTTCGCCGCTGGCGACGAGTTGTTCCTCGGCGAACTGGCGGATCGTCTCCAACATTGAAAACCGGGTCCGCCCCGACGACCTGTCGGCGATCAGCAGCGACTTGCGCACCAGCGCGTCGAGCAGATCCAAGACGGCGAAGTCATCATCGGAACCCATGACCGCACAAGCACTTTGGAGGTCGAATCCCCCGGCAAACACCGAACAGCGGTCCAGCAGGGTCTTTTCGGTGTCGTCGAGGTGGTCGTAGGACCACGCCACGGCGTGGCGCAGGGTGTGGTGGCGTTCCAGGCCGCGCCGCGAGCCGACCAGCAGCCGGAACCGCTGATCGAGGCGATCACGGACCTCGCTGGCGGTCATCGACGCCATCCGCGAGGCCGCCAACTCGATGGCCAACGGGATGCCGTCAAGGCGGCGGCAGATTTCGACGACCGCGCCCGCCTCGTCGCTGCTGCCCATCGAGAAGCGCGAGGCCACGCTGTGGGCGCGTTCGACGAACAGATTGACTGCGGCCGACTCGATGCCCGCGCCGACATTCAGCGAGGGCACCAGCCACAGTTGCTCGTCGACGACCCCCAAACCTTCACGGCTGGTAGCCAAGAGCTTCACCGTCGCCGAGTGCGCGAGGATCGCCTCGACCAGATCGGCGGCGGCGTCGCGCACATGTTCGCAGTTGTCGAACACCAACAACCGGACTCGGCCCTCCAGCGCGGCGGCCACCGACTCACTTACGGACTTACCCGGCTGCTGGGTGATACCCAGCGCCGCCGCCACAGCATCGGGTATCGCAGCCGGATCGGTGACCGCAGCCAGCTCGAAAAACCAAACACCATCGGGGTATTCATCGACCAGCCGCGCCGCGACCTCCAAAGCCAAACGGGTCTTGCCGACCCCACCCACGCCGGTCAACGTCACCAACCGATGAGCCTTCACTGTGGCTTGCACCTCTGCGACCTCGGACTCGCGGCCGATGAAACTGGTGGCTGCAGGGCGCAGGTTCCCAGGACTCGCATCCAGCGCCCGTAACGCAGGAAAGTCTGTGCGCAGGCCCTCCGCTTGGACCTGGAACACCTGAACCGGGGTCGGCAGATCCCGCAACCGTCGCGGCCCCAGATCGACCAGATCCACTCCGCTGAGCAGACCCGCCGTCGAGTCGGCCAACAGGATCTGACCACCATGGCCGGCGGCCATCACTCGTGCGGCTCGATTGAGCACCGTTCCGAAGTAGTCCCCGTCTCGCAGCTCGGCCTCGCCGGTTGCCAATCCCATTCGCACCGGCAACTGCAACTCCCGTTGCGCGTCGATCGCGGCGTTCACGGCCGACATCGGCGACGCGAAGGCCGCCACGACACCGTCGCCGGTGTGGCTGAACAAGAACCCGTCATACGCCTCGACCGCCGTGCGCAACACCTTGTCGTGCACGACCAGCGCCGCCCGCATCGCTTGCGCGTCGGCTTCCCACCGACGGGTCGAACCCTCGACATCGGTGAACAAAAACGTCACCACCCCCGAAGGGGTAGCGGCCGCAGTAGCGGACACCCCAGCAGAATCTCACAACCGACCTGCTCCTACCACGCGCATCGGCGGAATCCGACCCTCGAAACGACGCCTCGAGGCACGGATCCCGCAGATCGCGTGCCGCCCTGATCTATCACGCGGGGGAGAAAATGGCGACGGCCCGTCTCCCTGACACCGAAACTCGGCCCGCTTCTCGGCTTACGCTTACGCAGTGTTCTCGGAGACGCGCTATGCGCTGAACGGGGACTTGCGCGTCGCCTATCGCACGTCGCGTGAAGGGCCTCGCGACATCGTGCTCGTCCCGAACTGGCTCACGAACTGTGACGTTTTTCCGGAGCTGCCGTTCGTTCAAGGGTGGGTCGAGGCGATGACATCGCTCGGTCGGCTGATCTTCTTCGACCAACCGGGCACCGGAGCGTCCGATCCCGTCACACCCGGCGCACTGCCGATCATGGAGCAATGGGCCGACAGCATCACCGCCGTACTTGACGATCTCGGGAGTCACGCAGCGGTCCTCGTCACCCTCGTCGGCTCGTTCGCGACGGGGGCGCTGTTCGCGGCGACACATCCGTCGCGCACAGCCGCACTGGTCGTGCTTGAGGGCTTCGCGGATACGTCGGGCATCCCCCATCTCGAGGAAGCCATCGCTGCGGTGGTCGAAATGTGGGGCAAGGGGGAGTACGAATATGTGGTCAATCCGGACATGCCGTGGAACGAGGAGATCCGGGCAACGTGGGCACGATACGAACGCCTGGCGGCCAGCCCAGGAACAGTAGCTCTCATGATGCCGCTCTTGTCCGAAGTGGACGTGCGAGCGCTACTGCCGACAGTCCGCGTGCCAACCCTCGTCCTCCACCACATCGACGACCCGGTGATCCCACCCGAGTGGGGCAAGTACATCGCTGACCACATACCGGGCGCGAAATACGTTCAGCTCCCGGGGCGCAACGTCAACCACTACGTGGAACCATGGCACTCGTCCTTTCAGGAAATCGCCCAGTTCCTCACCGGCCACCAGGCCGACGTGGCGGATGATCGGGTTCTCGCCACGGTGCTGTTCACCGACATCGTGGACTCGACGCGCCGGGCCGCGGAGATGGGCGACCGTGACTGGCGCGCGTTGCTTGATGCGCACGACGCCGTCGTGCGCTCGCAACTCGCTCGCTTTAGAGGCCGTGAGGTGAACACCTCAGGGGACGGCTTCCTCGCGATGTTCGACGGCCCGCAGCGAGCAATCCGCTGCGCGATGGCGATCCGCGACGCGGTGCAAGCGTTGGGCATTCAGGTGCGCGCCGGGTTGCACACCGGAGAGTGCGAGGTCCGCGGCGATGACATCGGCGGGATCGGCGTCCACATCGGGGCGCGGGTGAGCGCACTGGCAGGGCCGAACGGCGTGCTCGTGTCCAGCACGTTGCGCGACCTCGTGATCGGATCAGGACTCGAATTCGAGGATCGCGGCTCTTACGAGCTCAAGGGCGTGCCCGGTGAATGGCGGCTCTTCGCCGTCACATCCTCATAGCGGTGGGTTTCGGCGAAACTCACTTCGCCCGCCGTAACGGTTTGTGTACCGCGGTATGTGCGATTGTCGGAAAACATTTCAGAGTGTGGGGAGGCGAACCCCTGAAGGCCCCCTTCGATCAGTCCCGCTGAGCGCGGCTCGGGGATGGACATGTCTGGCATCGGCCCGGCCGACCGTTTTCTGTCGGCGTCGACGTTTCACGAGTCACCACACATACGGCACCAAGCGGTGATGGACCTTGCTGGCGTATTCGCGGTATCCCGCCAGCTCCTGGTTGAGCAGCTTCTCCTCATCCGCGATGCGAACGACAACCGCGATCACCACGGGGACGACAACGGCCAGCCCCCAGCAGGAGTCGAGTGCAAGCGGGATGCCCGCAAACATGATCAATCCCCCCATATACATCGGATGTCGCACGGTTCCGTACAGACCGGTCGAGGTCACCGTCTGGGTCTCCTCCACGACGATGTTGGCTGCCGCATAGCTGTTCTGGTTAACCGTGAACATCGCAGTGCCAAGGCCAATCGCCACCAGCGCGTCGCCGATCAGCGATACGGCGGGCGGCACCGGTGACCAGCCGAAGCGATGGTCGAGGGCACTGAACACCAGCACCCCAATAAACACAATGGAAATGGCGGAAGTGACCACCTTCTGCACCGGTCTGGGTTCCGCCATCGGTCCGGCGCGCATGCGCCGCTCAACAACCGCCGGGTTCTTCCTGAACAGGTAGACAGCTGAGTAAAGCGACCCGATCGTGAACACTGCCAAGAAAACCCATGCCTGCCAGTAGTGCAGCGTTCCCGCCGGTACGAACAGCAGCACGCCGAACGCCAGCAAAGCGATGACAGATTGCACGGTCGCGCGAACACCGATGCTCATGTGATCCTCCTAAATCGCGTCCCGGTCATGGCCCGGCGCACCCGGCCCAGCACCGCGAAAGCGTTGCCGTCGGTGCCGACGAGCCGCACCCGGACATCGGGGTATCGCACGTCCACAGTTGCCCCTCTCGGCCCGCGTCCCTGCCGGTTGCCGGGACCGCTAAACGCCACGCTAACGCTCGGCCCATGCGGCGCGCTCGCGCTCGATGTCGGCGCGGACCCGGTCGGCGGCGTCGTGGAGGTGATCGCCAGGCGGACACCGTGGATCATGCGCGGGATGGCCCGCCTCGCCCCGGCCACCGAACGCAGATGAACAGCCGGAGTCAGCGCGCTTAGAGCTGTCTCTCCTCGGTGCAGTTCAGGCGGCTTACACTTCCGCAATGTTCTCGGAGACGCGCTATGCGCTGAACGGGGACTTGCGCGTCGCCTATCGCGCGTCGCGTGAAGGCCCGCGCGACATCGTGTTCGTCCCGAACTGGTTCACGTGCTGCGAGCTTCTTCCGGAGCTGCCCTCCCTACAGGGCTGGGTCGAGGCGATGACATCACTCGGTCGACTCATCTTCTTCGACCAACCAGGCACGGGAGCGTCCGATCCCATCACGGGCGGTGCGTTGCCGACGTTGGAGCAATGGGCCGACAGCATCACCGCTGTGCTCGACGATCTCGAGAGTCGCGAAGGGGTCCTGCTCGTGAGCGCCGGGGCGTTCGCGACGGGGGCGCTGTTCGCGGCGACACATCCGTCTCGCACCACCGCGCTTGTCGTTCTCGAATGTGACCCGAATCCGCTTGCTGAACGCACTGATGGGCGCGATCCCGAGGAAGTCATCGCGGCCCTGGTCGCCATGTGGGGCACGGGGGAAGTCCAGCATGTCTTGAATCCGGACATGCCGTGGAACGAGGAGATCCGGGCGACGTGGGCGCCCGGTGCGCTCACACGGCGCGCTACGCGATGGCCGACCGCGATCCGCGCTTCACCGACGCCGAGGAGCCGTTCGATACCGTAGCGCATGAGGCACGGCTTGCCGAGGCCCGCAAGGTGGCGGAAGCGACAGCGGCACAAGTCATCTCGCGGGGTAAGCCGATAATCGCGACGTTGCTGCCGCCTCGGCACCGGCTGGGTGTGTGGTGGGACCGTGACAGCGGGATAAGGATTCCCGGCCTGGGCTTCGAGGCTGATGCGCTGTACAACATCTGGCCGGATGACATGGTGACGTTGAATGTGGTTGCGACACAGCAGCATCGACAGCGCCGCGCCGCCGAGGAAGCGCAGCGGGAACCGGCTGCGGCGCAGCCCGATCCGAAACTGGCAACCGCAGTTGCTAGTTCGACCAGCGCCGTCGAGCACAACGGCCACGACGTTGCGGTCCTCCCGTGAGCGACCGGCCACCGTATGCGCCGACGTTCACTGTCGAGCACGTCGAGGCGCAGCACCAATTGCTAGATGAGACAGAGCATTTGCGGCCTTCGCCAAAACCACACCCGCAGCCGTCATCGCCGCACTCCGGGCGCTTGTGAGTGCTCCGAAGTCCAACTTGCAATCGCGGTTGCAAGTGGAAGCCTCCGGCGAATTCACCCGAGGTTTCAGCATCGCCATTAGACCGGCCTGAGCGCCAAGCTGAGCCACGAACGGCCCCTCGGTGGTTCCTGGCACCGGCCCAGGGGGTTCAGCCGCTCTGAGGGGCCGACGGCGGAGCATTCTGCTGCTGCTTCTGCTGCTCCCGCTGCTGCTTCCGCTGCTCCCGCCGCAGATTGTCCTTCCTCTTCTTCTCCGCCCGCCGCTTCGCCAACTCCTCCATCGCGTCCTCAAAGCTTAAGCCGTCCAACCGCGCACGTTCTGGAGGGATGAATCTCATCTTGGTCTTCGCGTCGTCCCACAGCCGGAAAGCCTTGTTAAGCATCTCAACTGAGACTGATCGGTCAACAATGTGCTTGATCTTGTGGCATCCGCATTCCTGGTCGTCACACTTCACGTTGGCCGTATCGGGATGCATGCACCGCCGAATCAGGTCATAGTCCGCCTCGGTGATGACACCGCTCCGTTGGGCGTAGCCGAAATTCTCGATCCTCTGAGCCCTTTCCCGAATCCACCTGTATGCCGCATCTTCTCGCCTTTCGACCTCGGCCTGCACGAGAGACTCGAACTCTGCCTTCACCTCTCGGATGTACCGTCGCACCTCTGCGTTGATCTTCTTCTGTGAGGTCACGGGGATCGACGCCCAATCTATGGGCGGCACTTCATCGTTCGCCTCGACACGGGCCTGGCCCTTGGGCTTCTTCTTCGCGGTGTCGTCGTGTTTGGGCGTGGGTGGCGGTCCTGAGTCGGGCGACGTTGTCTGCGGCTTCGGTTGCGGCACATCGGGTGTGGGCTCGGCGTCGGGCTCGGCGTAGAGGTTTTCCGCCATCTCGTGCCACGAAGAGCAACTTTGCAGCGCGTTGCAAAGTTCAACCTCAGTCGGGTACACGTCAGCGCACCGCAGCCGGTTGCTCAGTTCCCGCTGACTTTTGCCGGTGACCTTGACCAGTTCGGCCAGGTAGCCGTTCGCCAGCCGCTTCTTGCCAGCGCGAGCGGCCAGCATCACCCGACCGAATTCCCAACAGTCGCGGACGTTCTCGTCCTCGCGGGTGTCGATGCGCTTGTCGATGGTCAGCAGTGTTTCGAAGTCCCAAGGGTCGGGCTTCGGTGCGGGTCCGGTGGTCATCGCGTCCACAGGCATTGCGCCACCTCGCTGAGATCCAGGCCGTAACCCTGTTCGTGATCCGCCGCCCACACAACGTCGTTGGTGCTGGCGTCGACCAATTGGTATGTGCCGTAAAGCAAGTGGTACGGGTCGCGGGCGCGATGCTTCTGCAGCATCAGCCCCTGCCGTGCGGCGGCGCGGCGCAGCTTGATCTCGTAGCCCTTCAACTGGGCCGGTGTCATGGCTTTCAGTTGTGCCGCTGTGCGGATGTCGCCCGTGTGCTTGGCGGGCGGTAGTGGTGTATTCATTCGGTGTGTTCTGTTCTGGGTGTCGGTCCCGCCTGGCCGGTCGACCAGGCGGCTGTCCACGACGTAACCCGATGCGCTACGTCGACTGCTACCAGAAAGGTTACCAGGCGAAAGGATCACGCAGACAACAGATCTCAGCGGCTGCGGTAGGCGATAAAACCAGTTTCTAACGCCTACCGTGGGAGATCTGCGTCTAGGGAGTCTTCCGGGTTTTCAAATTGAGGAAAGAGTCGCGCACTAGACCCATGTCGCGCCACCACTCCTTAGCGAGCGCCACACTGTTCTTCCAGGCCCATTCGGCGCATTCCGCCGACAGTGCCTGATGCGGGAACCACGGATTCAGTTCGGCCACGCGCTTATTCACGGGCAGCCTTCTCTTCAACTCTGCGAACAGTTGGGTGTCGTCGCCTTGCCACTCGGGTTTGTAATGGGTGAGCGCATCGCGCAGGTCAATAAGAATCTTCACGCTCTGAGCGGGGTCGCGACCGAGTTCCATTGTCTTTCCGGCACATTCCAACGCGATCCTGTACTTCTCAAGGATTCCCTCTCGCTCCACTGACGGGGTTGCGTTCCAGCGGTCGCGCATTGCCGCTATCGCGTCCTCGGTCATGCCCTTGAGTCGATCAGCCAGCGCCGGATCGACGGTGTCCAGGTAGACCTCGTTCACGAGGGCTTCAAGGAATGCCACCGACGACATGACCGCGACCATCGCGGTTCCGTTCAGTTCGATCTCAGGGAGGCGATAGTTCAGGCTGGTGAGGTCGGCTTCGCGTTCGCGGCACTGGCGGGCCGCGTGTCGTGCGTTCCAGAGGTGGTGCAGCGCGAGGGTGTGTCGGGACTTGACCGACGCCGACAGGCCGACGTTCACGTTCAAAGTCGCCCCCGTTGGTTGGATCAGTGCGTCGTTCATCGGCTCCCCCTGTCGAGGATCTCTTCAACCTCATCAAGCGACCGACCGTATCCGGAGCGAAGATCGCTGGCGACAACCCGCCCGCTGTCGGCGTCCACCAGCCGGTACGTGCCGAAGGCCAGCCCACGCGGGTCGCGCATCCGCGACCGCTCCAAGCGGAGGTACTGCCGCGCCGCCGCCCGACGCAGCCGTACCTCGTGTGTCCGGTCCCGGCTGGCGTCCATGCTCGTGATCCTGCCGGATCAGCGCGCACCCAGGTCCGCTCGGGTGCACCGGAGCCAACCGACCGACAGGTAGCCACGATGCGGCGGTGGGCGCTTGTCGGCGGTGTACGGCGGGGCGTTGAATTGTGGCGTAATTCACCGCACAAGGGAGGAACATGGCCACCTACATCGCCCTGGAAAGCTGGACCCAGCAAGGAATCCAGGCCTCCGGGAACACGGTTGACCGAGCCGAGGCCAGCGGCCAACTGGCAACCAAGCTGGGCGCGACGCTGAAGCAGACCTACTGGACCCTAGGCCAATATGACGTCGTGCAGATTCTGGAAGCCCCGGACGACGAGACCGCGACTGCATTCGCGCTAGCCCTTTCTTCGTTGGGAAACGTGCGAACGACGACCCTGCGAACGTTCGACGCCGCAGAGATGCGCGGAATCGCCGCCAAAGCGGCGGGCTAACGCCGCCTGCTCTCGGCTGACACACCGGCCACTCGCCAGGCGTGGCTGCAGGCGTGCCTGGAAGCGTCGCCCGGTCGTGGATGCCGTCGGATGCCGTCGGCTGACCTTGGGGATCGATGTAGTCATTAGGTAGCCACAGACCTCGGGCGATCTCGAAAAATGGCCGTTGAACTGCAAGAACACTTGTGCCCCCGGCAGGATTCGAACCTGCGACACCGGCTTTTGCAGCCGGACGTTTTCGATGGTTCTCGTTTGTTATCGCTAGCCGTTGGGGTGCAACGGTTTTGGGTGTCCCGACGATACCAACGGGTGTCATTGATTCTCGTCGATTCTCGGTCATAAACGATGAATAAACGATGGCTGTACCCGAGTGTTCAACTGGTTCAACCCCAGTATCGCGCACCAGAGTTCATGTAGTTCAGAGGCAGTATCTAGCCCTACAGATCAAGTTTCATGCCCAAGACGTGCCCAACTGGTGTGAAGGCCCCGTTTCGCGATCTGCGGAACCGGCGCGCGCGCCCGTCCGCGTCTGAATAGTTGATCGTGCCGCCTGACGCCTTGGTCTATCTAGCTATAGCTACGCTAGCTGCCGCGGCGGCGTGACTGGATGATCTCGAGGCGTTCCTTGAGCAGTTCCTCGAGTTGCTCGATCGAACGGCGGTCGCGCAGCATGTCCCAGGGCGTGCGCGGCACCTTGACCTTCTTGGGTTCGGCCAGCTCACCACCCTCGATCAGCCTGCCCTGCATGCCGTTGCGGCACTCCCAGGTGCCGGGGATCTCGGCGTCGTCGGCCAAGGGTATGTCGAACTCCTCGCCGTTCTCGGTGCGGTACCGCGCGATTTGACGCGCCGCCAGGTCGCGGTTGCGGTCGGTCTCGTAGCTCACGGCTCCGAGGCGACTGCCGATGCGACTGCCCCTCATGTGGCGATCAGCCATCAACACTCCTTATTGCACGCATCAACCGCATCTCTGTGCAGGTTACGCCCTGGCTATGCTAGCCATAGCTAACGCCTTCGCGAATGCCACCGCGGTTCTGTTCGGCCACCATTTGTAGATGGTCGCCTTGCTAACCCCTTTGCGTTCGGAGATCCGGTCGACCGACGCCCTGCGCAGGTCGTGCTCCTGCATCAGTTCTATTGCGGCTGCCAGGAACGCGCCGACGTGTAGGCTGCAACCGGATGTTTCTACATCCGCCCTACGAGGAAGTTAAGAAATATGGCACAAGGAACCGTCAAATGGTTCAACAGCGATAAGGGCTTTGGCTTTATCACTCCCGATGGCGGTGGAAAAGACCTGTTCGTCCACCACTCCGAAATCCGTGGGAGCGGACATCGTTCGCTCCAAGATAATCAGCGCGTCCAATTCGAGGTCGAACAGGGACCCAAAGGTCCTCAGGCGGTGGGAGTTACCGCGATCTAGCGACCTTCGTCGTCATCGTTGGCGATGGCTCATTTCCTCTCAGGGTGTGAACCTCGGCGCGGGCCGGACTCGGGGCCGTGAATCGTGAAAAACCCACCCCTCGCCACAGCCCGCGCCGAGGTTAACGCCGGCCATCTCGGATCTGGTAAACGCGCCGCACGGACAGCCCGGCCGCCTCGGCGAGCTTCTCGCCCGAAATGACCGATTCGACATGGAACAAAAGCGGTACAGTGAGTACACCGGTCAAGGTAGCGATAGCGACTTGGGTCCGCGTTCTGTGCTGCCGCCGAAAACCAAGTGGTCGGAATAACCATTGCGCCCTCATCGCACCCGGGTGCCAGATCCCGAGGGTGCAGCAATGCTCGACCACACATCCAAAATCACTCCCGCAGAACTCGCAGACTTCATGCCCACCGTTGAAGCGCAGCTCCTCCGCCAGGAGCTGCGCAACTACGCCGTCGAGCTACGGCAGCTTGCCTACACCCTGCCCCACGGGGTGGGCGAGCACGATTTTCTTCAATTGTCGGGTCGGATGCGTGCTGCTGCCGACCAAATGGTCGCCAAGGGAACCTAGCCAACCTCCGATGATTTATCCGGTCACAAGCCGGCGCCGGGCCGATCCTGTACGGCTGTGCGTGGCCCGCCCGCTAGGCCACGATATCGATGGCGCTTGGTGGCCACGCTCAGACCGCATCGCCAACGAATTACCCCGCCTTGTCGCGGTCCTGACCCCCTTGCTCGGACGCATCACGTCGATCAACGTCAACTGGCCATCGCTACAAGGGCCACCCGAATTGAACTGGGTGGGCTGGCAACACAAACCCCAGCACGTGATGACCGTCAAGGGCGACGACGCAAGCGCCAACCTCTTGATTATCCCGTACGCGACCCATACCGCGCTTGCCCTAATGGTGCTGCGCCGCGCCGCCAACCTGCCCATCGACCCCGCCGACCGCGAAAAACCCGCGTTCCTGACCGCTGGCTCGATTCTGCTTGCCGCCCAACAACAATGCGTCGCGACCAAGGCCGACAACCCCACCCGGAAATAGCCGCCAGTTGCTGTGCTGTTGATCTGGTGCCCCTGCTCTCCTCGGGGGCGCACGGCGCCCACGCAACGCAGCCAGCGTTCGAGAGAAGGCGCCCGAGATCGTGACGCGGCCCGATTCACCCGAACCCAACACTGTGGTCGCTCCAGCGCATACCATCGGGGACATGCAGCTCATCCGGCGACGGGTGCCAACGGGCACGTACTGTGGCGGCAACCATCCCGAGCAAATCGAATACCGCTACACGCTGGTAAATGGCGAGGAAATCCCCCACGACCAAAGCGGTCCGCGCTGCTTCCGAGCCGGCTGCCCCGATAATGATTCGGCTTTGGCCAGAGAGCAGCGCGGTGGGCGCCCCATGCCATAGTCCGGGCGCCGGAACCAAATCGCCCTGTTCCGCGTCTGTCTGTGGAGCCTGAGTTCCTGGCTGGCCGGTTCGATTCCCCTACCTTCGCCGCCGCGCGGAGTCACACCCGGAGCCACAATGCACACATACGAGATCGAGGTCTACCGCAAGGGCCGCTGGTGGATGATCCGCATCCCCGAGCTCGACGGCCTCACCCAAGCGCTCCACCCCGGCCAAATCGAGGACATGGCGCGCTCATACATCGCGGTCAGCACCGGCCAACCCGTCGACACCATCGCGGTTCGCATCGCGTCGCGGGAGTGAAACATGCTTGCAGCACAGGGAAATTGCGTCAAAATACCGTCAAAATACGGTTCAAAAACCATTCAAAAACGGTTCAAAAACCATTCAAAACGACTCCGAGCGTCGCCCATTCGGCGTACTCTAATGGCATGGGCGCCAACGGATTACGCGGATTCACCGAAGGTGCCGCGCAGGTCGCCCTGCATCATCCACGTATGTTGTTGGTCAGCGCAGGCAACGATCCTGGCCAACCGGCGCCGCTCAGCCTCGACGCGCCCGGCGTGGCGATCGGCCGCATGTTGGGCTGTCTTAACCTCACGAGTGATCACGATCGTGCAACTCGTACCACAACAGTCCACCCGGCTCACCGCAACCGCCGCCATTACCTACCAGCCACAAACCGTAATCGGATTCGTACCACTGAACCGACCCGTGCGGGACGTCAACCTTTGGGAATCGGTTGCCAATCCTACCGACACCCCGATGCGCGGCGGCCGTCCCAAGCAGCAGAAGGCACAGTCATCATGGTCGTCGATGTTCTCTAAGGCTGGTGTTGTGATCCGCACCTGTCGGTCGTCGGGTAAGTCTCGTGACGACGGGCTTAAGCCCACAACTCGACTTTGTGACCCCACAAGGTCAAGACCGCTACCGAGTGACGGGCCGGGTGGCGATGCTCAAGGCCATGAACATGACTCGCCCCGGCCCCCTGCGATGGATCTGGTACACGTTCGGCGGCAGGCTCGGCCCGCGCTACCGAGGATGGGTGCTGCACGACGTTACCTGCCACACCCGATGGTTGCGCCAGACAGTGCGTGCCGTGGTGCAGGTTGCACCGGCCGCGACGGTGGTGGCAGCGGTGTTGTCGGGACTGGGGTTTGGCTTGGTTGTCTTTGGCGGGGTTGCCTGCGGCGTACTCCTGGGGCTGTGGTACTCGCTGGCCTACATCGACCAGACCGGGGACCGGCGTCTCGTGACGCATGGATACGAACCGGGAACGCTGAAGCGGATGCTTGGGGATCGCTACGAGCGCGAGCACGCGGATCAGATCGCACGCTACAAGCAGACCTACCGCCAGGCCCTCTAGAGTTGCAAGTCGGCGCGGTCGCACAGGCGTTCGGCCAAAAGCGAGAGCGCCGCTCGCAGTTGGTGAGCTG
>Ga0318561_10000183_pt1 | contig 15872 bp, 11 predicted proteins | sample GRESIP065b5f23_FD_202526 | JGI IMG/M metagenome (GOLD analysis project Ga0318561, IMG submission 202526) | Tropical soil microbial communities from Luquillo Experimental Forest, Puerto Rico - GRE.SIPMG.065b5f23 | ecosystem: Environmental > Terrestrial > Soil > Tropical forest > Bulk soil... | reverse complement strand
GGGCGGAACGCAACGGCGCACGCCTTAAGAACAACACCGTCCGGTCATCGCCAGCGCCACGCGCTCCTCTTCGCTGAGCTTCTCGTGCACATGGTCGTGCGCGTGCGCATGTGATGGAGCCGGCGGCGGCACGCCGGTATCGGCGATCGGTTCATCCTGCGGTAGCCCTTGCCGGCGCATCTCGGCGCGGCGCGCGGCGGTCGCCGCCGCGTCGATGGTGTTGCTGCCGGGCGCGAATACCGCGCCATAAAGCGTCTCGGCCGCATGCTTGCTGACATAGCCGCAGCGCACGTCGCGCGCGAGGCTTTCGAGGTCGCGCTCGAGCGGCGAACCGAAGCCACCGCCGCCGCCGGAGCGCAGGATATAGGCATCGCCGGCGTGCAGGACCTGGTTGAGCGCCTTGCCGTTGTGGAAGCGCTGTTCCTGCGCGGCGGCGAAACGGTGGATCGCGACCGAATTGCCGGAACCGCAGAGCCCGCCCTCGAGGCCCCATGGCTTGCACTTCACCCGATCCATCTGGGAGTTGAAACGAAGGTCGTGGCGCGCCTGCACCACCTGCTCGCAACCGAGCCCGCCGCGGAAGCGGCCGGCGCCGCCCGAGTCCGCTCGCAGCGCGTAGCGCTCGACCAGCAGCGGGTATTTCGCCTCGACCTGCTCGGAGGGACCGTTGTGGGTGTCGCCGTCGTTCATGGCGATGGTCGCGTTGCAGCCGTCGCTGTTGCGCTTGGCGCCCCAGCCGCCGCCGATTAATCCGCCGAGATAGATGTAGAAGCTGTCGTCCTTCGGGCGGCGCCCATTGACGCGCCCGACCACGAGATCGGCGTGGTGGCCGGCGATGATGTGTTCGGGAATCGCGGGGGCAAGCGCCTTGAAAATGGTGTCGATGATGGTCATGGGATAGGTCATCCACATGCGCATAGCCGCGGGCTTGAGCGCGCTCACCACGCGTCCCGGCGGCAGCACGATTTCGAGCGCGCGGAACTGACCGTCGTTGATGGGAAGATCGAGCGCCGAGGTCAGGCACTTGAATGCCACCTGGCAGCAGGAGCGGCCCGCGGTTTCGCCGGAATTGTAGAAGCCGGCGACCTGCTTGGCAACGTCGGTGAGGTCGACCTTCATCCGCTCGCCCGCGATCTCCACGCGCACGCGGATCGGCACCCGCTCGCCGAGCTTGATGCCGTCATCGTCCATGAACGACTCCGCTTCATAGACGCCATCGGGAATCTCGCGCACGCGCGCGCGCGCAACTGCCTCACTGTAGTCCATGATCGCTTCGATGCCGCCGATCACGGCGTCGCGGCCGTATTTCTGGATCATTTCGAGGAAGCGCCGCTCGCCGGTCTTGACCGCCGCGATCTGGGCGCGGAAGTCGCCCATCGCGCGCTCCGGCAGGCGCACATTGGTCCTGATGATCGAAATGAGCTCCTCGTTCGGCACGCCCTTGCGATAGATCTTCACGATCGGCATCTGCAGGCCTTCGGAAAAGATGTCGGTCGTGGCGCCGTCGAGCGTGCCGCCGACGTCCGGCCAATGCGCCATGCAGCAGGAGAACGCCACCACCTCGCCGTCGTGAAATATCGGCACCGTGAACGTCATGTGGTTGAGGTGGCTGCCGGTGATGTAGGCGTCGTTGGTCAGCAGGATATCGCCGGGATCGAGGTTCTCCACGCCGTAGTGATCGAGCTTCGTCTTCACCGTGTCGCTCATGCCGCGGATGAACATAGGCAGCCCGAGTCCGATCGAAACCGTGTTGCCTTCCGCGTCGAACAGACCGACGGTAAAATCGAGCGCCTCGTAGATGATCATGTTGTAGGCGGTGCGCATCAGATTGGTCTTCATCTCCTCGGTTGCGGCGATGAGACCATTGCGCACGATTTCAGTCGTCACCGGATCGGGCCGGTAGCCGGCAGACGTAAGCTTGGCTTTCAGCGCGGCATCCATCCTCAGCTCCGCAAGATCTCGATCACCAGATCGCCGAAAGCATCGACCGTGACGACATCGCCGGGGTGAACGACGGTGGTCGAGGCGTATTCCTCGATCAGCGCGGGTCCGGCGATGCGATTTTCGGCAAGCAACAATGCGCGATCGTAGGTCGGCGTATTCACGGCACGGCACAGTTCAGCGAAATAAACCGCGCGGGTGCGGCGGAAGGCATGAGCCGGAGGTGCCGGCTGGCCCGCCGCAATAAGCTCGAATGTCGGCCTGCGCAGGAGGCCCGTGATCGCGCTGCGCAGGCTGACGATCTCGGCCTTCTCGCCGGGGGCCGAATAGCCGTAGCGGGTCGCGTGAACGGCATCGAAGCGGGTTTTAATTCCGTCGCGATCCTCGGCGCGAAACAGCTCGAGCGGAAGCTCGACGGTGACCGCGTGCTCCTGCCCGACATAACGCATGTCCGCCGAGCGCTCGACCGCGATGCCGGCGACGGCCACGTCGCTGCGGCGCACGGCCTCGCGGCCGCGCCGCTCCATCTCGGCGTAGATGTTCTCTATCGCTGGAAACGAGGCCTCGGCGAGCGGCGTGAACCAGGTCTTGACGAAATCGCGGCGTAGCTCCGCGACCAGCATGCCGTAGGCGGAAAAATGCCCGGGGGCACGCGGGACGACGACCTTGGCAATGCGCAGCTCCCGCGCAACCATCGCGGCGTGCAAGGGGCCGGCGCCGCCATAGGCCACGAGGGTGAAATCGGCGGCATCGAGGCCGCGCTCGGTGGTGACCCAACGCACCATGTGGGACATCTTGGTGGTGGCAATGCGCAGAATGCCGTCGGCCGCCGCCGTCAGATCGATGCCGAGCGGCGTGGCGACGCGCGCTTCGAGCGCGCGTCTTGCGCCTTCGACGTCGAGCTTGATCTCGCCGCCGAGAAAACGGTCGGCGCCGAGCCGTCCGAGGATGAGGTTGGCATCGGTGATGGTGGGCTCGGCGCCGCCGAGCCCGTAGCATACTGGGCCGGGCTGGGCGCCCGCGCTTTCCGGCCCAACATGCAGCGCGCCCATTTCGGTGCGCGCGATCGAGCCGCCGCCGGTGCCGACCTCCTGGATGTCGATCATCGGCATCTGCACCGGCAGCCCGGTGGCATAGCCGCCGATGAGCGCGCCGCCGGTCATCAACACGTCGCCGCCATGGATGACGCCGGCCTTGGCGGTCGTGCCGCCCATATCGAAGGCGATCGCGTTCTTGAGCCCGATGCGGTCGCACAGCGCCTTGGTGCCGATGACGCCCGCCGCCGGGCCCGACTCGAGCATGCCGATGCAGACGCTTTGCGCCTCCTCGACGCCGAATAGGCCGCCGGTCGATTGCACGATCAGAAAGTCGCCGTCGAAGCCGGCGACCGCGAGATGATCGCCGATCTCGCCGAGATAGCGTCGCACGCGCGGCCCGATATAGGCATTCGCCGCCGCCGTCGAGGTGCGTTCGAACTCGCGATATTCCTGCGAGAGCTCGTGCGAGGCGGTGACGAAAAGATGCGGATGGCTTTCCTCGATGATCGCTTTCACGCGCCGCTCGTGCGCGGGATTGCGGTAGGAGTGCAAAAACAGGATCGCGATCGCCTCTACGCCTTGCCGGACCGCGTCGGCCACGGCGGCGCGCACTTGATCCTCGTCGAGCTCGATCAGCACCTTGCCGCGCGCGTCCATGCGCTCGCGGATCTCGTAGCGTAGCTCGCGCTCGATCAATGGCTGGTGGCGGCGAAAGAACAGATTATAGGATTCCGGCCGATTGACGCGGCCGATCTCGTAGATATCGCGGAAGCCTTGCGTGGTGAGGAGCGCGCAGGGCGCACCCGTGCGCTCCAAAATGGTGTTGATCGCAACGGTCGTGCCGTGAAGGAAAAGGCGCGCGGACGAGAACTGCGCGCCAGCCTTGGTGACCCCATTCTCCACGCCGGTGACGAGCCGCGCCGGGGTTGTGAGCGTCTTTCCGAGGCGGAGCTCCCCGGTGGTCTCGTCGAAGGCGGCGACATCGGTGAAGGTCCCGCCCACGTCGGCCGCCAGCCGAACTCGACTTGACTCCATCGTGCTCAAACGGAAGCTCCGGCAGGCTTGTCGGCGAAAGCGACGATATCAACGGCGCCCATGCGCTGCAACGCCGGCCATTTCCGTCGCGCCGGCGGTGGTTTTCGTGCGCAGGAGCGGCATCACCTCGCCGGCGAAGAGGCCGATGGACAGCAGGCTTTCCGCGCGCGTCAAATCGCCGAAGGCGAATTGCCCGACCACGTAGTTGCAACCGGTTTCGGCGAGCTGGGAGGCGAGGAATTGCGCCACCGTTGCCGGCGAGCCGGCGATGCCCTGACCGCGCTCGACCAACAAATCGAAGGTCGCGGGACGGGGATGCGATTGCGGGCGTCCATGCCGGCGGAACAAATGCGTGAAGCTCGTGTGCCAGACGAGGTAGGCGCGGCGCGCCAACGCCAGCGCCGCGGCGTCGTTCGGCGCAACGACGATGAAGCGGCCGAGGCCGAGCTTGGGGAACGCGGCCGCGCGGCCGTGAACCTGCGGCCAGATGGTCCGATAGCGATCCATGGAGAGACGCGTCTCGTTCGGCGGGTCGAGACTGACCACGTTGAGATTGCGGCGCGCCGCGCGCTCAGCGCTCTCCGGCGCATGCACGCCATACCAGATCGGAGGATGCGGTTTCTGCAGCGGCTCGATTTCCATCGGCACGCCGCTGAAGGAAAATCGCCGGCCCTTGAAGTCGAGCACCTTGTGGGTCAGTCCCTCGAGCACGAGCTCGACCGCCTCCGCGTAGATCTCCTGCGCGTCCTGCGGATCGACGCCATAATATTCGAGCTCGATGGGCGCGGCGCCGCGCCCGAAGCCGAGTTCAAGGCGCCCGCCGCTCAACTGGTCGAGCATGCAGATTTCCTCGATCAGGCGCAGCGGGTGGTGGAGCGGCATCGGCCAGACCAGCGGACCGAAGCGAAGCCGCGTCGTGCGCTGCGCCACGGCGGCAAGGAACACGCTCGGCGAGGGCGCCATCCCGAGCGGCGTCGAATGGTGCTCGGCAAGATGATAGGCGTAGAACCCCGCGCGATCGTAGGCCTCTGCAATTTTCAGGCGATCCTCGTAGTAGTCCGCGAGCGTGCCGCCACAGCGGTCGAGGTGGTCGAAGACACCGAATTCCATTTTCTCTCCGTCCCGTCCGTGGCCTCGTCGGCTCCGGAGGCAACCCATCTTGATCATTTGCGCAGGCGAGGCAACGACGATGATCGGGACTTACTGCGCCGTGGAGCCTTCCCGAAGCTTCTCGAGCCCGACTGCCTCCACTAATTGCGTCCAGCGCGCCACGTCGTTGCCGATGAACTCTCCCACTTGCGCGGGGGCGTAGGCCGGCGGCGTTTCCATGCCGACGGTCAGCAGGCGCTGCTGGACGTCGGGCTTGAGCACCGCGCGCCTCATCTCGACGTTGAGCTTCTGCACGATTTCTTTTGGCGTATGAGCGGGCGCGAGAAAACCTCCCCATCCCGGCATCACGAAGTCCGGATAACCGGATTCGACCATCGTCGGCAGGTCCGCAAGCAGCGTCGAGCGCTGCGCGGTCGTGACGGCGAGCCCGCGCACCGTGCCGGATACAATCTGTGCCCGCGCGACCTTGGACACGGCGACGAACATCTGGACGGTTCCGCCCACCGTTCCCATCATGGCCGCATTTACATCGCGATAGGGCACGTGCACCACGTTCACGCCGGCCGACGTGTTCAAGGTCTCACAGGCGAGATGCGGCACGGTGCCGATGCCGGCCGATGCGCAGTTGAGTGCGCCCGGGCGCGCCTTTGCCAGAGCGACGAGCTCGGCGACGGAGCGGGCCGGAACGCTGGGGTGAACGACGAGCGCGTAGGAGATCAGCCCGATGATCGAGACCGGCTCGAATTCCTTCACCAAATCATAGGACGCGAGCTTCATCGCCGCGTTCAGCGTGTAGGTCGGCGTGGCGAATAAGAGCGTATGACCATCGGGCTCCGCGCCCGCGACCGCCGCGGCGGCAAGCTTGCCGCCGGCGCCCGGCCGCGGTTCCACCACGACCGGCTGGCCCCACGCCTGCTGCAAATGCTCGGCGATGATGCGGGAGAACACATCGGGACTGGGGCCGACGATGAGCTTGATCGGTCGATTGGGAAAGTCCTGCGCCAGTGCGGGAGCCGCCGCCAGCACCGTTGTTATTGTGATCATCGCGAGGATCAAGCTTGGTCGTCGTGCTTGTCCCGAAAATGCCGTCATGGTTTTTCTCCCGTAGCGCGCGATTTTCTTGCTGCGCGCTACGCGGTCGAGGGGCTACCTATGTCAGGGAAGGTTCAACGAGCGTCAAGGACAAAGGAGACATGGCGCAAGCACCCAAACCGATCCGGCGAGTGGTAACCGGCAACGATGCGCAAGGCCGCTCGCGCGTGCTGTTCGACAGCGCCGCCCCCAACGTCAACCCGGGCGCGATCGTCCGCGGCACCTGCATGACCGATATTTGGGTCTACCAGCACTCGCCGGCACCCATTTCCGGCGACCGCGACGACGGCGACCTGCCGTTTCATTTCGAGCCGCCCGCGGCGGGCGGGCACCTGCGCATCGTGCAGTCTCCGGGCAAGCCCCGCGGCTACGATCCCGTGCGCGATCCTGCCGCGGTGCCGCTGCATCCGCCGCGACGGCGAGCGGGCGGCGTATGGGACCGCGGCGGTCAGAACGCATTCAGCTCGCCCATCCACAAGTCCGAAACCGTCGACTACGGCATTGTGCTGGCGGGCGAGCGCGTGCTCGTGCTCGACAACGGCGAGATCGTCATGAAGCCGGGCGATGTGGTGGTGCAGCTCGGCAATTGGCACGGCTGGACCAATCCCTCTGCCCCGAGCCTGATGGCGTTCGTGATGATGGGAGCAAAGTTTGACGAGTGAATTCGTGCGAACTCCAAGACCCACCCGGAACACGGAATTGCATCGATGACCCAAGCGCCAAAATCCGTACGCCGGATCGTTACCATGGATGATGCCGGCGGGAAGTCGGTCGCGATCGCGGACGGGCCGGTGGCCGACGTGCGAACCGATCCCGCGCGGCCGGGATTTGTCTCGACGCGCATCTGGGTCACCGACGCAACGCCGGTCAGGATCAAGCACGCGCGCGAGACGCTGGCGCTGCCGCACTGCATGGAGCCGCCGCCGCGCGGATCGATTTGTCGCATCGTCACATTTCCGCCCGACGCCGCGTTCCGGCGCAAGGTCGGCGGGGCGGAGGTCGCAGCATTCTTTCGCGCCATGGGTTCGCCCGCGGCCTCGACGTATTCGCCCAAGGCGCCGCATCCCTACATGCAGAAGACGCGCACGCTCGATTTTTGTCTTGTCCTGGACGGCGAGATCACGCTGGTGCTCGATACCGAGGAGGTGCACCTCGCCGCCGGCGACACCGTGGTGCAACGCGGCACCAACCACGCCTGGAGCAATCGATCCGACCGCCCCTGCACGATCGCGATCTCATCCCATGACGCGGCGGATTGAGCCGCGCGGCCGTCGTCGGCCCGAACGCAGCATAACGACTACTTCTTCGGCTTCAGCTTCTTCTTCCGGCGCTGCGCCAGGTTGCGCAGGCGCAGCGCATTGAGCCGAATGAACCCCTCGGCGTCGCGGTGGTCATAGGCGACGTTGCCCTCCTCGAAGGTCACGAGCTCCCGATCGTAGAGCGAATAGGGCGATGACCGCCCGACGACCGCGACATGGCCCTTATAGAGCTTGAGCTTGACCGTTCCGGTCACGAACTCCTGCGATATATCGACGGCGGCCTGCAGCATCTCGCGCTCGGGCGTGAACCAGAAGCCGTTGTAGATCAGCTCGGCGTATTTCGGCATGAGCTCGTCCTTGAGGTGGGCTGCGCCGCGATCGAGCGTGATGGATTCGATCCCGCGGTGCGCGGCGAGCAGGATGGTGCCGCCCGGGGTCTCGTACATGCCGCGCGACTTCATGCCGACGAAGCGGTTCTCGACGAGATCGAGCCGCCCGATGCCATGGGCGCGGCCGAGCGTGTTGAGGCCGGCGAGCACCTTCGCAGGCGAGAGCCGCTGGCCGTCGAGCGCGACGGCGTCGCCGCGCTCGAACTCGACGCTGACATAAGCGGGCCGATCGGGCGCAGCCTGCGGATCGAGCGTGCGCGAATAGACGTAATCCGGCACTTCTTTCGACGGATCCTCCAGCACTTTGCCCTCGGAGGATGCATGCAGCAGATTGGCGTCGACCGAGAACGGCGCCTCGCCGCGCTTGTCCTTCGCGATCGGGATCTGGTGCTGCTCGGCGAAGGCGATGAGCGCCTCGCGCGAGCGCAACTCCCATTCCCGCCACGGCGCGATCACGGTCACGTCGGGCTTGAGCGCGTAATAGCTGAGCTCGAAGCGCACCTGATCGTTGCCCTTGCCGGTCGCGCCGTGCGCGACGGCGTCGGCGCCGACCTTCTCCGCGATCTCGATCTGGCGCTTGGCGATCAGCGGCCGCGCGATCGAGGTGCCGAGGAGATACTGGCCCTCGTAGAGCGCGTTCGCCCGGAACATGGGGAAGACGTAGTCGCGCACGAACTCTTCGCGCAAATCCTCGATGAAGATGTTCTGCGGCTTGATGCCGAGAAGGAGCGCCTTCTCGCGCGCGGGCTCGATCTCCTCGCCCTGGCCGAGGTCGGCGGTGAAGGTGACCACCTCGCAGCGATACGTGGTCTGCAGCCATTTGAGGATGATGGAGGTGTCGAGGCCGCCGGAATAGGCGAGCACCACCTTTTTCACTTCGTGCTGTTTGGCGCCGCCTTGAGCCATGGTCGACTGCGGCCGGCGACGCCGACCCTCCTCACGTCGTGGCCGGCCAGGCCGGCCGCGGGAAAGCGGCGCGGACTATAGGGGGAAAGCGCTGCGGTGCAAGCGGCGACGCGAGCTGGTTTTATCCCACCGGCTTAGAGGGCGAGCGCAGCGAATTGAAGCGCGCCTTCTGTTCATCGCTCAGCGAATTGTAGAATTTCGCGAGCGCGGGCTGCACGGTCTTCACCGCGGCGAGCGTGGCGTCGAGCCGCTTCTCCATCGCCTCGACCCGACCCGTGGGGGTCAGCGTTTGGTAGGTCGGGCAATTGACCTTGAGGCCTTCCGCCGCCTTGACCGACGCATCCCTCAATTCGTCGAGCGCGGCCCGCTGCGCCGGCGTGGGCTGGACCGCCTGGGCGATGCGGTCGATCGGCAGGTCGGTGACGCCCGGCGCCTTCTCATCGCAAAACCTGGTGAGATCGCGCTGGTCCTTGGCGGCGGCGGCGGCATCACCCGCCGGCGCGACGGCGTTGAAGCGCGCCTTCTGCTCGTCGCTGAGCGATTGGTAGAAGCGCTCGAGCGCCGGACGCACGGTCTGCACGGCCGCAAGCATCACCTGCAGCCGGCTCTCCATGGCCGCAAGCCGCCCGGTCGGGATGCTGGGCAGGTCCCTCGGGCAACCGGACTTGAGCATGTCGATGGCCTTGGCGCTTGCGGCCCGCAATTCCTCGAGCGCCGGACGCTGCGCATCGGTTGGCTCTACCACCTCGGAAATGCGCTCGATCGGCCAGTCGGTCAGTTGGGCAGCGTTGTCGCTGCAAACTTCGGCGGCGCGGCGTTCGCCGCCGTCCGCGCGCGCCGCACGGCGGGAGGACGAACCCACGCGGTGCCCACCCGAACTCGGGGCGGGCGGGATATAGGCGTAGTTGCCGTAGATGCCGTAGTAGATGTCGTCGTACGCGTAGGGCCAGAAGTCGTCATAGGCATACGGCCAGTACACGTAGTCGAAGAAGTCGTAATAGGCGTAGGGCCAGAACAGCGGTCCGTACCAGCCGATGACGAGCCCGCCCCACCACCAGGGCCACCAGCGCGACCCGAAGAATCGGCCGTGGAATCGCGCCGACGCGAACTGCGATCGCCACGCCACGTTGGCGATGGCGCGGTTGGCGAACACACCGCGGCCGCCCAAGCTGGCGGCGCGTATCCCGGGCCCCGCGAGCGTGCGCGCCGAGGCGACGGTAAAGCGGCCGCCGGCGCCCGCGAACCGCGCGGTCGCGATGCCGCGCGGCGACGCCAACGAACGCCCGGCGAAACTGCGGCCTGCGAACGCACGGCCTCCGACACGCGGCCCGCCGAAGCGCGCCACGCTGAAAGAGTGAGCTCGAACGCTCGATCCACCGAAGCGGGCCACGCCGAAGGAGCGAGCTCCAACGCCCGCCCCGCCGAAACGCGCCACGCCAAAGGAGCGAGCACCCCCAAAGCCTCCGCCGCGCGCGGCAAAGCCCATTCCCCCGCCGTGTCCCCCAAAGCCGCCGTGGCCGCCAAAGCCCCCACCGTGCCCGCCAAAGCCTCCGCGTGCGTCGGCTTCAAGCGTGAAAAGCGGAACGGCGAGGAGCAAGATCGCAGCAGTGCAAACGCCGGCTATCGACACCGGGCGCCTGGGGAGCGAGGCCCGCGCAGGCGCCGAAACACCTCCGCCCCGACCCCGATACCGCAGCTGAGCGAGCTGTTGCGCCGCCGCCCGCAGCGCCGCCGCGATCGGCCGATATCTCCACGGACGCAGAGCTTCAAACCCTGACATGGGCGCCCTTCCCTCGAGCCGCGCCGCCCCTTTTATCATGGTTTTCTGATGATAGGGCGACCTGTTATCGCGCTCCTAGCATGAACCTTGGGTGAATGACCAATCGAGGACGGCCCTCCTGATCTCGGCCGGACCGCACGGTTGCGGAGGGGGTCCAAAGTCAATGCGCCACTCGTGCGCCGAGCCGCACCAGGCGCGGGAGGACCTCGTCGCAGAAGTATGGCAGCTCGTCGAGATAGTTGACGAAGGAGAGCGCGATTCCGCGCATGCCGGCTTTGCCGATGGTTGCAAGTTCGTCGGCCACGCGGTCCGGCGTTCCGACGAAGGGGTAACCGCCGATCGCCTTTTCCGCAAAGTACTGGCGTTTCTTGAAGTACTCCTCGGCCGGAATCGTCTGCGGCGTGATGTTCTTGTTCGCGAGCATGCCGTCGATCGCACCCCAATCGGCATTCTCGATGATGGCGTGGCGGTAATAGTCCTCCGCCTCCGTCTGGCTTGCCCGACAGATCACCTGCCCGACCGTGTAGATCTCGATGTCGCGGCCAAAGCTTTGCGCTGCGCTCCTGATCTCGGCGACCTTCTTCGCATTGCCCTCGAGCGAGGTTCGCGAGCCCGCGGTCGCCACGAAGAATGCATCGCAGTTGCGCAGCGCAAAGGCCTGGCCGACCTCCGAGGAGCCGGCATTCATGACGATCGGCCGCGTGTCGCCGTAGGGCTTGGGGTAGGCGCGCACGCCCTTGAGGTCGAGGAACCGTCCGTGGAAATCGAAATCGCCGCGTTCCGACCAGGCTTGCTTGACGACGTCGAGCCATTCCTGGGCGAAATCGTAGCGCGCGTCGTGCTCGCGCTGCGTCACCCCGAACATCTCGAACTCGCCCTCGTTCCATCCGACCACGAGATTGACGCCGAAGCGTCCCTCACCGACGTGGTCGGCGGTCACGAATTCCTTGGCCGCGATCAGCGGGTGGAACAGGGGCGCGTGCACCGTGCCGAACACGGTCATGCGCTCGGTCGCCGAGAGAAGGCCGACGGCCCACGTGATGGTCTCCAGCGTGCTGCCGTGAAAATCGGTGTCGCCGCCGTAACCCTTCCAGCGGCCGATCGGCAGCATGAAATCGATGCCGGCCTCGTCCGCCATGCGGGCCAGACGCCGGCAGTCCGGCCAACTTGCCGACCATCGCTCCGGCACCTTGGTGGCGGAACGGCCGGACGAGCAGTTGGCGCCGAAAATCCCGATCTTCAGCGCATTGGCGTTGTACATGGCGATGCGGTCGCGCATCGATGCCGAGCGGGCCAACACGATAGTCTCCGTCAACTTCCGAAGCCGCGGCGCATGGGCGTCTAGGGCCGGTAGGGCCCAAGCTCCTTCAGCACCGCCTCCACGAACGAGCCATCGACCGCCTCGTCGAGATTGACGGCGCCTTTGATGAGACCCTGCTCGGCGTAGAAGGCGAGATCATATGCGAGACTTGCTTTGTTCACCCGTCCGTCCGGATTCATGCCGGTCGGGGTGATTAATTTGTAGATGTCCCGACTCTTGATCGGCGTCGCCTCGGACAGGATGGCAATGACATCGTCCGCGTTCGCTCCGTCGAGCCGGCCGTTTTTGAGTGCGCCGTTATAAAAGCGCACAGCGCGGATGTAAGCGCGCATGAACCGCCGGGCGGCATCGGCCCGCTTGGATGCGAAGTCCTCCGAATAGAGCAGGACCGCGATTTGATGATTCGGCAGGATTTCGTCGTCGGATTTGATCAGAACGGCATCCCCATTGCGGATCGCGAGCGCAGGACCAGGCTCCACCGAGGCCGATGCATCGACCGATTTGTTCTTGAGCGCGGCGACATGATCGGGCAACGGAAGGTCGACGGTCTCGACATCGGAATATTTCAGCCCGGCGGACTGCAAGAGGGTGTTGAGCGTCGATGTATTGCTCACGCCAGGGGCATTCATCGCGATCTTCATGCCCTTGAGGTCCTGGAGCGACCGGTAACGCCCGCTCTCGACATGGTCCTTGCGAACGAGAATTTTGGTGCCGCCGTAGCCCGGCGGGGACGACGCCTTGTCTGCGACGATCTTGATCTTGATGCCGCGCGCAACCGCGTTGTAGAGCCCAGCCGAGGCGGAGCCGGCGCCGGCTTCGATCTGGGCGGCCCCGAGCGGCGCCACCATGTCCGCCGCCGAGCGAAAATTGGTCACTTTGACGTCCAAGCCTTCGTCGCGAAAATAGCCCTTCTTGTCCGCGATGTAGATCGGCGCGTCGCTCGTGCTGCTCGTCGCCCCGACCGTTATCGCCTGCGCGGCTGCTGTGCCGATTGGCGCCAGAAAGCCGCAAACGGCAAGCGCAAACAAGGCCTGGTTGTTCAAGCGCGGTTCCTCCCGTGCGCTCGTCTCTCTGCACGGAGTTTAGCCGGCTCACTGCGGCTGTCGCAACGAAGGGCGCGCGGCCAAAAGGATGGCGCCGCCTACTCCAGCGTCGCATCCTCGCGCGCGGGATAGGCCCAGCACAGCGCGGGTGGCAGAACGACATCCACCTCGCTGCCAATCGCGTGGCGGGCATGGGTGCCGAGCTCAAGCGCCTCGAGCCGGCCGCCGAGCACGGCGAGTTCATAGATCGTCTGCGTGCCCTGATAACGGCGCCCGGAGACGCGGGCGGTGAACCGATTGCCGGGCTCGGTCGTGCCATCCTTGCCGAGCCGCACGTTCTCGGGCCGCACCGCGATCTTGACCGCCTCGCCCGTCTTGACGCTCGCCGGCATGAGCGCCGTGAGACGCTGGCCGCCCGCGTCGACAGTGCCGAATTCGCCGTTGCGCGCGAGCACGCGGCCCGCGAGCAGGTTCGACGCGCCCGTGAAGTTGGCGACGAACAGATCGGCGGGGCGATTGTAGATCTCGTCCGCCGACGCCATCTGCAACAGCTTGCCATCACGCATGACGCCGACGCGGTCGCCGAGCACCACGGCTTCCGCCTGGTCGTGGGTCACGTAGACCGCGGTGACTCCGGTCTGCTTGATGATGCGGCGCAAGTCATCGCGCAGTCGCAGGCGCAGCTGCGCGTCGAGATTGCTGAGCGGTTCATCGAGCAAGAGCAGCTGAGGCTGGTAGACGAGGCTGCGCGCAAGGGCCACGCGCTGCATCTGACCGCCGGAGAGCGACACCACCGAACGTTCGGCGAATTCCGCCAGTCCGACCAGCTCCAGAACCTCGGCGGTCTTGCGCGCGACCACGGCGCGCGGGGCACGGCGATGGCGAAGCGGATACGCGACGTTCTGCCTGACCGTCATGTGCGGCCAGACCGCGTAGGACTGGAACACCATGCCGATGTTGCGCAAGCGCGGCGGCACGTGGATGCCGTCGAGCGGCGCCGACATCAATCGTCCGCCGATGCTGACGCGCCCGGCGGTAGGATGCTCGAGGCCCGCGATGCAACGCAGCGTCGTGGTCTTGCCGCAGCCGGAGGGGCCGAGCAACACCACGATCTCGCCGGCCGGCACGTGAAAGCTCACGCCATCCACGGCCGGCCAGCCGGCGGCGAATTCCTTACGCAGATCGCGGACATCGAGCGACGCAGACATGCGCGCCTCCGAACCGATCTTGGCCGCGGCTTAACGCCGGCCTACTGCCGGTAGCCGTAAATCTTGTTCCATTCCTCGACCCAGGACGCATGCAGCTTCACGTACTGATCGAAGTTCGGCAGCCAGACCTTGACCACCTTGGGATCGAAACCCTCCGGATAGACCGGCGCCTGCCTGAGCGAGGTGAGGTTGCCGAGCTCCTTGATCATGAAGGTTTGGCCTTCCTCGGACAGGCACCAGTTGAGGAACAGCTTCGCAGCGTTCGGGTTCTTAGCGGTCGACGTCACGCCGCTGGCGTATGGGTTGACCGGTGCGCCCTCGGGCGCAAAGAAAATCTCGAGCGGGGCGCCGTCCTTCTTCTTCGGGTAGACGATGTTGTAGAGCAGCGGACCCATCACGATTTCTCCACGCACGAGCGAATCCGACATCGGCGCTCCCGATGGATAGAGCACGGGGTTGGTCGTCGCCTGCTTTTGCCAATAATCCTCGCCCAGCACCTGGCGCTCGAACATGACGCGCGTCCAGGTCGTGCCGCCCGAAGGCGCGATGACCTCGCCGATCTGCTTGTTGGCGTATTCCGGCTTGGTGAGATCCATCCAGCTTTTCGGCGGCTTCTTTACCAGCGCCGAATTGTAGGCGATCGACCACACCAGCGTGGCGCGCGGCCACAGTTTCGGTGAAATCATCGCTTCGGGCAGGTAGTCCTTGCCGTTCGGCGGCGCGTAGTCCTGAAACAGGCCGACGAGGTCGGTCATGAGGGCGCGGTCGGAATGATCGACCACGTCGGCCGAGAGCTTGCCGGCGGCGGCTTCCGTCTTCACGCGGGTGATGAGCTGGCCCCCGGGAGCGCGCACCATCTCCACCTTGATTTCGGGGAAGCGCTTGTTGAAGGCCTTGATTACCTCCTGCTCGACCTCCGCGAAGTTCGCGGTGTAGTAGACGAGCCTGCCCTCCTTCTTCGCGGCGGCGATCAGCTCGGGCGGACCGAAATCCTGCGCGACCGCCGGCACTGCGAGCACGCTCGCAAGGCCGAGCACGGTCAAGATCGATTTCATGGCGACGTTCCTCCCGTTATTGTCATGCGCATCATCCCGCGCGGCCAACGCTGGTGTTCGTGCTGCCGGCGTTCGTACTGCCGCGAGACAGCCACGTGGCGACGCCGATCAGCACCGCGAGCAGCGCCGTCTGCACTAGGCTGAAGGCGGCAGCTTTTCCGGTATTGCCGCCCTCGTAGTAATCGAGCAGCAGCACCGCCATTACCATCGTGTCGCTGGTGTAGAGGAACAGCGAGGAGCCGAGCTCGCGAATCGCCAGGATGAACAACAGCGTCATGGCGGCGACCGTGCCGGGCCGGGCAAGCGGCAGCACGATGGTGCGGATGGTACCGATCCGGCCTTTGCCGCAGATCCAGGCCGCTTCCTCGAGCTCGCGGTGGATCTGAAGAAACGAGGTGGACAACGACTTCATGGTGTCGGGCATGAAACGGGCGACGAAGGCGAGCGTGAGAATCCAGATCGTGCCGTAGAGCCCGCCCGGCAGCCCGATCCAGGCCCAGAGATAGGCGACGCCGATCACCAGTCCCGGGATCGCCACCGGCAGCGTGGCGATGAGATCGATCGCACGGCGTGCGGGCGCGCTGCTGCGGTGCACCGTGTAGCCGATGGCGAAGGCGATGAGACCGCCCAGGACCGCGGTCGCCAGGCCGACCTCCATGGTGTTCCAGATCGAGCGCATGGTGAGCGGGTTATCGA
>Ga0318561_10000171_pt1 | contig 16168 bp, 10 predicted proteins | sample GRESIP065b5f23_FD_202526 | JGI IMG/M metagenome (GOLD analysis project Ga0318561, IMG submission 202526) | Tropical soil microbial communities from Luquillo Experimental Forest, Puerto Rico - GRE.SIPMG.065b5f23 | ecosystem: Environmental > Terrestrial > Soil > Tropical forest > Bulk soil... | reverse complement strand
CGATCAGCAGCGTTGCGCGATCTCGAGACCGCGACCGTCAAGGTCCCACCGTTCGCGCGCGCCGCCAGGCGGTGGGCGAGAAGCCGTTGCACGGCACGGCGGTCAGATTGCAACTCGTTCGCGGCAACGGAGGCATGCCGGAGATCGTATGGTCGATGAGGACACCGAGATGCTCCCCGGCGATGTCAGCGAAGCGGCGCTGCATGCCGAGCATCTGCTTGGGTGCCGGCGCAACAAGGTGCCACTGGCAAGGACGTCGCAGCCCAGGCGCAGGCTAAGTAGGATCGACCACCATGCGGCGAAACGGGCAGGGCGTGCCGCCGGCTGGCTTGTCCGATTCGCCTCGCTCCTCAGCGCAGCGATGCTTGCCGCAGGCACGGCTGCGCCTGCTCTAAGCGGCGGGCGCCTGCACGTGTCGATGAGCGGGAGCGATGTGAATGAGGGGACGGCGAACGCGCCGTTGCGGACGATCCAGAGGGCGGCGGACCTGGCGCAGCCCGGAACGACCGTCCACGTCGCGCCGGGCGTCTACGACGAGACGATCCACAGCTATATCGACGGCACCGTCGACGCACCGGTTCGCTTCGTCTCGGACCGGCAAAAGGCGGCGGTGATCAGGCCCTCCGCCGCAGACGGCGCCATCTGGGAGAACTCGGCCGACCACGTCATCATCGAAGGCTTCGAAATCGACGGCAGCAACAGCCCGGCGGTGAGGGTCGGCATCGCGGCTCATGGCAACCACATCCGTGTCAGGAGCAACAAGGTCCACCACATCCTCCAGGAGGGCGCCAACGACAGCAACGGCGGGGCAGGCATCGTGCTCAACGGCGGCTACTATGGCGAGGTGGACGAGCATGCCGTCGGCAATGAAGTCCACCACATCGGCACCGCCGGAAGCAACAGGGTGCACGGCATCTACCACCAGAGCACGGGCTCCATCGTCAACAACCTCGTGCATTCCAATCCCGGCCTGATCGGTATCGTGCTGTGGCACGACGCAAAAGACGTCACGATCGCCAACAACACGGTGTGCGGCAATGCGGTCGGCATCAGCGTCGGCTCCGGCGACTGGTATCAAATGCGGGCGCCCGCCGACAACGTCACGGTTGTCAACAACCTCGTCTACGACAACGCGTCGGTCGGCATCCAGGAGCATGGCGTCACTGGCACCCGCAACGTCTACCGGAACAACCTGGTCTACGGGAACGGCGTAAACTGGTCCCTGCAGAACGGCCTGACCCATCACGGCACCATCTCGGCCGACCCCGGCTTCGTACGCTATGCGGCGGGCGAGCGCCGCGACTACCGGCTCTTACCCAACTCGCCGGCCATCGACGCCGGCACAGCGGCAGGCGCGCCCCCCGATGACATGGATGGCCTACGGCGGCCCTACGGGGCCGCTCCTGATATCGGCGCCTATGAATGGCGGCCTGCCCGAAGCCCGGACTGAGCTTGGGGTCAGAGGCTGACGGCGACGCGCTCGCCCCAGATGCCGATATTGACGATCCGCCAGAGGGTGAAGTCAACGGGCCGGCGCCCTTCCAGCATGTCGGCTGCGAGTGCCCGCGTACCACGCGGGTTGAGGAGATCCGGGAATCGCTTGAGCGTCGCCTCAACGCCCTCCACGATCATCGGCTTGAGGGGGCCGCGAAACCACGCCTCCTCCGGCGTGGCGAAGCCGAGCTTGTCGCGGCGCTCGCGCACCACCTTCGGCAGTAGATCGGCCATGGCGCGGCGCAAGATGCGCTTCGTATCGGAACGAACGATCTTGTGATCGTTGCCAAGCGCCAGGCTAAACTCGACCAGCCGATGATCGAGGAAGGGGACGCGCGCCTCGATCGAGTGCGCCATGGAATTGCGGTCCTCCCAATGCAGCAGCATCTGCAGATTTGAGGCGAAGGTGAGGACGACGCAGAGCGACGCGATGTCCGTGATCGGCGGCAGGCCGTTGAGCGTGCTTGCGATCTCAGGAGCGGGCGGCGCCGAATTGAAGGAGCGCAACGCTTCCGAATTCGTCCAGTCATGCTTGACAAGGTTCTCGCGCCGACGCAGCAGGAAGGCGCGCAGCGGCGCCGGCAGGGCGGGGCCAATAAAGCGCTGCGCCTGATCGGCGAAAGAGGCGCCGTGCACCCGGTGGCGCTCAATCATGGTGCGGACGAGCGTCGCGTAGTCCTGGCGCCGGAGCAGATCCGACATATAGTACATATACGCCGCATGATAGCCGGCGAGCTGCTCGTCGGCGCCCTGCCCGTCTAGCATGACCTTGATGCCCGCCTCGTGCGCCGCCTTGAACACGCACCATTGGGCGAAGATCGAGCTCGAGCCGAAGGGCTCGTCCTGGTGCCAGGTGATGTCTTCGGCGCGCGCGAAGACGTCTTCAGCGCGGGGGAAGATATAGTGGGGCTGTGCGCCGGCGTGTTCGACCACAGCCTCCATGAACGGCTTCTCGTCGACGGTCTTTTCGGCATAGCAGGCAGAGACCGTATTGACGCGGGCGTCGCAGCCTTGCTCGCCGAGCGCTTGCGCCATCAGGCCGACGATGGACGAGGAATCGAGGCCGCCCGACAGACACGAGCCAACGCGCACGTCCGAGCGCAGGTGCATGCGGACCGAATCGGCGAGCAGCGCGCGAAAGCGCTCGGCCGCCTCGTCCTCCGACAGGTTCAACACCGAATAGGGCGGAATGGCATACCAGCGTCGCGGCTCGAAGCTTCCATCCCACGCGCTCGACGCGTCGATCCGCGTGTAGCAACCCGGCTGCAGCTGGAGCACGCCTTCGAACATCGTCTCGGCCGTGTGATCGCTCGTGCCAAACGCAAGGAAATCGCGCACGCGCGCGAGATTCATGCGGGCCGCAAGGCCGGGCAGCCCGAGTAACTGTTTGATCTCCGAGGCGAAGGCGATCCCATGACCGTTGGCCAGCACGTAGAGCGGCTTGATGCCAAAGCGGTCGCGCGCAGCGAAGAATGTCTTATCGCGATCGTCCCAAATGAGGAAAGCGAACATGCCGAGAAATCGGTCGAGACAGGCGCTTCCCCAGGCCTGGTAAGCGGTGAGCAGGACCTCGCTGTCGCTGTCGGAGCGGAAGACGTGGCCCTCCGCCTTTAGCTCATCGCGCAGCTCAAGGTAGTTGTAGATCTCGCCGTTGAAGACGAGGTGGAAGCGGCCGGTCGCGTCTGCCATCGGCTGCATGCCGCCGTCGGAGACGTCGATGATCGCAAGCCGGCGATGGCCGAGCGCCGCCCGTCCTCCTGGAGATTGGAACTCTCGCCATCCCGCCCCGTCGGGGCCGCGGTGGGCCACGATATCGATGCGTGCGCGATCGGGAGCGAATGCAAGGGATCCGAAAAGCCCGCACATCAAAACCATCCAAGCTGCCGCGGGATGGTCAAGCACCTGGAAACAAGAGAAAGATCGGAAGTGCCAATCTGCCGCCGAGGTGGCGCGTCGCTCAAATCATCTACGTCGTATGTGGTCTCGGGCCCGCTCATAAAGCCCGGCCCTGACGGGTCCCGATCGATGTCACGAGACCTTCGGTAGAGACCGAGAGGACGCGCACATCGTTTGAGTGCCCTGCGCATCGGTGCCGGAACATAGGCACGGAACGGTAGGAGCCCTGCCCTCCGCGTCTTGGCCACGGACGCGGAAAAGTCATACGCGACGTGGCGCGCCGTCACGCACTTGCGTGCGAAATCCACGACAAGATACGTCGCCGGACAACCAAGATGACACGGCTGGCCCACAGTGCCGGGGTTGATCAGATAGTAAGCATCGTCGCGGATCTGGATCTCTTCTGCTGACAGCGTCCGGACGACGTTATCCCGAAACTCGAAAGTACCGAGCTGATGCGTATGACCGAAGGCGCAGATGCGCGCTCCCGAGGGATGTGCGACGAGCGCCTCGAAGCTCAGACGCCGCCGTTCCTCGCTATCGAGGCGGACGGTTTCGCGCCCGCCCTCGGAGTGCAGCGCACCGTGCACCGCCACGAGGCGATCGCCAATGCTCGCCTCGAGCGGTAGCTCGGACAGAAATCGAACTGCATCGCAATGTAGTCGTCGCCGCGTCCAGGCAACTGCCCGGGCAGCCGTACCGCTGAACTCTGCGGTGGTAATTTGCCGAGTGACCGCCCGGTCGTGATTGCCGGCAACGCACAGCGCCTCGACACCGCGCAGCAGCGCCAGGCATTCGGCGGGATTGGTATTGTAGCCGACGATGTCGCCGAGGCACACCATGCGGTCCGCGCCTTCGCCGGAGATCGCCAGCAAGGTCGCCTCCAGCGCTTCCAGATTAGCGTGGATGTCCGAGATGATGGCGACCTTCATGCGTCGGCCCGTGCATCGGATGGTGCCGCGTGCTGCGGTTCCTTCGACGCGGCTAGTCTGGCGAGCCAGTGACGCAGCGCCACACGCACGAGTGGCATCGGATCGTCCCAGGCAAGGAGCGGCTTGGCTTCGCAGCGCAGCGCCCAGGGGAGCCAGGTCACGAGCGGAATGCCCTGCGCTCTGGCGGCGTGCACGTCCGCCCACACGCGGCACCAGCGAGCGCCGCATCGGGCGCGTGAAGCAGGCGGTCGCGGCAAGCCGATCAGGTCACCGTAGACAAGGCGCGGCACATTCACGCCGGCGATGGCGCCCAGATGGTGCCAAAGGTTGAAACGAGGATTGACCTCGAGGAGACGGAGCCTGCCGTCGGCGCCGCGTTTGAAATCGACCTTGGCTACGCCGCGCAGATTGAGCTTGCGCGTAATCGCACGGCCCTGCGCTCTCACGTCCTTGGCATCGGAGATTTCTAGCGCGGTGCTGGCCCCGTAGCATTCAGGGTAGGTGCGTATCTTCCGTCCGGTGAACTCCGCGGCGATGGCGCCGTGATGGTCTACGTAGACGTGATAGCTCTCGATGCAGGTTTCCGGTCCGGGGATCAACTCCTGGACGAGAAGATCCATGCCGACGGCAACGAGGCGCGGCCAGAGCTCCCGCAGCGACTCCGCGCTCTCCACGCGCAACACTTTAGCGCAGCCGCCGATCGCTTGCCACGGCTCGCGTCGGACCGGCGGCTTGATGACGATGGGAAAGCGGATGCCGGGATCGGCAGGTCGAGGACCGGTCGGGCGAATCCGGCGCGTGGCCGGGACCGGCAGGTCCAGCCGCTCCGCCAGTGCGTGAAACCGTATCTTGTCGACCAGATCTTCGACCAGGCTCGCGCCGGCGATCACGAACCGAAAGGCCTTCGCCAGTTGCTCGCGCTGTCGGGATACGAACAGCAGTTGCGCATCGGTGACATAGAACAGCACGGGCGGCTCCGGCTGTGCCAACCCGAAGCGCACCAATGCACCGACGTGCTCCTCCATCGGCCTTGGGGGCCCATCCCAACAGGCGTTCTCCCAAGCCGGGTGCCTCTCGGTGAAACGCGAATAGTGTGCCGGGTCGCCGGGCCGTGCGAGCATCATGCAGCGAATGCCGGCCAGCCCGAGCGGCCGCACCAAGTCGATATCGCCCATGACGCAGGCCAGCGGCCGGCGTGGCCGGTTGGCGCTTGTGACCGACGTCCGCGGAGTACGGATCGCCTCGCTCTGTCGCATGTCAACCTGCCATGCTCGTCATTGCGGGCCGCAGCCTCGGTCCGTCGATGTCACATCAAACATGCTCATTTCGGCGGAGCCGCTGTGTCCCCCCTCTTGCTCGCCCGCATCCGCGCGAGCAGGCGATAGCCGCGGCCCAGGAGCGTCCGCGCAACCACCGCCGTGACCTGCGGTGTCTGGACAGCGCCGAAGTGGCGGAACGAGCGCTCGATCTCCTCCTTCATCGAGCCTTCGAAGTCGAACACGGCTGAGCGGCCATGCGCGCGCTCGATGGCGCGCCACAAGAGCAAGCTTTGAGCACCGCTCGCGCGGAGAAACGGATCGGCTCCCCCGGCAGAGTAGATCGTGTGACGGGGATCAAAGGCGAGCAGGGCGAACGCATGGGACCGCCCGGCCTGATCGCGCGCGATCAGCATCTCCCGGTGCGCCTTCAGCGCGGGCGAATCCAGAATGCGGGCAATGGTGGCAAGGATCGACGGCGGCGCCAGGCCCTGGCGCCAATACGTGCCGACGATCAGCCGCCCCACCTCGTCAATGTCCTCTGAGACACTAACGACGAGCTTCTCGGCGGCCCTCCGGACCCGGTTGCGGATCTTTGCTTCGGCGCCCCGCCAGATCGCCTCGAGCGGCGCATCGAGCGCGATCCGATACGTGTAGCCAAGGGTTAGATCGAAGCCGTGCCAGTAGAACGGCAACAGGTTTCCTTGCTCCGGAGCGGCCGGTATTACCGCAGCGTCGACGCGCGGCAGCTGACCGATCAGCCGACGGAGCAGCTCATGCTCCCGAGACAGGCACGTCGGATACTTGCCGCTGTCAGGCGCGATCCACGGCCCCAGCCACGGCGTCAGCGGCGGGACCGTGAGGATACGCAAACCGGCGCGCGATTTCATGACATAGGGAAGTCGGGCGATGACGCGACCATTGTCCTCGATCGTCGCAGCGGCCCATGCGCGCGGCGCTACGGCATCGAGCCATTCGGCGGTTTCGAACAAGGTGTGGCTCGTAGGCTCAGCCGCCAGCATCGAGGTCGGCCCCGCCTCGACGGCAACCCGGATTATGGGGAGAGCCCTCTTTGCGGGTCGCGCCGCGTCCAGAGTGGCAGCCGAAGTCTGCATCCGAATGCTCCTCCTCCAACCGCTTCGGGCGCAACTGGCCACGCCGTCACAGCTTCTGGTTCGAATAGACGATCAAGCTCGAGAACGCCCTAGGCCTGCGCATGATCAGTCGTGGCAGCTTGATAGGTTTCTTGTATGGGAGCGCGCCCGAAGCATCCACTAGTGAAGAAAAGATCGCTTCGCAGTAGATCAGATACACCTTTCGGCGCGCAGCTACCTTCTCGATGTTCCTCAAGACCTTGGCGAGCACGACTCCGTCGAATGGATTGGCCAGGTATATGACCAGATTGGCATCCGGCAATTCGTATTCGGTCGCATTGGCGCAAACCGACCGGCGATGCGCGCATCTAATTCGCCGGCTCTTGTGAATCGCCAGATTCCTCTGGGCGATGCGATGCAGCTCCTCCGAGAATTCTACGCCGATGACCTCAGCGAAAGGGAAGCTGGAGGCCATCAGCAGCGTCCGGCCTTTGCCCGCACCGAAGTCGACGAAGATGAAGTCGGCGTGATCGATCGACAGGCTCGCCATGCCCTGCTTGAACAGATTGGGCGGACTCGGTTCGTATTGCCGCCCATGATCGACGTCCTTGCTGCCGATGCGGAGATCCTTCAGCTTAATCGTCCCGCTCGTATCCGTGCCGTTCCGATAGTCGAAGATGCGGTCGAAGAACCACACCGCCCGATCGAAAACGATGCCGCCGGCACGCCGCACCTTACGCACGAGGCCGACGGACAGGGGAGGGTCGCTCGAACTCGCGATCCGACTTTCCATGGCAAGCACTTCTTGCGCGGGGCCCGTTCTGGGTGGCGAGCGCCAGACCGTCAAGACGCCCTTCGGTATAACTCCCCCAGGGTGCCGCCTCTCAAGGCCGGCCCGCTCGCAGGCGCGACCGTTGCCGACCTTCAGAGCGGCCCCGCTAACGCTCAGTCGAGCCCATGGGCTAGACCCCCTCCCCGCTCTCGGGCGGGCCTTCGATGGGCACAACCTCTCCCGCAGGAGCGGCGCGGCCGGGATCGTCCGCCATCCCGCATGCTGGTTGATGTACTTGACCATGCCCAAGATTGCCGCGGCCATCCCGACGGCGATGATGGCGAGCGACACCGTCATCCCGACGAGCGGTCCCAAGGCCAGCTTGCAGAGCGCCGCGAGTGAGGCCGCCGCGATCGCCGATGCGCCGAGCAGAGCCATGCAAGCGATCGCCTGACTCGTGCCCAGCCGCGTGACCCGATAGGCGGTCACCAGCCAAAGTGCCGCGTGCGCGATGCCGATGATTGAGATGGTGGCAACAACCGTCGTCACCGACGCCGTCGCCAGCCACAGAAATCCGAGGCCTACCAGCGCCGCAACGTCCCCTGCCATCTGCAGCATGGCGTCCAGCCTCTGGCGACGTTCGACGTCGAGGAGACGCCCCTGCCAGCCGACCAACGAGACAGCGGCCGCGTGCGCTGCGATCCACGGCATCAGTTGAGCCACATCTAGCCATCGGTCGCCGAGGAGCATGAGGGTGACCGGCGTCGCATGGAGACAGAGCCAGCCTAAGCCAAGACCCGTCGTCATGGCGATCGCGCGTGTCATCGCGAGCAGAGGCCGCTTGGCCCCTGCGACGCCTTTTGCGGTCTGGGAGACATATGGGAAGACGACCTGGTTGATCGAGCTGGTCACGAGGTGGACCAGGCCGAACAGCAACTGGCGCACCGAGTAGAAGCCGCCGAGCGTCCCGAGCGAGAAGGCGCCCGAGAGGTAGAGCAGCAGAGCGCGATCGGAGGTCAGGGAACTGATGGTTAGCGGGAGGGAGTATGTCGGGTAGACGCGATACTTCGCCAACAGAGGCCAGATGCGGCCGGACTGGACGCGGCGGAAAAGCCTGCTTCGGGGCGTTACCGCCGCGAGGATCAGTGCGCTCAGCAATGCGCCTCCCGCATAGCCCCACACAAGTGCCGTGAGCGTCGCCTCCACGACAAAGGGGGCGCCGAGCACCAGAACGGCGGTTCCGAGCGCGCCGACGAATTGCGAGGCCGCAATGGTTCCGAAGGCTTTGTGCTTCTGCAGCCATGCAGTGAGCGAGACGATCACGATGGTCGCCGCGAGTTGAAGCAGGACGGGCGCCCGCAGACCCACAATGGCGTCAGGCGGGATGAGGCCTGCGAGAAGGCCAGGGGCCGCGACGACCACCAGCGAGACGACGGCATAGATACAGAGCGCAATGCCAAGGGCGCCATACACCAGCGAGCGCGCGGCCTGGTCCGTCCGGGCCAGAACGACGGCGATCTCGTAGCGGAGCGTCAGAAAGGGCTGGACCAGCCCCACAAATCCAAGCGCGAGGGCGAGGCCGCCGAAATCGTCCTTACTGTAGAGCCGTGCGGCCAGCAGCAAATTGGCAAAAGAGAGGACCCGTGCCGCCGAGGCGCCGAGCAGCATCAGGCCAAGATGTCTGACGAAGTTGGGTTTCATCAAGGGTCGGGCACACAAGGGCCGAGACGATCCGCCTGTAAGAGTAGCGCACCGGATGAATACGCGTCCCCGATCCGGCCAGCTCCGTCGGGGTACCCCCACCGGGCGAGCGCGACAATGGCCGGCGGATGGCACACTTGCCTCCTCGTGCTCAGCAAGAGGGTTCGATCGGCGCATCCGATGAGACCCCGTCCGGGTGTCGTTCGTTCCAGCGACTCCGGCCGTCGCGCAGGGTTCGAGGTTGGAAGGAGTGCGGTCATCGCCAGAATGGGCTGACGACGGATGGACATGTCGGGGAGCAACGTTCAGGTTCAGGTCATCTCCACGGCGGAGGAGTTCACCCTGCTGCAGGCGGAGTGGGACGATCTTTATGAGCGAGCCGAGGCTCCTCGCCTGTCCCAGAGCTTCGAGTGGTTGCGGTATGTGTGGGAAACGCTTGCCCTTCCGGCAGGCGGCCGCCTGTTCTGCATTGCCATCCGACGCTCGGGCCGGCTGGTGCTGGCCTGGCCCATGGTCATCGCGCGGCACAAACGCTTGTGGACCGTCGCAACGTCGCTGGGGAGCCCCGAGGACTATGCGGCCGATTTGCTGGTCGACAATTCCCTCGCCAGGACTGAGCTCGCGGCCGCGGCGTGGCGGACGCTCTGCGATCGGTGCCGTGCCGATTTCGTTCACCTGGAGCGCGTCAGGACCGACTCCCTGTTGCATCACGTGCTTGCTGAAGGAGGCGCGCGCACGGTTGCGATCCAGCCTTCACCTTTCCTGAACTGGGACAGGTACGAGGACTGGCACGCCTACTGGAAATCACGCGGCAAGACGTTTCCGAGTAACGTCGATCGCAAACATAGGCGCTTGAGCGAACTCGGCGAGCTCTCGTTCGAAATAGCGACCGACCCACAAAGGTACCGCGAGATGGTGGAGTGGACGTTCCGGCGCAAGGAGGAATGGCTGGTCAGGAAAGGCATGACCTATTCCTCAAGCGTCGGATCGGCACGCTACATGTCCTTCCTCACGAATGCGTCCAGCCGCGTCAACACGTTCGGGCAGGTGATCGGATTTGCGCTGCTTCTCGACGACAAGATCATTGCCACGCAGATCAGCCTTCTCAATCCGCACATGACCGAGAACATTCATATCGCTTACGACTTTGCCTATGCCCGATTTTCGCCAGGTCTGCTGCTCGATCGCTACGTGCTGCAATGGGCTTTCGAGCGCGGGATCGCCTACGACTTCCATTTCGGCACCGACGACCGCAAACGCGCGCTCGGAAACGCCAACTGCGATGTCGTCACCAGCAATTACTACAGGACGGCATGGGCCTGGGTTTATGAGTACCTCCGGCTTTGCCGAAACGCGCAGCTCGCTCGGCGATTGCGCCGATGGGCGGGCGCCCCTTCACCCAGCTGATGCGAGCAACCACCAGGCACCGAAACGCCTCGTCCCGGCAAATGGATTCATCTGCCGCGTGCAAATGGGCTATCGTGGAATCAACGCTGGCTCGAGCGACCGGCGAGGCGGGAACGACCAACCGGAAAGGGGCGAGTGGGAGCGGCGTACGACCTAAGCGTAAAATTTTCCGGGCCAAGTCAAGTAGAGTGCCCCGCAAAGGCACGCGAAGGATTGGCCGCGCCCGGACCCTTTCTCACGCAATCCTGTCGGGCAAAAATATTGACGGTTTTGGCGAAAGCGTCCGGACGAAGTTCGCGGAAGAGACTGAGATATCTCTGGCCGAGCATCCGGTAATTGTGCTCGGCTTCAACGAATGCCCGGCCGCAGGCCCCTATTCTGGCGCGCTCGGACGGTGGCAGGTCGGCGATGCGCGCAATGGCGGCGGCAAGCGCTGCCGGGTTGTTAGACGGAATCGTGACCCCTGCGCCTGCATTGTCGACTATGCACTTTGGCAGATTACAGGCGAACACTATCGGCAGGGCGGCCAGCATGTAGTCGAAGAGCTTGTTCAGGCTGAAGCCAAACCGGTAGATCGGACTGGGCGGGAGCGCCGCAAAACCTGCATTGGCAATGCCGAGCAATGCCGCGACCGCGATCTTATCCACCTGGGGAAAGAATTCGACATTCCTAAGCCGGTGATGATGGGCTTGCGCCTTGAGCGCCTGCTCGCTCTCGCCACGGCCCACCAGCAGCACCGCGATGTCCGTCCGACCTTGATCCTGCAGCAGCCTGGCGGCGTCGAGAAGGGGAGCGAGGTTCGTCGTGACGCTCATGTTGCCTGTGTGCACGAGCAGGAACTTGCCCTCGGCCGCCAGCGCCCGTGCTCGGCTCACCACAGGCATCTCAGTGGTCGTCGCCTCGACAAGGTCATGCTGCAGGTCGACCCCATTGGGAATGTAGACGAATTTGGCTGCATCCAGCCCCCGCTCAACCATATAGTCGGCGGCCTCTGGCAGGAGAGACGTCACACGATCGGCTGTGGAATACGCGAAGCGCTCGCACGCGCCGGCGGCCAGCACAAAGGGATGCCAACGGCCAAGCCCAAGGATTTCGATGAGACTAAGGGGCCACAGGTCGCGAACCTCAAAGATCAAGCTTGCCTGATGGCGCCTCGCGAGCCGGTGCGCAGCGAGATACCCAAAAGGGTAAGGCGATGAATAGACGATCACGTCGGGCGATTGGCGCTTGCCGAGCCTGGCGAGCTCGCGGTTCCAGACGAGGCCGAGGCCGAAGGCGAAGATGGCCTTCAGGCGATCCGCCGCGCGATCGCCGTATGGCTTTGTGGGAATGAAGTGGTAAGTGACGTCAGCGATCCGATGCGTTCCGACTAGCGCCTGGGAGCGCAGGAAATAGTGATGATAGCCAGGCCCGATGAGGATGGAGTGGACGCCGACGCTCTGCCACGCCTGCGCTAGGTGGTAACCCCGCCAATAGCGTCCCAGGCCGGGGCCGCCGATGGGCGGAAAGATGTACCAAATGACGGGGTGGGCACGCGTCATGGCCGCAATCGCCGAAGCCGTGGGCGGTGTACGCTGGTCAACCCGAGTGTCCTCGCGATCGATCCGGCTCGGCGCCGGGGCATGCGCCGTTCTCCCGGTGGCGTCGACTTCATCGCCGCAACCTCAGCGAACGGATAATCCGCCTAGCAGAACGCCGAAGGTCTTTACCGCAATGCGCAGATCCAGCGCCGGGCTGAAATTCTTGATGTAGTACAAGTCGAAGGTGAGCTTCTCGCGGGTTTCCTGATAGGTCTCCGCGTAGCCGAAGCAGACCTGCGCCCAGCCAGTGATGCCCGGCCGAAGCAGATGGCGGAACGAGTAGGCCGGCATCTGCTCGGCGTATTGGCGGGCAAGCTCGGGTTGCTCCGGGCGCGGCCCGATCAAGCTCATCTCGCCGCGCAGGACGTTCCAAATCTGCGGCAGCTCGTCGATCCGATACCGGCGCAAAAAACGGCCGAGCGGCGCGATCCGGTCATCGTCTCTCGCAGTGGCTGTGGCCGACTCGCCGGGACGCCGCGGCCGCATTGTGCGCAGCTTGTACATGCGGAACAGTTTGCCGCCCTTGCCAATCCGGTTTTGCACGAAAAGACTGGGCCGGCCCAAGCTGAGCGCGATGGCCAGTCCTGCCACCCCGATAACCAGCAGGACGAGTGGAGCCACGAGGATGGACAGCGCGAAGTCTGCGCTGCGCTTGATCGCGGCGTACGGGCCCTTGATTCTGGACCAATCCAACTGGTCGAGGTCGAAGTGATCAGGCGAGATGCGGCCTTGCGCGCGCTCGAGATACTCGGCGACATGCGAGACCTCCGAGCCGGCCAGTACCGCACGCGAGACCGATTTGGCCCAGGCGCCGGGCAGAGCTTCATCGAAATTGACGAGGATGACGTCGTAGCCGCGCAGGTCGGCGGAGGAGTCCGGGACGACGTCGATGGCTGGGCCGAACCATTTTTGAATCTCCGGCGAAAGCCCGTAGCCGATCGCCGCGACGCGGCGGGCCAGGGGACGATGCAGGAGACAGACGGTGGCCACGCCGCAGATCATCGACAGGCACGTCGCCAGCGCAAAGACCGGGCGGGAGTAGTCGAGGCCCATCAGCGCGCCGGCCACGCCGAGCGGTGCATGGACCAGGAATGCGCATGCGAACACCAGGCCGACCTTGCGCTCGAGACGCCCCGTGACCATGAACGCGGCTGCCACGACCAGCAGGTTGGAAGCCAGGTTTGAGGCGAGGTGCAGGAATTCTTCCCGCGGCACCTCGAGGGGATTCCATAGGTGGAAGAAGACGACGGAGTAGAGGATGGGCAGGGCGATTGCGGCTCCGGTCACGACCTCCAGGAACAGGCGCGCCTGAGCCAACCACGGGCGACGAGCCGCGGCGCCGCGCAACAAGCGGGCGGCGACGTTCGGGTCGAGCCTGCTCGGGTCGACCTCGAGACTGCCGCGCCAGTTCTGGTCGATGACCGATCTTAGCATGTGGTCTCGCCGTCAGGACCGCGAACGGGTTGGACGTCGGATTTGACTTCTGCGCGCGCGTGATCTTCTACCGATGCGCAATACTTCAACGTCATCCGCAGAGAAACAGAGTATCGCTATGTATTGCTATCGTGAGCAGTGTCATTCGCGCTATCAAAGCGCACAATGGAGGTACCACCTCCGAACTGACTGTGTTCGTTGACGCTGCGAGAAATCAAGGTAAACCCTTGGCCATAGAATTCGCTCGCGTGTCATTGTGACAACGCACCGTTTAAGAGCAATCGCAAATGCTACTTAACGCTCTTAGTTGAGAGAACTCGTGCCGCCATGGGCGCATTGAGGGGGAGTTCGGCATGAGCGCGGTGTTCGAACAGATCAGAGAAACCGTCGAGAGACGTCCGCGAAGATCGCCCGCTGCCACCCTAGCCAGCCTGATCGCGACGCGGGCGGCGAACATCGGCGTCATTGGCATGGGCTATGTGGGGCTTCCCCTTGCCAAGGCGATCGGGGAGCAGCGCTTCTCCGTGGTGGGGTTCGACGCCGATAAGGGCAAGGTACAGGCGCTCAACGCTGGAGAGTCCTATATCAAGCACATCAGGTCCCAGTCGATCTCCGCGCTGCGCACCACGGGCCGTTTCTCCGCGGCGGCGGACTTCGCGCGACTGGCGCATTGCGACGTGGTCCTGATCTGCGTGCCGACACCCCTCAACAAGCACCGGGAGCCGGACCTCTCGTTCGTTGTCAGCACGGCAAAATCGATCCGCCGCCACCTGCGGCGTGGCCAACTCATCGTGCTTGAATCAACGACCTATCCAGGCACGACGGCGGAAGTCGTGCGACCGATCCTGGAAACCAGCGGCCTGAAGTCCGGCGTTGACTTCTTCCTGGCCTATTCACCCGAGCGGGAAGACCCCGGCAACATCAACTTCTCGACGCCTGGCATCCCTAAGGTGGTTGGCGGCGATGGGGCCGCAGCCGCAAAGCTTGCAACCGCGTTTTACAGTGCGTTCATCAGCAGGGTCGTGCCCGTCTCCAGCTTAGCGACGGCGGAGGCGGTCAAGCTCACCGAGAACATCTTCCGTGCGGTAAACATCGCCCTCGTCAACGAACTGAAGCTCGTCTACGGCGCCATGGGGATCGATATCTGGGAGGTGATCGAGGCGGCGAAGACAAAGCCCTTCGGCTACATGGCCTTCTATCCGGGACCGGGTCTCGGCGGGCACTGCATCCCGATCGACCCGTTCTATCTCTCGTGGAAGGCGCGCGAGTTCGAGGTTCCGACCCGCTTCATCGAGCTCGCCGGCGAGATCAACAATGCCATGCCGCGTTTCGTGGTCGAGCGGCTGAGCACGGCGCTCGACCGCACGACCCACCGCGGGCTCAACGGCGCCAATATCCTGCTCATGGGCATCGCCTACAAGAAGAACGTCGACGACCTACGAGATAGCCCCTCCCTGAAGCTCATCGAGCTCATCGAAGAGCGCGGCGGCCGTGCGGACTTTTACGATCCCTTCATTCCGCTCGTGCCGCGCACGCGCGACCACCCGCAGCTCACTGGCCGCAAATCCATAGCCTGGGATCATGCACGAATCGCCTCCTACGACGCGGTCGTCATCGCCACCGATCACGACGGGATCGACTACGCAGGACTTTCGCTAACGGCCAAGCTCATTGTCGATACGCGCAACGCATTGCATCGCGCCGGCGTCGCCGACGGGCGGGTGGTCAAGGCATAGTGGGATCGCGGACGCTCCCTCCTCATGGAACATTCATCCGACGCCCACATTCATCCCGATCGCGCCGCCGATCTTGACCTGCCGCAGGAACCGGTCGCGACGGTGGAATACAGCCGCACCCGGCGCCGGCGCTCAGCCCCCGCAGCACACGCCCGCCCAGGCGTCTCCGCGGTACGCGTCGCCGTCGTCGGATGTGGCTACTGGGGCAAGAACATCGTGCGCGCCGTAGCCGAGCTGGGAGCGCTGGAAGCAGTGGTCGACACGAATCGGCAGACGGTCGATAAGCTGGTGAGCACGTTCAAGGGGCGGCCGCTCAGCTTAGAGGCGGCGCTCGCGGACCCAAGCGTGACCGCCGTCGCCATCGCCGCCCCGGCGAAAGCGCATTTCAGCCTCGCCATGCAGGCGATCACGGCCGGCAAGCACGTCTTCGTGGAAAAGCCGATCGCACTTGACCTGGGCGAGGCTGAAACCCTCATCCGGGCGGCGCAGGCCGCGTCCCGCGTGCTCATGGTCGGCCATCTCCTGCACTATCACCGCGGCTATCAGGCGGTGCGGAAGATCGCCCGCTCAGGCGACCTCGGCCGCCTGCAGTACATCTACTCGAACCGCCTTTCTCTCGGAAAGGTCAGGCGCGAGGAGGATGTGCTCTGGAGCTTCGCCCCGCACGACATATCCATGGTGCTGGACCTCGTGGGCGAGGACCCGGACTCGGTGATCGCCGCCGGCGTGCCAGTCCTCCATCCCTCGATCCGCGACACGTGCCACGTCGACATGGGCTTTCCGTCGGGGGTCAAGGCTCACATCTTCGTGTCATGGCTGCATCCGTTCAAGGAGCAGCGCCTCACGGTCATCGGCGACCGTGGTGC
>Ga0318561_10000169_pt1 | contig 16244 bp, 16 predicted proteins | sample GRESIP065b5f23_FD_202526 | JGI IMG/M metagenome (GOLD analysis project Ga0318561, IMG submission 202526) | Tropical soil microbial communities from Luquillo Experimental Forest, Puerto Rico - GRE.SIPMG.065b5f23 | ecosystem: Environmental > Terrestrial > Soil > Tropical forest > Bulk soil... | reverse complement strand
ACGAACTTCGGAAAGTCATGGGCGCCGGCAAATTAGCCGGTTTTGCGTCCGTTATGGTTTCCGATTCGTTAACGGTCGCCTTGTAGCATTTGGCAGTTCCGAATCCGAATAGCGTCATGGCAGAGAGCGGCTCCATGCACATTGTTTGTCCCCATTGTACAACCTCTTACGCCATCAATTCGGCCACGCTCGGTACGACCGGCCGCACCGTGCGCTGCTCCCGCTGCAAGGAGGTCTGGCTGGCGCGGCCGGAGGATGCGATCGAGCCGGTCGCGCTGCAGCCCGCGATGGCGGAAGCGAGCCAATCGGACGAAGGGGCCGCCCTCGCTGCCGAAGGGACCATTGCCCTCCGCGAGGAGGCCACCGATCACACCCCCGTGGTCGAGAGCCCGTCGATTGCCGCGGATTGGCAGGCCGATGCCTCGACCGATCCCGACTGGCCGTCGAAGGCCCGTTCCGTCGCGGGCGACGATAACACCGGACGCCGCGCGCGCCGGGGCTTTCTCGGCAAGCTCATGGCGCGGCCCGCGGGCCGGCACACGAAATCCTCCCGCAGCCTGCCCATCGTCTGCGCCGCCATGGGCGCGTTGGCGGTGGCGCTGGTGGTCTGGCGCGCCGACGTGGTGCGGCTGCTACCGCAGACCGCTTCGTTCTACAAGACGGTCGGTCTCGACGTGAACCTGCGCGGCCTTTCGTTCAGGGACGTCAAGGTGACGACGGAAACCGTGGAGGGCAAGCAGGTCCTGGTGATCGAAGGTGCCATCGTCGGCGAAACGCATAAAGCGGTCGAGTTGCCGCGGCTGCGCTTCTCGGTGCGCGACGCCCAGGGCACCGAAATCTATGCCTGGAATACCGTGCTGGACCAGACCGTGCTGAAGCCCGGTGATCACGCATCGTTCAAGTCGCGCCTCGCCTCGCCGCCTGCCGAAGGGCGCAGCATCGACATCCGCTTCTTCAACAGGCGAGATGTGGCCGGCGGCAGTGTATGATGCGGGGCCGCGTTCCCTGCTTTCCGCGATTCGCGAACCCGAGACCGAGCCCATGGCGCGCGTTCTGATCGCCGACGACGAGGATTCCATGCGCAAGCTGGTCGCGCGCGCGATCACCTTGGACGGTCATGAGGCGATCGCCGCGCAGGACGGCGCCGAGGCATTGGAGATCCTGGTTCGCGAGGAAGGCGGCTTCGATCTCCTGCTCACCGACATCCAGATGCCGGTCATGGACGGAATTGCGCTGGCGCTGTCCGCCGCGCGCGACTTTCCGCAGATGACGATCCTGTTGATGACCGGCTTTGCCGAGCAGCGAGAACGCGCGCCCAATCTGGACGCCATCGTCCATGACGTGATCACGAAGCCGTTCTCGGTGGCTGACATCCGCACCGCGGTTGCGGACGCGCTGGCGGCGCGGCGGCCGTAGCGGAGTTTCGTTATTGCGAGGGGCGCAAACGGCGCCAACGCGGGACTGCTTCGCTCGCAATGACTGCGAGCTAATAATCCTTCAGCAACCGTTCGATATAGTCGAGCTCGATCTGGGGCCGCGACGGATCGGCAAGACGGCGCCGCAGCTCTTCGAGGATGCGACGGACCCGCTGCACATCGATTTCGCCCGGGATCATCTTCGACAGCTCGTCATATTCGTGCGACCGCAGCGGACGCCCGAGCGGGTCGGTTGAGTTGGGACCCGCCTGCTGCCGGCCGGCGCGCTCGCCCGGACCGTCGCCCTGCTCACCGTCGCCCTGCTGCATTGCCTCCGCCATGCTCTGGGCGCCCTTGCGCAGGGCCTCCAGCGCCCTGCCCTGCGAGTCGACCGCGGCGTCGGCATTGCCTTCTCCGAGCTGGTCGCCGGCATCGCCCATCGCCGAATCGGCTTCGCCCAGGCTGTCCTCGTTGTCGCCCTGGTCGCTGCCGCCGGGTTGGCCTTGCTCGCCACGCTGAGCGGGGTCCATGCCACGCTTGGCGAGTTCCTGTTGCAGTTTCTTCAACCGGTCGCGCAAGCCCTGCTGGTCCTGCTGCAAGTCGCCCATGCCCTGGTCGCCCTGCTTGCCGTGCATGCGGTCGCGCCGCGAATCCTGCCCCTGCTTGAAGGTCTTGTCGCGCAATTGCTGCTGCTTGCGGATCATATCGCCGAGTTCGTTGAGCGCCTGCTCCATGTCGTTGTCGCCCTGGCCGGGCTGCGCCATCTGCAGGTTTTCCAGCATCTGCTGAAGCTGATCGAGCAGTTGCTTGGCAGCCTCCTTGTCGCCGGAGCGCGACAGGCGCTCCATGCGCTCGATCATGTTGTTGAGATCCTGCTGGCGCAGCATCTTGGTATTCGGGTCGAGGGGCCGCGCGAGCTGTTGCGGATTGTTGCGCATCTGGTCGGCGAGTTGCCGAAGGAAATTGTCGAGTGCGGCACGCAGATCCTGCGTGAGCTTCTTGATCTCCTCGTCGCTCGCGCCGCGTTCCAGCGCCTGCTTGAGCGCTTCCTGCGCCGCGCGGAGCGCCTTGTCGACATCGGTGATGTCGCCGTCCTCGATGGTGACCGCAAGCGCCCAGAGGCTCGCGACCACCTCGCGCAAATCGTTGTCGGAACGGGCGGCCTCAAGCTGCCGCGAGACGCTGTAGAGGCCGAGATAATGCCCGGCCTCGTCAGCCATGAACAATTCCGGTGCGATCAACAATGCATCCAGCGCGGTAGAGACGTCGGCATTCTTGTTGGCATCGAGCGCGAGAACGCGCCGCTGCTCGACCAGCGCGCGTGCCAGCGGCTTGGTGAACAGACGCTCGGGCAGGCGCATGTCGAAGGGCTCGCTCTTGCCCTCATTGCCGGCTTCGTCCCTGGCGGTCAGCGTCAACGTCACATCGGCGCCGGCATAAGGATCGTCGCTGAGATCCTTCACCATCTGGCCGATGCCGTTGCGGGTCCGCGCGTTGGGCAGCACGAGCGGGAATTGCGGGGGCTGGAACAGCGGGCGGGACGAGGACGCGCCCTGCGGCGTCTCGCCCGTGCGCGCCGCAAAATGCGCCTGCGCTTCGGTGACGCCGTAATCGTCCTCGATCTTGTAGGACAACTGCAGCGAACCGCGCGCCTGCCGCTCGGGATCCTTCGCCAAGGCAATCGTCGGCGGGCGGTCGGGAATCGCGGTGAACTTCCACTGCGGCTGACCGGAGGGCGCGCGCACATGCGCGCTGCCATCGCCCGCGATGGTGAAGTGCTTCTCGTTGGTGCCTTTGGGCGCCTGCTCGGTCGACGCCGCTTCGGTGACGCCGCCGCCCGACACCACGTCCAGCGTGCCGCCGCTCGAGCGCACGATCAGCGTCGATCCGGTCGGCACCGGCAACGGTCCGGATGCAGGCAATGCGGCTTCCTTGTTCGCGGCCGAGAGGATGATCGGGGGCTTGCCGGTATAGGGCGGCGGGTTCACCCACGCATCGACGCGAATATTGGCCGGCGACAGCACGCCGTTCCAGTCGAATGCTGCGGCAACCCGCATCGTCCGCTCGTCGCCGGCCGCGATATAGGCAGCCAGCAGCATGATGCCGACCAAAGCACGCAGCGCCCAGGGATCGTGAAGCCGCAAGCGCGGCGACGGCAGGCCGGCGCGGATGCGCTTTAACGATGCCAGCGTGCGCTCGCGTTGCGCCTGCCACAGCGCCAGCGTGACCGGGTCCTGCGTGCGCAGTGTGTCCGTCAGCGTCGTTGCCGGGCGATGGGCAAGGCCCGAACCGCGATCCAGCCGACGCAAACCCTGTTCGCGGCTCGGCCAGCGAAACCGGACCAGCGGCCAGACCGCCCAGAAGGCGGCGAGCAGGAACAGGCCGAGCCCGATGGCACGCGCGGGGAACGGCAAGGCCAGCCAGATTCCGACCCAGGACACCACCAGGAACAGTCCAATGATGGTGAACAGCCGTGCCAGAACGGGCCAGGCACCTTCCCACGCGATCGCCAGTTTGGCCCGCTGCAGGGCCTGCGTCAGTTTGAGCCGCGCGATGCCATCTCGCTCGCGCGACGGCTCGGACGGATCAGGGTTCACGCCGTTCAATAAAATCTCCGACTTTGCCGGCAAATCAGCCTACCACAACGGCGGTAGTGAGGCATCCGTTCTTATCCGGTATCCCACGCTGGGAAATACGCATAACACGAAGGCGTGACTAACCCCCGGCAACCCCGTAAGTTTCGCCCGCCGGGCCAAAACAACAGAGGAAACGTCATGGACGCAAAGATGATCGGGCGCGACAAAGCGGCAAAGCGGCGCAGGGCTTAGGGCGCACTCCCATGGATATTGGATTCATCGGCCTCGGCAAGATGGGCCTTCCCATGGCGCGCCGCCTGATCGAGGCGAAACATCAGCTCGTGGTGTTCGATACGCGCAAGGAGGCCGTGGACAAATTGATCGCGCTCGGCGCGCAGGCGGCCACTTCGCCGCGGGACGTCGCCGACCGTACCGAAACCGTGATGGCGAGCCTGCCGTCGCTGCAAGCTTCGCTGGAGGTTGCAACGGCTGGGGGCGGCGTGATCGAGGGCCGGCGCGTGAAGCGCTTCGTCGATCTCTCCACCGTCGGCTCGCAGATGGCGGTACGGATCCACGACCTGCTCGCCAAGCGCAACATCGTGCAACTCGACAGCCCCGTCTCCGGCGGCGTCGGCGGCGCCGAGAAGGGAACGCTCGCGGTGATGGTGTCGGGGCCGAAAGCGGATTTCGAGGCGGTCAAGCCTGCGCTCGAGGTGATCGGCAGGGTGTTCTTCATCGGCACCAAGCCGGGTTCGGGCCAAACCATGAAACTTGCCAACAACTTCCTGTCGGCGACCGCTGTCGTGGCGACCTCCGAAGCCGTGGTGATGGGCGTCAAGTCCGGCCTCGACGCAGGCGTGATGATCGACGTGATCAATGCGGGCTCCGGCATGAACACCGCGAGCCGCGACAAGTTTCCCCGATCGATCCTGCCGCGCACCTTCGATTTTGGCTTCACGACCGGGCTGATGGTGAAGGACGTGCGGCTCGCCGTCGAGGAAATGAAGGCGCTGGGGTTGAAGATGGAAGTCGCCGAGGCCGTCGGGCGCTTGTGGGAAGTCGTGATCCGCGACGAGGGCGCAGAGTCCGATTTCACCACCGCGATCAAGCCGATCGAAAAGGCGGCCGGCGTCGTCGTCGGCGGCGCAAAGGGCGGCCCACACGCGGCAAAGTGAGTTCGCTGGCGATCCCTCCACGCCCCCGGTCAGCGCTTCACAGCCAGGGCGCGAACCTGTCCATCGCGATCAGGGCGTCGACGTCGATGCGCGGGCGTACCACCGCATATTGGTCGTCCTTGACTAGCACTTCCGGCACCAGCGGGCGCGTATTGTAGGTGCCGGACTGCACCGCCCCGTAGGCGCCGGCGGTCATGATCGCGAGCAGATCGCCCGCCTTGGGCGCAGGCAGCGTGCGATCGAGCGCAAGATAGTCGCCGCTCTCGCAGACCGGACCGACCACATCGGCAACCATGCTGCGCGCGCCCACGACCTTGACCACCGGCAGGATGTCGTGGTGCGCCTCGTACAGCGTCGGGCGGATCAGGTCGTTCATCGCGGCATCGATGACGACGAAGTTTTTCGCTTCGCCATGCTTCACATAGATCACGCGCGTGACCAGGATGCCGGCATTGCCGACGATCATCCGCCCCGGCTCGAACATCAGCGTGCAGCCGAGATTGTGAACGACGCGCTTGACCATTGCGGCATAGGCGTCGGGCGCGGGCGGCGCTTCGCGCTCCATGTAATAGGGAATCCCAAGGCCGCCGCCGAAATCGACGTGGCTGATGGTGTGGCCGTCGGCGCGCAGCGCCTGGACGAATTCGGCAAGAATCCGGAATGCGGTTTCCATCCGCGCGAGATCGGTGATCTGGCTGCCGATATGCATGTCGGCGCCGGTCACCTCGATGCCCGGCAGTTTCGCGGCGCGAGCATAGACCCCGCGCGCCTGGCTCAAGGGAATGCCGAACTTGTTTTCGGATTTGCCGGTGGAGATCTTCGCATGCGTCCCCGCATCGACGTCGGGATTGACGCGCACCGAAATCCGCGCCGTCTTCCCCGTCTCGACCGCAAGGCGAGACAGCAATTCGAGCTCGGGCTCGGACTCGATATTGATGCAGAAAATGTCGGAGGAAAGCGCCGCGCGCAGCTCGGCCTCGGTCTTGCCGACCCCGGAGAACAGGATCTTGTTTGGCGGGACGCCGGCCGCGAGCGCCCGCTTCAGCTCGCCGCCCGAGACCACATCGGCGCCGGCGCCGAGTTTCGCCAGCGTGCGCAGCACCGATTGGTTGGAGTTCGCCTTCAGCGCATAGCAGATCATAATCTGCTCGCCGGCGAAGGCCTCGGCGAACACGCGATAGTGCCGCTCCAGCGTCGCGGTCGAATAGCAATAGAACGGCGTGCCGACGCTCCCGGCCAGATCGGCCAGATTGACCGCCTCGGCGTGCAGCACGCCGTTGCGATAGTCGAAATGGTTCATGGAGAAACTTCCGGTCCTAACATTCGCATCTCGTCGCAGCGGCAGCGAATGTCAATTCCAACCCATTATTCCAGAAGCGGATCGAGAACAAACGGCCTCTTTTTGCCTTTGGGCGCGGTCGGCCCGGCGTCCGCGCCGTAGGACGGATTGAACGCGCTCGGCTTTGCCGCAGCCTCGGTATCGGTCGAGGCGGGAGCGACCGCAGATGCCGTCGGCGAGTTGGAGGTTGGCGGCAGGTCCAGGCCGCCCTTGCGCCCGCAGCCCGCAAGCGTCAGCGCAACCGCGCTCAACAGGACGACGGCCCATCGCCCGGACGTCCGGCTCAGAACAGAATTCACGTCAAGAATCCCCAATGCGGGCCGCACCATAGCGAGATTGCCGAAGTCTGGCGAGAGCACCATAAGCATGGAATTGCAGCGAAATTGGTCCGTTCAGCCCTACTTTCGCTGTTTTTCCAACCGCCGCGCCCACGCTTTCGCCTGGGCCAGCACGTTCCTCGGCGCAGTACCCCCAAAGCTGGTCCGGCTCTTCACGGAGGCATCGACCGAAAGAACCTTGAGCGCGTCCGCCGTGATCTTCGGCTCGACCTCCTGAATAGCCTTCAATGGCAACTCATGGAGGGCTATGCCCTGCTTGGCCGCCAGCGCCACGATGCGCCCCGTGACGTGGTGGGCCTCGCGAAACGGCATCTTCAGCGTCCGCACTAGCCAATCGGCGAGATCGGTCGCGGTCGCATAGCCGTCGCCGGCTGCGGCCTTCATTCGCGCTTCGTCCGGCACGAGGTCCAGCACCATTCCGGTCATGGCGCGGATGGCGAGCGCAAGCGCCGAAAAGGCCTCCATCGCACCCTGCTTGTCCTCCTGCATGTCCTTTTGATAGGCGAGCGGCAGGCCTTTCATCACGATCAGGAGCGCGGTGAGCGCGCCGATCACCCGGCCGGTCTTGGCGCGCACGAGCTCCGCCGCGTCGGGATTGCGCTTCTGCGGCATGATGGAGGAGCCTGTGGTGAACTTGTCGCTGAGGCGCACCAGCCCGATCAACGGCGAGGTCCACACCACGATCTCCTCGGCAAAACGCGACAGATGCACGGCCGTGATCGCGCCCGCCGACAGCGTTTCCAGCACGAAGTCGCGGTCGGAGACCGCATCGAGCGAATTGGCCATCGGCCGGTCGAAACCGAGCGCCTTCGCGGTGGCGTCGCGGTCGATCGGAAACGACGTGCCGGCAAGCGCCGCAGCACCCAGAGGCGATTCGTTCAGGCGCCGGCGCGCATCGGCAAACCGGCCGCGGTCGCGCCAGGCCATCTCGACATAGGCGAGCAGATGATGGCCGAAGGTGACGGGCTGCGCCGTCTGCAGATGGGTAAAACCCGGCATCACGGTCGCGGCATGCTCGACCGCGCGCGCGACCAGCGCCCGCTGGAAGGAGGCCAAGGCCGCATCGGTCTCGTCGATCACGTCGCGGACATAGAGACGGAAGTCGGTCGCTACCTGGTCGTTGCGCGAGCGCGCGGTGTGCAACCGCCCCGCGGCCGGCCCGATCAGCTCCGCAAGCCTTGACTCGACGTTCATGTGGATGTCTTCGAGCGTCCGCTTGAAGTCGAAAGAGCCCTTGCCGATCTCCGACAAAATCGCGTCCAGGCCCTTGCCGATGTCTTTCGCGTCGCTCGCAGTGATGATGCCTTGCGCGGCGAGCATCGCGGCATGCGCCTTGGAAGCGGCGATGTCCTGGGCAAAGAGGTGCCGATCGACGTCGATGGAGACGTTGATTTCCTCCATGATCGCATCGGGCGAAGCGGAAAACCGCCCGCCCCACATCTTGTTGCTCATGTCCTCGTGCTCACGCCTGCCGTTCACATCCACGCGCGCAAACGCGCGCCGCCCTTTGCCGGCTGAGCCGGCCGTAATATAGGCCCCTGCATAACCGTATCCGGGACAGAATGACAAACGATATGCCCCAAAACCCCTCGTCTCTTCCACCGGCGCTGCGCCGCGTACCGATCGCGATCGCGGCGGTCGTGATCGGCGGGGTCGTCGGCTATGCCGGGATTCACGGGTTCGGGGGGTTCAAGGGCAATAGCGGCGGCGATCCCGCCTGCCGCGCGGCGGTGGACACGGCGAGAAGGATCGAACCGCTCGCCCGTGGCGAGGTGGCGGCCCTGACCATGGCCACAACTCCACTCAGGCTGCCCGACCTCGTCTTCGAGGATGCCGACGGCAAGCCGAAAAAGCTGTCGGACTGGCAGGGGAAAACCGTGCTGGTCAACCTGTGGGCCACCTGGTGCGTACCCTGCCGGCGCGAAATGCCGGCGTTGCAGGGGCTGCAGGAGAAGCTCGGGGGACCGAATTTCGAAGTGGTCGCGATCAACATCGACACCCGCGACCCCGAAAAACCCCGGACTTTCCTGCAAGAGGCCAATCTGAGCCGGCTGGGTTATTTCAATGACCAAAAAGCAAAGGTATTTCAGGATCTTAAATCAATAGGGCGGGCGCTCGGGATGCCCACCTCCGTGCTTGTCGACCCCAAGGGCTGCGAGATCGCAACCATCTCCGGACCCGCACAATGGGACAGCGACGACGCGATCAAGCTGATCACGGCCGCGGTGCAGCCCTAGAGGCTGCCGACGTCTACGCGCTGATGTTGAGATTGCCACCGACGCCGGGGCCGACATTGGCGAGGGATAGCGCCTGCTGACCGGCGCCGAGCAGGGTCAGAACCGTGGATTTCTGGGCATCGAGGTTCGATTTCAGGGTCGAGGTTGCGACCTCTTGTTGAAGCGCGCCCGCCTTCGCGGCCATGATGCTGGCCGCCATACTCACGAGATCCATACGTCACTCCCCTCGCCCGGCGGACACCCTAAGCGGGGAGGGTTAACGAGGGGTGGAGGCGAGAGCGGCGGCGAAATGCCTCACCGGGTCGGCACCGGCTTGGCGCCGCGATAATCGTAGAAGCCGCGCTGGGTTTTGCGCCCGAGCCAGCCGGCCTCGACATATTTCACCAGGAGCGGGCACGGCCGGTATTTGGAGTCGGCGAGCCCCTCGTGCAGTACCTGCATGATCGACAGACAGGTGTCGAGACCGATGAAATCGGCGAGCTCCAACGGTCCCATCGGGTGATGCGCGCCGAGCTTCATCGCCGCATCGATCGCCTCGACGTTCCCGACCCCCTCATAAAGCGTATAGATCGCCTCGTTGATCATCGGCAGCAGGATGCGGTTGACGATAAAGGCCGGAAAATCCTCGGATACCGCGATCTGCTTGCCGAGTTTGCCGACAAATTCCTTGGCGGCCTCGAAGGTCGAATCGTCGGTGGCGATGCCGCGGATCAGTTCGACCAGCTCCATCAGCGGCACCGGATTCATGAAATGAATGCCGATGAAGCGTTCCGGGCGGTCGGTGCTCGCGGCGAGCCGGGTGATCGAGATCGAGGAGGTGTTGGAGGCAACCAGCGCCTCCGGCTTTAAGACGGCGCAAACGTCCTGGAAAATGCGCCGCTTGATGTCTTCCTTCTCGACTGCGCTCTCGATCACCAGATCGCAGTCGGCAAGCCCCTCGAGCGTCTCGGCGAGCGTGATCCGCTCCAGCGCCTTGGCCTTGGCGTCCTCTGTGAGGACCTTCTTGGCAACCTGCCGCGTCAAATTGCCGTTGATGGTCGCCATTCCCGATTTCAGGCGCTCGGCAGACACATCGTTGAGCACGACGTCGAATCCCGCCACTGCCGCGACATGCGCAATCCCATTGCCCATCTGTCCCGAGCCGATTACGCCGACCTTCTTGATCATTGTCATCCTGTCTTCCACCGCAGCGGCGCGCAGATGGCGCCTGCCATCCCCATGAAACAAGACACCGGCCGGAGCCTATCCTCTCCTGCCGGTGCACCTAAAGGCTATTTTCCGAGCTTGCCGAGTTCGTCGGTCAGTTCGGGAACCGCCTGATAGAGGTCCGCGACCAGGCCATAATCGGCAACCTGGAAGATCGGCGCGTCTTCGTCCTTGTTGATTGCGACGATCACCTTGGAGTCCTTCATGCCGGCAAGATGCTGGATCGCGCCGGAAATGCCAATCGCAATATAGAGCTCCGGCGCCACTACCTTGCCGGTTTGTCCGACCTGCCAGTCGTTCGGCGCATACCCGGCATCGACCGCGGCGCGCGAGGCGCCGACGCCGGCGCCCAGCTTGTCGGCCAGCGGCTCGATATATTTGGCGAAGTTTTCCCGGCTTTGCATCGCGCGGCCGCCGGAAACGATGATCTTCGCCGAGGTCAGCTCGGGACGATCGCTTTTTGCGACCTCCTCGCCGACGAAGCTGGAAAGGCCCGGATCGGCCGCAGCGGCGGCGTTTTCGATTCCCGCGCTGCCGCCTGCTCCGGCTGCCGTGAAGGTCGAGGTTCGCACCGTGATCACCTTCTTGGCGTCCTTCGACTTCACCGTCTGGATGGCGTTGCCGGCGTAGATCGGCCGCTCGAAGGTGTCGGGCGAGACCACCTTGATGATCTCGGAGATCTGCATGACGTCGAGCAGCGCGGCGACGCGCGGCATCACGTTCTTGAAACGCGAGGTGGCAGGCGCCACGAACGCGTCGTAGGAGGGCGCAAGCGACACGATCAGCGCAGCGAGCGGTTCGGCGAGGTCGTGGGCGTAGGCCTCGCCGTCGGCGAGCAGTACCTTTTTGACGCCAGCAAGCTTCGAGGCGGCTTCCGCCGCTCCCTTGGCGTTCTGGCCCGCCACCAGCACGTCCACATCGGCACCGAGCTGGCTTGCAGCCGTCAGGGCCTTGTTGGTCGCGTCCTTCAGTGAGGCGTTGTCGTGTTCGGCAATCAACAGTGTGGTCATCTCAGAGAACCCCGGCTTCATTCTTCAGTTTCGACACGAGCTCGGCGATGTCCTTTACCTTGACGCCGCCCTTGCGGCCCGGCGGCTCCGCTGTCTTGAGGATTTCGAGATGAGCGGTGAGATCGACGCCGTAATCGGCGGCGCCCTTCTCGGCGATGGGCTTCTTCTTCGCCTTCATGATGTTGGGAAGCGACGCGTAGCGCGGCTCGTTCAGGCGCAGGTCGGTGGTGACGATTGCGGGCCCCTTCAGCTTGACGGTCTGCAGGCCGCCGTCGACCTCGCGCGTCACCTTGAAATCGGAGCCGTCGACCTCGAGCTTGGAGGCAAAGGTGGCTTGCGGCCAGCCAAGCAGCGCAGCCAGCATCTGGCCGGTCTGGTTGGAGTCGTCGTCGATCGCCTGCTTGCCCAGAATGACAAGACCCGGCTTCTCCTCATCGGCCACGGCTTTGAGAATCTTCGCGACCGCCAGCGGTTCGACATTGCCTTCCGCCTTGACCAGGATGCCGCGGTCAGCGCCCATGGCAAGCCCGGTGCGCAACGTCTCCGAGGCCTGCGCGGGACCGATCGAGACCACCACGACCTCGGTCGCCTTGCCGGCTTCCTTCAGCCGTAGCGCCTCCTCGACCGCGATCTCGTCGAACGGATTCATCGACATTTTGACATTGGCGAGTTCAACGCCCGACCCGTCGCTCTTGACGCGAACCTTGACGTTGTAATCGACCACTCGCTTGACCGGCACCAGAATCTTCATCGATCTTCTCGCTAGAAGTTTGCGGGGTTGATTGGCTTGTTTTGCTGGCTTGGCGCGGAACCTAAAGCGACCGCTCACCCCGGTCAACGCGCGCGGAGGCCAAAATTTGACTTCGCGAGCCAATCTTAGCGGTTCTGGCCCGGGACCCAAAGCACGTCGTCGGCGCCGTTGCTGTTGGCGGCGCGGCTGGCGACAAACAGGAAATCCGACAGGCGATTCAGGTACTGAATCGCTGCGTCGCCGACCGGCTCGTCCGGCCTGGCGGCGAGTTCCACGACCATCCGTTCGGCTCTGCGACATATGGTGCGCGCGAGGTGCAGGTATGCCGCTCCTGCCGTGCCGCCCGGCAGCACGAAGGAGGTCAAGGGCGCAAGCGTCTCATTCAGGCTGTCGATATCGCGTTCCAGGCGCTCGACCTGGCTTGCGGCGACCCGCAGGCGTTCCGCCTTGCCCTCGCGCTCGGGCACCGAGAGATCGGCGCCCAGATCGAACAGATCGTTCTGGATCATCCCGAGCATCGCGTCGATCTCGCGCGCGTCGTGCAAATGCAACCGCGCCACGCCGATTGCCGCATTCGTCTCGTCGACCGTTCCATAGGCTGCGATCCGCAGATCGAATTTCGGGCGACGCTCGCCGCTGCCGAGCGCGGTGGTGCCGTCGTCGCCGGTCCGCGTGTAGATGCGATTGAGGACGACCATGTCCTTGCTCCTTTAGACTGCCTTAGCGTCCCATCACCCAGACCGTGAGCATGGTGATCACGATCGCCACGAACTGCAGCAGCACGCGCAGGCGCATCAGCTTTTGGGACGTGTTGGGCGAACCACCGCGCATCATGTTGACGAGGCCGAGCAGCAGCACCACGGCAACCGCGCCGACCGCAACGGGAAGTACGAACTTGCTCAGGAAGACATCCATTGGGGCTACATAACACCCCGCCCGGCGCTCCGCCATCCGGCGGTTTTGATGCAACGATCCAGCTTTTATCCAGTATTATCAGATGCCAGCTAGTGTGGCGGTTCAGACGTCCGCATCATTCTTGCCGCAAGGGCGGGATTTTGAACCAAAGCCACGCGAGCTTAATTAGTTCCTAATGCCCTTCGAATTCGAAGGTTCGCAAACGAGAATGCCGCCGAAATCGGGGCACTGGCTCAAAACGCTCTTCTGCCGGTAAGGGTGAAATGTGAGGCTCTTCCGTTACCTCTTCAATATCGGCCTGGATGCGTTCTACACCTTCCTCGCCGACGACGGCTGGGCGATCGCAAGCCACATCGCGCTGTCGACGCTGATGGCAATGTTTCCGTTCCTGATCGTGCTGACCTCGCTGGCCGGCTTTTTCGGCTCGAAGGAACTGGCCGACGAGGCCGCGGCGCTGCTCCTGCAGACCTGGCCGAAACAGGTCGCCGCGACATTGTCGGGACAAATCCACGACGTGCTGACGACGACGCGGACAGATGCGCTGACCATCGGCGCGGTCCTCTCTGTTTATTTCGCCTCGAACGGCGTCGAGGCACTGCGCGTCGCGCTCAATCGCGCCTATGCGGTGGTCGAGACGCGACGCTGGTACTGGCTACGGCTGGAATCGATCGCTTACACCCTGGTTGCCGCCGTCACGGCGCTGGCGATGGCGTTCCTGATCATACTCGGACCGCTCATCATGGAGGCGATGCGCAGCTACTTGCCGTTGGTCGTCGAAGCCAACCAGAGCTTCTTCCATTTCTCGCGCTACAGCATCACCATAGCCGCGATGATCGTCGCGCTGTTCATCCTGCACGCCTGGGTTCCGGCGGGCCGCCGCAGCTTCCTGCAGATCTTGCCGGGCATCGTCTTCACGCTGGTCGCCTCGCTGATCGCGGGCATCGTGTTCGGCCAATATCTCACGCGCTTCGCGAACAATTACGTGACGATGTATGCGGGGCTTGCGTCGGTGATCATCGCGCTGGTGTTCCTGTATTTTATCGCGGCGATCTTCGTGTATGGCGGCGAGTTGAACGCTGCGATCATCAAGTCGCGCCTGCCGAACGGCGTGTCGCTTCAAGCAGCGCAGTCGCTAGAGCCCGCGGAGACACAGGCTTGAGCAGGAACGCGTCGGCGCCGGCGGCACGTGATGCCGCCTCGTCGTCGCTGCGGCCCGACACTCCGATGATCGCGATGCGGCCGAGCGGCGGGGGAAGCGCGCGGATCCGCCGGATCGCCTCGATTCCGTCGATACCCGGCAACACCATATCCATCAGAACCGCATCGAACGCGCCTTGTGCGATCCGTTCGGTGGCGTCCTCGCCGCGCCCGATGAACTCCGCCTGATGGCCGAGTTCGCTCAGGATCGTGTTCAACACCACGCGGCCGAACGGATTGTCCTCGACGCTGAGGATGCGCATGGCGGAGAACCGCCGGGGCGGGCGGCGCACTCCCGTCCCCGGACGCGACCGGTCCGCCATCTCCGCGCCCGCCAGTGCCACGGTGAGCGTGAAGGTGGTGCCGCCGCTCCGCCGCGGCGTCACGACGATGTCGCCGCCCATGCTGCGCGCGATCTGCTTGACGGAGGACAATCCGAGTCCCGCGCCACCAAAGCGCGAGGCGATCGTGACGTTGGCCTGCGAAAAGGGCCGGAACAGTCGCTTGATCTCTGTCAGCGTGAGCCCGATCCCGCTGTCCGACACCGCAAAGGCCACCGCAACCTTGCCCTTGCCGCTCCGCTTCGTCGGCCGCGCGGGAGCCACATCGAGCGCGACGATGCCGGTCTCGGTGAATTTCACCGCGTTATCGATCAGGTTTTCAAGCGCAGCCCGCAGGCGAACGGGGTCGCCGACCACAAGCGAGGGCAGCGCCTCCGACAGATCAATTCTGGATTGCAATCCCTTCGCCGCCGCCCGGCCGGCCAACGAGTCGCCGGCGCTGCGCGCCAGTGCCCTGAGATCGAACAGGTCCTCGCGGATCGCGGTCGCGGCGTTGCGATCCTTGGCTGCATCGACGAACAGGGTCGCAAGGCTTGCCAGATGCTCCGCTCCGGCCTTGATGGTGTCGGCCCAGCGTCGCTCGCGCTCGGGCAGATCCGAAGTGGCGAGCAGGTCGCTGATGGCGAGGATTCCGGTGAGCGGTGTACGAACTTCGTGAGCGAAGACGGCGAGCGCCGCCTCGACCACGCCGGGCGCCGCGGCGGATTTGCGCGCCTTGCCCGCGGCAGGACGCTTCCTCGCCGGCCGCTTCTTCGGCGAGCGTTTAGAGCGCACAAAGCGCGATCTTGCCGCCATGATACTCCCGGCCCCCGAGCCCGCCGCACCATGGCACGGCAGGGCTGCCGGTGTCACGGACGCCTTTTGATTGGCTTGCGGAATTTGTCAGGGAAGACCGATCAGCGTGCGGATGTCGGCGGCCGTCGCACCCTGGGCACGCAGTTCGCGCAAGGCGGTCGATCGGGTGGACTTGGCGAGCTTGTGTCCGGCCTCGTCGCAAATCAGACGATGGTGGCGATAGACCGGTTCGGGGAGACCGAGTAGCTGCTGCAGCAGCCGATGCACGCTGGTCGCGTGGAACAGATCGGCGCCGCGGACGACGTCGGTCACGCCCTGCAGCGCGTCGTCGACGACGACAGAAAGATGATAGCTGGTCGGCGTCTCCTTGCGCGCCAGAACGACATCACCCCAGACTTGCGGCGCGGCGACAAGTCGGCCCGTCTCGCCGTTGGGTCCCTCGCCGCATTCGGCCCAGCTCAGTTCGCCGGCACGCGCGATCGCCGCAGACATGTCGAGCCGCAACGCGTAGGGCACGCCTGATTCGACGAGACCCGCCCTGGCGTCCTCTGACAGAAGTTTCGCCTCGCCCGGATAGAGCGGCGCGCCGTCGGGGTCGCGCGGCCAGGGTCCTTCCGCTTCCCGCTGCCTCACAAGCTTTGCGATATCGGCACGGCTCTCGAAACCTGGATAGATCAATCCCTGGGCGGCGAGCCTGTCGAGAGTTTTGCGGTAAGCATCGAGATGTTCGGACTGCCGCCGCACCGGTGCTTCCCAGGAGATGCCGAGCCACGCGAGATCTTGGTAGATCGCCTCTTCATATTCGGGCCGGCAACGGGTCGGATCGATGTCCTCGATACGGAGCAAAAGCCGGCCGCCCGACGCACGCGCCAGGTCGAAGTTCAACAACGCCGAGAAAGCGTGGCCGAGGTGAAGGTAGCCGTTCGGGCTCGGGGCAAATCGGAAAACG
>Ga0318561_10000161_pt1 | contig 16561 bp, 30 predicted proteins | sample GRESIP065b5f23_FD_202526 | JGI IMG/M metagenome (GOLD analysis project Ga0318561, IMG submission 202526) | Tropical soil microbial communities from Luquillo Experimental Forest, Puerto Rico - GRE.SIPMG.065b5f23 | ecosystem: Environmental > Terrestrial > Soil > Tropical forest > Bulk soil... | reverse complement strand
CTTGACGGCGCTCTCGGCCTAAGCTACGCTAGCCGAGCGGCGCGTAGCAGAGCGAGGCGCCGGACGGCCGAATCCACAAGGTTATCCCCCGGATTCTGGCGCAGTCCACAGGGTTGTCCACAGGAGGCATCGCATGAGTGAGACCCGTTGCTCGACGTGTAGGCGCTCGACGTGGGACCTGCGGCACTGGGGCCCCGACCTGCTTTGCGCAGGGTGCGAGCGCGACTGGCTCCTCCGTCTCGGCTTTCTCTCGCCACCGCTCCCAGACCCGACCGAGGAGGCATCGCAGGAGGTGTGAGCGAGATTCTCGACGCTTGCTGCGGTGGCCGTCATTGGTGGTGGGAGAAGGAGCATCCGCTCGCGATCTACATGGACGAGCGGGAGCTTCCAAGGGGATCAATCGGCGTGCGCCCCAATTTCGAGATTGCGCCCACCTGTAAGGGCGACTTTCGCGACATGCCCTTCGCCGATGAGAGCTTCCACCTCGTCTTATTCGACCCGCCCCACCTCGTCAGAAGTCAGTCGAGCGTAAGCTACATACGGCTCAAGTATGGAGCTCTGCCGCACGCTACAGAGCAGGAAGACCTCGAGCGGGGCTTTGCTGAGTGCTGGCGCGTTCTAGCACCCGGCGGGACGCTTGTGTTCAAGTGGTCGGGATCGCTCGACCGCGTAAAGCCCCACTACCCATCGGTGCCGATCGTGGGCACGCGCTCGGCACGAGGCGGGCAGACGCACTGGATCATCTTCTACAAACCACTGAATGGAGGCATCGCAGATGACCAACTCGGCGACAACTGACCCGTTCACCGACAAGACGCTGCCGAGGCGCAGGGCTCGCTGCGCGCTCTGCCCGTCGCCGGCCGACTTTCGCGTGCAGGTGCAGATCCAGCAGCTGAACAGCGACTCGCGTCCGAAGCAGGGCCGTACGCGCGCGGAGAGCGCCCGCTTCTGCGAGGAGCACGCGCTCGAGCAATGGGCGCGCCACCTCGAGGTGCTGCCGTGACGGTCGGGCGCCCCCGAACCGAGCGCGAGCACGGCCTGTACGGGCTGTACCGGCGAGGGTGCCGCTGCGTTATGTGCCGCATGAGCGCGGCGTTCCGGCGTGGCGGGCAGGAGGAGCAGTCGGGTAGACATCGGAGGGTGAAGCGCGAGCCGCAGCCCGAGAAGACGGCGCTCTGGAAGCGCGCCGTCGAGCTCGACGCGGCCGGCCAGCTCGCCGACCACATCATCCGCACGCGCCCGATCCCCGAGCGGCTGATCGCGGCACTCGCGCGCGCCCCGGTCGTGAGCGAGCGGTACATCCAGCGCACGCAGGGGCAGGCGGGCCACCACATCCCGATGCCGAACGACTGAGAAGGTGCCCGCCCCGCCCGGAGGCATCGCGACCAGACCTAGACGAGGCGGGCTCCGGGTGATAGGTTACACCTATCGCGATCGACCGTTAGGAGGCTGTGTGACCGTTGCAGAGATCACAACAACTAAACGTTCCCTATGTGAGCATGTTCGCTACTCCGGTGAACAGCCCCTAAGAGGGAACGCTCCTTCCTTGTCCGGGCGCGACCAGGTGCTGCTCGCAGAGTGGGTCGAGTGGCCCAGTGATCTCACGCGCCATGCCTGACCGCTACGTTCTGCGGGAGCACGGCGGCTACAGCATCAACCCCGCCGAGTCTCGGGGCACGAAGCGCCGTCCGGTTGTCGAGGTGCTCGTGATGGACTCGCTGTACGGCTACGCGGTCGTCTGGAGCTCGGGCGAGGTGTCGCCCGCGCACCGCGTCCCCGCCGCGCGCCTCGAGGGGCGCCAGATGTGCGATGACCTCAATGCGTGGGCGGCGCTGCAATGAGCGGGCCCTACTACTGCCACGAGTGCGGCACCCTCTGTGGCGAGGACGCAACGCACATCGTTACTACCGTGACCGAGCCCGGCGTCGTGTCGATAGTCGGGCTCTCCCTCTGCGGCCAGTGTAAGGAGATTCCGCTGGCGGTCGATAAGTGCCACTGGGCGATCGAGAGGATGACCGGCAAATGACCCACCACACATGCTCGAAGTGCGGCTACGCCGACGCTGTGTACCCGACGACGCTGATGCGCGCGGGCCGGATCATGCTCGAGCGGTATCTGTGCGCCCGCTGCTACATCGAGGTCGAGGAGGCGCTGATGAAGGAGTCGCAGCATTGGCGTCCTCCCACTTGGGCAAAGCCTGGTTGAGGTGCCGGCGTGACCGTCGCGCACCTAATCACGATCGGCGGCTCCGACGCGGCCGGCGTGCTCGGCGTCTCCCCGTTCACCGACCCCGTGACCGTCGCCGCGCGCAAGCTCGGCCTGATCCCCGGTCCCGTCGAGACCGAGCGAATGCGGATCGGCACGCTCTCGCAGGCGTGGCACGCACAGTGGCTCGAGCACGACGGCTACGAGGTGATGCCGGCGCCCGACGCGACCCTCTCCGGGCCCCCGTTCTGGACGGGCACGCCGGACGCATACGCCGTCTGGGAGGGCGAGCGGATCGGCGTCGAGATGAAGTGGCGCGGCACGGCGCCCTCGGATGCGGTGCGGCTCGCGGACACGATGCAGGCGATGCACTACCTGCACCTGACCGGCCTCGAGGGCTGGCTCGTGTCGGAGGTTCACGGCGGGCACGGCGGTATGCAGCGCACCGAGTGGATTGTCGAGCGCGACCCCGAACTGATCGAGGTGATGCGCGAGCGTTACATCGACTGGCTCAGGATCGTGCGAGCCGGCGAGCTGCCCGCGCCCGACGGCTCCGACTCCGCGCACGAGACGATCCGGGTGCTGCACCCAGACCATCGGCCCGGCGAGAAGATGCGGGCGACGGTCGAGCTCGAGGACGCCGTGTACGACGTGCGCCTGCTGGACGAGCAGATGAAGGCGCTCAAGGCGCGACGCGAGCGGCTGGCGCAGCGGATTCAGCTCGCGATGGGCGGCGCCGAGACGTTGCTCGGGGTGCGCGACGATCGCGTGCTCGCCCGCTACCGCACGATCGCGTCCCGGCGGGTCAACACGACGCTGTTGAAGCAGGAGTGGCCGCAGATCGCGGCCGACTGCGAGACGATCACACAATCGCGACGATTCGAGGTGAACCTATGATCGATCAGGAGTACGTCGATATAGCGATCTCAGGCGCGATCCGCGACCTGCGCGACGAGGTGGCACGGGAGATCAAGCTGCTGCGGGAAGACCTCGACCGCGAACTGCGGACGATCCGCCGCGAGATCAGTGCCACGTTCGAGACCCTTCAGGGCGACCAACGGGAGGCATCGTGACCGACACCGCTGACACAAAGCAGGCGAAGCAGGAGATCGAGCGCGCCAACGCGCCCGAGAAGCGCCGCACCGCGCTCGAGGTGATCGAGGGGCTGGCGCCCGAGATCGAGCGCAGCCTGCAATCGCGGGGTGCCGCCGAGATTCTGACCCGCCACGTCTACACCGCGTATCGGTATTCCCCCGAGCTGCAGATGTGCTCGGCGGCATCGCTCGTGGGCGCCCTCCTGCTTACGGCGCAGGTGCGGCTCGAGCCGGGCCCGCTCGGGCATGTGTACCTCGTGCCCTTCGCACGCAAGGGCGCCCACGAGATCGTCTGGGTGCTCGGCTATAAGGGCATCCTCGAGCTCGCCCGCCGCGGCGGCGCGGCTGGCCTGCGCTCGACGGTCGTATGGTCGGACGACGGCTGGACGGGCATCCGCAACGTGAACGGGAAGCTGAACTACGAGCACGCCGTCGGCGAGCACGGGCCCGGCTCCGAGCGGGTCGGGGTGCTCGTGGAATGGGTGTACGAAAAGGCGCAGCACGCGATGTTCTGGGGGCCCGAGGAGATCGACCGCGCGCTCAAGGCGTCACCCCGCAAGGATCAGACGCGCCGCGGCGAGGACTGGTACTGGCGCAAGACCGGCATCCGTCGGTCAGCTGCGTTCATGCCCGCATCGACCGAGCTCGCGCAGGCCGAGCGCGCCGACGAGCACATCGTCCGGTCGGTGCAGTCGGTCGATCTCGGGCTCGAGGCGCCCGTCGCCGAGGCGATGCTCGAGGAGCCGCGCGAGGTCGAACAGTGACCGCCGGCGTGCCGCGCGGGTCGCAATGCGTCATCTGCGGCAGGAAAGTGGGGCTGATCTTCGGTCCCGGCAGCATCGTCGTGTGCGGTAACGGCCAACGCTGCCGGAATCGTCGGCGCCGGCAGGACGCGCCGATCTATGCGGCTCGACGCGGCCGGCGCGAGTGAGCGCCGAGCCCGCCACCCCGATGCTCTCGTTCACCGTCTACGGGAAGGCGGCGCCCGCCGGGTCAAAGGTGGCGCGCACCAACGCGAGCGGGCGCTCGTGGGTGCACGACTCCTCGAAGCGCGCGGCGCCTTGGAAGGACCAGGTCGGGCTCGCTGCGTTCGAGGCGATGCTCGACCTCGCGGCTCCGGAGCCGGCCGAACTCATGGACGGACCGCTCGGCGTCAAGTTCTTTTTCTACGTCGCGCGCCCGAAGGGCCACTACGGCAAGAACGGCCTGCGCCCCTCAGCGCCCGCCTACCCGACCGTGCGCCCGGACGTGCTCAAGCTCGCCCGAGCCGTCGAGGACGCCTGTACGGGCATCGTGTGGCGCGACGATGCACAGATCGTGATCGAGCTGCTGCGGAAGTACTACGGCGAGCCGGCGCGCGTCGAGGTGATCGTGTGGCGGGCGTGAAGCGCTTCGACCCCATGGCGCATTGGCTCGCGCAGGTGCGCAAGGCGGCCCGGCGCGTACGCGAGCTTGACGACGCGGCAGAACAGCGCGGGCAACCCCGCATCTACACCGCCGGCTCTAGCGACCCCAGGTCGCCCTGAACCCGCCGCGCTCGAGCTCCGACCGCACGAGCGTCACGAAGTGCCGCCACAGCGGCAGATCAGTCGTAGGACACTCAAGATGTCCTCCCCCAGCGGCGCCGAGGTCGGCGTGGCGGCAGAACCCGCGCCGGTGCGACCAGACGGGCGGAAGGCCGCGCTTGTGCAGGCGGTAGGCGACGATGCGGGCGAGGACGTGGAGGCCGTGCTCGTCCGCAAGCTTGCCGTCCTGGTCGAGCGTCCAGCAGGCGTCGGCCGACTCGATCTCGTCGGAGACCGGGTTGTAGGCGGCCTCCGCCCATGCCATGTGATCCCAGGAGACCATTTGCGCCGCCTCGCCGGGGACGGCGGAGCCGGGGAAGACGATGTGGGCGGAGACGCGGTTGGCCGGGTTCTTGAAGTAGGCGATCACCCCCGCGTAGCTCTTTGCCTCCTCGGGCTCGGTCGTGTAGCGGACGCCCCAGCGGTGGACGACGACAAGCTCGACCGGGTGACCGCCGCGAGGCGACCATGCGGTTGTCGGATGCCAACTGAGGTCTGGGAGCGTGACGCCCACGCTAGACCTGCGTGAAGCGGACGAAGGCGGGTGCGTAGCCGTTCGTTCCACCGGAACCGGCGCCGACCGCTGGCGAGCCGGTCGTGACGTTGGCGAAGGCGGTCACGGTGTAGGTGTGCGAGCCCGCCGTGGGGGTGAAGCGATAGCGTGCATACGAGTTGAATATGGCTTGCAGGGTCGCGCTAGGCAATCCGAAGACGGCGAGCCGCGTGATCTGCGTGGACGCTTCGAATAGGCAGACGGTGACGGTTGCGGCGGCGGCGGAGCCGTTCTCGAGGTAGGGGCAGAAGAACTCGCAGATGACCGCGTTCCCGTTGAAGGTGTGGGCGGCGCACGAGATGATCGTGGTGCCGGCCGATTCGGTCGTCGAGGCGACCGCGACCTGAGCCGTGATCTGGTCGTAACCGACCTCTTGGCCCTGCGTGCCGCCGCCGCCGCCCGCTCCCGAGATGTACGGCACCCAGGGCCCCTAGAGAAACTGCGCGTCGAGGAAGCAGTTGGCCGAGCCGATCGTCTTCGAGGTGTTCGTGCTCGAGTTGCACAACACGATCCCGACGAGGTTCGTCCGCGCCGGCACCCAATTGAACCCCACCGCATCGTTCGCCGGGCAACTCTTCGCGAAGACGGGGATCGCGCCGTCGGCGGGCACGGGCGTCGCAGCGCTGGCGTAGTCGAATAGGAGGACGTACTGCGCCGAGGCTGAGGTGTTCGTGAAGGTGAACCCGAAGAGCAGGCCGGGGCCCGTCTTCACCACCCACGATGAGGCGAGCTTCGGGACCCAGTAGTTCAGCGGCTCGGGCGTCGTGTCCGGGTCGGGCGTGCCCCAGCCGACGAGCGGGCTATCGACCGTCTCCGTCACCTACGCACCGGGCCCTAGCAGACGCAGGCGATGATGTTGGCCTGCGAGACCGTGCTCGTCGCGGCGCCGGCCGTCACCTGCAGCGAGACGTGGTAGCTCGTGGTCGCAACCGCCGCGCCGCCCGTTGCGTTCGTGTCGGTGTTCTGGATGTCCTGCGAGAGCAGGTTGCCGGCCGCGACACCGCCGGTCAGGGCGCCCGTGTCGGCGATCACCGTGCCGGCGCCCGCGGTCGTGCCCTGCCGGATGCGGACGCGGATCGCCGTGCCCGAGGTGCCGACCGTGAACGAGAGCGCGGCCGAGAGGAAGACGCCGACCGAGACGGAGAGCTGGCCGTCGATGCCGGTGATTTGCGCGACGAGCGTTTCCGCTGCGAGCGCCGGCGAGCCGACGATCGTGCTCGAGGTGTAGAAGCGCGGAAGCATGTCGAGCTTCTGCGAACTTGCCGTGAACCCGTAGGGCATCGGCTCGGAGGCTAGGGCTTTCCGCGGAGCGCGTCAACTAGCTCGGGGTGCGCGCACAACACCATCCCGTCGCGCCAACGCTCGAAGTTTGGACCGCGCCTGTCTTCCATTTGCGCGATGTTTGACAGGAGCAGGTACTCCCAGCAAGTGCGGCATTTCCCGCGCCACGAGATAGATCCGCACTCGCGCTCGTGGCGCTTACACACCTTGCACGTTCGGCGTCTATCGCTCGGCACGCGATTGAAGACCCTACAGCGCCGAGCGCGCGTGGCTTCCGTGGCGATAGCACCTCCCCACCTGCCCACATGCCTTGTGTCTCGGCCTGAGTGCCCCTAGCGTGCCGCTCGATGACCGCTAACGGCTCACGGAGGGATTAGCGCATGAAGACGCCGCAGATGGCGAACCAGAATTGGGTGAACGCCGCCGCGCGTGCGCAAACCGCGTGGGTAGCGGGGATTCAGGGGACGCAGAAGGACCAGGCCGCACTCGCCGCCGCCGCACAGCCCGCGTGGCTCGCAGGCGTGCAGGATGCAGCGGCCAACAACCGCTTCGCCCAGGGCGTCACGCGCCGGGGCACGCCGTACTGGAAGTCGCAGTCGGAGGCGAAGGCGAGCTCGTACAGTCTCGGCTACACCGCAGGCTCGCAGAATCAGCTCAGCGCAATCACGAAGATTCTCGGCGCGCTCGGGCCGATCGTCGCCGGTCTCCCGGCACGCGGGCCCGCCGGCTCGCCGCAGAACCTCAACCGCGTCACCCAGCTCGACAACGCGCTGCACGCGCAGCGGGGCCAGCTCCGGGCGAGCTAGTAGACGATGCCGCGCGCAATCGTTCTCAACACGGCGTCGAAGTCGTCCACCACGGGCGGCACGTTCGCTGACACGCTGACGGCGAACTCAGGCGACACGCTCACCATCCCGAACCTGCAGACGGGCCAGGGCAAGATCATGAGCATGTGGGGGATCGACTCGGCATCGGTCGCCGAGGTCGCCCTCACCGACGGGCGCGTCGAGTCGGTGCACGACCCGCAGTTTGGTATCCGCTTCAACCTGCCGGCCACGGCCGGCGGCGGCGCAGGCAAGAACTACGCGCTGCCGATGATCACGGCGCCGAACTACATCGACGTGTTCACGGGCGACACGCTGACGTTCACCGTCACGTCCACCGCCGCCGACGCCGTGCTCGTGTCGTGGCTGACCGAGTACCAGGACCTGCCGGGCGTGCAGGCATCGTTCGCCAACTGGCAGTCGGTCATCAACAACCGCTTCACCGAGATCGGCGTCGCCTGTAACGCAGTCGCCTCGGGCACGAAGGGCGCCTACGGCGCGACCCGCGCGGCCAACGCCGACGAGACGCGCTGGACCGGTGGCAGGTGGTACGCGATCATCGGCTTCACGCAGCAGACGCCAGTGACGACGATCTCGTTCAAGGGGCCGATGTGGGGCAACTTCCGCTTCGGACTCCCGGCCGGCCTGCCGATCGTGGAGACGACAAACTTCTTCCTCGACCTCAACCGGCTCTACCCGAACGAGAACCTGATCCCGGTCTTCAACGGTTACGACGCCGGGTCCGTGCTCCTCGAGGTCGCCGACGCCGCCACGAGCACGTCGCCGAAAATCGATATCATCGCGGTCGAGTGCAAAGTCAACCCCGCCATTGGTTAGATGACTGACCTCGATTACACCGTCGTCCAGCTCGCCGTCCGGCATCGTCCCGACGACAACAGCGGCCCCTTCGCCAACCCGCAGGAGGCGCAGGCGGCAGGACACGACACGCTCACCCCGATCACCGGCATGTACGAGTTCGGCGCCGTGATCGACGGAGCGTTCGTCACGATCCTGTCGGAGAAGGCGTCGCTCGTGTTCGACGCGATCGAGCTCGGCAAGCCCGCCGAGCCGACGCCCGCCGACGCGCCCGCCGACGCGACGACACCGCCGCCCGCCGACACGCCGGCCGCGTAGGTAGGGCCCGCCGGAATGGCGGCTCGCCAGTTCCGCCCATTCGGGTCGCCGGCCGCGCCTGCCGACTGGATTATCCCGGACACGCTCGAGCTCCTGCTGCGGCAGGTGTACGCGCACTACGACGGCACCGGGGCTGGCGCGGCGTTCCTCCCGTGTCTCGAGATCATTGACGACGCCGGCCTAACCGCGGCGATCTACACGGCCCCCCAGGTCGCTGCGGCGGGGTCAGCGGAGGTGACGTGGTTTCCCGGACTGAGGCCCGCGGCTACGGCGAGCGGCGGGTCGGGGCTCATGCTGGACACCTTCCCGCAGGGCACCTCGAGCGACTGGTTCTACGTCGAGACGGGCGCCCAGGGCCCGACGCCGCCGTTCGGGGGCACGGGCGTCTCGTTCCTCTTCTACACGCCGCCCGCCTCGCTCGGAGCCTACGTCGTGCACGTCGATGGCCACGTCTCCATCGACTCGATCAACAGCGATCTCGGCCTGCAATGCGCGACGGGAATCATGACGCTCGGGCCGGGCCCGGAGATCGACATCACGGGCGCGTCAAACGGGACGATCAACCTCACCACCTCGGGCGCGTCGGGGTCGATCAACCTGCAGGCCAACACTTCCGCGCAAATGAACATCTTTGCCAACGGATTCGTGGACATCGGCGGCAACCCGCTCATGCTCGAGTCGCCCGTGCAGATGCCGGCGCTGCCGATCGCCGATCCGGGCGTGTCGGGCCAGCTCTGGAACAGCGGCGGCTTTGTCAAGGTAAGCCCGTGAGGAGCTAGATGGCGCTTCCGACCGAAGCAGCGATGGCCGAGGACATCACCGTGAGCGGGGGCTACAGGCTCCGTTTCTCGGCGCGCTCGCCGACCGACGGGAGCGCCGTCGCGGGCGTCGTCGTCTCGCTCGTGAACGTCTCGGTCGATATGACGGCTGACGAAGTACCCGCCGACGAGGTGGGTCCGTTTCTACTTGTGCCAGGAGTCAACACCTAGGACAATGGGCGAGCGGTGGAGAGACCCGCAGGCGAACGACTCGCAACCGTGGAGGCCGAGCTGCGCGCACTCAGGGAGGACGTTGAGGCGAACACGGCCGAGCTCGCCAGGACGCGCGGCCGCATCCACACACTCGAGGCTACGGTGCAGGGCATGGTGACGCTCGAGAAGGAGTCGCGCCGGCTTACGATCGACCGCCAGCGGCGCCTCGAGCTCTGGCTCGCCGCGCTCTCGCTCTTCGTCGGGCTCGCCGGCATCGTCGTCCCGGCCACGCTCGCGGTCGTGCTAACCCGCTAGGAGGTGCAGCGATGAAGGCAAAGCCCGGCTATCTCACGACCGAGTTCTGGTTGACGGTCGCCGTCAACGTCGCCGTCTTCGTCTCGGCGATCCAGTCCTACTTGCCCGCCAAGTACGCGGCGATCGCGGGCGCCGTCGTCACCGGCATCTACGCCGTGGCGCGCGGGCTCGCGAAGACCAACCCGACTGCCCCTGCCGTGGCGCCGCCCATGCCGAAGATCGTCGTCACGCAGTCGCCACCGCAACCGCCGCCGCCGCCGCAGCCGTAGATGGGGATCTGGGGCGTCCATCTGCTTGACGGGCCCTGCGCGGGTAAGTATGTGCTCTGGGACTCGACGCAGAACTCGCAGCCAACGCTCGTGTGCGACTCCTTCACCTACTACCTGACTTTCGGGCGTCCCCCGAACGATTTTGGTTCTGGGGGCAACGCAACAGCGTCGATCACGCCGCCGATCACGAGCGCAGGCGTCGTCGGCGGCTCCTCGATGGGCGCGTGGAATCAGTTGCGCCACACCGTCAACCGGACGCTGCCGGGCGAGCTGCATCTCGCCTCGCGCTACCTGCGCGATGCGCTCACCGACCTGCGGCGCGTTAGGCTCAGGGGCTAGCGATGGCGACGTATCAAGTCACCGGCTCCTACGCGACATTCAAGGACTACGGCACGGGCGTCGGCACGCCCGTCGAGATGATCGCGTTCGTGACGGCGCCAACCGGCGTGTTCTGCGAGTACGCGGTGCCGCTCGAGACCTTCCAGCTCGCAGGTGGCAACGCTGGCGAGCAGCCCGACATTCAAGCGCTCACAGACGCGATCGAGGACGTGTGCTCGCAGGTGGACTGCATCGTGGGCGGCTCGTTCGTGCAGGACACCAACCCCGCGTCCGGCCAGCTCGATGACTTCGTGCGCTTCTACCTCGTCTATGCCCCCGGCGGCGGCATCGGCCCGTTCTCGACCTTCACGGACGTTCCGGTTTCCGACTTCGTTGTGGCGAGCAACTTCTCCGGGGGCGTGATCGGCTCGCAGCTACCGGGCACGAACCCCGGCACAAAGCCGCTTGCCGCCTGCGCCGCGCTCAAGGCGCTCGCCGGCTGACGTGGGCATCGGCACCGACATCGTTGAGGAGCTCGCCCAGGTAGAAGCGGAGGGCGGCCAGACATCGACCGGCGGCGGCTACTCGGACCTCTATGTTCTCTTCCGAGGCCTGCCGACCGCGACCAAGATGGCCCTCTTCTTCACCGCGGTCGGACTCTGCGCGCTCGCCGCGGCGGTCATCGAGGTGATCGCGAACCTCGCCCAGCGCGCAACCTCGTGGATTCCCTACTTCGGCAAGAGCGTCGCCACCGGGATCGCGCACGGCGCTCAGTGGCTCACGAATCGCGTCGGCGTGCAATACGCGAAGTTCGACGCTGAGGTGTCGCACGGCCTGACCGAGCTCAACACGGAGCTCAAGCTTCTCGGCGCCGACGTGCTCGCGACCGGCTTCGTCGCCTACAAGATCGCGCAAGTGGTCGTCGCGCTCTCGCACCGTCCGAACCTCGCGCCGCGCGTCACAGTGATCGAGCGCCAGGTGAAGCCGCTGCCCGCGAAGGTCGCGCAGACGGGCAAGCGCGTCAGCTACATCACCAAGGTCTATCCGAAGGCCGTCCCGCGCTACCTGACGCAGCGGCTACAGCACCTCGAGCGGGAGGTGCAGCACCAGCAGGAGGAGATCGCCGCGCTCCGCCAGCAGGTCAAAGCGCCGTCGCACCCCTCGACGCTCGCGCAGGCGGTCCCGGTCGTCGCGCTCGGGCTCGCCGGGCTCGGGTTGAACGCGGCGCGTTGCGAAGGGCCGCGGGCGTTCAATGAGGCGTTGTGCGAGGCGGGCCCGCAGGGACTCGGCAACCTTCTCGCGCTCCTCGAGGCAGGCCTGCTTCTCATGGGGCTCGTGCCGCTCGCCGAGGCGTCGATCGCGGCGATTGGCGACGTGACGCCGGTGGTACACGAGATTTGGGGCGTGACCGGCCCGTGAGCGCCCCGTGAGTCCCGACGGGCCCGCAAGCATCGGCGGCGCCCTTTTCAAGTTCCTCGGGGCCCAGGGCGGCGGCGCCGTCGTCGGGGCGGCCGGCTTCGCGGGTGGGCTGGCGATTGCGCCGACGCTCGCGCCGGTGTTGCAGGCGATCGAGAACGATACCTGGAAGGCGTACCCGGTCCGCCCGCCGACGATCTACACGCTCATTCGCGGAGTCGCCACCGGCAAGATCGACGCCGCGCTCGCCGAGAAGTGGGCGCTCGAGCAGGGCTTCGGGCCCGACCAGTTCGGCCAGCTCCTCGCCGGGTCATTCGACGGGATGGAGCTCGGCGAGCTCATGGAGGCGGCGCGGCGCGGGATCATCGTTCCCAACGATTTCGAGCTCGGTCTGCAGCGGCTCGGGATCGAGGCGTACTGGCATCCGGCGATCGCGCAGCTCCTTCAGACGCACCTCTCGCCCGCCGAGGCGGCCAACGCTCGCCAGCAGGAGTTCATCGGGCAGGCCGATCAGGAGGCGATCGCGGCGCTGTACGGCCTATCGACCGACGACGCAGCCGTGCAGTTCGAGCTCGCCGGACTGCCGCCGGGGATCGAGACCGGGCTCGAGATGTGGCGCCGCAACATCATCGATGAGCCGACCTTCGCCAAGATCGTCGCCGAGGGCCACACCAAGACCAAATACACGCCGCAGCTCGAGCAGCTTCTCAACCGCGTGCTCAATGCCGACGTGTACGCGCGCCTGCACCTCAAGGGGCACATCTCCGTCGCCGAGATGAACGCGGGCGGCGCGCTGACGGGTTACCAGCCCGACGACATGAACCGGCTCTTTCTCTCGGAAGGTAGGCCGGCGGCGCCGGGGCAGATGTGGACGGCGTGGGCGCGCAAGGTGGACGGGCCCGCCGGCCGGCCGATGGACGAGGCGCAGTTCAACACGGGCATCGCCGAGTCGGATATTCGGCCCGAGTGGGGCCCGATGCTCTGGGGCATCCGCTTCGCCTATCCGCCGCTCTTCCAGATCAACCGGCTCGTGCAGGCAAACGCGATTTCGCCGCAGACGGGCGCCGACTGGATGGAGAAGGAGCGCTACGCGCCCGAGGTGGTCACGGCGCTCACGACCTACTGGGAGGGCGGCACCGGCGCAACCGCCGACCCGCACGTCACGAAGGCGCAGAATCAACTCTGGACGGCGGCGCACAAAGCCTACGTCTCGGGCCACGCCGTGCTCTCGAACGTCACCCCGGCGCTCGACGCGCTCAACATCAGCGCGTCCGCGCAGACGACGATCCGCACCCTCTGGGACCACGAGAGGGCGCTCGCCCGCTTCGGCCTGACCGTTGCGAACATTCACAAGGCGTTCACGAAGCAGGACATCAACACCGCGACTGGCCTGCCCTGGACGCTGCAGGAGGCGATCGCGGAGCTCGTGGCGCTCGGCTACAACCCGGACGAGGCCGAGCAGTTCCTGACGATCGGTTGACGTAGCGCGCTCGCGGGCGTAGTCTCGCCCGCGGAGCCGTACGAGACCGGCTCCTTCTCCCCAGAGCGGGCCCTGCGGCCCCGGAGGAGCGCGATGGTGCCGCAGGTCATCGTGAGGGCCGCAGGGCCCGCTCGACCCCGCAATCTCGAGCGCGTGCCGATGATCAACAAGACCGAGGACTACCACCACTCGCGCGACCAGATCGTGAACTATGTGCGGCACGCGCTCGAGATCGCCGACGAGCTCTGCCTGAGCGACGCCGACCGCGAGACGCTCCTGCCGTCGATCTATGGCACGCTGCAGTCGAAGCAGGTGTTTTACGAGCAGGTGCAGATGTCGCCGGCGATGCACATTCCGCGTAACGCAGGCCACTGACGGAGGAGTACGAGATGAGCGAGACCGAGCACGAGGGCGAGGCGCCCGAGACCGAGGCGCCCGAGGGCGACGAGGCCACAGAATCGCCCGATACGGACGAGGAGGCCGAGGAGGCATCCGAGCAGCCGGAAGCGCCCGACGAGGCGCAGGAGCCGAATGAGGGCGCCGCACAGGGCAAATCGTCGCGTGCCCCGAGCATCGAGGCGCAGCGCAAGGCGCAAGACAAGATCGAGCGCGAGCTGGCGAAGCTCCGCGAGGCGCACGCCGATCGCGTGGCGAAGATCATGGGCGATCTCGCGCCGCACCTCGAGGGGTGCCCGCTCTGCCACGACTTCGCGGACGGCTGGCTGTACGGCCCGCAGCTCGAGGCGAGCGCCGCCGAGAAGGCGCCCGCGCTCCGCGCAATGCTCGGCATCCCCGAGAAGCGCGACCTCCTGCCCGACCCCGACCTGCTTCCGTGCGACCGCTGCAACTGCGAGGGCTCGAACAGCACGCCGTCGCACATCGCCGGCAACGATGAGCGCGTGTGCCAGTCGTGCAAGGGGCTCGGCTACCTCTTCCGCACCGACGTTCCCGCAATGGCGAACGGAGTGCCTGCGGCCCAGACGCAGCCGGTCGTCACTGGCCCGACGACGTACACGAGCGAGCCGGCGCTGCCGCCCGAGCTCGAGGCGTACAAGCAGAGGGGCTACTTGATCATCCCGCCGACGGTCCCGGTGGGCTGACCGATGAGCACTATTCACCTGGCGCAGCTCCTCGTGGGCGCGGTCATCGCGATCGCGCTCGTGATGGCATGGCTCACCGAGCGCAGGTAGAACGCCGCCGCAGGATCGGGCCCGACGCCCGCTGCGTCTACTGCGGCGCCCGCATCTGGCTGTATTCGGCTCGCCGCGTCACGTTCAAGCTCGGGCCCGTCTGCAGGGCCCACCGCGACCTGCCCGAGCTCGACGCCGGCTATCCGGTCGTGAAGGAGCGGCTTTGACGGGCTCGCCGGCAGCGCTTCTGCTGATCGCGTTCCTCTTCGGGATGCTCGTGACCGACGTTCGGCGTGCCGCGTCGCGTGCGGGCGCGTCGTGGCTCGAGAGGCGACGAGACCGGAGGGCGCTCCGCGCCGGTCTCGATCGCCTCAGACGGCCCTAGGGCGCCCCGTGCCGCACACCGTCGTCAAGCGGGCGACGTGGAAGGCGCGCGACGACGTGCTCGAGACGTGGCGCCTGCGCGGGCGTGGCTTCTACGCAGAATGCACCTGCGGCTGGAAGGGCGACGTGCGAGAGTCGCGCGACTTCGCGCGCACCGAGGGCCGCGTGCACGAGGCGAGGGCCCATCAGTACCCGCGCGCGGAGGGGGAAACGTAGCCGTTCATTCATACAGATTCCGGCCGGTCAGTTGATACGGGGGTCGTTGAGTCGCACAACGATTGTCCCTCCCAACGATCCGCCCAGGCAATCGTTGTGGCACTCAATAGTCTCGAGCGCCGAACCTATTGACCCGCGCAACGATCCGGCCGGCGGGCCCGCTCGAGCTCGCCCAGGCGGAACGGAAAGGGGCCCCGACCGTAGTCGGGCCCCCTAAGGTCCCTCTTCGTGGGCTTTCGCGCGCGGCGGGTCTAGCGCTTCGACCTCGAGAGGTCTATCCCGGTCATCATCGCGTGCAGGAACTCGCCCATTTCGGTGCTCGTGCCGCACCGAATCGTGCGCATACACGGACCCGTAAGCTCGCCGACCGCCGCGCGAGGGATGCGGCGAAACTCGTCCAAGCAGACGTGCCCATTCCGCCGACCGATCATCACGAATTTATCGGTCGAGGCGAGCCGACGATTGACGTTATCGCACCGCTCCTGCAGGTGCGCGAGTGTGATGCGAGGCGCCACGCTACCTCACCCCCACGGGCATGATCAGGCCCTCGGGGTGTGCGAGACCCGTGCGCCCGTCGCCCCGCTCCGTCGAGCCGTCGGGAGTCGTGACGAGGATGGCCCGGAGCGGGTTCGAGCCGTAGTCGTCACCCTGCTGGAACGTCAAGTGGACAACATCATCCTTGGCGCCGAGCGCCTCGGCGAGCCGCTTGAGAAACCCTGCATTGATACCGACGGTGAAGCCGTCGCGCTCGACCGGCCAGAGTGAGGGAAGGTTAGGATTCTGACCCAGGTTCGGCCGGGGGAAGGTTCCGACCGTGAGAGCTTCGGTCGCCTCGACGGAGGGCTCCTCGCCGCCGTAGGGGAGCGTATAGACCGACGCCGAGCCGTTACAGGCAATCCCGCCGCCGTCGCGCTTGCGGGACCGCTCGAGCGTATCCGCCGTGACCCAGCCGTCCGCGTCCCCGGAGTCGATCGAGACCGGCATGCGGACCGCGATGTAAGAGTCGGTCGCGCGCAGCTCGCCCGCTTCGGTATCGAGCCAAGCGCCCGTGAGAGCCGGCCGGCTCGCATTCTTGCTTGTAGCCGCGGCTACCTTCGGCGGTTTCGGGGTGAACGTGTAACGCATGATACTCCCCTTTCGGGTAGGGACTAGGGACTCCCCTAGTATAGCATCGCGCGCGGCTGCTATGGTGCGGCCCTGCCGGCGGGGCGCTCCGCGAGGGACTAGGGATAATCCCGCGTCGAGCACCGCCGGCTTTACCTCGAGCACGCCTGGGCGCCCTCCTGTGGACAACCCTGTGGACTGCGCCAGAATCCGGGGGATAACCTTGTGGATTCGGCCGTCCGGCGCCTCGCTCTGCTACGCGCCGCTCGGCTAGCGTAGCTTAGGCCGAGAGCGCCGTCAAG
>Ga0318561_10000157_pt1 | contig 16686 bp, 28 predicted proteins | sample GRESIP065b5f23_FD_202526 | JGI IMG/M metagenome (GOLD analysis project Ga0318561, IMG submission 202526) | Tropical soil microbial communities from Luquillo Experimental Forest, Puerto Rico - GRE.SIPMG.065b5f23 | ecosystem: Environmental > Terrestrial > Soil > Tropical forest > Bulk soil... | reverse complement strand
TCAGGCGTGCAGATCGTTATGGATTAGGTTCGACAACCGCTTCAGCCCTAAAACCGTGGTCCGAGACGGCTTGCACTGCAAATCCCAACTTTCGTGCTGCGATGCGCCGCCCGAATACGTCGTGAAACCGTCCGCATAGACGACTCCGGTAACGCGTTCGACGCCGCCAATAATATGGCCCTCGGTGCGCCCCAGCTTTCGTTCGGCTGCGAACGAAATCCCGCTGGCATCCGTCTCTTTGATCAGTAACGCGGTTGGCTTCGTGGCGATCAAATGCCCGGTCGATTCATACCAAAACGCGAAAACGGCGTGCTTTTCGAGGTCGACCACGACGGAGCAATCGTTCACGGGTTTTCGCGGCTCCCTGGCGACGCCATCCTTTAGGGTATAGTCCTTGTCACGGTACCTGCGCGTACGAATGTCGCCGGCGCGGCCTGTGCCGCCGCCAGTGACAGGATCGTTGCCGCTGCGAGCGCCGCGACATGCGAAGCGACCCGCCTAAGCTTCAAGGTTAGTCCACGAACTTAAGAATCGGCGTTTGAACGCGCCGATCACTGAGCAAACCTTGCGCAAAAGGCTTGGCGATGTCCACGAGTGTACTGTGACGGAGGTTACATGGCAGGGCCGCGAATAAAGCTAGGCTGCATTCTCCTCGGGGTGGAATTGGTGGGCTGAATGCAAAGGCGCATTCAGATGAGCAAGATCACTTTGTTGACCGTCGCTGCCGCTGTGTCGATTCTGATCGGGATCGATGCATGGCTTTGCATCAGGACCATGACCCCGCCCGCGCTGGCTGTGCTCGTGGCCCATTGAATGACAGCGGGGCTGCTTTAGTCTGTCCGCAATACCTCCGGCAGCTTGGCGATGTTTGCCCCAATCGGCCGCGCCGCTTCACCGCTGGCGCATTTGGGTTTTTGATTTTGATCCAATGCTGAGGGCCTAGGCTTCCGAGCGGCGAAATCGGCGATTAGTTATGGACAACGCTGATAGTCCTTTAAATCTTCGAACGATCGTCCCATTGCCGCGCGATCTGGGCCAAGCGGCCGCACGATGATATTTTTGGTTTGGGTCTTCTCCGGCAGCGATGCGCTAATGCAAAGGCTATGCACTGCGTAATTGATGCCGTCCGATCCCGCCGTCTCAACGATCCAGCGTACCGCGCAATCGCCGCCGCCGTCGCGATATTTGGTGGGCTCGATCACGATGTTAGTTTTGTCTTTGGCGGCGCATTGTTCGGCTGTTTCGGCCCAGGTGCCCAGCAAGACGTTAGGAAAAGCAGCGTGACGTATTTCGTCGGCATGGGCGACTTGTAGGAACAGTCCCGACAGCATGATCAGGCTCGCAGTTCGCATGTTCTTAAAGTCCTTCCTAGTGCCTTGGCAGCATGGTTCGATAATCCCCAGCCCACCCGACGGGCAGCACGCTCAGGCAACAACATGCGCGAGTAATTAAAAATTCTAGCTCAAAGAGTCGAGTGGGCTGGGGCTTTTGGTGGCGAATCGTTGAGATGCTAGCGCCACCCATACCCGTAACCGTACCCGCCCCAATAGCCACGGCCCCAATAACCAGGTGCGTACCCAGACGCTGACGCCGCAACTAGGGGCGCTGTATGGTCGGCACTGCTGCATATATCAGCCAGGGGGTATGGATATAGGACGGGGCCGGGTAGCCGTAGTACGCCCCCGCCTCGTACTCAAAGACCGGAGTCGCGTAGCCGTATCCATAGTGATGCCGATAGCCGTTGGCCGATGCACTGGCCGCCGAAATGTCCAGAGCAGTTGCCGCGAGAATGAGAACTCTCATCATGATAATCTCCTCGTCGTGTTTCTTTGCGCTGCTCGGCCATCCTCTGCCGGCAGTAGCCTTCCGTTAAGCGAGCGTCCGCTGTCAAAAGCAGACATTCAGTAAGGTCCCACGGATGTCCGCTTTACCCCCAAAAGCAGACATTGGAACTCAGTCATGTAATGTCCGCTTTCAAGTAATGTCCGCTTTGTGCCAAAAGCAGACATTCTGCGCCGCGGCAGCGACTAGGCTATTCGATCACCTCGTCGGCGATGGAGAGCAAGCCTGACGGCACCTCGATGCCGAGCGCTCGCGCCGTCTGGAGGTTGATGACCAACTCAAATTTGGTCGATTGCAGCACCGGCAGGTCCGCGGGCTTGGCACCCTTAAGGACGCTGCCGGTATAGATGCCGACTTGACGATACATGTCCTCGAGAATGGTTCCGTAACTCATCAACCCGCCAGCCGCTACCGTATCTCGGTCTCCAAAAGCCGCCGGAATCTTGTCGCGCGCGGTGAGGGTGACAAATTGCACGGCACGGCTAACGAAAAACCCGTCTGGAGCAACGAAGAGGGCATCGGGGCGGTCGCGCGCAAAGCTGGCAAAGGCCGCATCAATCTCGCTGATCGTCGTGGCGTTAACAATTGCGATTTGCAGCCCAAGAGCGTGGGCGGCTTCCTGTACGGTGTGCAACGTAGTCTCGGTGTTGGAAACATTGGCGGGGTCAACGAGTACGGCAACGCGAACGGCCTTAGGTACCATGTCGTGCAAGAGCCGCAGCCGCTTGGTTATCACCTCGGCGACAAAAAAATTGACGCCTGTCGCATTGCCACCGGGCCGAGCAAGGTTGGCGACAAGACCAAGCCGGACCGGGTCTTGGGCGACGCCGAAGACAATCGGGATGGTTGCTGTCGCAGCTTTGGCCGCGAGTACAGCGGGCGCGCTGCCGGGAACGGCGATCACGGCCACCTGTCGGTGGATTAAGTCAGCGAGGACGGCTGGTAGCCTATCGTACTGGCCCACCAGCCAGTGATACTCGACGGTCACGTTTTTGCCTTCCGCGTAGCCCGCTTCATTGAGGCCGTCGCGGAATGCGGCTGCAACGCGCACGGAGGCATCGGCCGATCGACCGCTGAGAACCGCGATCACGGGCATCGCCGGCTGCTGCGCGTGTGCTGTGCGCGGCAATGTAGCCGCCGCGGTGCCGAGAAGCGTGATGAAGTCGCGTCGCCTCATTGTCTCGCCCAAGAATTCGAACAGAGCATCGTACTAAGTCAATCGGGGATACCGGAAGGGTCTAGTCGAGGTTCGGCGATGTCCGCTTTGGGTCATTAGCGGACATCCTGCGCTGCGGTAAAGAACGTCGTTATTCGATCAGCTCGTCGGCCGTGGCGAGCAGCGTTTGCGGGAATGTCAGGCCCAATGTCTTAGCCATCTTGAGGCTTAGGACGAGATCGAACTTTGTGGGTTGTTCGACCGGCAAATCAGATGGCTTCGAGCCCTGCAGTATCTTGTGCACGTATGTCGCGCTACGCCGAGAGAGATCGGAAAAGCTTGCGCTATAAGACACCGCCTATTCGATCACCTCGGTGGTTGCGAGGAGCTGAGGTGGAATCGTAAGGCCGAGCGACTTGGCAAGCCCCGACATTGGCGGGCAGGTCGAGAACAGATCAAAGACCTAATAGGTCGGCAGCGTTGTTGTAGGCGATACTGGCGCGTAGGTCCTCGGCAAGCGCGACAGAGTCGATGAATTCGCACCCCTGCCAATCGAATGGGTAGTCGGCGGAAAACATCACATGGTCACGTCCCAGCGCATCGATCGAACAGCGTACCGGCGGCAGGTCGTACATGCCGGACGTTGTCACCCAAATGTTTTCCTTGAGATAGTGTGAAGGTGGCTTCGGCAGATTCCAGCCGTAGGGTGCAGAACGGCTGTCGAAGCGCCAGAGCTGAAACGGCAAGGTCTCCCCGAGATGGCCGAGCACGAGCTTGGTGTTCGGATAGCGGTGAAAGATCCCGCCGCAAATGATGCGCAGCGCGTGCGAGCCAGTCTCGACCCCCCAGCCCCACATCGGACGCGCCAAAACATTATAACCGGCAATTGCGGCTAGCGGCGCCACCGGATCGGCCGGATGCAAGTAGATCGGCACGTTCAGCCCCGCAGCACGCTCCCAGAACGGATCATACGCTCGGTCGTCGAGATATTTTCCATTGGTATGGCCGTTGATCATGGCGCCGCAAAACTTGAGATCACGCACGCAGCGTTCCAGCTCGTCGGCCGCAGCTTTCGCGTCCTGCATTGCAAGATGAGCGAAGCCGGAATAGCGGTCAGGCCGTTTTTGCACCTGCTTCGCCAGAAAATTGTTCGACTCGCGGGCGCGCCTTACGGCAATCGTGATGTCGCGTTCGGCCTGAACGCCCGGTCCGGCGATCGCCAAGACCGCGCGCGCAATGCCAGTTTTGTTCATCATCTGCAGGCGTTGTTCGCCGAAATCAGTCAGCGCTCCATAAAGCTGCATCTTCTTCTGCGGCGCCACATCGACCATGGTTGGATGCCAATACGGCTCGGTCGCTGGGTCGAGGAAGTGTTCTTCTAGCGCGATTTTCTTGATCACGTCCCCTCCCTTGGCCCGCCTGTCTCTGCCGGAAACCTAAACTCGCGCGTATTGGTGATCAAGTAAGCCTGCGGATGCCTCGACAGACCAGGGCGGCGGGAAGCGGCGCAAAGCACCCGATAACTATTCAGGCTTGGTGAGTTCCGCCTCGATCATGCGTCGTCGCCTCCTTACGCCAGGCGTTCCAGGCATCCACTCCCTTCTTAAGCAGAGCGATGTGATCGTCGTTCGCCATGTGAGTAGTTCAACACGACGGCCAGCGGCACGCCATCTTCAACATACCAGGGCGGCCGGAAGCGGCGAGGGGAGGGCATGTTTTGTCTGTTAGCATTTCGGCTGCTATCGATCTGTGGGTAAATTTGTGGGTACGCCCGGCAAAGCGAACTTTGTGGCCGCCAACAATAGACGGCTCGTGAACTGGCGAGGCTGTTTTTACTTGCAATTATAAAATGTTGCGGCCGGCCGTGGGGGAGGCCGGCCGCCGTGAACCCGGTCTGGGGACGGGGGGGGGTGGGGACGTGACCGGGAGCGCGTACTCGTCGATGCTGCTCAGCGTGACGAGGCCGTCGCCGGCGCCGCACGAGGTTCGCCGAGCGAGACCCAAACATTCGGATCGGATTGCGACTGGCGTTTTACGAAACGGTAGCCGGTGTCCGACCAGTACAAGATGTGGTTGGTCTGATTGTCGAGGATCAGCTCGCCGCGATCGGTTTTGACGGTGAGCACAGCATGGCCGTCGCCATGCTGGTCGCGCACGACCGTCATCAAAAGCGCTTCGCGCGGCCAGCCCGCCTGCATCAAAAGCTTGCGCTTCTCCAGGGCGTAATCCTCGCAGTCGCCGTAACCGTCGTCCGGATAGTTCCAGCGTTCGACGACACCCCAATGCTCCATATCGGTCATCGGCTTGACGCGGGTGTTGACCGCGACATTGATGTGCTTGAGCTCGTTAAAAGCACGCGACGACAACGCCACATCGTACGGCACTGAAGGCGTTGTGTCGCATTCCGGCGCGTACTCGATGCAAAATTCGGTCCATCCGATCGGCGCCGTAGTGACAACGCCAACCGGAATAAATCGTGCTGGCTCCTGAGCTGCCACGCGCGCGGTTGAGGCGATGAGCGCCGCAAGCGCCATAAACACGGTGACGCTTGCGGCCGCACGCCTGCCGGTGGATCCTGCGACGGATTTCATTGTGACCCCTTCCCTTATCGTTGGGTCACCTGTCGCACGAAGCTTTTGCGGCGCCGCTAAGTTGAGCGATTCAATTTTAAATAAAAGAGCTACAATTCTGAATCGACGCACAAAATTCAATCACTGCGCATTTTTGCTCAACGCTTATGGCGCGCCGGCCACAATCCTTCGCCGCTATTAAGCTTAGCCAAAGGTTGAGATTGGCAGCGGTCGGCGCGCCGAATACGGTCGCGACGAAGGTGAGAGGCGGACGGGCGTGACCGCGCCATGTGCTGCAAAGACAAGAAGCGGGCTCGGCGGATTCGGGGGTACACCGTAAGGCAAAAGGGAGGACATTGGTCCTCCCTTTTGTTTTTCGCTCGACGCCCCGGGCAATGAAAAGTCGCCCGATCAGGGCTGGGGTGTTGTGCCGAAGAAGGGCGATTGGGGATTGATCCGAAAGCACATCGAAGAGGTGATCGCTGACGGCAATGCCGAGTTTGCGGACTATGTGATCCGCTAGATCGCTTGGGTAATTCAGAACCCGGCGGCTCAGGCTGAGGTTGGCAAGGGGACGCTGATCCGATGCTTGCAGCGAATATTTGGCGCTCACGCTTTCCAAGTCACAAGTGGCGAAGAAGTAATCGGCAAGTTCAACGGGCATCTCCAAGACTGCGTATTGTTCATCGCCGACGAAGCGTATTGGGGCGACGACAAGCGCTGCGTTGGGCGATTGCAGGGAATGATAACCGAGCCCTATTTGCCAATAGAGCGGAAAGGGTTCGATCTTATCCTCGTTCCAAACTATCTGCATGTCGTGATGCTGGCCGAGCCAGGATGGGTGATCCCGGCAGGGCGCTATGAACGTCGCTACGCTGCGCTATCAGTGAGTGACCGAAGGCGTGAAGATCGAGAGTACTTCCGAGCGCTTCATCGCCAGATTAAGGAAGGCGGAGCCGAAGCAATGATGTGGGATTTGCAACGGATGGACCTTGGCGACTGGCATCCGAGAGAAATCCCCCGAGAGCTTGCTCAAGGGCTCAGCCCTCCAGCGCCAACAAGCCTACACGCTTCCTCCGTTGGAGCAGTGGTACTTTGCATTGTTGAACGATGGCAGATTGCCGGGAGCGCTCATCAACAACAACGCGCTGAGCAAGAATCTCACGGCCCAACACTGCCTACACATTCAGTCTGAGGAAAGACGCCTGCGAACGTTTCCCAAGGCTTCGCTGGGAGCTGAGCGACAGCATGCTCGAAGATTTCGTGACCGACGAGGGTTGGCTAAAAGCCAAGAAGTTCCGCGACAGCAAACGCGACGGTTGGACCTTCGAGCCCCTGACCGAGAGCCGCCAAGCTTGGGAGCAACGCTACGGCCCGCAGACGTGGAACGAGGCGAAGGAGTGGGGTGAAGACAACTGCGAGGCAGTTCTTGCAAATGGTTATGCGGGGCGACATCGATCCTACTCCCAAACAGTTCAACGCTGCGAAGGTGCTAATTGAATATCAGGAGGCGAAGCTTACTGCTGTTGCAATGGGCCATTTCGACGGAAAGGACTTCGCTTCGCAGTTGGAAAGGGCAATTGCTCCAAGTAAGGGACCTCCGCCGAAGGTCGCGCTCCTCCCACCTCCCGAGCACATCCCGCAAGCGAGTTGAAGGGCAACTTCCGATGCGTCGTCGTAACCTTCGCTAGGCGTTTACTGGCGGCCACGAGTGGCCCGATGCTCTTGTGGATTAGGTGTGCGTATGTCGCCCTAAATAACAGCATAGACTTGTAAAACTCCGCGCATGAGCGCATTATTAATTTACGGGGGATGGGCCGTAGTGAGGGACGGCCCTTGGACCACTTCATCCCTAGCGAAAGGTTCGCGCCTCTCAACCCGTTAGAAGGCGGCGTTGACGAGTTGACGCGCTCGACGCTGCTCAAGCTATTGTTGCATGAAGCAGAAAAGTCCACTCCCACTCGCGAGGAACTGGACAGAATAGATCGCCACATGACTGCACTTAGACAACTGATCTACAGGCAACTCGAATTGGTCGAGAAATCGCAAGGCCACAACGCCGAGCGAACGCTAAAGCTCCTCGCAACGATGAACGACCTTATGGCGAACTATCAGACCCTTCGTCGAAGAATAAGCCCGGCTGGCTGATGAGGCGACGCAATCTCCGCTAGCCCCCCGCGCGGCACTTTCGATTATCGCAACATGTGTAAGTCTGTCGCGGGCGAGACTGGCGACAGCAGCAGTACACTTGGCGCAGCCATGGCGACGGCCCTCTCCTTTGTCACGACCAGGGCCAGGTCATGGTTAGGGCCAGTGCAGTGCTGTGGCCACTATGGCCTGCGCTGGCCCTCCTGCACTTATCGTTGTCAGTGAACCCTGACTTGATGATCGTGCAGGATGCGTTCTGCGCGCGCTTTGCACTCTTCCAGCGTGTCGTACCATTCGATGTCGCCAGAGTGCGTCAACTGCTCGCTGCTACCATTCGGTAGTCTGCGACGCGCCGAGATGCCAAATCGAAGCCCAATCGCGCGCCAGATGTAAAAGTCAATGCCAGCCAGACGCGCCTTGTACTCGCGCGAGCCGTCATCTGGATCAACTATGGTAAGCCACGGGATCATGATCTACGTAGCCAGATTATCTGAAACACATCATCCGCTTCTATCCCTAAATGACTGTAGGCGAGCCTGACTTGGCCCGACCCATCCTTCGATTAGTTGGCAATTAGTAAGCGCGAGGCTCTGAAAATCGCAGAAGTTGTATGAAAACTCCAGCAATATCAGTGCCGCTAATGGCGCTACCTGTCTCAGTGATAGGGCGGCGACGACGTTTAGATCGCGACTTTCAGATCGACTTTCAGAGCGCGCTGTGCGCGCTCTGCATTGCTTGCCGCGTCCTGCGCGTCTTGCCGAGGATCGTGGAGTTGACCTCGATGGAGGGGGCGGGGCCAAAACTTCTGCCCGCTTCGTCGCGCAGGGGTACTCCGAATATTTTGCGCAGATCGATGCATACATATCCAAGGGAGAGAGCGCCTTGCGCGGGGACGCTTGCTTGTAGCGCGCGCGATCACTAAGTACCGCAGACTGTTGTGTCGTCGATGGGAAGGACACGAGTAATGGATGAGCTTTACTTGATCTTGCATAAAGTGAGAGGGCAGGCTGCGATTGACGTAGCGACCCGCGTCCATCTCAGTGGCGGAGACTGCATTTGGTGGATACCCACATCGGGACACCGCGCTTATCCCTACAAGTGGCAACCACTGCCGGAGAGCTTTAGCGCCGACACGATTGAAGGAGAGGTTTGGAAGGCACTGCCCGACCATTATGCTCGCGCTACTCAACGCACCCAGCGAGGGCTGGTAGCACGGCTACGTTCACGCCTACGCGTTGCGCTAACGGCATGGGTGCTGCGGGAGATTTGGAAGGTGCGAGCGAAGCGAGATGTCAGCAAGGCAGCGGTTCAATCACTTAGGTCGTAAAGCTTTTGCAGTCTAGTTTCGATGTTCACGATTATGCGCTCGCACATTGGCGTCGCGTTGTATGCATGTGAGACATTCCAAGTATAGTCAACGCGTTCGTCCGCAATTCTTTGCACGCTTACGCCAGTCATTCCTTCGCACTCTCGCGCCTTCCGAGCTTAGGCGACCACTAGCGCCTCAAGATCGCGGGCAGTCTTGCGTTGCTTTGCCATGTCCTAACCTGCGTGGTGCGGGATGACACGTGTGGAGGGGATGGTAGGGAAGGAGGACCCTCCGGCCCACTCCCCTCGGCTACTATCAGGCTCTGGGAGGGCAACGTGAGGGCATTTCTGCTAGCGATGGCGAGTGCGAGGTTTAGTAAATAATTACTCGCGCGACCTCAAACGGATTAATTGCTTTACCATTGATATAAAGCTTGGGGCAGCGTGAGACGCGTCTTCTTCTCTTACAATCTCGCGCATGTCGGTGGCTAGCAAATCCTGTGCCATTCTACCGACTGCCGTTTCAATCGCCACGTCCTGTTCCACTCTCCGGATCGCCGCTTCGAGCGCCGATTGCGCATTCGCTAGCTCGGCCTCTGATATTGGCGGGTCATGTGTGCGCAACGTTGCCTGAAGTGCTGTGCGTGCTCGTTCGTAAATTCCATGCCTCGCTTCATCGGTTTTGCTAGGTAAGCGAGAAACTGCGCGGGCTACGATAGAATAATAGTCGTCCACTGGTGCGCCGCCTCAAAACGCGACATCTTTATCATACTGGCAGTACATCTACGGCAGTAGCTCCACCGGCAAATAAAGTCATTTTAGGAGTTGTGTAGCAGCCCCGGCAGCTTCGGCACGTTGACCGCAATCCCGCCTGGGTTCGGATCATCGCACTCCCCACGCCGTCGGTTCTTTCGGCGGCTCTCCCCATTCCCATTTGCCAGTGTGCCAGTTGTAGCGGGCGTGGCCACGCTTGATCATTTCGTCGCGCCAGTGGTTGCGCGTGACAATGAAAGCGGTCAGGTAGCCACCGCCGAAGCAAAGCGCGCCGAACGCCACCACTATGATGACTTGCAATAGTTCACTCATTTGCCGTTAGCTCCGAGCTTACCGACCATGTCCGCCGCGAGCGCTCGCCGCTAATTTAATGGCGAGTCTTCTTGAGTGCGGGATCTCTTTTTCAGCCATACATTTATCATTGAGCGAGCTTCGGTCTCTGCGTCTTCCCGCGTTCCGAAAACTGTCCTCTCTGCTGGCAACCCACCAGGAGGATGAATAGCCACGCGCCATTGATCTCTTTCGATCCCTATTCGGATCGCGTAGTGAACGCCCCTATGCATCATAAAATTATTTTGGACTAAAATTGCCGGTTCACTGGATGTGATGCTCATCACAAAAATCAACGTCGCGCTTGATGCCCATCACAGAATTTCGCTTTTTTCCGCATTAAGTGTCGCCTATCACTTTTTTCGCTGAAGGCTCGGCCTACCGACCTCTCCACATTTTGGGAGAAGTATTATGACCATGATTACGAGGACATTAGGCCGGCTTTGGATTTTCGCGCTGCCGCTGGTGATAGTCTTTGCAGCACCAACGGTCGCTAACGCCCAAACCGGCATTAGGACGGTTAGCTCGGTAACACCGCAAGCGTCGGGCAGCGTTGGTGGCACGCTCGCCGCTGGCAGCGGTGTTCACGCCAACGAAACGGGTTAAAACCGGAAGCTCAGGCAAGGCGGGCCTGCAGTTTAACGACCAGAGCAATCTGAGTGTTGGACCGTCATCACAGGTTCGGCTCGACAAGTTTGTTTATGATCCAAGCAAAGGTGGCGGCTCCGCAGTGATTGAGGCGACGCGCGGCACATTTCGGTTCACGTCGGGTTCGCAAAACGGCGGTCAAGTTACAATTAAGACGCCCCATGGCATGCTTGGTGTGCGCGGCTGAGGTGATGAACAATCGGTAGTTTCCCCGCAGCCGCGATCCTTCTCGCCTCATCGTGCGCGGTCGGGGCGAAGCCTCTGCAATCCTCTGATGCCTGAAATGCTAATGCGCAGACCTCTATGCGCGCTCGATGGAACGTGGCGCGAATAAAGGCAGCAGCCGTGACCGGTACGCTAGCAATTTGTTCTAACGACAACGGAATTCTTCCGTCTTGGTTTTGAGTGTTTTGCATCGCAATATGGGCATAACTGAACCATTCGGGAAGCTAGCTTAACCTATAGATTTAATTAACAATATCGTGAGAGTTGGGACGATCTCTCTTGTTGTGCAATGCGGAAATTTCACCTAGCTAATCGGGCACGGGCGGCAGTGAAATGGAGTGCAACATGAGGTCACTCAACACGAAGCGAGTGTTATCTGCTCTTGGTTTTCTCACGATCTTAGCGAGCCCCGCATTTGCCCAGGAGCCTCATTATCATCATCGTCATGCGTCGATGCACCAATCGGACGTTGGTCCGAGCCAGCGAGGCATTTACAATATGATGGTCACTCCAAACATTGCCCCCAATCCGGATGACCCAGCAGAAACGGGTGGCGGTAGTGTTGGGTACAATCAAATGCTCCGTGAGGAGTGGTGAAGTACAAAAGGGCCGGTTTAGTTCGATCATGAAGCAAAGGGAGAAAGCCGTCGAGAAACCTCGGCGGCTTTCTTGTTTTGCAGACTTCCAGCCTTCGACAGACCATGGCGGGAAGCTGCGAGGGGAGGGCACGTCTCAAACGCAAACTTGTGGATAAGAACAGGACGCGTTGCCCAATTTCGGAACCATATTGGCTCGTCTGCATTTCACTTTCAGCTCCGTGGCCTCGCACCCCCACCCCCACCCCTCACCCTCCGAGGTCACGGCAGCTTTTTTGTCGGGGAGCTTTTTGTCGGGGAGCCATGAACACCGAGAAGTTTGAAGGCGAAGGATGGCGAACGGTATGGATCGCTATCGCAGGGGTACTAGCCATTACGCTGACGTGGAATGTGCTTATGCTGAGCTTGAACGGTATCTCGTACTGAGTTGCAACGAACAAACCCGCTACCTGGAAAGAAAAGGCCGCAACTAACTTGCGCGTTACAGAAACCAAGGAGACAGAAACCAAGGAGGAAGCGCAATCATGCGAACCTTAGGGAAAATCGCTGCGATGTTAGGCGTTGTCGGCGCAATCGCAGTCGGCAGCGTGGCTCCAGCCGCAGCTTATTACTATCACCGCCACTACCACCCCTACTACCATCATCATCACTATCACCCGTACTATCACCATCGTTACTATCGTTATTAGCCCTCAGTTTTTCAGAACTGCGTGCTTGATCTACGCGCTCGCATTTAAGTGGATTGCGCGGCGCCAGCTCATTGATTGGTGGTGCGCGCAAGGCTTCGCATGGGCCTGATGGACGCCGAGGGCAGGGCTAAAACAGCTTTTCAGCCCGTTTGCATGTTCCGTCGAAAATTTGGACGCCATCATTCATCTTGAAATCAATCGATGTGAGCCCGGTTATCCGGTTAAGCTTCCCGCTGTGACCCCGTTGACCACTCCGCGTTCAGTAGCGGCAAATCCTACGGTGCCGTCGGCGGCCTCACTGGTAATGGCTACCGGGTCGTAACCGAGCACTGTTAAAGTGTGGGCATCTAAATTGACCACAATGATGATCGCGCGTTTCTCGCTCGGTCGTGGGCGTGATCGATCAAGTCTCCACTACATGCCAGAAAGATAGGAGGCTCTGCCTGGGCAACCTGGCTGACTGTTAGTGCCAGAAGGATAAGCACCCATCGCATTATTTGCCCGCCCAATCACAGTCAGCAGAGGGGGAGCAGAGCAGAGAGACATGGCCCCTACAAGAGCACCTGAAGGAACCTCCAGGCCAGATTTGGATTTATGATAACGCCGTGCCTGTCCAATGAGTTGAGTAAAAATGGGGATCGCCATTAGCGACCCCAGTGGGGAGGATTTGCACCGCAGGGGACAACGGTGCAGTCACAGCAAAGCATTAGTCCAGGGAGTGCGCTGTGACCCTCATCACATCGGCAGGCACGGCACCAGCGCATTGTGCGATGCTAGCGTCGCGGTGACCGGTCAAACAGCAAAGCCGTCAGCGCGCCCCACGCCTGACGGCTTTGCCTTCGTCCCCTATACGTACCGCTTTCTTGGGCGGCAATCGTTAGGTTGTCGAACGGTGCGGTGAAGTGATGCGCGATCTTCACCTTGCGTCCCCAACCTTCCGTTCCGCGGGGTGGAGGGACGTCCCAGTTCGACCAGGAAAACCTAGCATTAGCGCCAATGCAATCTACAGAAGCATGTTGGGTTTATCCACAACGGGCTCTCAAAAAAGAAAGCCCCGACAACAGTGTGTCGGGGCAAGGGTGACATCGTTTCGGGGACGAAGAAAGGATGTCAGTAGGTATAACCTATCTGCCCGCTGCGTGGAGTTCTGTGACAGGCATCACTTATTGCGCAATAAAAGTCGGGCGCGCCTCCCGCGCGGCCCCGCTGCGCACGTTACTGGTCTTTGGCTGTCTGGCCCGCGCGCCAAGCAAGGAGTGCTGCCTCTGCTTGCTCACGATGTTCGGCCTTGCTGAGTTTACGCTGCGGCTGTTTGGGAGGTTGGGCGATGAGGCCTGTAACATCTTCTACGCCCTGCCGCCGCATACGATTGCGGCTGTTTACTCGGGACCAATTAACGCGACCACCGGACATTGGGCTTCTCCTACGCAGCGATAACGACACAAGCCGACAACGCAATGGCCGAAAGCCCGTTCAATCTTTCCGCCCATGCCACTTTGGCCGCAATCGGCAAGTAGCTTTAGCGTCAGACCCAAGTGGGGAGGGGCGCAATGAGCAAACGACCGACCGCAAAGCAGGCCGCGAATGAGCCTTATTGGTTCGCCAAGAATCAAGAGGTGAGCAAGGCCATAACGCAGATGGCCGATCCTGAATACAAGGTCGAATTTGATGGCAAGGAAACGTACGTCATGTGCAATGACGTTAAGCTTGCTGTGCGACGCGATGATCGTTGGGTTTCAATCCAAGCCGGTGTTACAGTTTGTGACATCGTCGAAAACGGGCAGCATGGGATTGAGATAAGATACAGTCGAGTGACGGTACACTAGCGAGTTCACTTATAAGGCCACTTTAGTGGGGCCTTATCTTTTTCACATACACACACCTGCTCCCTGGTTCATCGCGCAACACCAACTCACAACACTAATACGTGATCCGCATTGTATTCGCGTGCCCGACGCTTATTTCGGTTTGCACTAACCGGGTCGGCTCCACATCCCCCGACACCCCTGTCGCCCGGGCAAGTGTGAGTAGAGTGAGTTGAGTTTGAGTTGAGGCAACGGGCCCCAAGCGCGTACCAGCTTGGGGTCTTTTCGTTTGTCCGTCGTTACGCGCGTGCTTGCGTACAGAGAGAACCCCTGGCCCACTCGTGGCACCCGCCCCTCTGCCGCGCTGCTTGCTACGGACTTGCTCTCAGGAAAGTTGAAAATATTTTGAGTGATAGATCAGCAACTTGTGCCAATCTCCGCTCTGCTTCGCGGTCAGGTGTGATTTTGAGCGACCAGTCCAAGTCCAATCCTTCAGAACCAATATTCAATATTCCGGCAGCGGTCGTGACGACTGTCGGTGTGCTCGTCCTCGTGCACGCCGTGCGCGTTTTGGTCTTGACTGAGCCGCAGGATGTCGAATTCGTTCTCGCCTTCGGCTTCATTCCGGCGCGCTATGGCAGCCATGTTGCACTTGGCGAGGCGCTGCCGGGCGGCTTTGCCGGCGATTTGTGGACTTTTTTCACCTACGCCTTCATTCATGCCGACCTGACCCATCTCGGGGTCAATCTGGCGTGGCTCGTCCCGTTTGCCAGCGCGCTCGCCCGGCGTTTTGGCAGCTGGCGCTACGTTCTGTTTATGCTGACCACAGCAGCGGTCGGCGCCATGGCGCACCTTGTCAGCCATCTCGGCGCCCTCGAACCGATGATCGGGGCCTCGGCCGCTATTTCCGGCGCCATGGCGGGAGCAATGCGTTTTGTCTTTCAACGTCCCGGGCGGCCCGTATTTTTCCGTGATCCGGCTGGTTTTTGTCATTTGCCGGCCCGGCCGCTCGGCGCCACGCTGCGCGATCCGCGTTTTTTGCTTTTTCTGGCAATCTGGCTTGGTTTGAACGCCCTGTTCGGCTTCGGCACCATCGCCTTCGGTGCGACGGGTCAGGAGATTGCCTGGCAGGCCCATGTCGGTGGTTTTTTTGCCGGTTTGTTTTTATTCAAAGCCTTCGATCCGGCTCCGCCGCCGGCCGAAATGAGCGCGGAGCCAAGCATTTAATTCGCAGCCTCCAACTATTTTGCGAACTTGATTGTGGTGCACCGCAGCGCGAACGACGCCAATTAATTTTGGAACCGTACATAGCCAACGAAGATTACCGCTATTGACCTCGCCTGAAGGGCGGTCGCAGACACCCGGCAAAGCGGCGAGGCCAAGGGAGGGCGAGATGACCGTCAGTATTATTCTTGCGGCCAAGGGCCGCGAAGTCGTCACCATCGAACCCGGCGCAACACTGAAATCCGCTGTGGCGCTTCTCGCAGAAAGACGGATCGGTGCGGTGCCGGTGCTCGGCGCCGACAATCGCATTGTCGGCATTCTCTCGGAGCGGGACATCGTCCGCGCCGTTGCCGAAGCTGGCGCGGCCGCGCTCGAGCAGCCGGTAAGCCAATCGATGACGCGAAAGGTGTCGACCTGCACCGAGAGTGAAACAATCGCAAGCCTCATGGAGCGGATGACGGCAGGGAAATTCCGCCATCTTCCGGTTGTTGATCAAGGCCGTTTTGTCGGCATCGTATCCATCGGCGACGTCGTTAAACATCGTTTGCAGGAGATGGAGCGCGACTCCGCGGCGATGCGCGATTACATTCAGACCGCTTAGCGTTCGAACAGTGGCCGATTTCCATCGCCGCCAGCGCATTTGCCGCGCTGCTCCGTGGCGCTATGATGCTCTTTGTGATCGTGCACGACAAAACATGCGGGCTGTTCCTCGACTGTCCTTCAAGGCGCGGGGCTCAACGTCTCCAATCTTCCTCGGCCTCGCGCTTCACCGCTAGCGCGGACTGCATTTCATTGCGACTAGTCAACGTTATCATCAGTCCAATTCGAGATTGAACGCCAAGCATTCTATAGATGGTGTGCTGGTGACTTTTGATCGTGCCTTCGCTTACACCGAGTTCGTCAGCGATCAACCGATTAGAAAGGCCTCTACACATAAGACTACGATTTTCCGCTGCCGATCCGATAATGCGGCTAACCGGTCGGAAATACGCTCAAGCGAGCTTTCCAACGCTCTTATGACAAAGTTGTACCGAAGGGCAGTTGACCTAGTTCAATGTGGCTCCGGCGCTAATCTGATCTGGTAATAGAATGAGCGGTAACGTGTGCTGCTCTCATGATCCTCCAAACTGAAAGGCCGCGTAAATGCGGCCTTTTGTTTATCTGCCCGGCGAGAGATCAGTATTTTTTGATCTGCATCAACTGAGCAAGCCTGTAGCTCGCTATCATTATTTTAGGCACTGCACATGGAGCGTGGGTCATGACCGCGCCCGAACAGCTCTACGAAATGATGGCGCGTCTCGGTATCGAACCTAGAGTTTTACCGCAAATGAGTTCAGCGGCGCTTCGATGCGAAACTTGCCGATTCAAGAG
>Ga0318561_10000123_pt1 | contig 17779 bp, 15 predicted proteins | sample GRESIP065b5f23_FD_202526 | JGI IMG/M metagenome (GOLD analysis project Ga0318561, IMG submission 202526) | Tropical soil microbial communities from Luquillo Experimental Forest, Puerto Rico - GRE.SIPMG.065b5f23 | ecosystem: Environmental > Terrestrial > Soil > Tropical forest > Bulk soil... | reverse complement strand
GAAGATGCGGGAGCCTTCCTGGTCCTTTGTGCCGACGGCGAAGTGCGGATTGAGCAAGGTCGGGGCCTGCCAGAATAGCGTCTTGAGCGCTCCGCCGCCGCCGGCTTTGGTAGGCTTGTACTCGAATTGAGCCGACGTTTGCGCTATCCCGGCATGGATCAGAAGACGGCTTGCAAATGGCGCCGTCAGGCCGATGCCGATCATCCGCGACACAAAGGCGCGGCGCGACATTCGACCGCCAGCTACCGCTGCGATCAGGTCTCGCAACTCTCGCTCGTTCATAGAATCTCCCTGCCCGGCGGCTCGTTCCCGATCTTTCGAAATCGCGGAGGTCGTGCTCGACTAGCGCCAGATGTTAGCACTAAACGGACGCCTGAACCATTCGCGGGTGTCCCTCTTTTGCAATCGTTGTACACGATTCCTGGTTACTTGGACTTGCCGTGCGCGACCGATCGGCCGATTATCGGTTTCCGGCTGTAGCAGGTCGGTTGCACGGCGATAGATTCGCCGACCGTTTCAAACGAGGGATCCACCTATGCTGACGCGCGAAGACAACGAGTTGGTGACGAGGACCGGCCCGGGAACCCCTATGGGTGACGTATTGCGGCGATACTGGATCCCGGCGTTTCTCGCGCGTGAATTGCCCGAGCCTGACTGCCCACCGGTGCGTGTTCAGCTGCTCGGCGAGAAGCTCGTCGGTTTTCGCGACACCCAAGGCCGCATCGGCCTGGTTGACGAATTCTGCCCGCATCGGCGCGCCTCGCTGTGGTTCGGGCGCAACGAGGGGTCAGGCCTACGCTGCATCTATCACGGCTGGAAATTCGATGCCGACGGCAACTGCATCGATCAAATGAACGAGCCCGAGCAGTTCTGCCACAAGATCCACCTGACGGCCTACCCGACGACCGAGATGGGCGGGGTGATCTGGGCCTATATGGGACCGCGCGAACGGATGCCGGCGCCTCCGGCTTTCGATTGGACGCAGGTGCCCGAGAGCCATCGCCACTGCTCGAAGGTGTGGGAGGAGTGCAACTGGCTGCAGGCGCTGGAAGGAGGCATTGACACCTCCCATGCCCCGATCCTGCACCGTGCCATCACTGCGAACACCACTCGCCCCGGGATCCCGGTGCAGGGACCGTTTGTCCGCGGTAAGGCGCCGACCCTCGAGGTCGACGTGACCGATTATGGCTACCGTTATGTCGGGATCCGTCCGCTCGACGAAGACAAGACCTATGTGCGCTCCTACCATTTCGTCATGCCGTTCACCCAGATCCGGCCACAGCAGATCGGGCGCGGCAGCGGTGGTGACCGAACGAACATTGCCGGCCACATCTGGGTCCCGATCGACGACGAGAACTGCATGGTCTGGAACTGGATGTATAGCTACGGCGAAGAGGGTTTGAGCGACGACGACCGCATGGAGCGCGGCAACGGCAACGGCCCCGATTATGTCCAGCAATCGGGCGAGTTCCGCTCGTTCCGTAACAAGCGCAACGATTGGATGATCGACCGCCAAGTGCAAAAATACGAGACCTTTACTGGGATCGACGGCATCAACACCCAGGACCGCGCGGTGCAGGAGGGTATGGGACCGATCGTCGACCGCTCCAAGGAACATCTCGGTCCCGCCGACCGCGCTATTATCGCGATGCGCCGCTTGCTGCTCGACGCCGTCAAGACAGTACAGGCAGATGGCAACCCGCCGGGTGTCGACACCAGCTATTATTCGGCCCGGGCGATCGAGAAGATCTTCCCCCGCCATGACACTTGGCGTCGGACTGTGCTCCCGGAGATGTACGCCGAGGAGCTTCCGGTCGTGGCGAAATAACGAAGCGCTTCGCCTCTTAGAAAGAACCGATACCAGGCCACCCTCACCCCGTTTGCGGCGGGAGGGGCGCTGTCGCCGCGCCGTGTCGTGAGGAAGCCAAGACCGCGAGAGAGATCGACTGCATGCCCGACTCCTGCGACGCCCCGCCCGCCATCCTTGATCGTGCTCTCGAAGTCGGACCGGACGACTGGCAGGGCCCGGCGTTTTATCAGCTGCTGACAGCGTTGGTGGTGCCGCGGCCGATCGGTTGGATCTCGACCGTCTCAAGGAGCGGGGTGCGCAACCTGGCGCCCTATTCGTACTTTAATCTGATGGGAAGCGATCCGGCCTATGTCACGTTCGGTTCGACCGGCGTCAAGGACAGCCTGACGAACCTCCGCGAGGTGCCGGAATTCGTTACGAACATCGTCACGATGCACCTCTTGGAACGGATGAACTTCACCTCCGGCGACTTCCCGCGCGACGAGGACGAGTTCGGCTGGGCCGGGTTGACACCGATCCCGGCGGCGAAGGTGCGGCCGTTCCGCGTCGCTGAAGCCAAGGCGCATCTCGAATGCGAGGTCGCGCAGATCGTGAGCGACCGCAATACCAACATCGTGCTCGGCCGCATCGTGCACGCGCATGTCGATCCGTCGGTCTGGAGGAACGGGCGCGTCGATCCCCAGCTGCTCGACCCGGTATGCCGGCTCTCGGGCTCGGGTTATGCGGTACTCGGCGCGCTCGTCAACGTCCAGCGCCCGCAGTGGACGAACATCGAGGGCACCTTCGGTCAGGAAGCGATGCCGCGCGCCGAGAGACGGACCGGCACACCGACGACGTGACGGTCTTTCATCTGCTGCGGCACGGCGAGCCGGCGGTCTTCGGCCGGATCAACGGGCGTCTGCCCGGTGTCGGGCTCTCTGAGAAAGGGCGCGCCGAAATCGCCGCGGTGGCGGGCCGTCTTGCCGAGGAAAAGGTCGATGCGCTCTACGCGAGCCCCCTGCAGCGCACGCGCGAGACTGCCGAGATCCTCGCCGACCGGCTCGCCCTGCCGGTCCAGTATCGCGAGGACGTGATCGAGCTCGATTTCGGCGAGTGGACTGGATTGACCGCCGATCAGATCCGCAAGGACGAGCGGTGGCAGATGTGGAGCAACTGCCGCAGCATTGCAGCCATTCCCGGCGGCGAGAGCTGGCGGCAAGTTCAGGATCGGGTCGTAGGCGCCTTGTTCGATCTTGAGCGGCTCCATCCGAGCGAAAGCGTGGTGGTCGTCAGCCACGGCGATGTCATCCGTGCCGGACTGCTATTCGCTCTCGGTATGCCGCTAGACTTTCACTCCCGAATAGAAGTCGGGCTGGCTTCGCTCAGCACGATCCGCCTTGACGGCTCGGGGTTCCGCGTGCTCGCCCTCAACGACCGCCCGCGGCCGCGCTGAGGCTCGCAAGAGCCGCATCAGCGGCGGTGATCCCGCTCAGCCAAGCACCGTGGGCGGTCGAGAAAAAGTTTGGTGAGCAGGCTTCGCCGGCGAAGAACAAGCGGTCGTCGACCGGGGCGGCGAGCACTGCCCGGTCATCGGCGTGGCCAGGAAGAGCAAAGGAGTAAGAACCCCGCGACCAGGGATCCTGCAACCAGGCGGTCGAGGCGAGCGGCGCCATCAGCTTGCGGACGCCGTTACCGAGCAGCCGGGCGAGTTCATCGGCGGCAAAGGAGAACATCGCCGCCTGCCCTTCCCGCTCGAGCGCCGCGGCAAAACGCCCGCCGAAAAAACAATAGATCGCCGGCCGGTCGAGCGGGCGCACTTGGTAGCTCATGGTCTCTCGCCGAGTCGTCGAGCCGACGAGATAGATATCGTGCTCGATTCCCGGTAGCGGGCCGTCCAGAGAAATAAAGAGCTTGTCATCGACGCCGAGCGGCAGGCCGGCCGCCGCGGCGAGCTTGTCGGGGAGCGGCGGGTCGAAGCGGATAATTTCTTGGGCGATGATCGAGGTCGGGACCGTGACGATCACCTGCGCCGCGGTCACCGTGCCGCGCGCGGTTTCGAGACGGATTGCCCGCCCGTGATGGTCGACCCGCGATACCGCGGCCTCGCACGCCACCGGCAGCCCCTCGGCGAGTGCTTTAAAGAGGTTCCCGTACCCCTCGCCCAGCCGCCAGTTGGTCTCGCTGTCCTCGTAGCGGGCATTGTCTTTGACCGAGACTCGATCGAGTTCGGCACCGTTCGCCCAGCTGCTCGTCGCTTCGAGCAACTCGTTCCACCGCCCGCCGGGCTGGAGGACGATGGCGAGCGAACCGTCCTCTGCCTCCGTCGCCGCGCGGCGGCGCGCCAGTCTTTGCGCCTCGCGGAGCGCGATCCATTCCTCCTCGGCCTCGATGGTTTCGCCGCTGCGGCGCAGCCGCGTCGTCCATTCCGGCGGACGGCGATGGACCGAGAAGCCGAGATGCTGGGCGATCGGCGACAGCGGGTTGCGATCGGCGGAGTGCAGCCATTCCGCGCCGCGATCGAGTGGAAACCCGGCGGGAGCGATTGTATGGACGCGCCCGCCGATTCGGTCGCGCGCTTCGAGCACCACCAGCGAGACTGTGCCCGCTTCGCGCAGCCGCCGCGCGGCAGCGATCCCAGCGGCGCCCGCGCCGATCACCGCGACATCGACCTCGGATGGGAGACCCGTCATCTTCTCCCTCGCTGACCCGCGAAACACTGGTTACCACAACCTATCGGTCGTCCCCGAGCTCCGCCATGCGCCTCACCGACTTTAAGGTCCTGACCTTCGACTGCTACGGCACCCTGATCGATTGGGAAACCGGGATCCTCAATGCAATGCGGCCGCTATTGCGAAGAGATCCCGTCGAGCGCTCGCGCGACGAGGTGCTGGCGAGCTTTGCCCGCCACGAAACGGCGCAGGAGGTAGAGACCCCGGGCATGATGTATTCGGAGCTGCTCGCCCAAGTCCACCGTCAGCTCGCCAAGGAATGGGGGATTGCGGTGAGCAAAGCGGATCATCGCGCCTTCGGCGGCTCAGTCGGCAATTGGCCCGCCTTTGCCGATTCGGCCGCATCGCTCACCTATCTCAAACAGTTTTACAAACTCGTCATCCTGTCGAATGTCGACCGCAAAAGCTTCGCGGAGAGCAGCAAGCGGCTCGGCGCCGCCTTCGACGCGGTGTACACCGCCGAAGACATCGGCTCCTACAAGCCCGACCTCAGAAACTTCCACTACATGATCGACGCGTTGAAGCGGTCGGGTTACACCGAGCACGACATCCTGCACGTTGCGCAAAGTCTCTTTCACGATCATGCACCGGCGAATGCCGTCGGCTTACGTTCCGCCTGGATCGATCGGCGCTCGGGTACCGCCGGCTCGGGTGCAACGCCGCCGCCACCCGAAGGCGTGCGCTACGATTTTCGTTTTTCCAGCATGGCGGAGCTGGTCGAAGCCCATCGCGGCGAGCTGCGCAGCTGACACCCCGATTAGCGCAAGATGGTCTTGCGTTCTCCCGGTGCGAGTGCGGCGATCTCGCTGACGAGCTTGTTGGTCATTGCGTCGGCAAAGGATCGGAAATCCTCAACGACGCGGAGAAAGGCCCCCGGGCCGCCGATCACATTCTGCCGGTACCACTCCGGCAGGCCGCCCGGCGGCTGAGTGTGGAAGGCGTAGCCCGGGTTTGGCTTGTCGTTGATGATCGCGAGGCCGTTGATCGTCACACCCTCGGCCAGCGCCTGATCGCGCGCCTCTGTGACCGGTCGACCGGAATTGTTGGTGCCGTCACCGGAGATATCGATAATGCGCCGGCTGCTGCGCGCCGTCGCGGCGGCAAACCGCTCCATCGCGAAGTCGATGGCGCCGCTGATCGAGGTTCGGCCGATGAACGAGCGCGGCGCGGCGAGGATCGTCGCTGTGAGCCCGCCCGCATCCTCGTCGTCGCGGATCACCGTCCAGTCGGCGACGACCATCTGCTCCCCGGCCCCCGACCACTCGACAAAACACACGGCGATCGTACCATTGCTGCCGCCGCGGATCGCTGCGAGGACGCGAGGATCGGACAATGCTGCGGCATAACCCTTGCGCTGCAGCTCGAACTCGCCTTCGTCGATGCTGCGCGAGACGTCGGCGGCAAGAACGAGCAGCAGGTCGGTATTCTGAGCTCGCGCACCCCCGTTAAAGGTCAGCAGAGCAAGCAACACCGCGGCGGAGACAGCAGATCTCACCGGCCTTCTCCTATGACATCGCTGCCGAGGATAAGACCAGAGTGCCGGCCTGCGGAAGGGCGTCGGCGCACCCATATCTCCCGTCCATGGAGTGACTGCGATGCGCATGGTTCAAACTCGTCTCTCGATCGAGACCGCACCCCGCGAGATCAAGGAGATCACCGCCGAGGTCGAGCGCTGGGTCGAGCGCCAGCCGATCGCGCTTGGTCTGTTGACGGTCTATATCCCGCACACCTCGGCCTCGCTGTTGATCCAGGAGAACGCTTCGCCGGATGTGCTGCGAGATCTGGATACCTTTCTGCGCCGGCTCGTGCCGGAGGATACGGTCCTCTATCGCCACAACGACGAGGGCCCCGACGACATGCCGGCGCACATCAAGAGCGCCTTGACCCAGGTTCAGCTGACCATCCCGGTGACCGATGGGCGGATCCAGCTCGGCATCTGGCAGGGCATCTTCCTCTTCGAGCATCGCGCCACTCCGCACACCCGCTCGCTCGTGCTGACCTTGATCGGCGAGTAATTTCGCGCTCCTCCACTCGCGGGCGCAGCATCCCTGACCGCAGGGGAAAATTCGTTTCGGCGCCACGTAAGATCATAGAGATCATGTGTTTTCAAAGGCTTGAATATACAGATCGGACCGGCCGGCAGTGGAATTTTATGCGGTTGGCAGCCGATTGGCAGCGGAATTCAGCCGCGCGTCTCGGTCTGTTGAATCGCATCCAATATGTCTATTTAATAATTGTTAATATCACACGCAACAGACATATGGGTATCGACCCGGTCCATGCAAGGGACGTCTCCCTTCTCTGCGGTTGACTCGCCGACGACATCGGCGCGAGGTTAATGCCCGCTGAGGAGAGCCCCGGTGAGAGGAGCGGAGCTCTTCCCGGTCATTACCTGTACATCGCGGTGGCGGGGAATGAAGGGGATATGGACGGCGCAACAAAGACACTGTCCGCCTTGCTTCGCCTGCAATCCGATTTATCAATAGTTTGGATGATCGAGATCATGCTGCGGTCTTGAGAGTTGAGCGGGCGGCTTCTTGAAGGTCTGCGCAAAGCCGAGGTGCCGGAGGAATGACCGGCGTGCGGAATAAGTCCAAGAGCTGACACGAGGAGGAAATCATGGCCGGCCGAACCACCGCATTGCGCAGGCTGCTCGCCGAGGAGGCTTTCATCCACTTGCCTGTCGCCTATGACGCGCTGGGCGCCCGATTGATCGAGCGGACCGGGTTCAAGGCGGCCTATGTCGGCGGGTTTGTGACCGGCGGGTCGCGCTGCACCTCGGAGCCGCTGCTGACATTGGACGAGCAGGTCCGGGTGGCGGGCGATGTCGCCAAAGCGGTCGCCATCCCGGTGCTTGCCGATGCTGGCGCTGGCTTTGGCGAGCCATTGCACACGATGCGCACGGTGCGCGAGTTCATCCATGCCGGCATCGCCGGCGTCCATATCGAGGACCAGCTGTTCCCGAAGCGCGCGCACTACCACAAATATGTGGCGCACGTGATCCCGCGGAAGGAATTCGCCGACAAGATCCGGCTCGCCTGCCGCCAGCGCGATCAGACCGACAAGGATTTCGTTATCATCGCCAGAAGCGATTCGTGCCGATTCGAGGGGCTCGACGAAGCCGTCGCCCGAGTGAACCTCGCGGCCGAGCAGGGTGCCGACATGGGGATGATTTTCCCGCGCAACCTCGCCGAATTGCGCCAGGCGCCCAAGCTGTCAAAGATCCCGTTGGTCTATGTCGTCAGCCGCGGCAACCGCGACAACCGCCCGGTTGCCCCCGCCGCCGAGCTCGCCGATATGGGCTACAAGATGGCGCTCGACGCATTGCTGCACCTATTGGTCAGTTTTCATTTCAACAAACGCGCGCTCGAAGAGCTGAAAGCGACAGGCGATTTCACCGGCCTCAGTCCGCAAGAATGCGTTACCGCGCGGCACGACGTCGAAACTCTCGTCGGCCTCGAGGAGTCCTACGCGATCGAGGAAGAGACCGTCGAAGACAAGAAATGGGGTGAGCGTTGATCGAGCGGAAATAGCTGCTCCCCTACTTTTTTAAGCAGCATAGGCCGCACCGAGGCCTTCCTGCTCCAGCGTATTCGCCACATCCGACACGGTCGTGCGGTGCAATACGCGGCGTTGCGTGTCGTCGTAAGGGCGGCCGCGATGCATTGTGCAGCGATTGTCCCAGATGACGAGGTCGGCGACCGTCCAGCGGTGCTGGTAGACGAAGCGAGGCTGCGTCGCGAAGGCGATCAACTCCTCGATCAATGCCCTCCCCTTCTCGACCGGCCAGCCGATGATGTGCGAGGCATGCGAGGCGAGATAGAGGCTGATGCGGCCGGAGTAACGGTGGTGGCGGACTAGGGCTTGCGACACCGGCCGCAGTTCCTTGAAGATCTCGTCGTTGAAATCGGCAAAACCGAGCTGGCTGCGCGACCGGAAGATACTGTGCTCGACGACGAGCCGCTCCAGCTCCCGTTTCCGCCTTTCGGGGAGGGCGTCCCACGCCGCTCTCATATCGGCAAACTCGGTCTCGCCGCCGCCCATCGGGCCGGACGACGGAAGCTCGCGCGCCGACAGCAGCGAACATTTCGCTGGGACATGCTTAAAAGAGCTGTCGGTGTGCCAGAGCTGGTTGCCGAGATTGAACAGGTTGCGCCGGTCGTCGCGGGCCAGCACCTGCCCTTCGGCGTCGAGGTTGGAGATGTCGGCGATGTCGGGGCGCAGCCGCATCTTTGCGCCGGCATAATTCGGATTGACCTCGAGCGGACCGAACAGCTGGCTGAACGCCAGTTGCTGTTCGTCGGTCACCGGTTGGTCCGGAAAGACGAGGATGCCGTAACGGTCGAAGGCCGCGTCGATCTCGGCGAAGACATCGGGTGTCACCGGGCGCCTCAGATCGACGCCGCGCAGCGCGACGCCGAGGGTGGAGTGCAGCGGGGTGAGCTCGATCGCCATAGGGCTGCTCCAGGGATAAGCTACCCTGTAGTATGAGCCGCGACGAAGCAGCGATCAATTCAGGCTTGATGTCCGAGCCGAACATCAGAGCGATTTCCGATTGGCTGATCGACGGCGCGCGCTCGGCGCCGCTGCCGCAAGACGTATTATCCCAATTGTGTAACCGGCTCGTCGCCTGCGGCATTCCGCTGTGGCGGGTGGCCGTGTTTGTAAACACGTTGCATCCGCAGATCATCGGTCGCCGGTTTATCTGGTGGCCCGGGGCCGATGTCGAAATTGCCGAAGGGCGGTTCGGGCTGTTCGACACACCCGAGTTCCGGGATAACCCGGTCGCTCGTGTTTACGCGACCAGGACTGCGCTCCGTCGCAGGCTCGCTGACCCAAATTGCCCGATGGACTTTCCAATCCTCGAGGAGCTGCGCGCCGAGGGGGTGACTGATTACCTGGCGGTGCCGCTGTTTTTCACGGACGGGTCGGTTCAACTGGTGACTTGCACGACCCGGGAGCCCGGCGGTTTCACCGATGCGCAGATCGGCGGGCTCGAGGCGATCATGACCCCGCTGGCGCGGGTCGCCGAGATCCGGGCATGGCGGCGGACCGCGAGCACTCTACTCGACACCTATGTCGGGCACGACGCCGGCGAGCGCATCCTCGCCGGACAGATCCACCGCGGCGACATCGAGGAGATCCACGCGGCGATCTGGCTTTCCGATATGCGCGGGTTTACCGCGTTGTCCGATCGTCAGCCGCCACGGGTACTGATCGATCTGCTTAATCGCTACTTCGATTGCCAGGTGCCGGTGATCCTCGACCATGGCGCCGAGGTGCTAAAGTTTATGGGCGACGGTCTGTTGGCGATTTTTACGATCGCCGGCGACGAGACCGAGGTGTGCCAGCGGGCACTCGCCGCCGCCCGCCAAGCGCAAGCAAATGTCGCGTCACTGGCGCGCTCGGCCATGCCGGGGTTGCGCTTTGGCTTGGCATTACACATCGGCGAGGTCCTCTACGGCAATATCGGTAGCGGCAACCGGCTCGATTTCACCTGCATTGGTCCAGCCGTCAATTTCGCAGCGCGCATCGAAAAGCTGGCGGGCGAATTGGGGCGCGATATCCTAGCCTCCGGCGAGTTCGTGCAGCACTGCTGTGGTGAGTTCACGGCACTCGGCGAATTCACCCTTTCCGGATTCAGCGCTCCGCAGCAGGTGTTCGGTCTCGCAAGCGATGCCCCAGCCCTCGCTTGATGTTTCGGGGCGATCCGTTAAGGTTAAGGGCGGGATCTCGGACCGTCGCGAGTTATGGGGAACCGATGGCAGCATGCCTTAGCAGGGCATCGCGCTTTCTTTTGTCGATTGGCTTGGTCTTATCGAGCCCCTGTATCGCAACAGCGGCACGGGCACAGGGTGTCGTCGATGAGGCGCGGCAAGCCGGACGCGCCGCACAGACATTTCCCGCCGCCGACGAGGATTACTTCAGGGGCATGGATGGCGGCATCACGCTGAGCCCCGATGAGGTCAAGGGCCGCAACATGTGGCTGGTATGGACCGGCGGCGACGATACGCTGTGGGACAAGTTGACGAACCTGACTTACGGTTCGTTCGATTTATTGAAGATCCTTTCCTCATACCCCGGGCTGAAATACAGCCGCGACAACCGGTGGAATTATTTCGGTCTCGCAAACGAGCCGTGTTTTACCAAGGCCACCGGCCCCGACCCACAGCGCTATGGGTTGTGGCTCGACATGCGCGATCCCAACTCTCCGGCCGACCCATTTGCAAACGAGCAGAAGTATCCGGGTGTCGCGGTCGGCGCCCGCGGCAAAAATCTGCCGGTCGGCTCGTATTACGGATTCCGACCGGGATCCTCGGGCTGCGGCTCTTCCCTAACCCGGCCTTTAATCAAGCAGCTGCCCCCAAATGGAATCCCGAACGGTTCTACAACGACCCCGATTATTATTTGTCGAAGGATCTGGTTCGACCGTACCGCGTCGGGATGGCCTGCGGGTTTTGTCACGTCGGACCGAACCCGGAAAAGCCGCCGCCGAATCCTGAAGCTCCGCAGTGGGAGAATCTCAGCTCCACTGTCGGGGCACAGTATTTCTGGTTCGACCGTGTTTTCGCGTGGAACCCCGATGAGTCGAACTTTTTTTTACAGGTGGTGCAGACGGCGCGACCAGGCTCGTTGGACACCTCGCTGGTGTCGACCGACAGCATCAACAACCCGCGCACGATGAACGCCGTCTACAATCTCTGGCCACGGCTGGAAGCGGCGAAGCTGTGGGGACGCGAGACCTTAGGGCCGGACAATCTGGCGAACAAGCAGTTCAACGATTTTGCCAGCCAGGGGCCACTGACCCAGTTTTTTCAGCCTCCGAATACGGTGTGGACCCCGCATGTGTTGAAGGACGGCTCCGATTCGGTCGGGGCACTCGGGGCGCTCAACCGCGTGTACGTCAATATCGGTCTGTTCAGCGAGGAGTGGCTGCGGCACTTCAACCCGATCGTCGGTGGCAAGCCCGTCACGCCCATTTTGATCACGACGGCGCGCAAGAACTCGTCCTATTGGCAAGCCACCGAGATGCAGACCCCCGATATGGCGCTGTTTCTGGTCAAGGCGTCTTACCCGCACAAGCTGAGCAATGCGCCGGGCGGTGCGACCTATCTGACCGACCCGCCGGAGACCCTCCAACGGGGCAAGCTGGTCTTTGCCGACAATTGCGCGGCCTGCCACTCGAGCAAGGCCCCGCCGCGGCCGGCCGGCGCGGACCCATCTACCTGCATCGGTCCGAACTACCTCAACTGCTTCAACAGATATTGGGCATGGACCCAGACCGATGCCTTCCGTCAGCAGATGGAGAAAATCGTCATGGCCGACGATTTTCTCGACGGCAATTTTTTGTCGAACGATGGCCGTGTGCCGGTGACCCTGCTGCAAATCAACGCCTGCAGCCCGTTGGCCACGAACGCCATAGGCGGGAACGTCTGGGATAACTTTTCATCCGCCTCCTACAAGCAGCTTCCTTCGGTTGGCACGATAACGGTCTACGATCCGTTTACCGGTCAGCCGCGGCAATACCAGATGCCGGCCGGCGGGCGCGGCTATACGCGCGTGCCGTCGCTGGTCAGCCTGTGGTCGACCGCACCGTTCCTGTTGAACAACAGCGTCGGCCGGTTTGACCCGAGCCCCTCAGTCGAGGCGCGCATAGGGGTCTTCCAAGATTCGATCACTAAGATGCTGTGGCCGGATAAACGGGATAAAGACGCTGTGTTCGGAGCCAAGATCCCGGGGGTGATCGACCGAACCACGACGACGAGCTGGTTGCGCATCCCTACCGGCTATCTGCCCGACGTAATCAAGGCCTCGCGCGAAGTGCTGAACTGGCTGGTTCCGGTTTTCGACCAGAAAGGGATCGAGATCGGCCCGATCCCGGCCGGTACACCCGTAGATTTGCTGGCGAATTTCGATCCGTTGCCGCCCTCTGGGGCGGGTCTGCGCGAACGGGTGGCGCACGACAAAGCGGTGGTCAAAGTCGTGGTTCAGTTGCTTCATGATCTGAAGGCGTTGCCGCAAGGTGCCACCGACGAGCAGGCGCGGCAGGTTTTTGCCAACCTCGGAGAACAGCTCTTCGCTCTCAGCAAATGCCCGGATTATGTGGTCAACCGCGGGCACTATTTTGGCACCCAGCTGAGCGATGCGGACAAGCAGGCGCTGATCGTCTTCCTTATGACGTTTTGACTTCCCGATGCCACGCGGCGGCGGCAGGCGGAGGCCAACTGGGAAAGGTACGATGTCAGTCGAATATCTGCTGGTGGTCTACAATGGTGACCGCGACGTGGTGGCTGACGGCGATCGCGTCGGGGTTACCAATCACACGATCCTCCTTGCACCCGACGAGTACATCATCAGCCTCAGCGGCGACGGTTACGCGCCGGCGAGCGCGGATGTGGTCCTCGCTGGCACCTCGATCATGCGGCCGAAGGTTGTTGTCTTTACCTGAGTTCTGGTTGTCCTTGCGCGCGGTAATCGCCGGGGGTCTCCTCGTCTTACTGGCGCTCGTCGGCGCCGCTTGCGACACGATCCCCGATTATCCCAACAAGCCGCTCGCCGCGGGCGCTGCGAATCCGCCGCCGGCCGACCTGATCGGGCCCGATCCAGGAGCGCCGCTGATCCTGATCGCGTTTTCGGGGGGTGGGTCGCGGGCGGCCGCTCTAGGGCTCGGGGTGCTCGACGAGCTCGCCGGCCACTCCTACCCCGCGAGCGGGAGCCCGGTGGCGCTGATCGATCGGGTCAAAGTCGTCTCGTCGGTCTCGGGCGGCAGTGTCGTTGCCGCCTGGTTCGGCCTAGTCGGCCCTGCCCGCCTCGACGAGCTGAAGACCGACTTTCTCGAACGCGCCAATATGAAGACGCTGGAGTGGGAGGCAACCGACCCGCTCACTCTGGCCCGGCTGTCGTTCAGCAGCTACACCCGCATCGACGCGCTGCGCGATCTGCTCGACCGCGAGCTGTTCCACGGCGCGCGTTTCGCCGACCTGCGGCGGCCCAGTGCGCCGCTGATCGTTATGAACGCTACCGATATGGAATCGGGAGAGGTCTTCGCATTCACCCCGCAACGTTTCGACGATTTGTGCTCCGATCTCGATCAACTGCCGCTGTCGGTCGCGGTCGCGGCATCGGCGGCGTTTCCGGTCGCGTTGTCGCCGATGAGCCTACGCAATTACAGCTACGAGGACTGCAAGAGTACGATCCCGGGCGGGGGATGGATCGCCGCCGAACTCACCCTGCCGCTGCCTCGCTACACGAACTTCGAAGGATATAAACGCGCGCGCTACGCCAACGCATTGCGCAACGGTGAGGACGCCTATCGCGACGAGCATCATTTGCACTTGCTCGATGGCGGGCTGGTCGACAATCAAGGGGTTCAGTCGCTGACCAAGGTGCTGGTGTCCCCGCATAGCCCGGCACGAATCCTCGAGGCGATCAATTCCGGACGCGTCCGGCGCATTGCTGTGATCGCGGTAAATGCGATGGCCGATAAGGATAACGGCGTCGGGGGAACCCAGCGGTTCCGGGATTGCTGAAAGTCGTCAACACAGTGATCGGCGCACCGATCGACTCGACCACGGCACGTTCCAATGCGAGCCTGCAGGATCTCGTCGACACTCTCTACGCGGCGGGTGCTTCTCCCGTGCGGGCGCCCGGCAGCCGCTGTTTACCGGGCTGCGGGTCTACAACGTTCCCGTCGATTTCGATCAGTTCCCGTCCGGGCAGCGGCAGTTGCAGACCGCAGTCAAGAACATCGGCACGAGCTGGAGCCTTTCGCCCATCCAGCTGCAACAGGCCGTGGAAGCCGGCAGGGTCTTGCTGCGCCAGCATCCTTGCTTTCAGCGCCTGCGGCTCGATCTTAACGCGTCGACCGCTCCTGTAGCGCCGCAGGCTGTGAGGAACAGTTGCCCGTTTGAGGACGACAAGGCTTCGTAATGGACGGCATCTCTACGGAAGGCGGAATCGATGGCTGACGCGTTCGATTACATCGTCGTCGGTTCGGGTGCGGGCGGCGGCACGCTGGCCGCGCGGCTCGCCGAGGCCGGACGAAGTGTGCTTTTGCTCGAAGCCGGCGGGGATCCCCGCCAGCTCTCTGGCACCAACGACTACCAGCCCGGCATCAACCGCCTGCCGGACGATTATGACGTGCCCGTATTTCACGGCTTCGCAAGCGAGAATGATGCCATTCGCTGGGACTTCTTTGTCCGTCACTACGCCTCGGAGGAACTCCAGGCAAAGGACCCGAAATATGTGCGCGACTACCGTGGGGTCCGGGTCAACGGCGTCCTTTACCCGCGTGCCGGGACATTGGGAGGCTGCACAGCGCACAATGCGATGATTCTGGTCTATCCGCACAATGCTGACTGGGACGGCATCGCGCATCTGACCGGCGACCAGTCCTGGAACGCCGAGGCGATGCGGCAATTCTTTGTGCGGCTGGAGAACTGTCACCATCGACCGATCGAGCGCTGGCTGGCAAAATTCGGCCCCAACCCGTCGCGCCATGGCTGGGACGGCTGGCTGCAGGTAGAGAAAGCGATACCGGCGGCGGCCATCGGCGACCATGGATTGGTCCAAGTCCTGATCGAATCCGCAGCTTCGGCCTTCGACGATATAGGTCAACCGATCGAGCGCTTGCACGATCTCGTCGAAGCAAAGGCCGACCCGAACGACTGGCGGCTGGTGACTGAAAACGCCGTCGGTTTGCGCTATACGCCGCTGACGACGCGCAATCACGCACGAACGGGTACGCGCGAGCGGGTGTTGGAGACAGCAAGGAACCATCCTGACCGGCTGCGGCTGGAGCTCGACGCGTTGGTCACGCGCGTCATTCTCGACGGGCAAAACCGCGCCACCGGTGTCGAATACCTGAAGGGCGAGCGGCTCTATCGGGCACACGGGCAGCCCGGAACCGCGCCGGGGGTCCTTTCTCATGCACAGGCAACGCGGGAGGTGATCCTGTCCGGTGGTGCATTCAATACGCCGCAATTGTTGATGCTGTCGGGTATCGGGCCCCCCGCTGTACTAGAGCCGCTTGGCATTCAGGTACGCGTTGAGCTGCCCGGGGTCGGCAAGAACCTGCAAGATCGCTACGAGGTTGGCGTCGTGAACCGCATGAACTTCGACCGCTGGGAAGTCCTCAACGGAGCCACCTACAGTCGTGGTGACCCGCAATATCGCGAATGGGCCGACAGGCGCGAAGGGGTCTACACCAGCAACGGCGCGGTGCTCGCGGCGATCCTGAAATCGGTACCCGAGCGTCCGCTGCCGGACCTCTTCTGCTTTGCGCTGCTTGGTCTGTTTGGTGGCTACTTTCCCGACTACTCTGCTTACGAAGTGACCAAGCCCAACTATCTGACCTGGGCAATCCTGAAGGCGCACACGCAGAACCGCGCCGGCGAAGTCGTGCTGCGCTCGACCGATCCTCTGGACACGCCACTGGTCAATTTTCACTATTTCGACGAGGGCAGCGATACCGCCGGCGAAGATCTCGACTCGGTGGTCGCCGGTATACGCTTTGTTCGCAAGCTCACTGCAAAACTGAGGGCCCAAGGATTGATCGCGGCGGAGGAGCAGCCCGGCGAGACATTGCAGAGCGACGACGCGCTGAAGGATTTCGTGCGCAGTGTGGCCTGGGGTCATCATGCATCCTGCACCTGCGCGATCGCCCACGCGAGGTCGGTGGTGTGCTCGGCAGCGATTTCCGGGTACATGGCACCGCGGGGCTGCGCGTCGTCGATGCGTCGGTGTTTCCGCGCATCCCCGGCTTTTTTATCGCCAGTGCCGTCTATATGGTCGGCGAAAAGGCCGCCGATGCGATCCTCACTTCGTAACCTCAGTGGTGTAGATGAAAGCCGGCAACGGCCGGGTTTCGCTGTAACGCTCGCTGCCGAAGATTGCGAGCTTTGACTTCGTTGCCGGCGGCGCTGTAGATCTCGCCGGCGCGAAAATCCAGCAACGCGTCGGCGACACCGGATGCCAGCGCGCGGTCAATCCAGCCTACCGCGTCGCTGAACCGCCCGGCGCGGTACAGTGACCAAGCGAGCGCCGCATGCGTCGCAAAATTTTTCCTTAGCTTCAAGTCTTGAGATGCCCATTTGACAGCCTCGGCGCCGTCTTCCGTCACGTCCGTGTAGTAATCGACCAGGTGATGGTAGTAATGGACCTCGCCTCGCTCTGCGGACTGCAGATATGCGGTCAAGGCGCGCTCATTCCAGAATAGCGCAGGCCCGCTGTGACCCGCCAGCTCGTAAAGCTCCCCGATCGCCTGGTCGAGGTCCGGGCGGTCAATTGTCGAGACAACACGCTCGAGGATCTCGGCCGCCTCCTCGTAATTGCCCTCTGACCCGAGCACTTCGGCGATATGTTCGTCGACCAGCCAATATCCCGGATACGCGGTATCGGCACGGCGATAATGCAATCGCGCTTCGACGCTCCTGCCGCGAGCGAAATCCAAAAAGCCGCGCTGCACCTCGAGCCACGCGTAAGCCCGCATCTCCTTTGCGGTCAGGTGGCCTTCTGCCTCCTCGTACAAAGAGTCAGCAGCGGCCGTATCACCCATCTTGCCGCGGAAATATGCCAAACGGGCCAGAGCGCCCCACGACCGCTCGCGTTGCAGGGCGTCGAGATAGCCGTTCTCCGCAGCCCGATAATGCCCGTGCTGGAAATCGAGATCCGCCCGGATCAGACGCCCCTCGTCGCTGTGATAAACCGATGGGACGGCGCGCAATGCGGAAGCGACGTCTGCCAGCTTGTGAAGCTTGAACGCGGCATTGGCCTTCAGCAGGTAGAAGTCGCCCGGGTTCGCCAGTGTGGTTATGGCATCGTCGGTGGCGTGAATGACATCGGTCAATCCTGCCGGATCGCCGGCGATCGAAGCTTTTTGGTAGAGACAGTAGAGGCGCCGGGTTACCCGTTCTGGATCGTCCGCCCCCGAGAGCGCTGCAATTTCTTTTTCTATACGCCGCATATCGGCGGCGTAACCGGCTGGGGACACGACCACGTCACCAGGGTTCCGCCAGATAGGGGAAGTCCTTCAGGAATTCCTTGTCGTTTTTCAGCGGGTTCGGCGGCGTTTTCGGCTCGATCGGGGCGGCGTTCCACAGTGCCGGATCATTGAGCAGGTCGACGTGATACGTTCTGCCGTTGACGCTCGCGCTCATCTCCAAAAACGTTGACAGAAAGCGAGTCGCTACCTGGTCCTCGAGACGGCGGCCGAACGGCCACGTGCCGGTCGTGTCCATATCGATGGAGTTCACGTTCGGGA
>Ga0318561_10000118_pt1 | contig 17917 bp, 17 predicted proteins | sample GRESIP065b5f23_FD_202526 | JGI IMG/M metagenome (GOLD analysis project Ga0318561, IMG submission 202526) | Tropical soil microbial communities from Luquillo Experimental Forest, Puerto Rico - GRE.SIPMG.065b5f23 | ecosystem: Environmental > Terrestrial > Soil > Tropical forest > Bulk soil... | reverse complement strand
TCGGTCATCCGGACTATCAGCGACTGGTCGGCCACCCCGTGCGCGGGCGCGTGCGCGTACTCATCGACGGCGATCACCTGCGCGCCGAGGTGCCGAAGGGCGACCGCGACCTCCCGGCTCAGCTCACCGGAACCGAGCAACATCACTTTGGGCCGGAGGTCCGCTTCGGCGCCGGGATCGGGTTCCGCGCGCGCTTCGGGAACCCGGGGCGGCACGCCGATCGACGTCGTCTTCGCGTCCTGTCCTTCGCTCAAGCCGTCAGTCACCGCTCAAGGATAGGTCCCGCCGCGGCCGCCGGCGGAGCGTCTTACGACCTCAGGGCTGGCCGGGGAGCAACCGCACCATCAGGCCGTTGGCTTCGGCCAACAGGGTGTCGCCGGGCCCCGCCGCGTCGACGAGTTCCGCAGAGACGAACGCCTTGCGGCCTTCGGTCCTCGTTACGCGTCCACGCACCAACAACGGCGCATCGATCGGGGTGATTTTGCGGTAGTCGACATGCAGGAAGGCCGTCCGGCTGATCGGCCGACCCGCGGCGTGGGAGATCATCCCGAACATGTGATCGAACAACAGTGGCAGCACACCGCCGTGCACCGCGTGATTGCCCCCGACGTGAAACCGGCTGAAATAACCCGTCATTTCGACACCGTCGGCCTGGTACCGCGTCAACGTCCAGGGCGGTAGCAGCAAGCTGCCCATGCCGGGCAGGTCGGGCGTCCGTCCGGCCGGCGCCTTGCCCTCATCGGCCTGGAACGGGCCCAGCAGCTCCACCAGGTCCGCGGCCCGGTCGGCCGCATCGTCCCAGACATCGTCTCCGGGATCGGCGCACACGGCGAGGTCCTGCAGCCGGCGCATGGCCGCCACGAATCGGCCGAATCCCGGTCCCGGCCTGGCCGGGCCGTATTCCGGAAATCCGCCGTGGTGTTCGTACTCGGGGTCGACCTGTGTTGGATCGAAATCCGTCACGGGCGGGCCGCCAGGATATCGCGGCGCACAATGGTCTGATCGCGTCCGGGACCCACACCGATGCACGAAACCTGCGCTCCGGCAAGCTCTTCCAGTCGCAACACGTAGTCACGCGCTTTGGCGGGCAGGTCGTCGAACTCGCGCGCTTCGGAGATGTCTTCCCACCAGCCCGGCAGCTCCTCGTAGATCGGTTCGGCCCGGGCGAGATCGCTTTGGGTCATCGGCATGTCGTGAGTGGGCGCGCCGTCGACCCGATAGCCGACGCATACCGGCACGGTTTCCAGGCTCGACAGCACGTCGAGCTTGGTCAGGAAGAAGTCGGTGATGCCGTTGACCCGGGTGGCGTAGCGGGCGATGACGGCGTCGAACCAGCCGCACCGCCGCCGCCGTCCTGTGGTGACACCGAACTCGCCACCCGTCTTGGACAGGTACTCGCCGTTCTCGTCGAACAGCTCGGTGGGGAACGGGCCGGAACCCACACGGGTGGTGTAGGCCTTGAGGATTCCCAGCACGGTGGTGATCCGGGTCGGTCCGATCCCCGACCCGACACAAGCGCCCCCCGCCGTCGGATTTGATGACGTCACATAGGGATAGGTGCCGTGGTCGACGTCGAGCAGCGTGCCCTGCGAGCCCTCCAACAACACGGTCTCGCCGGCGTCGAGTGCGGCGTTGAGCAACAGCCGGGTGTCGGCGATGCGGTGCCGGAAGCCCTCCGCCTGCTGCAGTAGGGCCTCGACCACGTGGTCGGGCTCGAGGGCCTTGCGGTTGTAGATCTTGACGAGTATCTGGTTTTTCAGTTCGAGCGCGGCCTCGATCTTGTGGGCCAGCTGTTCGGGGTCGAGCACATCGGCGACCCGAATTCCCATGCGGGCGATCTTGTCCTGGTAACACGGCCCGATGCCGCGGCCGGTGGTGCCGATCTTCTTGTTGCCCATGTAGCGCTCGGTGACCTTGTCGATGGCGACGTGATAGGGCAGCAATAGGTGCGCGTCGGCGGAGATCAGCAGCTTGGAGGTGTCGACGCCGCGGTCTTCGAGGCTGCGCAGCTCGTCGAGCAACACACCGGGATCCACCACCACCCCGTTGCCGATGACGTTGGTGACGCCAGGGGTCAGCACACCCGACGGGATCAGATGCAGGGCGAAGTTCTCGCCGGTGGGCAAGACGACGGTGTGCCCGGCATTATTGCCACCCTGGTAGCGCACCACCCACTGCACGTGCCCGCCGAGCAGGTCGGTGGCCTTACCTTTGCCCTCGTCGCCCCACTGGGCGCCGATGAGGACGATTGCCGGCATGACGTGCTCCCACCTGATCTCGCCTGCTTATTGTGGTCCAGCCGGTGACCCACCCTATCCCAGGAGGTTGCGACCACCATGAACACCGCGGGGGTGTTGGCATTTGGCGACCGACGGATGCCACGGTCGTTGACCGGCCTGCCCACCCACCGAGCTGCCAGCCCGGCCGACATAGACGCCGCGATCGGGCCTTACCGACGTTTAGTGGTCGTCGGCGTCGACGCCGACCTGGCCACGGTGCTGACCCGATTGCTGCGCGCCGACCGGCTCGACATCGAGGTGGCCTACGCGCCGCCGCACCGCACCCGTGCGACCCGGATCTACCGCGTGCCCGCGGGACACCGGGCGGCGCGGCGGGCCGTGCGTGGCTCCGCCCGGCGGGTCACGCTGATCCGCGACGAGACGGGGTCGGTGATCGTGGGCCGCGCCGGCTGGCTGCCGGCCGACGACGGGCGGCTCATCCACGGCGAGGCCGTCGTCGATGACACCCCCTTGTTCGACGGCGACGTCGACGCCGTGAGCGTCGAACCGACGTTGGCCATGCCGGGGCTGCGGGCCTCGGCGCACGGCGGACTTTGGCGCCGGTGGGTCCCGGGTCGCGCGGCCCAGCTGGGCAGCACCGGCGTCAGCGTGATGCGTGACGGCGTCGCGGCTCCACGCGCGGCGCGCCGATCGACCTTCTATCGCAATGTCGAAGGGTGGCTGCTGGTCCGGTAGTTTCCGCAGTTCAGACGGTTACACGCCCAGGCTGGGGGCCCCTGGAGTCCGCAACGAGTCCGCAAGAGTCGGCCAACGCAGTCCGCCCTGATCTGACATTCCCGCACCCGATATCATTCTCGGCCGATCCCGTCGTGCCGATCAAAGACGGCGGCCATAATGACGGCGAATTACGCGCCGCCCACCTGTGCCACAACCGGGCGCGGAACCGCAAGACGAAGCCCCTGGTGCGGCACGGCAGCAGATTGTGACCACCCCCAAAGGGTACTTATGAGCCGGGCTGGTTGGGCTTACCCACCACCCCCGTCTGGATGGTCAGTGACTTACAGCGCGCTATTGCTCAGGGCTCCGCCGGGCCAATGACTATATTCTTGCTGCCGTACCAGAAGAGGCGGACGGTGCCCTGGCCGTCAACATTGCCGAAGACGACGGGGGTGTTTGGCTTAATGTTGTCGTTCAGCCAGGTCTGCGCAGCATCGATTCCGGCTGTCGGTGTAGCTTTTTGCCCGGCAGAGAATTCCTGATACCACCAACCTGTGACCTGAGCCGGAAACGCTACTCGCTTTGGGTTAGGCATCTTCGATCCATTCCTTCGCTGTAGTTGCGGCGCGAACATTCCGAAGGTAATCGCGGAGGATTGAGTAATCACAACATTTGCGAATCGTATGGGCATCGGCCGCGTCGCCGACAGCGCGACAGTCGGCCGGGTGGGGTATCGACCCTTCCGATCGCCAGCCAAAGCGACCCAGGCAATGCTACGTGTTTAGATTGAAGACCTGGAACCGCCATCTGGTTGCTTGGGTTGCGTCCTCGACCGTCGTGATCGTCGTTTTGCCCATATTGTCGAGAACGAAGCTGAGAAACGTTCCAACGGCAGTCTTGATGAGTACCGTGAAAAAACCGTCGTCCACCAAGGTGAACTTCTCCGAGTCCCCGATCTGGCCTATCTCCCTGTCGGTACGAAAACCTGCACCGGGCGTCCCGCCGCCATTTGCTGTGAGGACGTTTCCGCTCGACGTCTGCAACGCGTAAGTGCCGTCGTATTGGTTGAGTGGTGTCCAACTAATCCAGAACGGGATGTTGGGGAAGTCGGAGAGGACGTCGTCCGGCCCTGGCTGGCCCCCGCCGTTAACTGCGCCGAGAAACGGCCCAAGGTTCCACGTCGTGTGGCCAATGCCCGAACTGACAATGCCGTACGTCGATCCCGTCCCCAGGTCGCCGCGCCTGAACAAAACAAACCGCTCCCACCTGTCAGCATTCAGAGCATCTGTGTGGATGGTGTCGCCGCTGTTGTGGCCGCCGCCTCCAACGGCCGTCAGGAAAAATCCCCTGACCGTCTGGATCGCGAAATTAAAAGGAGCAAGTTGGGGTACCAATGTGAACAGCTCCCAGCCCAAGCGCCCGACTGACTGGGCTGTGGTGAAAATGGTGTTTGTGGTCAAGCCACCGCCATCATTCGCACTAATGAACTCGCCGTTCACCGTCTGGAACCCGTAGAACTGACCTGTCGCGCTATCGACCGAGAATGTGAAGGTTTCCCAAGCTTGCGGAAAATCCCCATCAGTATGGATTACGTCGGTCGTCTGGCCGCCTCCCTTCACCGCAGTGAGAAAGTGGCGTTTGAGGTCGGTCATGATGGAGAACTGCCCCGCAAGGGCTTCCATTGACGGTGGCGTGAAGATGGTGTTAACGCCACCCCACGGTGGAACCAATACAGGCGTCTGCTCGCCGGATGTTGAATCGGGACTCATTTGGCCCTCCTTCGAAAGTGACATTGCTGGCGTGGCGCGAGGCTCCCGTACCCCATCCGCCCCGGCAGCATATCGCTTGGGTCGCAGTTAGATGTGGCGGTGGCGGTGGCCGGCGCCCGCCGGCGGCCGATTCGGTGACGCCGGTTTGTGGGCCTCGCGCCGCTGGTGGCGCGCACGCTGGCGCGGTTCGGCGCGATGACGGCGCGGCCCCGGACGGGGGGGCGACGTTTGTCTGAGCCGTCCGTACTCCTATTGGGTGTGCTACAGATTTGTAGTCCGCAAAAAGTCCGCAAGAGCTCCGCAAGAGCATTGAAAAGCCCACCACCTCCCCAACGCCCCCGACCGGCATCACCGCAACGCAGGTCAGACCCAGTTTCCCACGCTTAAGCTGCCTGCCCAAAGCTATGGCCTAGTTCTACCGCAATGTCGAAGGCTGGCTTCTGGTCGGGTAATTTCGACCGGTGAGCTTCCCCGCCCGGCAACACGAATCGGTGCGACCCAGCCCCATCTTTTTGGCACTGGTCGGATTGACGGCGGTCGGCGGCGTGCTGGCCTGGCTGGCCGGATCGCGCGTGCAACTGCTGTCGTATGTCGGGGTGTTCATCTTCGTCATCGCCGGCTGGCTGGTCTCGCTGTGCCTGCACGAATTCGGGCACGCGTTCACCGCCTGGCGATTCGGCGATCACGACGTCGCGGTCCGCGGTTACCTGACCCTGGATCCGCGGCGCTACAGCCACCCCGCGCTCTCGCTCGTGCTGCCGATGATCGCCATCCTGCTGGGCGGGATCGGCCTGCCGGGCGCCGCGGTGTATGTGCGGACCTGGTTCATGACGCCCACCCGTCGCAGCATGGTCAGCCTGGCGGGTCCCGCGGCCAACCTGCTGCTGGCGGTGCTGCTGCTGGTGCTGACGCGGTCGCTTTACGACCCGGCCCACGCGGTGCTGTGGGCGGGGATGGCATTCCTGGGATTCCTGGAGCTCACCGCAGTGTTGCTGAACCTTTTGCCCATCCCGGGCCTGGACGGATACGACGCGCTGGAACCGCATCTGAGTCCCGAGACGCAGCGCGCGTTAGCGCCGGCCAAGCAGTGGGGCTTTTTCGTCGTGCTGTTCCTGCTCATTGCGGCCAACCGGCAGTTCTTCGGGGTCGTGCTCTGGTTGTTCGATTTCTCGGGAGTGCCGCGCGGGCTGATGGTCGCGGGGTACTCGCTGACCCTGTTCTGGAGCCGCTGGATCTGAGCCCTTGCAATATATGCGTCATCACGCATATATTGCAAGGCTATGGGCGTCGGTCACAGTCATACCCCTGCCGAGGCCGATGGCTCTCGGATGATCCCCCGCATGATCATCGCCGCCGCGATTCTGGCGGCGTTTTTCGTCGTGGAATTGACCACCTCGCTGTTGATCAACTCGATGGCGCTGCTGGCCGACGCCGGGCACATGCTGACGGACGTCGTCGCCGTGTTCATGGGCCTGGCCGCCGTGATCCTGGCCCGGCGCGGCAGTTCCTCACCGGCGCGCACCTACGGCTGGCATCGCGCGGAGGTATTCACCGCGGTGGCCAATGCCGCGCTGCTGATCGGGGTCGCGGTGTTCATCCTCTACGAGGCCGTCCAGCGGCTGAGCGAGGCTCCGTCGGTCCCCGGCGTGCCGATGATCGTGGTGGCCCTGGCCGGGCTGGCCGCCAATCTCGTGGTCGCGTTGCTGCTGCGTTCGGACTCGGAGGGCAGCCTGGCGGTCAAGGGCGCCTACATGGAAGTGGTCGCGGACACCGTCGGGAGCCTGGGGGTGCTGATCGCCGGCATTGTCACCGTCACGACGCACTGGCCATACGCCGACGTGGTGGTCGCCGTGTTGGTCGCGATCTGGGTGCTGCCACGAGCGATCTCCCTGGCCCGCGCGGCACTGCGGATCCTTTCCGAGTCCTCGCCGGCCCACATCGACGTGGAGGAGCTGCGGTCCGCGCTGGGTGCCGTCGACGGCGTGACCGAAGTGCACGACCTGCACGTGTGGACACTTTCGCCCGGCAAGGACATGTGCACCGCGCACTTGACCAGCGATGCCGACTCGGCCCGGGTGCTGCATGACGCCCGTGCCGTGCTGTCGGCCCGTGGGCTGGACCACGCCACCGTCCAGATCGAGTGCCCGGGCGGCACCGGGGCGTGTTCGGAGACCTACTGAAGCCCGAGCGCTTCTCGGGCCACGGGGTCGCAGTCGTCGAGCAGGTCCAGGCAGCGTAGGTACTCTTCGGTTTCGCCGATGGCGTCGGCGGCCCGCGCCAGCGCCGCCACGCAGCGCAGGAAGCCCCGGTTGGGCTCGTGCGAATACGGCACCGGACCGAAACCCTTCCAGCCGTTTCGGCGCAGCTGGTCGAGGCCGCGGTGATAGCCCGTACGGGCATACGCGTAGGCCGTGACGGCCTTATCGTCGGCCAGGGCTTGCTCGGCGAGCGCGGCCCAGGCCACCGACGCCGAGGGGTGCGCCGCGGCGACGATGCTCGGGTTCTCGTTGGCAAGCAGTTGCGCCTCGGCATCGCTATCGCCGGGCAGCAGGATCGGATCGGGTCCGAAGAGATCTCCCATCGACGTCATGGGTCTCATTTTGCCGTGCCCCCGGGGCGGGTCGCTAAGCTGCCTCTCATGCCTCCTCCTAATGCACCCGAGCCCGACCGAGGCGGCACGCCGGAGCGGCCTGGGTTGGATCCGGTCGACGAGCGAGTCGCCGAACTCGGCAAACAGGAAACCGCGGGCTACCCGATGGTGCCCAGCGACGCCGAGACCGTGGTTATCAACAGACCCGGTGGGGACGACGGCCTCGAGGCAAATCCGGACGCCCCGCAGCGCGAACGTCGTTTCACGGCACCCGGCTTCGACTCGAAAGAGACCCAGGTCATCGCGACTCCCGTGGAGCCCGAAACCGAGGTCTTCGCGCCACCACCGGGACGGGAAGGCCCGCCGGCGCAGCCGAGCGCGCCTCCGAAAACCGCTGTGCCACAATCTATCCCGCCGCGACTTGGGGCAAAGCTAAAGACGTCCAGGCAGATCAACTGGGGCTGGGTGCTGGCGCTGATCGTGGTCGTGCTGGCGCTGGTGGCGATCGCGGTCCTGGGCACCCTGCTGCTGACCCGCTCCAAGCATTCGAAAGTCTCTGAGGAAGACCGGGTTCGGCACACCATCTCCGATTACGACATCGCGGTCCAAAGGGGCGATTTGACCGCATTGCGCACCATCACGTGCGGGACCGCCCGCGACGGCTATGTCGACTACGACGAGCACACGTGGCACGACACCTACCAGCGGGTCGCAGCGGCCAAGCAGTATCCGGTGATCGCCAGCATCGACCAGGTCGTCGTCAACGGCCAGCATGCCGAGGCAAACGTCACCACGTTCATGGCGTACGACCCGTCGGTCCGCTCGACGCGCAGCCTGGACCTGCAGTACCGCGACGATCAGTGGAAGGTCTGCCAGTCGCCCAGCGGCTAGCTCGTGCCGAGTGACTTTCCGGCGCAGTGCAGGTCGTTGCAGGCCTCCACGACCCGCTCGGTCATGCCGGCTTCCGCCTTCTTGAGGTAGCTGCGCGGGTCGTAGACCTTCTTGACGCCCACTTCGCCGTCGACCTTCAGCACGCCGTCGTAGTTGCTGAACATGTGACCGACGATCGGGCGGGTGAAAGCGTACTGAGTGTCGGTGTCGACGTTCATCTTCACTACGCCGTAGCCCAGCGCCTCCTCGATCTCCGCCTTCTCCGAGCCCGAGCCGCCGTGGAAGACGAAGTCGAACGGCTTGGAGCCGTCGGACAATCCGAGCTTGGCGGCCGCCACCTGTTGCCCCAGGGCAAGGATGTCGGGGCGGAGCTTGACGTTGCCGGGCTTGTAGACGCCGTGGACGTTGCCGAAGGTCGCGGCCAGCAGGTACTTTCCGTGCTCGCCGTGACCCAGCGCGTCGATGGTCTTCTCAAAGTCATCCGGAGTCGTGTACAGCTTCTCGTTGATCTCGTTGGCGACGCCGTCCTCTTCGCCACCCACCACGCCGATCTCGATCTCCAGCACGATCTTGGCGGCCGCGGCCTGCTTGAGCAGCTCCTGCGCGATAGCCAGATTCTCGTCGAGCGGCACGGCCGAGCCGTCCCACATGTGCGACTGGAACAAGGGGTTCTTGCCGGCCGTCACCCGCCTGGCCGAGATCTCCAGCAGCGGCCGCACGTAGGTGTCCAGTTTGTCCTTGGGGCAGTGATCGGTGTGCAGCGCGACGTTGATCGGGTACTTGGCCGCGATGCTGCGGGTGAACTTGGCCAGCGCCACGGCGCCGGTCACCATGTCCTTGACCCCGAGGCCGGAGGCGAACTCCGCACCACCGGTGGAGAACTGGATGATGCCGTCGCTGCCCGCGTCGGCGAAGCCCTTGATCGCGGCGTTGACCGTCTCTGAGGAGGTGCAGTTGATCGCCGGGAAGGCGTATGAGTTCTCCTTGGCCCGCCCCAGCATTTCGGCGTAGACCTCGGGCGTTGCGATGGGCATGAGCACTCCTCTTCAATCTCGTTCAGAGGCTGGGTGCACTCAGTATGGTCCAGGACGGTCAACCGTTCAGCGCGGGCCGGTATGTTGAAACGTCATGAGCACCGCCGTGACGGCCTTACCGGACATCATCGACCCGATGTACTGGTTGGGCGCCAATGGCGTCTTCGGGTCCGCGGTGCTGCCCGGGATCCTGGTCATCGTCTTCATCGAGACGGGGCTGCTGTTTCCGCTGCTGCCGGGCGAGTCGCTGTTGTTCACCGGCGGGCTGCTGACCGCGCACCCGAACCCGCCGGTCAGCATCTGGGTGCTGGCGCCCGCCGTCGCGGTGGTCGCGGTGCTGGGCGATCAATGCGCATACTTCATCGGGCGACGGATCGGACCGGCGCTGTTCAAGAAGGAAGACTCCCGGTTCTTCAAAAAGCACTATGTGACCGAGTCACACGCATTCTTCGAGAAATACGGGCCCTGGGCGGTCATCCTGGCCCGGTTCGCGCCATTCGTGCGGACGTTCGTCCCGGTGATCGCCGGGGTGTCGTACATGCGCTACCCGGTGTTCCTCGGGTTCGACATCGTCGGCGGTATCGCCTGGGGCGGCGGTGTGACGATGGCCGGCCACTTCCTGGGCAACGTGCCGTTCGTTCACCAACACCTGGAAAAGATCATCCTGGGCATCTTGTTCGTATCGCTGATTCCGGCGATGATCGCGGCCTGGCGGGGATATCAGGGCCGCCGCCGCGCGACTCGCGCGACCGACGAGGAGCCCGACTCAGGGCACCCGGCTTCTGCGGTACGTAACGAAAGCGCCTAGCAGTTCCGGTCGGTCGAGCGAACTCTGCTGCACGGCCTCGGCCGGGGCCGCCCCGAGCAGGATCCGCTTCACCGGGATTTCCAGCCGTTTGCCGGTCAGCGTGCGCGGTATGCCCGGCACGTCGAGGATGTCGTCGGGCACATGCCGCGGCGAGGCATGGGTGCGGATCTCCGCGGCGATCCTCGACCGCAGCTCTTCGTCGAGGGTGACACCGTCTTCCAAGTCCACGAACAGCGGCATCCAATAGCCGCCGTCGTCCTGCTCGACACCGACCACCAGGCAGTCGCGCACCTCGGGGATCCGCTCGACGGCGGTGTAGATCTCGGCGCTGCCCATCCGGACTCCCAGCCGGTTCAGGGTTGCGTCCGAACGGCCATGCACCACAACGGACCCCCGGTCGGTGATGGTGATCCGGTCGCCGTGACACCACACACCCGGATACCTGTCGAAGTAGGCGGCGCGGTAGCGGCTGCCGTCGGCATCATTCCAGAAGAACACCGGCATCGACGGCATCGGCTTCGTCAGCACCAGCTCGCCTTCCTCGCCGACCACCGGATTGTTTGGGCCGGACCAGGATTCGATGGCCGCGCCCAGACAGATGCAAGACAGCTCGCCGGCGACCACCGGCAAAGTCGGGCAACCGCCGATGAAGGCCGTGCACACATCCGTCCCACCGGACAGCGATACCACCGGAACCGGCCGGCCGAGTCCCTCTTGCACCCAGCGGAATCCGGATGCCGGCAGCGGCGAACCGGTGGAGCCGACGGCGCGCACCGCCTCCAGCGGGTAGGACGCACCCGGCTTCAATTCCTTTTTCGCACAAGCCAATAGGTAGCCCGCCCCGGCGCCCAGGACCGTGACGCCGGACTCGGCGGCGACCCGCCAGAGGCCATCGGTGGTCAAATGCGTTGGGCTGCCGTCGTAAAGCACGATGGTGCAGTCGACGAGCAGACCGGACAACAGCAGGTTCCACATCATCCAGCTGGTGGACGAATACCACAGGAAGCGGTCGCCGGGATGCAGGTCCAGGTGCAGGCTCAGGTACTTCAGGTGCTCCAGCACGACACCGCCGTGACCGTGCACGATGCCCTTGGGCTTCCCGGTGGTTCCCGACGAGAACAGAACCCACAGCGGGTGGGCGAACGGGACCGGCGTAATGTCCAGGGCCGCATCAGATTCCACCGCCGTTGCCCACGGCACTGTGTCGCCGTCCACTGCGAGCCCAAGGCGCGGCACCACCACGGTGGCCCGCAGCGTCGGCATCGCGCCGCGGATGGTGGCCAGCTCTTCGCGCCGATCGATGCGCTTGTCGCCGTACACCGACCCGTCGCTGGCGACCAGCACGGCCGGCTCCACCTGACCCAACCTGGCTATCACGCCGTCCACGGACGCGTCCTGGTTGCACACCGCCCAGATCGCGCCAACGCTGGCCGCGGCCAGGGCGGCGACGACGGCCTCGGCGACGTTGGGCAGGTACCCGACGACGGAGTCCCCCGGCTTGACCCCGAGGCCGCGCAGGTAGGCCGCGAACGCCGCGGTCTCGCTCTGCAGCCGCGCCCACGACCACTCGCTCGAGCCGTCTTCGCCGACGACGATCAGGGCGGGCCGCTCGCCGGTGGCGTGCCGGAACACTTCGTTGGCGTAGTTCAGCGTGGCACCCGGGAACCACTCGGTACCGGGCATGGAACGGTTGCCCAGCACCGCCCGCGGTGGCTGGTCGGCCTCGATGTCGAAGAAGTTCCAGACCGCGTCCCAAAACCATTCGATGTCGTCCACCGACTTCGCCCACAGCTCGTGGTAGTCGTCGTACTCGCCGCGGTCGGTCTCGGCCAGCCAGGCCATGAAGCGGGTCAGGTTGGCATCGTCAAGCGTTGCCTCGTCGGGGATCCAGCCGCCGGGTTCGCTCATGAGTGGCCCACGGCGGTGACGTTACAGGCGGCCTCCATCAGCATCCAGCCCGAAAGCTGTACCGACAGGTCGCGTTCGGCAATCTCCGAGGCATTGACAGCGCCCTCAACCAACTGCGCCTCCTTGCCACCCGCGGTCGGCAGCTCCGCGTCGCGGTCCCAAAACGCCCCGAACAGCGGCAGCCCGTTCACCGTCTGCCGGTAGTCCCACGCCGATTTCGCGCTAGTCAGCACGATGCTGCGGGCGGTGTCGCGCGCCGCAGCGTCGTCGGCCGAGTCGCCCGGCAGCGTGGTGGCGACCAGCGCGAGGTAGCGGGCGGTGATGCCGGCGAACAGGCCGCCGTCCCCGCCGCCTCCACCCTTCAGCACTCCCGACGGCGCCATTTGCTCGCCGACCGCCGCGACCAGGCGATGCACCCGCGCCGCGTGCTTAGCCCTGACTTCCGCATCGGTGCGCGCGGCCAGCTCCGTTTCCAGGCCCAGCACCACACCCTGGCAGTAGGTGTACTGCGCGCGGATCAGCGAGCCGCCCTTGATCCCGTCGAACACGAGGTGCGTCTCCGGGTCGATCAACGTGCGGTCGATCCAATCGCCCATCTGCTCGGCCCGCTTCAGCCGGTCCCCGTAGCGGGCGAGGAAGATCCCCGCCGGGCCGTTGGCCGGAGCGTTGAAGAACTGGTCCTGCTTGCGCCACGGGATGCCGCCGCCGTCCTCGGGCACCCAGGCCTTGACGAGTTGGTCGCAAAGCTTCGGCAGTGCGCGCCGGCGCTTGACGCCGGCTATCCGCTCGGCGCGTTCCAGTGCCAGCGCCAGCCACGCCATGTCGTCGTAATAGCTGTTGGTCCACGAGAAGTTGTTGCGCACCCGGTGCGCGCGCACCTGCCGGTTGATCTCGGTGTGCCTACTAGGCTGCGGATCGCGCAATTGCGCGTCGACCAGGCAGTCCAGCAGGTGCGCCTGCCACCAGTAGTGCCATGTGCCGAACAACCGATCCCGCCGCTGCGCCGGCCAGGCGACCACTCCGAGCTGCGTGCCCGGCAGCGCCCACAGCCGTTTCAGGTGTCGTTGCGCGACGGCGGCTTCGGAGCTGGTTGCCCGGTTGGCCCAGAGCTCATCCATACCTGTCGATCCTGCCTTAGCGCGTCGCCGGAGGATGCTGGAGTCCATGGGAGAGGGCACCTGGCGGGACGTTGTCGACCAGCTCACCCCCGAGCAGGCCGCGCGGTTCGAACTCTCGGAGCGATCCGGCGACGACCCGGCGACCCTGCTGGCGACGGCCCGGGAAATCGCGGCCGACAACGTGACCGCCGGCGTCGTCGTGTTGTCCGGCGGGATCGCCGTCCCGCCCGACGCGGTGCGGACCTACGGCTGGCAGACCTACGGCGGCGAACGTGGCGCGAATTCGACGGCAGCACAAGGTGTGTCGGGGAAGCTACGATCCGCGTCGTCGGCCGCCAGTTCGGCGATGGCACCTGCGAGAGATGGATCAGCCTGTCGGCCACCTACGACGAAGAGTTTCAGGCGGCGCAGGCCCGCGAGCTGGCGGCGGCGCTGCAGGCCATCGCCGACGAGACCGAGCGGTTGGCCTAGTCGCGGCCTCGCCTGTGCGTCCTGCGCGGGAAATCCGCCGAAATCCCGCCCTCAGCGCATAGTCAAAGCAAGGAATGCACACGGTGCGTCCTGCGCGGGAAATAGGCCCGGCGTGCCGGGTGGATGCCATCCTGGTGCTCGGGCAGAATCGTTCATGGAGGTCCCTGTCGATGCGCCAGATTGTCGACTATTCGAAGCCGGGAAACAGGCTGGGTTCGCCGTGGGTACCGTGCCTCCGGCACCACCCCTCACCGAACTGCGGCCTGTGCTGAACATGGTCTTCAAGCGTGAGGGCGCCCGCCCCGGTATGGACCGCGGCGCGGCTCACGTAACAGAGAATGAGCGCCAGCTCAGCCCAACCCGAAAGCGCCGGCGGCTCGTGCCTATACCCGTGGTCCCCGGCGTGCTCGCGATCATCGGTGCCGCCGCATCGGTTGTATTCCTAGCTGGGTGTGGGAGTGCGACTCACACTGCTTCCGTCACCGTGCCCGTCAGCAAGAACCCGTTCGGGGTGGCGCTGGACGCGGGAACCCGCGCGGCCTACGTCACCAACAGCGGCGACAACACGGTGTCGGTGATCGACGGCTCGACGCACACCGTCACCGCCACCGTGCCCGTCGGCAAGAAGCCAGAGGGGGTGGCGACGGACCCGGGCACCCACACCGTCTACGTCGCCAACAGCGACGACAACACGGTCTCGTTGATCGACAGCTCGACGCGCACCGTCACCGCCACCCTGCCCGTCGGCAGGAAGCCGCAGGCCGTGACTGTGGACCCGGGCACCCACGCCGTCTATGTCGCCAACAGCGACGACAACACCGTGTCGGTGATCGACGGCTCGACGCACACCGTCACCGCCACCGTGCCCGTCGGCAAGAAGCCGGACGCGGTGGCGATAGACCCGGGCACCCACACCGTCTACGTCGCCAACAGCGACGACAACACCGTGTCGGTGATCGACGGCCCGACACGCACCCTCACCGCCACCGCGTGGGCTGGCGCCTATCCGGACGGGGTCGCGGTGGACCCGGGCACCCACACCGTCTACGTCGCCAACAAAGACGACGCCACGGTGTCGGTGATCGACGGCTCGACCCGCACAATCACCGCCACGGTGCGCGTCGGGGGGTCGCCGATGGGGGTGGCGGTGGACCAGAAAACCCACACCATCTACGTGACCGACAGCCACGGCTGGACGGTGTCGGTGATCGACGGCCCGAAGCACACCGTCACCGCCACCATGGCCGAGAAAGCGCGAGATATTCGCCGGGTCGAGTTCGGCGGCATGGCTCCATGGGGGGTGGCAGTAGATCCCGGCAGCCACGCCGTCTACGTCACCAACCGCGGTGACAGCTCGGTGTGGGTGATCGAACTTCGATAGTGTTTGCATCGTCGTCGCTTACCCAGCCCTCGTCGCCGTTCCCGCTGCGCCGGGCGTCACGAGACTTGTTGAGCTCCTGGGTGATTGGAGGCCAGCGCCAGCAGTAACCGATGCAGCCCGGTGAGCGAGTGCGCCGGCAAAAACAAATCGCAATATGGCAGGGCCGCCGCCATGGAACCCGCCAGCGGTTCGAAATCGGTGCGCGCAGCGCGGGGATTCAGCCAGACCACCAACTCGGCGCGGCGACGCACTCGCTCTAGCGCGTGCTCGAGTACGTCGGGGGAATCGCTGTCCCAGCCGTCTGAGGCGATGATGACGACCGCGCCGCGCAGCGCGTTGCCTTGCGGCGGGGCAAGCAACGCCGCGATGCTGCGGCCGATGAAGGTGCCGCCATACCGGTCGGTCACCTTCGCATTGGCCCGCTCTAACGCCACCTCGGCCGAGCGGTGCGACAGCACGGAGGTGAGCCGCGTCAGCGACGTCGAAAACGCGAAGACCTCCGGACGGATTCCCGCTTGGCGCAGCGCGGCGGCCCGCATCAAATGTAGATAGATCGCGGCATACGGCTGCATCGAGCGGCTCACGTCGCAGACCAGCACTACCCTCCGGGGCCTGCGGCGGGGCCGCGTGCGTGCCAAGATCACCGATTCCCAGCCGGTGGCCCGCGATGCGTTCATCGTGGCCCGCAGGTCGATGCGCTTGCCGCTCCCGCTGCGCTCGAATCGCAGGCTGCGGCGGCGCGGCCAGCGCGCTGCGGTCGCCTCCAGCCAGGAGCCGAGCAGCCGAAGGTCCTCGGGATCGAACCGGTCAAACGGTTCGTCGGCAAGGGCTGCTATGCGGCTGGGCAGGAAGTCCGGCCAGAAGACGCTCGGGTCCGGGGTGTGGTCCCGCTTGGTAGTGGCACGGGTGGCCCAGGGCACCGTTTGGTTGGCAGTGGACCGGCCGCCGGCGGGATGCAGCGTGCCTGCCGCGGGGGGCGCCGGTGTCTTGGGGCCGGGAACAGGCAGCAACGGCTCGCGGCCTTTTGTGCCGTCGCGCGAAGTGCTGCCAAACCCGAACACTGAGGCGAAGACGGCATCGAAGGCGCCGAGATCTTCCATGCGGTTCACCAACGTCAGCCTGGCCGCCCAATACAGCGCCGACGTGGTGTCCGGCACCAGAGCTCGGAGTGCCTGGACGAAGCTCGCCGGGCCATTGGCCGACACCAAGACTCCGACACCGCGCAGGCGCGCCACCAGGGCGGCCGCGAACGCCGCCAAATCGACGCCCCGCAACAGCATTGGGGTATTCACGGGCTCGCTAACGTCTCCGGCGTAGCACCCAGATCAACACCAGCAGGGCTAGCACCGCTCCCGCCAGCGCACCGTACTTCTTGAGCTGGTCGCCGCCCGCGAGCTCCAGCAGATCGATGGGCTCGGGCTCGGCCGCGGGGGCCTGGCGAGGTTCGGCGCCCGCCGAACTTGGTGCGGTCTCGGCGTTCTTTGCGGCCAGTTCGGCTTCCAGCGATTCCACGAACTGGCCCAGTAACTTCTCCGACACCTGCTGCAGCATTCCGCTGCCGAACTGGGCCAGCTTGCCGACGATCTTCAGGTCGGTGTCGACGGTGACGCTGGTGCGCCCCCCGTCCTCGCGCAACTGGGCGGTGACGGTGGCGGCCGCGTTGCCGGTGCCCCGCGATTCCTTGCCCTTGGCGTCGATGACCGCGCGGTGCTGGCCGCGGTCCTGTTCGACAAACCGCACCCTGCCGCTGAACTCGCTGGTGACCGGCCCGACCTTGACCTTGACCTTGCCGAGGTAGTCGTCGCCCTCATGGCCGGTCAGTTGCGCCCCCGGCATCAGCGGAACCACCTGCTCCAGGTCGCGCAGCACGTCCCAGGCCTGCTCGATCGGCGCGCTGACGGTGAACTGGTTGGCGATCTTCATGCCGTGGGTCCTCTCATGTAAGGCTGCACTCAGTGAAAGCGGTGTACGCGTCGCGAATCAGCGTGCGGTCGTCCGGAGTCTTGGCCAGCGCCCCCAGACTGGTCAGCGCGGCCGGGATCGAATCCTCCTGGAGGTCTGCGACCCCAAGGGACACGAGGGCGGCGACCCAGTCAATTGTCTCGGCCACGCCGGGCGGCTTGTCCAGATCCAGATCGCGTGCGCTGCCAACGAATTGGGTGGCATGCTCGATCAACGGCGCGGTCGCCCCGCGCACCGTCCGGCGGACGATCGCGGCGGCCCGGGCCGGCTCCGGGTAGTCGATCCAGTGATACAGACAGCGGCGGCGCAGCGCATCGTGCAGGTCCCGGCTGCGGTTGGAAGTGAGCACCGCGATCGGCGGCCGCTCGGCGACAAAGGTGCCCAGCTCGGGCACCGTGACCGCGGATTCGCCGAGGAACTCCAGCAGCAACGCCTCGAATTCGTCGTCGGCCCGGTCGATTTCGTCGATCAGTAACACCGGCGGTGTCGGGCCGCGATGCCGTACGCACCGGAGGATGGGCCGATCCACCAGGTAGGCCTCGGTGTAGAGATCGGCTACAGAGATGTTTGAGATGTTGGCACCGCGCGCTTCGGCCAGCCGGATGGACAGCAGCTGGCGTTGGTAGTTCCAGTCGTAGAGCGCCTCGTTCGCGGTCAATCCCTCGTAGCACTGCAACCGGACCAGCGTGGTATCTAGCACCGCCGCAAGGGTTTTAGCCGCTGTCGTCTTGCCGACTCCCGGCTCACCCTCAAGCAGCAGCGGCCGGCCGAGCGTGAAGGCCAAATAGATCGCCGACGCGGTCCCGTTGTCCAGCAGGTAATCCCGCGCGTCGAACTGGCCGATCACGTCCTCGACGTTTATGAAGCTCACTGTGACTCCCTCAAGACTCCCTCAGCCGGTTGTAGTCGTCCCAGGTGTCGACGTCGAGCGGAACCGAACCGTCAACCGCGAGTTCGCGCACCCGGTGCCGTCCCGATTCCACGAGCTTCCACACTCCCTTGTCTCCGTGCAGGAGTTGTAGCTCACC
>Ga0318561_10000115_pt1 | contig 17956 bp, 16 predicted proteins | sample GRESIP065b5f23_FD_202526 | JGI IMG/M metagenome (GOLD analysis project Ga0318561, IMG submission 202526) | Tropical soil microbial communities from Luquillo Experimental Forest, Puerto Rico - GRE.SIPMG.065b5f23 | ecosystem: Environmental > Terrestrial > Soil > Tropical forest > Bulk soil... | reverse complement strand
TCCCTATATTGAGGAAGACTACAAGCGGATGCGGAACCACAAATGGTACATGTCGGGCCGGCAGATCACCGTGCACGACATCTACTCGTTCGACCCCAACGTCCATGTCGAGCTCGAAGAGTTCACCGACATTATCGGTCGCAACTTTTGCCAACCGGAACAGGGTCTCGGTTTCGACAACAGCCCGGTCGCGCACATGTGGCGCGCGATGATTCGTCCGGCAAAGTACCTGTAATTTAACCTGCGCTGCTCACGGATGAACGCGAGCGCGGCTTCGCCGGAGCCGCCTCGTCAAGGGTCGAGCGGAGGGCGGGATCTGCGTCTCCTTGTTAGTCGCCTTTGTCCTACGGCCGCCCGAGGGCGCTTGGGACGCCTCTGGCTACGTACGATATGCTCATCGTGGCCGTAGCAAGCCATTTGGTGCGGAGAAGCAGATGAGCACGCACACCTACTCCTCCTATCTGGAAATCGACAAACTGCTGTCGGCGCAGCGATCGATGACCGACTCCGATGACGAGTTGCTGTTCATAGTCATTCACCAAGCGCATGAGCTGTGGTTCAAGCTCGCGATCCACGAGCTCAGCTGTGCAATCGAGGCGCTGCAGCGGGAACGCCCCAGCAACAGAGACTGTATCATCGCTTTCAAGCGCCTGTCCCGCGTGAGTGAAATCCAACGCATACTGATCGCATCATGGGGCGTGCTGACGACATTGACGCCCGACGAATTTCATGTCTTTCGCTTGACTGTTGGCCAAAACGGCGCCTCCGGCTTCCAATCGATTCAGTATCGCGTACTGGAATTCAAATTGGGCCTGAAATATCGCACCGTCCATTTCGAGAAATTGGTCGACGGCAGGTATCAGGCAGTAGAGTCTGATGTCTTCGCCAATGCGCGCACCGACGAAGATCACCAGGCGCTGGCAGATGCACTGAACCGGCCCAGCATTTATGATGCACTCAATTATTTCATCGCGAAACATCTACCAATGTTCGGTATTCAGGATTCTCTGACCGGAGATTATGCCGAACCGTATCGCAAGAAATTGGCAGTGTTCAATGCGTGGCGATACGTGTACCAAAACCGCGAGAACGAACCCGAGCTCTACCAGCTGGGCGAAAAACTCGTCGATCTGGAGGATGCGTTTCGGCGATGGCGTTTTGCCCATGTCGCAACGGTCTCCCGGGTAATCGGGAACAGCACCGGGACCGGCGGATCAACGGGGCTCAGATATCTGCGGCAAGCCGCCAACAAATTGTTCGACAACCCGATTTACCCGGAGCTCTGGGATGTCCGGAATGCGATGTTCAGCCCGACCGAGTTTGACCTGCAGACCGCCGGATACTGAGCGTCTTCCGTGAGCCCAAATCCGATTTCGCTCGCCATTGTGGCCATCCTCGCTGGCTTTGGCGTTCTGGTGATCGTTATCGCCGGCCCGGTCGTACCCGGGGCATTGCTGATTATCCTGGCCGTGATCGTGCTCGCCGCCCTGAAGATGGCACGACAGTGGGAGCAGGCCGTCGTCCTGCGGGCGGGCAAATTTCACGCGGTCAGAGGGCCCGGGCTGTTCTGGATCGTCCCGATCCTCGACAACATTGCGGCGCTGATCGACACCCGCCTGCGCACGACCCAGTTTGTCGCCGAGCAGACACTCACCAAAGACACCGTCTCGGTCGATGTCGACGCGATCATCTTCTGGATCGTTACCGAAGTGAAGCGCGCTGCGCTCGAGGTCGCGAGCTACGGGGAAGCGATCTCCTGGGCGGCGCAGACCTCGTTGCGCGAGACTATCGGTGCCGCCGACTTGGCGATGCTGCTCTCCAACCGCAGGGCGGCGGACGAGGAGCTGCGCAAGACAATCGATGCGAAGACCGCGGATTGGGGGATCCGGGTCAGGTCGGTCGAGATCCGCGATGTCCGTATCCCCGTCGCCCTGCAGGACGCGATGAGCCGGCAGGCGCAGGCCGAACGCGAGCGCCAGGCGCGCGTCATACTCAGCATGGCCGAGGCGGAAATCGCCGACAAGTTCGCCGAGGCGGCGACCACCTATGCCGATAATCCTATCGCTTTGCATCTGCGCGGCATGAACATGCTGTACGAGAGCGTCAAGGAGCGCGGCGGCACCACGATCATCGTGCCGAGCAGTGCCGTCGACAGCATGAACCTCGGCGGCGTCGCCGGCGTTACCTCACTGGCTAAAAGGGGCGAGACGAACGTGCCGGGTGAACGCCCGCGGCCGCCAGGCTCGTCAACGGGATAGAGTGGCAGTGTGAAGTCGTGTTTGGGGCGCGCTCATTCGATATGGATGCCCGTCTCTCTCGCCACTCGGATCCATTTCGGGATCTCGGCGCGAATGAATGCGGCGAAGGTCGCTGGCGACCCCCCGACAGGCTCGCCGCCGATCGCCGCGAACTGCTTCTCGGTATCCGCATCGTGGACGATATGATCGAACTCGGCGCTGAGACGAGCGACCACTGGTGCCGGCGTTCCTGCCGGGGCCAGGACGCCGAACCACGCGACGGCAGTAAAGCCCGGGAGCGTCTCGGCGATGGTCGGAAGCTCGGGCGCCGCAGGGGCACGATGCGCACCGCTGACTGCAAGCGCGCGCAGCCGTCCGTCTTGCACCATCGGCAATGCCGCGACCAAAGGTGCCAGCATGACCTGCGCCTCGTCGCTGGCGATGGCGTTGAGCGCCGCGGCACCACCGTCATAGGGAGCATTGATTATTTCGGCTCCGGTGGTGATCTTGAAGAGTACGAAGGCGAGCTGGGTCGGGCCGCCGCGGCCGCCCGAGGCGTAGCGGAGCTTACCCGGGTGGCTCTTGGCGTAGGCGATCAGATCCTCCACCGACTCGACGGGCAGCGATGGGTTGACAACGAGGATCAGCTGCGAGGCCACCAGGAGGGAGACCGGAGCGAACGCCTTCTCCGTGTCGAAGGGCAGCTTGCCGTAGGTCCCGGGATGGATCGTGTGCGTGCTCGACCCGAGCAGCAACGTGTAACCGTCGGGCGGCGCCTTGGCGACGAGTTCGCTGCCTTTGATCCCGTCGTCGCCGGCAACGTTGTCGATCGTGACGCTTTGACCGAGGCGCTCTCCGAGTTTGGGCCCGACGACGCGGGCCACTACATCAACCGGACCGCCTGGCGGAAACGGCACGACGATGCGGATCGCCCGGTCCGGAAAAGCGGCAGAACCCGGGTGTCCGCAAACGCAGAGCATGGTCAGTGCCAGGCACAGCCGGATCAGGACCCTCATGACGGAACCTCCGAGACCGGCGAGCAGTCTCGCGCCGGGCGAGCGACGGCGCAACATCGTCATCAAAAGGCGAAGGCGTAGAGGCGGCCATCGGCGCCGACATAGAGCCGATCGCCGGTGGCCAACAAATCTTGAAAGTGTCGTAGGCCGGTCATCGCATCCTCCGGACCGCCCCCGTCAAACAACGGCTCGCCGGTATCGCCGCGATAGCCGTGCAGCCGATCATCGCCTTCGGCGCCGAGGATCCAAACGATCGGGTTCTCGCGTCCATCGGTCGTCGTGATGATCGGCGAACCCTCGCCTCGCAAAGCGCCGCACCACCCTGTGACCAGGGTGGGCGGCGAGCCGGCGCGGATCTGCAAGACGGTCAGCGCGCCCGGTCGGCGGGAACCCGGGCAGCGCGCACCCGGTCCCTGGAATGCCACGTAGACCCCTTCCCCAGCCGGATAGGTTGCGGGTGCGGTGCGGATCGGGCGGGTCGCCACGACCTCGGAGGCGAGGCTGCCTCCCATCCCGCCGAGGCGGTTGCGATCGAGCAGGTAGGCTCGCGCGTCCTTGCCGAGCGCCAAGACGAACGCCCGCCTACCGCCGGCCGAGGGCACATCCAACGGTAGCGGGTTGGTGCCGCCGAGATCGGCATCGCGCGTATCGAGCGCGTGCCAGTCGGCCGGAGCGAAGAAATCTTCGGGCCTGTCGCGACGCCGAAGATCCGAGGCGAGACGAAAGACCGCCTCGCCGTCGCTCCAGGTCGAGACGTCGATCGTGTTGCCGGTGGCGACGAACAGCGAGCCGCCGTCGCTGGCGATGCCGCCCGGCGCCCAGATACCGCCGCCCTGCCCGCGTGTGCTCCAGCTGACGATATCGCGGGGATCTCGCAAGCCGATCCCGACGACCCAGCCGCGGTAATCCCCGCAATCGCCATAATGCCCGCCATAGGGCACATAGACCCTGCCGGCGAGGATGGAGAGCGCGCCGCGCTGGTTCTGGTAGCGGGGTTCGAAACGCTGGCCATGGGCCGCGAGCGTCTCGGCGACATCGACCGGCCAACCCGGCAATGGCGAGCCGTCCTTCAGCGACAGGGCAAAGACCCGGTGATGCGGCCCGGCGGCGTCTGCGACCATCGCGTCGACATAGATCGCTTCGGTCGCCTCGTCGATGACCGGCGTACCGGTAATGCCCAGCGGGTCGATGTTGCCGCAGGGCAAGGTCGAGAGTGGGGCCGGCCGGCCCAAGGAGCGCACCCAGATCTCATCGCCTGACCCCGCATCGATCGCGTAGACGTTGTTGTCTTCGGTGGCGACGACCAGCTGTCCCGCCGCCGGTCTTGGTCCCCGCCAATAAAGTGGTTGGGCATAGAGGTGGCCGGAGATCGTTGGGTGAAAGCTTTGCTCGAGATGGGTATTGCGGGCACGTTCCCAGGTCAGGGTCGGGACGATGAAATTGCCGCTGCGGTCCGCACTACCGTGGTAGGTCAGCACCGATTGCCCGTGAGCTGCTCCGGAGATTGCGATACTCAGTAGGAGGCCGCTGAGCCGTCGGACCCGGCTCACCAATCCTGCTGGGCTCGGGTCACGAATTTGCACGCTGGAACCTGTTCGACAAGGCATGATATTGGCGTCTCCGGCCGACAAAGCAGGTGCCAAGGATGATTAGCGATCCGATCGAATTCGAGCTGTTCAAGAATTCGCTGTTCTCGATCGCCGACGAGATGGCGTTGACAATCTTCCGCACGACATATTCCGGCGTGCTGAAGGACAATATGGATTACTCGACCGCTATGTTCGACGGCTCGGGGAGACTCGCAGCTCAGGGCCTGACCCTGCCCGGCCACTTGGGCTCGATGCCAACGGCGATAGCCGCGATCCAAGAGGCCTTTAAGGGCAAGATCGTACAGGGCGACGTGTTCATCCTGAACGACCCGTTTCAGGGCGGCATGCATCTGCCGGACATCTTTGTCTTCAAACCGATCTTCTCGGGCGGCAGGCCGCTCGCCTACGCGGCGACGGTGTGTCATCACACCGATGTTGGCGGCCGGGTGCCGGGCTCGAACGCGTCGGATTCGACCGAGATCTTCCAGGAAGGGCTGCGCATCCCGCCGCTCAAGCTCTTCGACCGCGGCATCCGCAACGACACGCTCTATGCCCTGATCGAACGCAATGTGCGGGTGCCGGTCAAAGTCTTCGGCGACCTGCGCGCCCAGCTCGCCGCCTGCCACATCGGCGAGCGCTCGCTGCTCGAACTCGCCGGACATTACGGGGTCGGCAAAGTCGAGGGGTATATGATCGAGCTGATCGATTATTCGGAACGCATGACCCGTGCAGCGATCCGCGAGTTGCCGGATGGGGTCTACGGCTTTCTCGACCACATCGACGACGATGGGATCGATGTCGGCAAGCCGATCCCGCTCAGGGTGACCGTCACCAAGGCCGGCGACCACATATCCGTCGACTGGACCGGCTCCTCGCCGCAGGTCAAGGGTGCTATCAACAACACCTTGTCCTTCACCAAATCGGCGAGCTATTGCGCCATCCGTTCGATATTACCGGCCAACATACCGAACAACGAAGGGGTGTTCCGCGCGATCGAGGTCACGGCACCGCCCGGGACGATCGCCAATGCCGTAATGCCGGCCGCCTGTGCCGCGCGCGGCCTGACCGGCTTCCGCATGGTCGACTGCATGTTCGGGGCGCTCGCCCAGATGCTGCCCGACAAGGTGTTCGCGAGCTCCGACGGCGGCAACACTGGGATCTCGATCGGCGGCTGGGACACCGACCGCCGGCCGTTCATCTACGTCGATTTCACTTGTTGCGCCTGGGGCGGACGTCCCTATGCCGACGGCCTCGACGGCAATTCGAATATCTATGCCAACATGGCCTCGCAATCGATCGAAGTGACAGAGACCGAGCAACCGATCGCGATCACCGCGTACGAATTCATCCCAGATGCGATGGGTCCCGGCAAATTCCGCGGCGGCGCGCCGTTCCGGCGCGATTATCGCTTCTTGGCCGAGGAGGGCATATTGCAGGTGCGCTCCGACCGCCGCGATTTTCGGCCCTATGGGCTCTACGGCGGCGCGCCGGGAAAACCGTCGATGAATTATCTGAACCCCGAGACGGAGAACCGTCCACTGCCGTCGAAATTGACGATGACCATCCGGTGCGGCGACGTCTTTCGCCACGAAGTCGCCGGCGCCGGAGGCTGGGGCGACCCGCTGGAGCGCGATCCGGCAACGGTATTGCGCGATGTCAGAAACGAACTCGTCTCGCTGGCCTCGGCGCGTGCGGATTACGGTGTCGTATTGGCCAGGGAGCCGCTCGCAGTCGACAAAGCGAGGACGCGGGCTCTGCGCCAACGGCTGTGCCACACGCGCAACTGGCCGCGGACGCCGGACATCAGTTGGGAGCCTCCCGACCTCGCTCACGCCGCGGAATAGGCATGATCCAATACCGGGTCGGTGTCGATATCGGCGGCACCTTCACCGACATCGTCTTTCTCGGCGAGAACGGCGAGCGGCTGACCAAGAAGATCTCCTCGACGGTAGACAATTACGCGACGGCGATTGTCGACGGGCTCGCCGATCTGATCCGCGAACGCAATCTCGAGGAGGCCGAGATCGTCGAACTGCTGCACGGCACCACGGTCGCCTCGAACGCGATCCTCGAATTGAAGGGCGCGCGCACCGGGCTAATCACGACAAAGGGTTTCCGGGATGTTCTCGAGATCCGCACCTTACGGATGCCGCGGCTTTACGACCTCTCATGGACCAAGCCGCCACCCCTCGTCGAACGCCGTTTGCGCGTCGAGGTCGACGAGCGCATCAATGCCAAAGGCGAGGTCGAACGGCCGCTCACCGAGGCAGATATCGCTCGCGCGATCGAGAAACTCGTCGATGAAGGGGTCGAGGCGATCGCCGTCTGTTTGATCCACTCCTACCTGAACCCCGTGCACGAGCAGCTGGTGAAGCGAGTGGCGCAACGGATCGCGCCCGAGGTAACCTTGTGCATCAGCGCCGAGGTGCTGCCAGAGATCAAGGAATACGAGCGGACCTCGACGACCGTCATCAATGCCTATGTTAGGCCGATCGTCGAGAAATACCTGTCGAGCCTGACGGCCGAGCTCGCGCGCATCAGGGTGGATGCGCCGCTTCTGCTGATGCAATCGAACGGCGGGCTGACCACGGCCAAGGCTGCTGCTGTGACCCCGATGAACATCATCGAATCAGGGCCAGCGGCGGGGGTCGTTGGCGCGCAGGCGCTCAGCCAGCAGATCGGCGTGGCGAATGCAATCTCGTTCGACATGGGTGGAACCACGGCCAAGGCATCGCTGATCGAGAACGGCGAGCTCAGCCGCGCCCTGGAGTATTCGGTCGGCGGTGGCGTCATGATCGGCTCACGGCTCTTGTCAGGTGCCGGCTACACATTGAAGGTTCCGGCAATCGACCTGGCGGAGGTCGGTGCCGGAGGTGGGTCGGTCATTTGGATCGATGCCGGCGGCGCATTGCAAATCGGGCCGCAGAGTGCCGGCGCTTTTCCGGGTCCGGTCTGCTACGATGTCGGTGGCACACTGCCCACCTTGACCGATGCCAATGTAGTCCTCGGCTACATCAACCCCGATCATCTAATCGGCGGTGCGTTGAAGCTGAACGCGGGGAAGGCCCAGTTGGTCATCGACGAGAAGATCGCGCAGCCGCTCGGCATGGCAGTCGAGGATGCTGCTTGGGGGGCCTATCTGGTCGCCGGATCGAACATGATCCGCGCGATCAAGGCGGTATCGAGCGAGCGCGGCCGGGATCCGCGTGACTATACGCTCGTCGCCTTTGGCGGCAACGGACCGCTCTTCGCAGCTTCGATGTCTACAGCGCTGATGATAGGGCGGGTCGTGATCCCGCCTTCCGCAGGCGTTTTCTCGTCTTATGGATTGCTCTATTCAGAGGTCGCCTACCACTTCACCCGGACACGAAAAGTGTTGCTCGGGGCGGTCCACCCCGGGGAGATCGGCGCGATACTCGGCGAGCTCGAGGACGAGGCCAGATCCCGCCTCGCTGAAGACGGCTTCGCCCCGGAGCGGATAGCGATTGAACGAGCCGCGGCGCTCCATTACCAAGGACAATCATTCGAGTTGTACGTTCCGCTGCCGGCCGGCACGGTCGACCGTGTGGTCCTCGCGGCAATCGAAGAAGCCTACGGCGTCGAGCACGAGAAGACTTACGGCCACCGCGCCGGTATCGACGAGCCGGTCGAGCTTGTCACCCTTAAGGTGGTCGGCCGTGGCGTGCCCGATGTGCCTCGCTCCGCGCTCGCGGCCGTGGCCCAGTTGCCGGAAGGTGTGGTCATCGCACAGCCACTGCGGCGGGTCTATTTCGGCCCGGCCCGAGGCTGGCATGCCACTCGCGTCATCAACCGCGCCGATCTCGCCGATCCGTGCCAGGGACCCTGCATTGTCGAGGAATACGACTCGACTTGCATTGTCCCGCCCGGCTCGACCGCCAGCCTCGATGGCTTTGGCAACATCGTCATCGATGTGCCGGTGACGGCACCTTTGTAACGATTAGCAAGAGGAGAAAGGTTCGATGCGCCGTGCCACTCTAGTCGCTGCCGCCCTTTTGGGTCTGGCGTCGGTCCTGCTCATTGCCGCGCCGGCCAGTGCCCAATACGGCGCGATCGCTTGGGATGAGGGGAGCGGCAAATATGGTGCAAGCTGGGACAAAGGGAGCCCTCAACGCGCCGCGGAGGCGGCAATCGCCGAGTGTGGCGCCACCAGCTGCAAGGTCATCATTCGCCCTGGTCGCAAGGAGTGCGCCGCATTGGCAACGACCGAGAACGGCAAATACGCGGGCGGGGCTGCAAGGAGGGATCGCGATGCAGCCCGACTAGCGGCGCTTGCCAATTGCAAGAAAGGCAAAGCCGGCGAATGCACCGTCCGCGTAACCGACTGCAACAAGTGATCCGCGGGGGCCTCGTTGCATGTCGATTTCAAACACGGAGTGCGTTCGGCTCGACCCTCCGTCCATGCGCCTTCATCCTGATCGGTAGCGCGTACCGCTGATGCGGCACGCGCTGGTCCCTATTTTCTTCATCATGGCAGGGGCCATTGGCTCCTGCACGGCTCTCGCTGATCCCATTTCATCAGGAAGCGGATTCGCAGTCGGTAATGGAAGTACGGTAATTACCAACTTTCATGTCATTGAAGGCTGCAATAACGTCAATATTACTAATATCGGGCCGGGCGTAATCAAGGTAGCTGATCAACGTAGTGATATTGCTGTTATTCAATCAATGCGTCCGATTGCCGGCGCCCTGCATTTTCGGACTAGTGGTACGGCGAAGCTGGGAGAAGAAATCATCGTAATCGGGTTTCCATTACGGGGTGTGCTGTCCTCCGGGCCAACTGTTACGACTGGCATCGTCTCGTCCCTTGCTGGGCTACGAGACGATCTCACACGCTTGCAGATATCAGCACCTGTTCAGCCTGGGAACTCTGGCGGCCCGGTGCTCGACAGAGCGGGTAACGTCGTGGGTATGGTCGTCAGTAAGCTAAACGTATTACGTATCGCGCGAATGACTGGGGACATTCCCCAGAATGTGAACTTTGCAATCCCCTCCTCGATCATTACCTCGACTTTGGATTCTAATTCGTTAAAATATCAGGGCGGAACGTTTGATAGAGAGAAATCAATAGCCGAGGTCGTTTCGGCTGCGTCAGCAGGAGTTGTTGCAGTGGAATGCCTGGGTAGAGAGCGACCAGCTGCGACGATAGGTGTCCCAGTTGTCCCGCCACCGGCGGTACCTGTACCACTGCCGGGGTTGGGCGACTATGGTGCAATCGCCTGGGACCCGGAGACCGGAAAGCGCGGTTGGAGCTGGAAGCAGCAGACCCAATCACGCGCCGATGAGCTGGCGCTGAGTGAATGCGGCGCCAGCGGCTGCAAGATCATCATGCGCACGGGTCGCAGGGAGTGCGCCGCACTGGCGACGACCGAGACAGGAAAATACGTCGGTGCTGCCCGGCGCAAAGATCACGACGCGGCCCGGCTCGCCGCCCTCAAGGACTGCGAGAAGGGCAAAGCAGGCGAGTGCATTGTCAGAGTGACCGACTGCAACAAGTGATTGGCCGGTCGACCACGGAAGGACAATACCCGATCAACTGTTGAGACCCTCGCTCGATGAATAATAGCGCACGATGGTTGGTGACACTCTCCTTGGCATTGTTATTGGTTTCAGGCTTCTCGGTGCGGGCCGAAGACCAGCCGATGGCACGCGCCCCACTGCCCCCGCCACTGCCGGTATCTCCGTCTGAAGCGCAGTCTTCACCTTCAGCAGCCACCCCGGAAACGCAGCGGGGGGCAAAGCCAGTCGCAAGCGAAAGCGTCCAGACCGGAAATTGGAAACATGACCCTATCCATCGCGCACGTATCTCGTCGAGCAAGCTGAAGCGCGCTGCGGCAGCGGATCGCGCCACCTCGTCGTCCGCGAAGAGGGTTATAAGGGACAAGCACCCCGTTCCGCCCCGTCCCCCAGATCAAATCGTCTCCGGCCAGCAGGTGGCGGGCGCGATGCCCTTTCCCGGCCCACCGCCGCCGCTCTACGGGTACTATCCTGGCTATCCGCCGGGGTACGCTCCGTATCCGCCCGCATACCAATACCCTTGGCCGCGGGGTCCCGCTTCGCCGTGGTAGGTCATATGCAGACGGTCCGGTGAGGTTTTACTTCACGGCTTTCAGCCTTTTCTCTCCGCTCGTCGGTAAAGTGCTGCTCGGCGGCCTTCAGAGTGGCACTCTTGCCCTTGGCACGAAATGCGCCTCGCGATTGGCGCAACGGCAGTATCCTCAGCCCACGATAGCTTCGGCATGGCAGAGGAACCGCCGGTTTGGGGCGCTGCGCGGACGGGTTGCCAGCCGCTCATGGGCCAGTGACAGCGCGACATTCCGCTGACCGGCGCGCACAGCCGCTTCGGTCAAGGTCCAGTTCACGATGTCGCGTTGCGCGTAGCTGCCGCCGATCTGCCACAGATCAAAGCGGATCGGCAGGAGCAACTCGACCGCCGCGGCCCAGGCGCCGCGATGGAACGCCGCGAGGCCCTCGACGATTGGGATGCCGACGGTGCGATAAAGGCCGGCCGCTTCGACGCCGTTGGCTGCCGTCTCACGCATTGCTGCGAGCCGCCGCTCGACAGCGCTTGCCTGCCCCGAGCGCAACTCGGCCATCGCCGCGTGGATGTCGGCGAACACGAGACATCTCCCGTCGGCGTGGCCTTGCCACAATTCCACCTGCTCCCGCCAACGGTCGCCGATGTCGACGCCGAGTGTGTCGAGACGCCACAAGAGCGCCGTGGCGTTCGTAAGACTGAGCGCCACAGGGCGCTGCGTCGCCCGCATCGGCCCGTCATAGAGCGCTAATGCTGCATCGTATTGCCCGAGTTCGAGGTGGAACAGCGCGTTGTGCCACCAGATGTGGACCTGGTTCATGTGGCCGGGGGTCGACCACAGCGGCTCCCGCGCTGCCATCCACCCCAACCCATCCTCCGGGCGCCCGGTCATCTCCATCACATGGGAGACAGTGTGATGCGGCCAGAAGCTTAATGGTTCGATCTCGGCGGCGGCGCGTGACTCGTCCTCGGCTCTTGGGTAATCGCCGGCTTCCTCCAATCCGAAGGCGTGGAACGCCAGGAGGGACCCGTAACCCGGCTGGTCTTTGGACCACAGCGGTAGAGCCCGCGCCGACCGGTCCCGCACCCAATGAAAGCGGCCCAAGAACCCGTCGGTCAACGCCGCGCCCTGATGCGCCACCAGATCGAACGGGTAATGCATCAGGTGGCGGTCGAGGATGGCAACGGCGGCGGCCCGGGCGCCCTGCACCAATTGGGTGAGCGCCGCGAGGTGGGCTTGTTCGCGTTCGTTCATTCTCAATGGCCGAGCGATTTCGACCAAAGCCCTCGCCTGGGTCCTCAGGCCGGGGTCATTGGCCACTGTGAACACCCAGGCCTTTCCGAGGTGTGCCATCGCGAAGTCGGGAGCGGCGTGACGTGTGGTGTCGAACAGGCCGGGAGCGTTGCCGTGGACGAGGTTGAACGCTCGCACGGCCTGATCGTATGGGGTGACGGCTGCTTCCGTTGCGCCTGAGAGGTGGTGCCCCTGGACGTCCCGGATCATGGTCGGCTCAATAGGTAGAAATTTCGATCGAGTTCCGATCCGGGTCGTCGATATAGACCGATTGGATCGTGCCGATTGCCCCGGCGCGCGGGCCCTGCATCCGCACTGGCACACCGCAGCTTTCGAGATGGGCCGTGACTTCGCCGATCGGCGCCTCGGTGATAAAGCAGATATGCGCCGGCATGCGTTTCTCGCCACTCATCGCCGTCGCACCCCCGGCGGCATCGAGATGGATCTTTTGCTGGCCGAAATAGAGCGCCGCGCGTCCCTCACCCATGCTCTCGGCTCTCATGCCGAGCACTTGCTTGTAGAACTCCAAGCTACGGTCGATATCGGCGACGGTCAGATTCAAATGGTCTATGCGCTCGATCTTCATGTCCGGCCTCGTCGGTTTGAAGAGGTCCGAGCTTGCCACGGCGCGGGGCATCTGGCCAGCGCAGCCGAAGTCAGGCAAGATTTCCGGCATGCTATCGGAGGATCAAGCTCGCTTCCTAGCCAATCGCCGGGTCGGTCATCTCGCGACCGCCGATGCGCGGGCAATCCCTCATCTCGTGCCGGTTTGCTTTGTCGTCAGCGCGCGCGCGCTTTACATCACGATCGATCAAAAACCGAAAGGCGACGTCAGGGCGTTGAAGCGCCTAAGAAATATCGTCGAAAATCCGCTCGCCGCCTTTGTCGCCGACCGCTGGGACGAGGACTGGACTCGGCTCGGCTGGGTCATGCTGCGCGGGCCTGCCGAGATCCTCGCGGGGGGCGCCGAGCACGACCTGGCGCAGGCGCTGCTCCGTTCGCGCTACCCCCAGTATCGCGGGATGGCGCTCGACGGCCTCCCGGTCATCGCCATTCGCATCGAACGCGTGACGAGCTGGGGGAACCTTTCCGTCGAGCAGACCGAAAGCATACCTGGCAGGAGCGATAGGATGTTGCGATAATGATGAATTCCTAAATAGCCATATTCGCGATCTATCTCTCCTTCATCGGGTTCTTCGAACGGCCCGCCAAGCCGGGCGACATTACAACCTGAGGGAGCAATTTGCTGCAGACTCGCTGCAGACTGAGCGACCTGCAATTTATGGCTCAAACTATAGTTGTGGGCGAGATGCACACCGCGACGCGGGCGAGGTGATCCTGGCGAAAGTCCGTAGATCGAGGTTAAGCTGGGGCACATCGATCGATGGAGGGGAAGATGGATTTTGGCGCGGCGATGTTCTTCACCGACTACTCGATGAAGCCGGCCGAACTCGGCCAGGCGCTCGAGGCGCGCGGCTTCGAGTCGGTATGGGCGCCCGAGCATTCGCATATTCCGAGCTCGCGGCTGACGCCGCCGGCGGGGGGTGGGGAACTGGGCAAGCAGTATTACGATGTGATGGATCCGTTCGTCACCTTGACGGCGGCGGCGATGGCGACAAAGACGTTGAAGGTCGCGACCGGTGTTTGCCTCGTGATCCAGCGCGACACGATCCAGACCGCCAAGCTCGTCGCAACGATAGATCAGGTCTCGGGCGGGCGGTTTCTGTTCGGCATCGGGGGCGGCTGGAACCAGGACGAGATTGAGAGCCACGGCACCGTCTTCAAAACGCGCTTCAAGAAAATGCGCGAGCAGATCGAGGCGATGACCGAGATCTGGACCAAATCCGAGCCCGAGTACCACGGCGAGACCGTCAACGTGCCGAAGATGCGCACCTGGCCGAAGCCCGTACAAAAGCCGCGTCCGCCGGTCATCGTCGGCGGTGCCTTCCCACACAGCGCGCGGCGCGCGCTGCGCTATGGCGACGGGTGGGTGCCGAACGCGAGCCGGCCGACATATTCCGATGTCGCCGAGTTTCTGCCGCAGTTTCGGCAAATGGCGACCGAGGCCGGCCGCGACCCGGCGAGCGTGCCGATCACGATTTTCGGAGTGCCCGAGAACCCCGACCGGGTCAAGCGCTACCGCGATCAGGGCATCACAAGGGTCGTGACAATGCTGCCTTCGGCGCCCGACGCCGAGATCCTGCCGATCCTCGATCGCTGGGCGGGGTTGATCCGCCAGACCGCGCACTAATTCAGTTGGATGCGCAGTTGTTGCAGGATGGCGGCCGCTTGATGCCGTGCCGCGCCATCCGGGGCGCGCACGACATACTGCTCGAGTGCGGCACCGGCCGCGCGCATATTGCCGAGGTGCCGGTGCAGCATTCCGGCCTCGCGCCACAGCTCGGCAAGGTCGGGAGCCAGCATCAGCATCGTCTCGATCACCGCCAACGCCCGCTCGTGGTCTTGCGCCTGCAACAAGCGCGCCTTGAGGTTATTTTGCAGGCGCAACAGCACATCGCGATCGGACACCGCCATGTAGTGCTCGGGCAACAGTTCGCTGTCCCGGCCGGCGGCGGCCTTCAGTAATTCGCGGAGTTCTGCCGCACCGCATATTTGGCCGCCGTGGAACGGGTCGACGATCACCCGTTCCGCGCCCTCGGCCAGTCTAACCAGAAAGTGGCCGGGAAAGGCGAGCCCGGCGATATCCCATCCCTGGGCACGCGCCGTGTGAATGTAGAGGATGCCGAGCGACACCGGCAGACCCTTGCGGCGGTCGACCACACGCATCAGGTTGGCGTTCTGCAGATCGTCATAACTCAGCTCGTCGCCGGAATATCCGTATTTCAACAGGATGATTTCGTTGAGCGCGCGAGCACGGGCGCTGAGAACGCCCGCGGCGCCGGGGTGCCGACCGACATCGCGGGCGAGCTGCCGCAGATGGTCGCGATAACGCCTAAAGGCGACTCGGGGCCGCTCGAACGAGGCGAGCGCAAGGGCCGCCTCCGCGATGGGAAGGGGGGCCGCCCCTAAGGCGTCTAGCTCACGCAGAAACCGCGCGCATGTCTCGGGATCCGAGGTCTCCGGCAGCTCGCTCATTCCACTATCAGAGCTTTTCGACCTCGACACGGGTTGCCGGCGCGGCGGCCGGAGCTGCAGAGCCTGGCCCACTCGCCTGCGGCGACGCTGGGGGTTGAGCCGCAACCGGTACGCCGGGCCGGATCTCAACGTAAGAGACAACGCGCTTTACGTCCGGGGTCGTTCGCGCCACCGTCGTGGCGATGTCAAGCTCGGCTTGAGAGCGTGCCGAGCCGATCAGATAGACGGATTTGTTTGCCGTCTCGATCGCATAGTTGACCGACCGGACATCCGGGTTGAAGGCCAGCTCGGTGCGCACTCGCGAGGTGATCCAGGTGTCCTTGGCGCTCTCCCACGTGCTTTCGGGAGGGGTGACTTCGATCTCGTCATAGACCGCCCGCACACCAGGAACCCGGCTGGCGACCTCCTTCGCCTGGGCCTTGAACTGCGGGTCCGGCGCTGCGCCGGTCAATAAAATCCGCCCCTCATAGACGGTTACGCTGAGATCCCTTTGCATCAACGGGTTCGTGTTCAGCCAAGCGTTCTGAATATTCGTCTTGATCTTGAAATCGTCAACGCTGCCGCCGGCACCGCGCTCCTGGTTGGCGGCGTAGCCCGTCCCGCCGGCCGCGCCGAGACCTGCGACGATGGCCGCCGGACATCCGCCAAGGGCGACTGGCAAGGAAACAATCAAGACACCCCCGATGATCGAACGCAAACTCGACATACTCGTCCCCCGGCTCAGAAGATTCCCTTGCGCATTGTCGGATAAACACGGGTCTCGTCCAACGCCGAGCCGGAACCGTGCGCCCACCCGCCTCCGAAACCGGGAGATTTGCTAATCGTCGGCGCGCCAGGCACCACGCCAATGACGCGGCAAGCGGAACGGCGCCACCAGCATCAGGTCGAATCGGAGGTCGAGGCCGGAGAGATCGGACCGCCGCAGCAAAAAGGCTTCGGCGGCGCGGGCGATCCGCCGTCGCTGGCGCGGTGCGAGGGCCATGGCCGCTGTGGCGAGCTCTGCCCGCGACTTTACCTCGATGACTGCGAGCACTTTGCCGCGGCGTGCCAGGATGTCGATCTCGCCGGCCGGGCAGCGCCAGCCGCGCGCCATGATATGCCAGCCGCGCAGCCGAAGGTGCCAAAGGCAGAGCCACTCGGCCAGCCGCCCGCGGCGTTGTGCGCGTTGGCGGCGACGCGCACCCTTCCGGCGGACCTGCCTCATTACGTCTCGCTCCGGATGGCGAGCGCTCGGCGATAAAGCTCGCTGCGCGCCAGGCCGGTCTCTGCGGCGACTCTTGCAGCGGCGTCGCGCAGGCCGAGGGTGGCGAGCGCCGTCCGCAACCGGCTGTCGACCGCCGCTTGATCGGGTGCTGTCGGCTCGGGCGGGCCGACGACGATCACCGTCTCGCCGCGCGGCGGTCCTGCGTCCCGATAATGGGCGGCGAGTTCGGCGAGTCGGCCGCGCCGGATCTCTTCGTGCAATTTGGTCAGCTCGCGAGCCACCGCCGCGCGTCGGTTGCCGAGCAGCTCGGTTATGTCGCCGAGGCATCCCGCGAGCCGCGAGCCGCCTTCGAAGAACACCATGCTCGCTTTAAGAGCCGACCAGCCTTCGAGCGCGCGACGCCGCGCCGCGCGCCGTGGCGGCAAAAAGCCGGCGAAGAGAAACGCGTCGGGCGGCAAGCCGGAGAGGATCAATGCGGTCAGCGCCGCCGAGGGGCCGGGGATCGCCGTTACCGGCAGATCTTCGGCGATCGCCGCGCGAACGAGCTTGTAGCCGGGGTCGCAGACGAGCGGCGTGCCGGCATCAGAGACCAGCGCCACTCGTTCGCCGCGGCGCAATGCCGCGAGAATGGCGGGCCGCGCCCGCTCGGCATTGTGGTCGTGGTAGAGCTCGAGCGGTGCCGCGATGTCGTAGCGGGCGAGGAGCCGCGCAGTCACCCGGCTGTCCTCACAGAAGATCCGGTCCACACCGCGCAGCACAGCGAGCGCGCGCAACGTGACATCGCCGAGATTGCCGATCGGTGTCGCCACCAGATAGAGACCCGAAGCGAGCGTGGCTTCGGGGCTTGCGACGGGGTCGGGTTTACTCGCGGCCCGGCGGCGGCTAGGCTCGCAGCGCTCGCTGCCGATCCTGCCGGAGATTGCCTTTGCCGCGCCGGTGTCCCGCCCGGTTCGCCTCACTATCTCTTGTCCTCGCGCTGATCGCGCTTGCCGGTTGCGCGCCGGCGATGGTACCGGCGCCGCTCGCCGCCCGGCAACCGCCTTATGGGCGCGTCCCGCCGGCGCCTGCGGCACGGGCGCTGGCGACACCCGCGCCTGAAGCAGGGCCCGCCAAGGTGGCACTGCTCGTTCCGCTGTCGGGTGCAAATGCCGAGCTCGGCCAGGCGCTGCTCGACGCGGCACAGCTGGCCCTGTTCGAAGCATCGGACGATCGGCTGACATTGGTCCCGCGCGACACCAGCGGGAGCGCCGGTGGGGCGGCAAAAGCGGCGCGCGCGGTGATCGACGACGGTGCGCGGCTGATCCTCGGGCCGCTGCTCGCTGCCGAGGTCCAAGCGGTCAAGCCGCTGGCGCGCGACGCCCACCTCAACGTCATCGCCTTTTCGACTCTGACCGACCTCGCCGGCGGCAACACGTTTCTCATGGGTTTTCTGCCGCGCCAGGAAGTCGTCCGCGAGGTCGGTCAG
>Ga0318561_10000110_pt1 | contig 18035 bp, 15 predicted proteins | sample GRESIP065b5f23_FD_202526 | JGI IMG/M metagenome (GOLD analysis project Ga0318561, IMG submission 202526) | Tropical soil microbial communities from Luquillo Experimental Forest, Puerto Rico - GRE.SIPMG.065b5f23 | ecosystem: Environmental > Terrestrial > Soil > Tropical forest > Bulk soil... | reverse complement strand
CCCTTGTAGAAATCGTCCAGCGCGTCCGCCCAGGCAACGCCGAGCGCAATGATGCCCAGAAGCATCGTCAGCGCGCCGGCGGCATTGGTTAGGATTTTGCGGATACGCGGTTTGTGCGGGCTGCGCGGTTTGATCGCTCCGAACCGGTGGACTTGGTTGCGCATTCTGCTCCCGGACGATGTCGGCAATTTATGATGACGGTCAGGCCAATGCGGCGATAGGCCGGACCAAGAACTCTAGCATGAACCCTAACATGGGCTTGACGGCTTTGCAGGTTTCAGGCGCGATGCTGCGTTTTTGCGCATGATCTTTTCCGAAGACCGGTACCCACTTTTCGGGATCATGCGTATTTTTGCGCATGATCTTTTCCGAAAACCGGTACCCACTTTTCGGGATCATGCGTAGCGGGAGCGATGATCGATGCAGCCGGACATGATTGCGAGCGCCATCCACGCGCTGCAGCTGTTGCTCGAGCCGGCGCGCCTGATGATCCTTGTTGTCGGCGTGCTGATCGGGCTCGCGATCGGTGTGCTTCCCGGTCTGAGCGGAATCGTCGGCATGGCGATGCTGATCCCGTTCACCTACAACCTCGATGAATATACCGCCTTCGCGCTGTTGCTCGGCATGGCGGCCGTGATCACCTCGTCGGATTTCATCACCGCCGTGTTATTCGGGGTGCCCGGCCATGTCGGCGCCGCGGCGACGGTGATCGACGGCCATGAAATGGCGAAGAAGGGCGAGGCTGGCCGCGCCTTCGGCGCCGGCTTCGCCGCCTCGCTCGCCGGCGGCATTGTCGGCGCGATCGTTCTCGCCGTCAGCATTCCGATCCTGCGTCCATTGATGCTGTCGATCGGCTCGCCCGAGCTTCTGGCGTTCACCTTGTTCGGCATGTCGATGGTGGCGACGCTCTCCGGACGCGCGCCGCTCAAGGGCCTGACCGCCGCCGGGCTCGGCCTGATGATCGCGATGATCGGCTCGCGGGCGCAGAGCGGCACACTGCGCTGGACTTTCGGCTGGCTCTATCTGTGGGATGGAATGCCGCTCATTCCGGCGACGCTCGGCATTTTCGCTTTGCCGGAGCTCGCCGAGCTTGCCGTGTCGCGCAAGCGCATCGCCGGCGACAACGCGCCGGACATCAACCTCTCCAGTCAATGGGAAGGCGTGCACGACGTGGCGCGGCACTGGTGGCTGGTGCTGCGCTGTGGTGTGCTCGGTACCGGGCTCGGCGCTATCCCCGGCATCGGCTCGGCGGTGATCGACTGGATCGCTTACGGCTATGCGCAACGCACTGAGAAAAACCCGGAAACATTCGGCAGCGGCGACGTGCGCGGTGTGATCGCGCCGGAAAGCTCCAACAATTCCAAGGAAGGCGGCCATCTGCTGCCGACCATCGCTTTCGGCGTGCCCGCCGGAGCCTCAATGGCGATTCTGCTCGGCGCCTTCCTGATGCACGGGCTCACCCCGGGACCGGAGATGCTGACCAAGCATCTCGACCTGACCTATCTGATTGTCTGGAGCCTGACGCTCGCGCATGTCATCGGCGCGATCATCTGTCTCGCTTGCAGCCGCTGGCTCGCGCAGGTGTCGCGCATCCGGCCGGAAATTCTTCTCCCCGTCATCATCGCACTGGTTTTCGTCGCCGCCTTCGAGGGCGAGCACGATTGGGGCGATCTCTATTCGCTCCTGTTCTTCGGCGTTGTCGGCTGGATCATGAAGCGGCTCGGCTGGCCGCGGCCGCCGATGGTGCTTGGCTTGGTGGTCGGCGCGATTTTCGAGCGCTACCTGTTCATCTCGACGCAGCTCTATGGCTGGGGCTGGCTGTTGCGGCCGACGGTGTTGGCGATCCTCGCCTGTGTCGCCTGGGTGCTGTATCGGCCGTTGTCGCAGATCGTGATCACGCTGATCGGACAATTTCGCGAAATCGGCGGCCACAAGGCGCGCTTCGGCGCGGCGCCAGCGTTCTCGCTTGCCATCGTCGTGCTGATCGTCGCGGCGATGCTGTCGTCGACGGATTGGCCGCACGATGCCAAGCTTGTGCCACTCACCGCGTGCAGCATGGCGCTCACCGCCGCGGTGCTCAATCTCGTTAACGAGCTATTCGGTCCCGAGCAAAAGATCGCCGCGCACGCCGATTCCGGAATGAAAGTGAGCGCCCATGTTCCGGATCTCGGTGTCACTGACGACGTGGTGCCGCGGCGGGCGACAATTTTCTTTTTCTGGATGGCGGGATTTCTCGCACTCGTCGTTGGAATCGGATTCATTCCGGCGATCGCCGTATTCGTCTGCGCCTATATGCGCTTCGGCTTCGGCGAGCCGTGGCCGACGGCGCTCGGCTTTGCCGCGGCGACGACGCTCGTTTGTTACGTGGTGTTCCACTGGGCGCTCGCCGTCGCCTGGCCGCCATCATTGCTCGGTGATTTGTTTCCCGCGTTGCGCGCGGCGACGCGGTTGTTCTGACGTGAATGTAAAGTCTGATCCTGCCCCCACCCGGGCCGCGCTTGCGCGCGCCCGAGTGCAAGCTTGTGGGGAGGGTAAGGAGGAGGGTCACTGCATTCGCCGGCCTCCCCGACAAGGGGAGAGGCAAAATAGGAAGGACCAAGACCACCTGCGCGCGATGCGCCGGTACGGTGCATAGACTGCGTCCCACATTCTGGCGTTGATCGCCGTGGCGGTTTCGTTCTCCGAGGCCTTCTCTCTCCTTGAGCCGCTACAGGTTTGGCAGCGGTGGCCGCTACCGGCGCGCTAGGCCATCGCGGGTGCAGTAGGCCGAGTGCCAGCTTCCATCCTTCATGCACTGCGCATACGTCGTCCGGCAGTCCGCCGCAGTATCACTCGTTTGGTGTAGACAGAAAGAAAGCGCTGCGGAGCAACTCTTTTCGTTGTTGATGCATTTCGCGAAGGAAGCGGTGCTTTGAGCCATCGCGCATATTGAAGCGGCTATGAGCATCGATGCCGGTTTGCGTAGATGCATGTGCCTCCCGTGATATCCCGCCTTCGTAAATGTGAACACGAATATAGCTCTCATGGTTTTCGACCCTGCAATGCGTGGATGGTGGCCTAATAGGGACTAGTTCGCGCTCTCGGCGCGCACTGCTAATAACAAATTTTATGCGACTCGAAAGTGAAGGCATTAATGATCGCGCTCATAACGGCGGCGACATTAACGGTTGGAGGAGGATGCGTCGTGCAGGACAATTTCTTGGTGAATTGAGGGCCGCGGCGTATGTTTTAATCAATACCCAAGTCCGGGCCGCGCTTGCGCGCGCCCGAGTGCAGGCTTGCGGGGGAGGGTAGCGAGAGGGATGGTCGGTTGGCGTCGTTGCCTTGCCGTCGTGACCCCCGTCCCCGCAAGGGGAGGGGAATAGAAAAGCGGATTCGCCTTTTACTGCACCGCGGCCGCAGCTTTTTTCGCGATCTCCGGCGGCGTCCGGTAAACGTCCTTGACCAGCGCTTCCAAATCCTCGCCGTTCACCGGATTGATCTCGAATTTGTTTGCTTCGGCCTCGTCGAGAAATTCCTTATCTGTCATGGTGTCCATGAAGCCTTTGCGTAATGCCGCGAGCCGGTCGGCGGGGATGCCCGGTGGCGCCAGATAGGGCCGGCCCATCGTCTGGCGCGCGAAAATCATCTTGAAGATTTGCCGTTGTTCGTCGGTCTTAGCCAAATCCATGATCAACGGCACATCCGGCAGATCCGGATGCTTGGACAACGACATCTGCACCAGAACGATGATTCGCTTGTTTCGCACCCAATTGAACCGCGTTGTCTTGATGCTTGACCACGACCAGCCGCAACGGCCTTGCACTTCGCCGCGCTCGAGCGCGAGGCTGACATCGTTGCCGCCCGGATAACCGGTGACGATCTTGAATTTGGTGCCGAGCACCGCGTTGACCAAAGCTGGGAACTGGTAAGTATCATCGGCGGCGCCGGTCGAGCCGATCGTCAGTGGCTTATCGAACAGATCGTCGAACCTGGTGATCCCCGATCGGGCCGAAGCGATGCAAACGCTCACCTCGTTATTGGCACTGCCGATCCAGGAGAATTTTGTCGCGTCGAACTGCGCGCCGGTCTCGCCGAGCAGAGGATCGAACGCGGCACCGCGGCTAATCGCGCCGATGACGGTGCCGTCGTTGGGCGCGGCCGAATAGAGGTAATTGGCAAGGCGAAGACTACCGGCGCCTTCCATATTCTTCGGCACAACGGTCGGATTGCCGGGAATGTGGCCGCCGAGCCGGCGTGCGATCAATCGCGCGTAAAGATCGTAACCGCCGCCGACGCTATAGCCGATATCAAGGTCGATGGTTTTGCCGCGATAGAAGTCGGCGACGCTTTGCGCGCGCGCCGCTGGGATCGACGTCAGCGCGAGCGCGACGGCGAGCAGCGCCGCGGCGGCCAAATCTCCGGTCCGGTCCCTGGCAAAAAGCGTCATGCGAGCCCTTTCGTTTGCGCGATGGTAGCCTTTCGCATCGGCGCGATAAATGCCAAATGAAAAAAGCCACCTGATGCAGCGCCGGTGCGACATTGCGCGTCGGGGAGAAATCCCTTAAACGACGCCACTAAACGCGATGCGAAAAAGTTTCACAGGACCGTGAACATGACTGGAATGCTGGAACACGAAGTGCCCGGACTTGGGCACAACAAGCCGTCGGAAGAAGACGCCGACGAGATCAAGCATGGCAAATGGGAGCGCTGGGCCAAGAAGCGTACGTTCGTGCGCGCGCTCGAAGGCACCTACAGCCACCTTTACAAGAAGCTCCTGGAAGAGCCGCGCGTCTATTCGTCGAAGGATCATCCGTGGAAGGGTGGTCCGGCGATGTACGGCAAGCACGTGATCTCACCGCAGGCAGTCAACATCGTCCAGTCGATCGAATCGCATATCGAATGCTACGCGCCGCTCAATGCCGGGCAGAAGCACGGTCATCTCAACAGCGCGGTGTTTTATGTGCTCAAGGGCCACGGCCACGACGTCCACGACGGCCGATACATGAAATGGCAAGCGGGCGACGTGATGCTGGTCGAGAACGGCTGCGTGCACCAGCATTTCAACGATGACGAGAACGAGGACTGCATTCTCCTCGTGTTCAAGGCGAAACCGCTGTTTCTGTTCATGCACCTCCTTTTCCAGAAAATGGTGGAATGGCCGACCGACAGGCTGCCGCCCGGCCACGAGGATTTCAAACCGCCGACCGACATTTAAGCGGAGAAGAAGAAATGCCGTTCGAAGACAAGCAAGCCGCGCTGTCCGGCTCCGCCGCCGCGAGCTTTCTCGCCGAGGACCTGGTGGCGTCGGAGAAATTCCGCGCCGAATATGCGACGCGCCCGAACGTGATCAAGGCCGAGGACATGCCGTGGGAGCGCTCACCCGACGGCCTGATCAAGCATCTCGTGCACAAAAAGATGCAGACCCGCGAATGCTGCATCGAAGCCTATATGCAATTTCTCAAGGACGGCGAACACTCAGGCAAGCATCGCCATATGTGGGAGGAGTTGTTTTTCGTGGTCGAAGGCTCCGGCTACGATCTGCACTGGGACCTGAAATGGGATTGTCTCGAAGCCTTTGATTGGCAATGGGCCGAGACGCCGAAGAAATTCGAATGGACCCGCGGCGACTATGTCTATATTCCGCCGTTCACGCTGCATCAGCATTTCGCCAATCCCGGCGAAGAATGCCGCATCATCGTGATGAGCAACCGCATCGTCAAAGACATGGGCTTTGACTGGTATGATCAGGTCGAGCGCGCGCCGGGGTTTCGATGACGTTTTGATTTCCGCTAGCCCTACTATCAGACATCGAGTGGTGCGCTTTGGATGTCGGATAGGTGCCGCTTTCGGACCAAGTGCATCGCAGCAAAATAGCTTGCTATTCGATCACCTCGTCGGCAGCCAGCATTACGGCGGGCGGAATTGGTAGCCCCAGAGCCTTCGCTGTCTTGAGGTTCACTAGCAACTCATATCTCGCGCTCTGCTCCACCGGGAGGGTTCCCGGCGGTGTACCCTTGAGGATCTTGTCCACATACGCGGCGCCACGTCTAACCAATTCCTTTAGATCAGCAGCATATGCGAGCAGTCCCCCTGCCAAAACTCCCTCCTTTGAAAAATGTACGGAAGGTAATCCGCTCGCAATCGCCGCATCTGAAATTTCTTGTGCGAACGAGAAGGTGAATCCGCTGGGCCATACGTACACAGCTTCGGAACCTCGGCCTTTAGCTGCGTTTATCGCTGATGCAAGCCCGGACGGAGCTCCTACTTCAACTCTTTCTAGTTGGAGGGCCAAAGCCTTTGCGGCGGCGGTCAGGGCGTCCTGGCCTCCGCTGGTCAGGGTTTGCTCCGTGGAGACGAGTATTGCTACGCGGGTAACGGAGGGGGCAACTTCCTTGAGAAGTTGGAGGCGCTTGGAAAAAATTTCTAAGCTGGCGAGACCCGTCACTCCCGTCAGGTTGCCACCTGGGCTGGCCAAGTTTGAAACGTTCCACGGGATCAAAAGTCATTAGAAAAACGACCGGGATCTGGGTCGTCATTCGCTTGGCGGCAAGCGCCAGTGGTGGTCCCCAGACGACGAGGGCATCTGGATCGGAGCGAATGACTTCTTCGGTAATGGGCGCAATCTTGTCCTGACGCCCGCCTGCGTATCGGTATTCGATGGCGATGTTTTGATTTATAATCCAGCCAAGTTCGTGCAGGGCCTGTTCGAACGTTTCGTCTAGGGGATTTCTGCCCGCAGCCACCGACAAATAGCCAATGCGGGCAATCTTGCTGGCTTGCTGCGCTTTAGCAGGGAACGTCAATCCGATCGCCGCGCCGCCAAGCAATGCGATGCACTCCCGCCGTCTCATTCGATCACCTCAGCGGCGTTTAACTCGCGCCGCTTCATTTTCGCCCCAAGCTCGAGGCCGGTAATGTAGCACGTCAGTGAATTGCGCTGTGTGGCGCAGCGTAGTGGTCCGTGTCATGTCGTAGATGGGTCAACAGCTGACATCGACGTAAGGTGAGGGATTGTCTGCTTTGCCCGCAAAAGCAGACACACGAGGCGCAATGCCGTCGGAGGACAGAGACCCGCGCAATAATCGCGCCATAACGCTATTGCCGGGCGCCGAATTAGATAATATTTGCAATGTGCTAGCCCGCGGTGTCTGCTGCATCGCCATTTGTCGTGCCGTCGTCTAGATTATCCGCGGGTGGGGCGGCACTGCAGAACGTAACGCGGGGCGTATATGTCCATGTCACTGATGGCGACGCGCCGTTTCGCGCCGTTGTTCTGGTGCCAATTCTTCGCCGCCTTCGGCGACAATTTCCTCAAAACCGCGCTGGTCTTCGTCATCCTGTTCGAAGTATCCGGCGCTAACTCGGCTGCTTTGATCACGCTCGCCGGCGCGACCCTAATTGTGCCGTTCTTTTTCCTGTCCGGCCTCGGTGGCGAGCTTGCCGATCGTTATGACAAAGCGCTCGTCGCGCAGCGGATCAAGCTCACCGAGATCGGCGCCGCGATCGTCGCGGTCGCCGGCTTTGCCTTTCATTCGCTCACGCTGTTGTTTCTCGCCGTGCTTATGTTCGGTACGCTCGCTTCGCTTTTCGGTCCGATCAAATACGGCATCCTGCCGGACCTGCTCGAGCGGCGGGAATTGCCGTCCGGTAATGCGCTGATCGAAGGCGGCACCTTTCTCGCCATCCTATTCGGCACCATCGTCGCCGGCATCGCCGCGAACGGCAACAGCAATCCGGTTCATTTCGCCTGGCTGATGATCCTGACTGCGCTCGCGAGCTGGCTCGCCAGCCTCGCAATTCCGAAAAGCGGCGAGGCCGCGCCGGATTTGGCGATCAACCGCAACGTCCTCGTCTCGACCGGCTCACTAATCAAGCAAATTCGCGCCGATCCGCGGCTATGGTGGGGCGCCCTGGTTGCGAGCTGGTTCTGGCTCGTCGGCGCGCTCATTCTGTCGCTATTGCCGCCGCTCGTTTCCTTCACCATTGGCGGCGGCGAAGAAGTGGTGACGCTGTTCCTGACGATTTTCTCGGTCGCGGTCGGTTCCGGCCTTGCCGCGTGGCTCGCGGCCGGCCGGATCGTGCTGTTGCCGACGCTCGTCGCCGCGGTGCTGCTTGGCCTGTTCGCGCTCGATCTCGGCTGGACCGCTTCGGCGATCGTGCCGGCGACGAGCCCAATGTCGCTCGGCGCCTTCTTCGCTTCGCGTTACAGCATTCACGTCGCCGTCGATCTCGCTGGTCTCGCCATCGCCGGTGGCTTGTTCATTGTGCCGGTGTTCACGGCAGTGCAGGTCTGGGCCGGCGCCGATCGGCGGGCCCGCGTGGTTGCGGCAGTCAATGTGCTCAATGCCGCCTTCATGGTCGCGGGCGCCGTCATCCTCGCCGTGCTGGAAAAGCTTGACTACGGCACGCCCATCCTGTTCGTGCTGATCGGCGCCGCCAATCTCGCGGTCGCCGTCGCGATCGGCATGACCATGCCGGCGAGCTGGATTCACGATTTTCTCTCGATCGTGTTCCGCGCGTTTTTCCGGCTCGAGGTCAAAGGCCTCGAAAACATCGACAAAGCCGGACCCAACGCGATCATCGCGCTCAATCACGTCAGCTTCCTTGATCCGCCGCTGGCGATGTCGATCCTGCCGAAACGGCCGGTCTTCGCTATCGACGTCACCATGTCAAAGCACTGGTGGATCCAGCCGTTTCTCAAATTCGTGCGCACTATGGCGCTTGATCCGCTCAAGCCGTTCTCGCTGCGCGCCATCATCAACGCGGTGCGCTCAGGCGACATGCTGGTCATCTTCCCGGAAGGCCGCATCACCGTCACCGGCAGTTTGATGAAAGTCTACGACGGTGCGGCTTTGATCGCGGACAAATCCGACGCGATGGTCGTGCCGGTGCGCATTGAGGGGCCGGAGATGACCATCTTCAGCCGGCTCAAACGCTCGCAAGTGCGCCGCCGCCTATTCCCGAAAATCACCGTGACAATTCTTGAGCCAGTGCGGCTGAAGATCGATCCCGAATTCAAGGGCCGCAAGCGGCGGCAGGCCGCCGGCTCCGCGCTTTACACAGTCATGTCGGATTTGATCTTCCGCACCACGCCGACGGACCGCACCATCGTCGAAGCGCTGATCGACGCCGCGAACCGTCACGGGCGCGGCTGGGTCGCGATCGAAGATCCGGTCCGCGGCCAGATGACCTATTGCCGCTTGTTGCAGGCCACGGCGATTCTCGGCCGCAAGCTGATGCCTTACGCGCTCGAAGGCCACGCCCTTGGCGTCATGCTGCCGACCTCGAATGCGGCCGTGATCACCTTGCTCGCGGTAATGTCCGCAGGCCGCATCCCGGCGCTCATCAATTTCACCGCGGGAGTGGCCAATATCCTCGCCGCTTGCCGGGCGGCGCAGCTTGATACCATCGTGACCTCGCGCACCTTTGTCGAGAAAGGCCGGTTGGAGCATGTCGTCTCGCAGCTCCAGGCGCAGGTCCGGATCGTCTATCTCGAAGACATCGGCAAGACCATCGGCATAGCCGACAAGCTGCGCGGCTTCTTGAGCTGGAAAGAACCGCTGGTGGCGCGCAAGCCTGACGATTGGGCCACGATATTGTTCACCTCAGGCTCCGAAGGGTCGCCCAAAGGCGTGGTGCTCTCCCACCGCAATATGCTGGCCAATGTGGCGCAAGCTGCGGCGCGCATCGATTTCGGCCGCGAGGACAAACTGTTCAACGTGCTGCCGGTGTTTCATTCGTTCGGCCTGACCGCCGGCACGGTGTTGCCGCTCGTCTCCGGCGTGCCGACCTATCTCTATCCATCGCCATTGCATTATCGCACCGTGCCCGAACTGGTTTATTGGACCTGCGCCACGGCGCTGTTCGGCACCGACACCTTCCTCAATGGTTACGCGCGCGTTGCCAATCCTTACGATTTCCGCTCGCTGCGCTACGTGCTCGCCGGCGCCGAGCCGGTGAAAGAGGCCACCCGCCAGATGTATCTGGAAAAATTCGGCTTGCGCATCCTCGAAGGCTACGGCGTCACCGAATGCTCGCCGGTGATGGCGCTCAACACGCCGATGTTCAACAAATTCGGCAGCGTCGGCCGGCTGTTGCCGGGCATGGAGGCCAAACTCGAAAAGGTTGAGGGTGTCGAGGAGGGCGGACGGCTCTATGTCAAGGGCCCCAATGTGATGCTTGGCTATTTGCGCGCCGAAAGGCCGGGCGTTCTGGAAGTGCCGCCGGAAGGCTGGCACGACACCGGCGACATCGTCACCATCGACGACCAGGACTTCATCACGATCAAAGGCCGCGCCAAGCGCTTCGCCAAGGTCGGCGGCGAAATGGTCTCGCTGGCGGCGGTCGAAATGCTCGCGGCGGAGCTTTGGCCGAACCATATCACCGCGGTTTCGTCGATTCCGGATCCGCGCAAGGGCGAGCGCCTAATCATGGTCACCGACAAGCCGGGCGCGACGCGCTCTGAATTCATGACCTATGCGCGATCAAAGCACGCGTCCGAACTGATGCTGCCCGCCGAAGTTGTCGTGCTCGATAAAATGCCGATGCTCGGCTCCGGCAAAGTCGATCAGCTCACGATCGATAAGTTCGTGCGCGATCAGGCGGCGGCCAAAGCCGCCGCGGCCGAGTAAAGTCCCCGCAAAGCTGTTCCTGGGTGGATCTTAAGGCTTCGGCGTGACGCGGGTCGCGTGGCTTGCTTTGCTCACGCGGATCGCGCTTTCGCCGACGCGTTCTTGCGGCGTTGTGATCACCAAGTTCTCGGGCCAAGCGGTCACCTTGCGGAGCTCGCCGACGGTCCTTGCCGACACGCCGATGCCACGGTCCGCCTCGACATGCATCGCATCCGGCAGGCCGCCAAGCGCCACTTGGAGCGCGGCGATGCTTTTCGGCTTGTATTGCATGGGCTCCCTCCTCGCTGCCGGGCGCCCGACTGCCGACTGCCGCAACCCCTCACCGTTATGCCCCCCGCGGCAAGCCACGCCGTCGGGTCGTCCCTACCGGTTACGCTGAAAAGCATAGGCCCACAGTGTGACCGCGCCAAGGCTGGCATGTTCACCCGGCTCCACTGGAATCGGGTGATTGCTGTCGCCTGAGCCCCGTGCGGTCAATGTTGGTCCGGCGCGTTTGCAAAGTATCGTGTGTATGATATTGTACTACCATACACATAGGCGGAGTTGATGCGAACCAACATTGAAATCGATGATGCGCTGATGGCGGAAGCCCAAAAAGCGTCTGGGCAAGCAACCAAAAAGCAAACGGTCGAGCAGGCCCTTCGCTTGATGATCAAATTACGTCGGCAACGTGAAGTGGGAGCAGCCTTTGGCCGGTATCACTGGCGAGGCAATCTCGCGCGAAGCCGTAAGGGCCGGTTGGCCGGGTGATTGTCGTTGACAGTAGTGTCTGGATCGACTTCCTCAATGGACGCAATGCGCCTTGCGTTCGCCGGTTGAAATCATCTTTCGGCACCGAAGAGATCGTCGTTGGCGACCTCATGCTTTGCGAAGTTCTGCAGGGCTTGCCGAGCGAACAAGAAGCTCGGGAAGTCGAAGCTCTGTTGCGACGTTTCGAGGTAGCGGAGATGGTCGGCGATGCGATTGTGGTTGCTGCGGCTCGTAACTTTCGCCATTTGCGCCAACGTGGGATTACGATACGCAAAACGATTGATCTGTTGATCGGCACCTGGTGTATCGAGAATCGAACGGCACTATTGCACAATGATACTGATTTTCGACCGATGGCGCGGCATCTTGGCCTTATAGAAGTTCCCGTTAGTTAGAGCGCACTACCGTCCCATCGTCGCCAGCACGCGATCGACCATGGCGCCAGCCTCGCCGAGATAATTCGCCGGATCGCACAGTTTCTCCAGTGCGGCGCGGTCGAGATGCTTGGCGATCTCGGCGTTTTCGGCAAGGAGATCAATGAGCGGCCGGCCGGTGGCAACGACTTTGCGGCAAATGTCGTAGACCAGATCGTGCGCGTATTGCCGGCCGAGATAGGGACCAAGCCCCATCATCACCGCCTCGGAAACGATCAAGCCCTTGGTCAGATCGAGATTGGCCCGCATCTTTGCCTCATCGACCTGCAGGCCCTTGAGCACGAACTCCGTCTGCGCCAGCACGCCCGAGGTGAAACAAAAGATTTCCGGCAGCACGATCCACTCGACCTCCCACGGGCCGGTGGCGCGCTCATGATCCTCGACCATGGCATCGAGCAAAGCGGCGACCTGCTGGCGCACGACCGAAACGAGCGCGGTGATATAGACCGAGGAGATCGGATTGCGCTTCTGCGGCATGGTCGAGGAGGAACCGCGGCCTTCATGAAACGGCTCGTAGACCTCCTCGACCTCGGTCTGCATGAGAAGCTTCACGTCGAGCGCGATCTTGCCGCAGGTGCCGGTGACGAGTCCGAGAAAGCAGCCGACCTCGGCGATATTGTCGCGCACGGTGTGCCAGGCGATTGCCGGCACGCCGAGCTTTAATTCCTTCATCAGCTCGGCTTGGGTCGCCAATCCGCGGCCACCGAGCGAGGACAGTGTTCCGGCGGCACCGCCGAATTCGCCGACCAGTGCGCGCGAGCGGATTTCGGCCAAGCGCGCGCGGTGCCGCTCGAAAGCGGCGAGCAAGGTCGCCATCTTATAGCCGAAGGTGATTGGCACCGCCTGCTGCAGATTGCTGCGGCCGGCCATCGGCGTGTCGCGATATTTGCGCGCCAGCGCGGCGAGCGCGCCGGCGATGCCGTCGAGGTGGCGCTCGATCAGAATGAGCGCCTCGCGGATCTGCATCACCGTCGCGGTGTCGGTGATGTCCTGGGTGGTGGCGCCCCAGTGGCACCATTCGCCGAGCCCATCGCGGCACAGCGCCACGAGCTGCTGCACCACCGGCAATACCGGATAGCCGATGCGCTCGGTCTGGCTTTTCAGTTTGCCGAAATCGATCTCGGCGACGTGGCAATGGCGGCAGATTTCCTCGGCGGCGTCCTTGGGGATAATGCCAAGCCGCGCCTGGGCGCGCGCCAAACCCGCCTCGAAATCAAGATATTTTTGCACCCGGTTCTCATCGGAAAATACGCCACGCATGGCCTCGGTCGAGAAAATGTCGCGGAACACCGCCGAGTCGATCAATGATGCAGGCATGGATATTAAATCTCCAAAAGCCGTCTTTGGCGCTTCGCGCATACGGTTTCGCGAACTCCGCATGCGTCTCCTACCGGCTTAACAAAATGGATTTGCGAAGCCCATCCCCTTAATGTGCGGATATGGCGATTGACGTAAACGAACGACCGGGTCGCTTGGCCCCGGATTTGGCGCTGCCGCCGCATCTGCAACCGATCCTGGAGGCTGAATATCCGCGCTTTAGCGCCGGCGAAATGGCCCGACGGCGGAGCGCAATCGAACATCTGCTCGGCGAACTCGATCTCGACTATCTGGTTTACTGCGGCGCCAATCGGTTCGGCTCTGCGGTCCAGTGGCTCACTGGCTGGCCGGTGACCGCCGAGGCGGTCGGCGTGCTCACACCGGGCACGCCCGACGCTTTATTCATTCAGCACATCAATCATGTGCCCTTGGCGCGGCAGCTCGCCGCGCCGGCGGAAGTCGCTTGGGGCGGCGGTTCGTCGATCGGCGCGGCCGTCGCCGCGCTGGAACGCCGCGGTGCCCGTCCTGGCCGCCTCGGCGTGATCGGGCCGATGACGTTCGAACAGCACGCGGTGCTTGCGGCGCGATTTGGCAACATCGCCAATCTCAATCGCCACTATCTGCGCTTGCGGCAAATCAAGTCGGCAGAGGAGATCGACTGGATGCGGATCGGCGCCGCCCTGACCGACCGCGGCATGGTGGCATTGCGCGACGGCTTGCGGCCCGGGCTGACCGAGCGCGAGCTCGCCGATGTCGTGGAACGTGCTTACATCGCGCTCGGCGGCACCAACGTGATCCACTTTTTCGGCGTCACGCCCATGGCCAATCCCGCAATCGGCGTGCCGACGCAATTTGTCGCGAACCGCAAAGTGAAAGCTGGCGATGTCGTGGTTGCCGAAATCAGCGCCGCGTTTTGGGAACATCCCGGACAAGTGCTGCGCAGTTTCGCAGTCGACGCCGAACCAACGAAACTCTACCGCGATCTGCATGCCGCCGCTGATGCCGCTTTCGATGCCGTCGCTGCCGTGCTCAAGGACGGCACCATGCCACAACAAATCATCGATGCGGCAAGTTTGATTGAGCAGGCAGGGTTCACCATTATCGACGACCTCTTGCATGGCTATGGCGGCGGTTATTTGCCGCCGGTGCTTGGCTCGCGCAGCCGGCCGGGAGCGCAAGTGCCGGAAGAGCCACTGCGCGCCGGTATGATGGTGGTGATCCAGCCCAATGTCGTCACCCCCGACGGCAAAGCCGGCGTCCAGACTGGTGAACTGGTTTTGATTACCGCGACCGGGATCGAGCCGCTGCATGCCGTGCCGCGCGGACTCGCGCGGGTGTAGACGACACGCTGACATTTTTTCGAGCTGGCTAAAAGCGATCGCAACAATTGGGATCGTTATGCATTCGCGGTTGGGGGCATTTCATCAGATATGGCTATTCGAGATTCTTGCTCGGAGGAAAGTCGCGCGAAAATACCGGCTGCTCGACGAACTGCTTTGGATCATATGTCCAGAACTGGCTCACCTGCGGATAGGTCTTGACGATCGTGTTGGTGAGCTTGCCGTTGACGCGTGCCACTTTGCGAATGTGAATGTCGAGGACCGGCGTTCCGTATTCGTCCAGTCTTACCGGCCCAATCGGACCGTGGGTAAGCCGGACCTCGTGCATGGCTTTGAGAAATGCCGCTGTGTCATCTGTCTTTGCGCCAATTGTCTTGAGGGCTTCCTCGACGATGAGAAGTGCAGTGTAGGGACCAACCGTATAGAATCCGGGGTCGTGTTTGTTTGCGGCATTGATGCCAGCGACAAATTTGTTGTTGTCTGGTGTATCCAGGCCCGCCGCATACCAGCCCCCCGTATAGACTCCGATCGCTTCATCACCCATCACCCGAAGAATGCCTTCATCGGTGCTTGTTGTATTGCCAAGCACGGCGATTTTGCCCTTCAGCCCAAAATCGTTGAACTGCTTGAGAAAGCGCACCGGATTGCTGCCGGCAAATCCCATATAGATTGCATCAACGTCCGGTTTGATCTGCGCGAGATAAGGCGCGTATTCCGGTGTGTTGAGCGGTGGCCAGAGTTTCTGCACGATCTTGCCGCCGGCAGCCTCGAATGCGAGATGGAAGCCGCCAGCTCCCTCGTGGCCGTAAGTGAAATCTTCGGCGACGATAGCAATCTTCTTAAAACCTAGCGTCTTGGCCGCGTAATCGCCCAGCGGATAGGTCACCTGCGGCGCCGTACCAAAGGCGTGCAGCACCCACGGGTTTACTGCGTGACTTTTGAGATCGACCGTGGCCGCGGAAGTGGTCGTAATCAACGGCACTTTTGTTTCACGAATGTAGCTGTCCATCGCGATCGCTTCATTGGTCGCTAGCGGCCCGATCATGATTGGGACGTTGTAACGCTCGACCAGTTCCTGTGTTTTAGTCTTGGCCAGCGCCGGATTCCCCCCTGTATCTTGGGTGATCAACTCGACCTTTCGGCCAGCGATCATCCCATTTCGCTCATTGAGGAAGAGCCCAGCGCCTTCCTGCTGTTGCTGGCCGCCGGCGGCAAGAGGCCCGGTCAGAACGGTGAGGAACCCGATTTTCAGTGGCTCTGGCGTTTGTGCGAGGAGCTGCGGAGCGGGATAAGCGCTCATTAAGGCGCCGGCTTGGAGCAACGTGCGGCGTGAGATTCCCGAAATGCGCTTCCTCGCTGACATGCGTTGTTCTCCCCTGTGAAGCATTCACATTTAAACGAAATCAGGCGATTGTGCTTTCCGTTACGACAGGCCACAAGCCACTTTTTCGACTGGTCGAAGTTGCGGTAATGAAGTGTCGATCAGCTATCCTGCCAGCTTTCTGATGCCGGAACTTTTTTCCAGCACCATCACGTTGACCGCAAAATCGTGTCATCCGTCCTGGTTCGGACGTGGGGCTATACACTAGCCTCGTCGCTTAGTCTTCGAACGGCAAGCCGCCATATTGTTCAGCCAGCGACGCCTGGGCGTGTTCGGAGGCGTGCAGGTAATCGAACTGATTAAACCGCATCCGCTCTTCGAATGGCGTCTCGTCAGGAAAGCGATGCAGCAGCATGGTCAACCACCACGACACCCGCGCCGAGCTCCATACGCGGCGCAACGCCATCTCGGAATAGCGTTCAAGGTAATGGGTGCGCCCGGTGCGGTACACTTCGGTGAGCGCACGTGACAGATAAAACACGTCGGAGACCGCGAGATTAAGCCCCTTGGCGCCGGTCGGCGGAACGATATGCGCGGCATCGCCGGCCAAAAATAATTGCCCGTAGCGCATCGGCTCGGCGACAAAGCTGCGCAGCGGGGCGATGGATTTTTCGATCGACGGCCCGGTGACGATCCGGTCAGCCATTTCCGTAGGACAGCGCGCCTTGAATTCGCGCCAGAAGCGGTCGTCGGGCCAGTCCTCCAGCTTGGTGTCAAGCGCGCACTGGATGTAGTAGCGGCTCAGCATCGGCTTTCGCATCGAGGCGAGCGCGAAGCCGCGATGATGGTAGCAGTAGACCATGTCGGGAAATGGCGGCGTCTCCGACATGATGCCGAGCCAGCCAAATGGATAGCCTTTCTCGTAGGTCTTGAGCACCGCGGTTGGGATTGATGACCGGCTTATGCCATGGAAGCCGTCGCACCCGGCGACATAGTCGCAATCAATTCGCTGCGCGGAGCCGTTTTTGTCATAGGTTACGAATGGCCGTTGCGACGTGAGCTCGTGCAGACGGACATTGGCGGCCTCGTCGATCACCTTGCCGCCGGCGGCGTCGCGCGCGGCATAAAGGTCTTCCGTGATCGAAGTCTGACCATAGGCCAACAATTGCTTGCCGGTGAATTTCTTGGTGTTGATAAAGAATCGCGGTCGTCCCTCCCAGGCGATGGCCGAGCCGTCATGCGGATGGCCTTCCCGATCCATGCGCTCGCCGAGCCCGACGTCGCGCAACAAGTTGACTGAGCCGGCCTCTAGTACGCCGGCGCGGATGCGCTCGAGCACATAGGCGCGGCTCTGGCGTTCGAGCACGATATTATCGATGCCGTTGCGATGGAGAATATGTGAGAGCAGCAGACCGGCCGGGCCGCCCCCGATAATCGCGACTTGAGTGCGCGCAGCCGATGTCACAGCCTAAGAAAAGGGCCAATTGCGCATATTGGCAAGCGGATTTTGCCGCTACAGCGGCGAACTTCAGGCAGACTTGCATAAGGCTTGCATGAAGGCGGCATGGAAGGCTTGCATCCAGGCTTGCATCCAGGCTTGCATCGGGGGCGCGATGCCGCGATATCAATAAGCAAGTGGCGGATGTTGGCTCAGGCGCATCGCGCGTCGCCTGAGGCGATGCCAATCTTGATAACTCCCGCAAAAAAGCGATGGTGTTATGTTTGACTCATTCAAGACCTTTATTTCCGAATTTGTCGACGGCGAGAAACATCCTAGCCAGTTTGCCGAGAACGATTATCGCCTGGCCGCGGCCGCATTGTTGGTGCACGCCGCGGCGATCGACGGGGAAATTTCACCGCGCGAGCGCGACAAGCTTCACGCCGTTATCAAGCAGCGCTTCGCGCTTGATGATGCGGCAACCGACGAACTGATCGCCAAGGCGACTGAAGCCGAACACGAGTCGGTCGATCTTTATCATTTCACACGGCTCCTCAATCGCTCGCTCGATGAGCCGGGTCGCGCTCGCGTCATCGAGATGATGTGGGAGATTGTTTTCGCCGACGGCCAGCGCGACGAACTCGAGGACAATCTGTTGTGGCGCGCCGCCGACCTGTTGGGCGTGTCGCCGCAGGAGCGCATCGAATTGCGGCGGCGGATCGGCGGAGAAGCGTCATGAAATCGGTTGTCCTGATCACCGGCGCGTCGTCCGGCATCGGCGCCGCCCTGGCCAAGGTTTTTGCCGCGCATGCAAACGACCAT
>Ga0318561_10000109_pt1 | contig 18041 bp, 13 predicted proteins | sample GRESIP065b5f23_FD_202526 | JGI IMG/M metagenome (GOLD analysis project Ga0318561, IMG submission 202526) | Tropical soil microbial communities from Luquillo Experimental Forest, Puerto Rico - GRE.SIPMG.065b5f23 | ecosystem: Environmental > Terrestrial > Soil > Tropical forest > Bulk soil... | reverse complement strand
TTCTTGTTCACCGATATCGAGGGGTCGACGCGGCTGGTGAAGCTGCTGCGGGAGCGTTATGCGCAGGTCTTGGCTGAGCACCGGCGCTTGGTCCGGGCGGCCATCGCCGGGCAGCAGGGCATTGAGGTCGATACTCAGGGTGATGCGTTTTTCGCTGTGTTCGCGGGCGCGAAGCAGGCGGTGTTGTGCGCGCTAGAGATCCAGCGGGTCCTGGCGGCCCAGGACTGGCCGGCGGGGGCGCCGGTGCGGGTGCGGATCGGTATTCACACCGGTCAGGCGGTGCCGGCCGCAGGCGGGTACACCGGATTGGCGGTGCACCGGGCGGCGCGGATCTGCGCGGTAGCTCGTGGTGGCCAGGTGCTGGTATCCCAGGCGACGCAGATGATCATCGAGGATGAGGAGGAGCAGGAGCCGGGGTTCGCGCTGGTGGACCTGGGTGAGCGCACGCTTAAGGATCTCGATCGGCCGGTGCGGCTGTTCGAGCTTGCCGCGCCGGGATTTGCGCCGCAGGATTCGCCGACCGCGGGGCGGGAGCGGGCCGGCCCCCTGGGCGCGCCCCGGGAGACAGCGGGACGGCAGCAAGGGGATGGCGGGGTGACCGGTCCGCCGGCGTCGTTTGCTAGCCTGTTGCGGCAGTTGCGGGCCGAGGCCGGGCTGACCCGGGAGGAGCTGGCGGCGGCGGCGGGGCTGGGCCTGCGGACGGTCAGTGACCTGGAGCGGGGCGCGCACCGGACCGCTCACCAGGACACCGCCCGGGTGCTGGCCGATGCGCTGGGCCTGGCCGGCCCGGCACGCGGTCTGTTCGTCGCGGCGGCCCGCGGCCAGGCTGAGGCGGCGCAGGTACTGGCCGCCCGGGCTGAGGCCCCGGCGGCCTTGGCCGCGATGGTGACCTCAGCCCCGGGGCCGCCTGCGGCTTCGGTACCGCGTGAGCTGCCCGCGGATGTGGGGACGTTCACCGGGCGGGCAGTGGAGCTGGCCGAGCTGGACCTGCTGCTGCCCGGCGCAGCTGAGCGGCAGGCTCAGCCCACGGGTCCGGTGGTGATTGCGGTGGTGTCGGGGACCGCCGGGGTCGGGAAGACGGCCCTGGCGGTGCGGTGGGCGCACCGGGTCGCCGACGCGTTCCCGGACGGACAGCTGTATGTGAACCTGCGCGGCTATGACCCCGACGAGCCGGTGACACCGGGGGAGGCGCTGGCCGGGTTCTTGCAGGCGCTGGGCGTGCCCAGCTTTGACATTCCACTGGGCGAAACCGGCCAGGCGGCCCGGTACCGGTCGCTGCTGGCCGGCCGGCGGCTGCTGGTGGTGCTGGACAACGCGGCCAGCGAGGAGCAGGTGCGGCCGCTGCTGCCCGGCAGCGGTCCGGTGATGGTGGTGGTGACCAGCCGGGATGCGCTGGCCGGGCTGGTGGCCCGCGAGGGTGCCCGCCGCCTGGACCTGGACCTGCTGCCTGCGGAGGATGCCGTCGCGTTGCTGCACTCCCTGGTCGGTGCGCCGGCCGGAATCGACCCCGGAGCGGCCGAAAGGCTAGCGGAGCAGTGTGCCCGGCTGCCGCTGGCGTTGCGGGTCGCGGCCGAACTGGCCGCCGCCCGCCCAGATACGCCGCTGGCGGAGCTGGCTGCCGAGCTCGCCAGCGAGGCGGACCGGCTGGAACTGCTGGATGCGGGCGGGGACCCCCGGTCGGCGGTGGCCGCGGTGTTCTCCTGGTCCTACCGGCACCTGCCCGAGGACGCAGCCCGCCTGTTCCGGCTGCTCGGCCTGCACCCCTCCCAGGACTGGGACCCCTACGCCGCCGCCGCGCTCACCGGCACGGAGAGCCTGGCCCAGGCCAGGGGGCTGCTGGCCGTGCTCGCCCGCGCGCACCTGATCCAGCTCGCCGCGGCCGGCCGTCACCAGATGCATGACCTGCTGCGCGCCTACGCCGCCAGCCAAGCCACTGCCCGCGACACCGACCAAGCCCGGCAGGACGCGCTGACCCGCCTATTCGACTACTACCTCGCCGCCAGCGCCGCCACCATGGAATGCCTGGACCCAGCGGACCCCTACCGGCGCCCGGCGCCCCCGCCAGTGCGGTCGCCTGTGCCGGAATTCGGTGACAGGACTGCTGCTTTGGGCTGGCTGGATGCCGAACTGGGCACTCTGGTCTCGGTCACCGCCCATACCGCAAGCCACGGCTGGCCCAGCCACACCACCCGCCTGGCCGACACGCTCACGGGCTACATCTGGTCCGGCCACGCCACTGAGGGCTTGGCGATTAACCTGCACGCGCTCGATGCCGCTCGCGGCAGCGGCGACCTCGCCGCCCAATCCAAAACCCTGTTCACCCTCGGCTACCTCCACGCCCAGCAGGGTCGCAACGAGCAGGCTGCCGATTGCTATCAGCAGGCATTGGCCCTGGCCAGCGACATTGGCAGCGTGTATTTGCAGAGCTGGGCGCTGATGGGCATCGGTACTGCCCACGGCCACCAGGGCCGACTGCGGGAGTCGGCTCACTGCTATGAACAGGCGTCCGCGCTCGCCCGCGAACAAGGCGGCCAGAGCTGGGATGAAGCCATTATCGAGAACAACCTGAGTCTCACCTACATCAAGCTTGGCCGTTATCAGCAGGCAGAACAGCTCCTGCGGGGGGTCCTCAGAGTATTCCGCGAGCATGGCGACCTGTCGGGCGTGGCCTACGCACTGAGCAAACTTGGCGCGGCCCGTGGTGAGCAGGGCGGCTATCAGGAGGCGGCCGGCTACCTGCGGGAGGCGCTCGCCACGGCCCGCGAGGTAGGCGATAGGTGGGCGGAGGCCGACGGGCTGACTGTGCTTGGCCAGGTCTGCCACCGGCAGGGCCGCTATGATCAAGCCGCCGAATGCCACCGCCAGGCGCTGGCTCTGTACCGGGAGACCGGCAGCCGCGACGGGGAAGCCGAGGCGCTCAACGGCGCCGGGCAAACCCTGCTCGCTACCGGCCAGCCTGACCAGGCCCGCACCTGCCACGCCAGCGCGCTCACCCTCACCCGCCAGACCGGGGACCGCTACCTGCAAGCTTGCGCGCTGACTGGGCTCGGCGAGGTCAGCCACCGCCAGGGCCAGCATGCACAAGGGGCCGAATACCACCTGCAGGCGCTAGCCCTGTTCCAGGCGACAGGCGCACGCGGCGGGGAAGCCGAGGCGCTCAACGGCGCTGGAGAAGCCTTGCTGGCCACCGGCCAGCCAGCCCAGGCCCGCACCCGCCACACCACCGCGCTCACCTGTGCCCGTGAGACAGGTAACCGCTACCAGCAGGCCCGAGCCCACCGTGGCCTGGCCGCCGCCTGCCACGCCGCGGCCGAGCTGGATCAAGCCCACCAGCATTGGCAGGACGCGCTGGAGATCTACACCGACCTCGGCGTCCCCGAAGCCGCCCAAATGCGCGGCAGCCCCGCCGCAATAGCCGGAACCAGGACTGGATCATGAACCAGGGCCACGCCCGGCGGCCCAATGAGCGGCGCAGCCAGATGGCGCGCTGGTCTGGCAGAGGATCGCGGCCGGGCGGGCGCGGCCCGCAGCCCCGGGTGTTGCCGGCCATGTACCTGAGGACTGGCCGGGGGGTATAAATGCCTCGTGGTGACGTGTCCGTGGTGTGGTGCGTCCCAGGGGGATGACGACAGGTTCTGTGAGGACTGCGGCGCTCCTTTGGGGCGGCGCCCGTCGTGTGGTGAGCCGGCCAGGCTGGGAAAATCGCTTTGCCGTTCTTACCGGCGGCGACACACCCGGGCGCACCTGCGGCTGCTGGGCCGGGCTGGTAATGCTCCCGCCGCAGGACCCCCGGCCCGGGCCCCGGCGGTGACGATACTCGGCCCCAAAGAACCCGGATCCGCGGGCGATGGCTGAGACGACGGCCCGGGCGTATCGGGACGTCCTGGCTATCCCAGACGCCCGCGCGCTGATCGGGGCCAGCGCTGCTTCGCAAATCGGTAACTGGCTCTACAACGCGGCGCTGCTCGGATACGTGTACAGCGCGACCCACTCGGCGGGATGGGTTGGCGCCGCGACGGTCTGCCGGCTTCTCCCCTACGTGCTGCTTGGCTCGTTCGGGGGGGCCATCGCCGACCGCTACCGGCGGCGCACCGTATTGCTGGCCGGTAACGCCCTGCGGATGCTGCTCATGGCCGCCATCGCTGTGACGGTCGCCAGCGCTGGCCCGGTGGTGCTGGTCATCGCGCTCACCGCCCTGGCGTCGGCCGCTGGGTGCGCGGAGAAGCCGGCGACGATGGCGCTCCTCCCGCGCCTGGTCGGTGAGGTCCGGCTCGGTCCGGCAAATGCGCTCTTGCACACGGTCCAGGATCTCGGGGTCGTCATCGGCCCGGCGATTGGGGCGATCCTGCTCGCGGTGGCCCCGTCCTGGGTCGCGTTTGCGGCGAACGGCGCGACCTTTGTGGTTTCCGCGCTGCTGATCTTGACGATCCGTCCCGACCGTGCCCCGGCGGGCGTCCGTCCGTCCGGGATTGCCCAGCTGGCTGAAGGGCTGCGGACGGTGCGCACAACCGCGTTCGTGCCGTGGCTGATCCTGGCGGTGGCGATGGTCGAATTCACCTACGGGGCCCAGACCGTGCAGCTCGTTGTCTATGCCAGGCAATCGCTTGGGCTCGGCACTGGCGGCTACGGTCTGCTGCTGACGGCTGCCGGCGCCGGCGGATTGCTGAGCGCGCTCGTCAATGGCCGGTTGGCCACAAGCAGGCGGGTATCTCTGATCGTGATCGTCGCCGGTTCGCTGGCGTGCGCCACCCAACTCGCCTACGCCGGCGTTCAGGTGCTGACGATCGCGCTGGCGGTGACCGTGATCGGGAACGCCGGTCTCGTCTCCTGCGAGGTGGTCGGCGAGACGGCAGTGGCACGGATCGTCCCCCGCGAGGCGCTCGGCCGGGTGATCGGGATCTTCAACGCCGTATCGGTGGCCGCGATGGTCGCTGGCGCGGTCCTGGCGCCGGCCCTCGTAGCGTCCACATCGTTGCGGGCCAGCTTCTTGATCCTCGGCGCAGTCGCCTTGGCGATCACGCTTCTGTGCAGTTTTGGCCTGCGCGGACTCGATGTCCTCAACGCGCAGCGTGCCGACGCACTCGCGTCCAGGGTGAAAGTCCTTCAGGGCCTTCCGGTCACGGTCGGAGTGCCCCAGATCGTCCTGGAGCAGCTCGCCGCGGCCGCGCAGTTCTGCCCCTTGCCGCCAGGGATCGACGCCGTTGTCCAGGGAGCTCCGGCGCACGCCTTCTATGCGGTCGTAGATGGCCGTGTCGTCGTGCACCGGGACGGCCAGGCCGTGGTGCATCTCGGTCCTGGCGACAGCTTCGGTGAGCGCGGCCTGCTCGATCGCGCCCCCCGGAATGCCACCGTCACCACCGAGGTGGACACAACATTGCTCCGGGTGGAAGGCCACGCGCTGCTCGACGCTCTCGAGGCGGCGCCGGGCCTGCTGCCCGCGCTCGACCTCAGCAGCACCGCGCCTGGAGTGCAGGTCCCCCAGGGCGAGACGGTGGTGGTGGACGATCCACGCTGGGTGGAGACGTGACCACCGGCGAGCCCACCGTGGTCGTTGTTGGTGCTGGTTACGAGGGTAAGCGCCACTACTACGAGCGGCTCGCCGCACTGGGCGCGCGCCTGGTGATCGTTGACGAGCCAGGCCATTGGTCCGAGTCACTCCCAGACGAGATCGCCGGTACCAGATGGGTTGCCACGTCCATCAGCGGTGACCCAGATGCCGATGCCGCGGCAATCCTCGGCGCCCTGGACCGTTCCGGCGTTCGGGCGGATGGTGTGCTGACGTTCTTCGAGAACTACGTGTGCGAGGCCGCGCGCGTGGCCGCCGCGCTAGGGCTGCCGGGCAACCCGCCGGAGGCGGTCGACGCGGCGCGCAGCAAGGTCCGCACCCGGGAGATGTCCACGAAGCTTGGGCTGCCGACACCCAAGGCCCAGCGCGTCCGCTCCCTCGATGAGCTGTTTGCCGCTGCCGCCGAGATAGGGTTCCCCGCCGTTGTCAAGCCGGAGTTCGGCGCGAGCGCGGCGGGAGTCGTCAGGGTCGACAGCATCGAGTCGCTGCCGGGCGTGTACAAGCTCGTCCGCGCCGTCGTCACGCCCGGCCAAAAGGCGATCTTCCGGGCAGGCAGCGATCTCCTCCTGGAGGGGTACCTCGATGGCGTCGAGTTCGACGTCGACCTGATCTTGCAAGACGGCGACTGCGTGTTTTCCAGCGTGTCCCAGAACTGGCCTACCGCTGAGCCCTCGTTCCAGGAAACAGGCTTGCACCTCCCACCCGACCACAATAAGAAGGCCGTTCGCGCGCTTGTCGATCTGAGCGTGCAGACTGTTCAAGCGTTTGGGTTCCGCCGCGGCGTGCTCCACGTGGAGGGCAAGTGCACCAGCCACGGCCCGCGCGTGATCGAGGTGAACGCCCGGATGGGTGGCGCGAGGATCCACCAGATGGTCGAGGCGGTGTGGGGCGTCGACCTGATCGAAGCGCAGCTCCGCAGCTGCCTTGACCTGCCCCAGACACTCAGCCCGAGCCGTAAGCCCCGGTGCGCGATCGTCAACGCGCTCGTGTACGCCCCGGCATCCGGCCGGCTGGCTGAGCTGCCATTCGCAGATGTCGCTTCCGAGGGCGGCATGGGGGTGGAGTTGGACATCTTCGGGCAGGTCGGACAGCAAGTCACCGGTCCCGACGGCACGTTTGCGACGGTGCTAGCCGAGCTGACGCTCAGCGGGAAGAACCTGCGGCGCGCCCGGTCGATGGCCGCCCAGGTGCTGCGCGAGCCACCGCGAATACTCCCGGCATAGCTTCCCTCCGCTCTTTGCGAACCCGAGCCCCAGGCCCGGCGACCTCTGCATGACGCCGCTGTGATCGGCGCGCGAGAACTGGCGCTGGCGTGCCGGGCGAGATCACCTGCGGGTTCCTGCCCGGCGCCGCCACGCGGCCCAGGCGATGGCGAGCAGGACGGCGCTGTAAGCCACCGTGAGGGCCAGCCGTGGCCAGAACGTGGCGGGCGCGCTGTCGGCGGCGTCGAGAAGCTGGCTGGCGGCGTGAAAAGGCAGGAGGGCGGAGATGACCGTGTCTGGGTCGGCGGTGATCTGGATCCCGACGATGCCGATGAGGACCAGGACCGCTTCAAGCTCGCGTGGGAGCAGTGCACCGAGGGCCAGGCCGAGGGGGACGGCCGCGATGCCGGTGAGGATGACTCCGGCGAAGACGTCGGCGGGATGGGCCGGCCTGGTACCGGCGATCATCACGCTGGCGGTGATCAGTGAGATCACGATGCTGGCGGCTTCGAGCACGATCAGCCGCCCACTGATGAGGACGGCGGGCTGGTACCCGGCGAGGACGAGCCGCTGGTCAGCGGCGCGGGCCGGGAGCATCGAGAAGATCGCGGCGCCGCCGGCGGAGAACGCCGACGCCACCCCGCCGACGGTGACCGCGTGCGGGGAGTGCCGGTACAGCGCGCCATAGATGGCCAGCGGCAGCAGGGCAAGCAGCGCCACGGCGGTGCGCCGGCGGGCCAGGATATGGGCGTGCGCGGCGGCGACCGCGGCCAGCCGGGCGGTCATCCCTGCGGCCCGCCTTGGGCCAGGTTGCGGAGTTCGAGAACCTGGTCGGCGCGGTGCAGTTCGGTGAGCAGGTGGGTCACGACCACCACCGCCCGTCCTTGGCTGCGCCAGGCGCCGGCGTGGTGCCAGAAGTCGAGGTAGGAGCCCTGGTCGAAGCCCTGGTAGGGCTCATCGAGCAGCAGCAGGCCCGGCCGGCCAAGCAGGGCGAGGGCAAGGCTGAGTTTCTGCCGGGCACCGCCGGAAAGGTCACGCACCAGGGTGCGGGCCTGGAGCGGGACCCCGAGCGAGGCGAGCAGCTCGCGGCCTTCGGTCGCTGCCTCAGCGCGGCCGCTGGCGAACAACGCGAGGTGCTCGGCGGGGGTGAGCAGGTCGAACAGCGCCGGCTCTTGCGGGCAGTACCCGGCGCCGGAGCGACGGTGGACGGTCCCGGTGTCCGCGGTCTCCAGCCCGGCGCAGATCCGCAACAGGGTGGTCTTGCCGGACCCGTTCTCGCCGGTGACTGCCACGATCTGCCCCGGGTGAGCCTGCAGGCCGACGTCGCGGAGAACGGGCCGGCGGCGGTAGGACTTGCCTAGGCCGGTCACTGTGAGTAGCGGCGCCGGCTGGCTGCCGGTGGCAGGGCTGGGCTGGTTGCCCATGCGCGGTGTAGCTCCTAAAATCGATTGACGACGCTATCGTAGTACTACATGATCGTAGTCGATGAGCCGGTGGTTGGCCGGGTATTCCTGGGGGCCGGGTGGCAGAGCAGGGTGGCGCCGGGTCCACGCTGGGCCCACTGGAGGCTGAGGTGATGGCCGTGCTATGGCAGACCGGCACGCCGCTGCCGGTCCGCGAGGTGGCCGCGGAGCTGAACGCCGGGCGGGATGCGCCGCTGGCCTATACGACGGTGATGACGGTGATGTCCCGTCTGGCGGGCAAGGGGATCTTGGCCCGGTCCCGGTCGGGGCGCAGGTTCGTGTACGCGCCGGTGGCCGCCGACACCGCCGAGATCGCGGTGCGCGGCGTGCTGGCGGAGTTCGGCGACGCCGCGCTGGCCCGGTTCGTGGAACGGGCGGAACTGGATCCGCGGCTGCGCGAGCGGCTGCGGCGGCTGATGGAGCAGCAGTGATGCGCAGCAAGCTGAGGCTGCCCGCCACGGTTTCATGCTGGGTGCTGCTGACGCTTGCGGTCTTGGGCCACGCCGCCCTGGCGGTGCTGGCGGTGGCCGAGTTCGCCACCCTGGGCTGGCCGCTGCCGACCTGGTTCGACACTGGCGCGGTCACGCTGGTGCTGGCCACCGCAGCGGTGGGGCTGGCCGCCAGCACACTCGTGGCGGTGCGGGCGGTGGCCGGTGCGCGGGCCCTGCGGGCATTGATACGCGCTGGCAGTCGCCCGGTCCCGTCTTTTATCCAGAACGAGGCGGCCGCGCTGGGCTGTGCTGCCAGGCTGGATGTGGTCGTGGGCGAGGAGGCCTTCGCCGTTACCTACGGCGTGATCCGGCCACGGATCCTGGTCAGCACGGCCCTGACGACGGCGCTGACCCCGGCCGAGATTGGCGCCGTGCTGGCCCACGAGCACGAACACCTGCGGCACCGGGATCCGTTGCGACTGTTGGCCGGCCGCCTGTTCGCCGCCTGGGCCTGCTGTCTGCCCGCCGCCCGGTGGCTGGCTGGCCGGGCCGCGCTACGCCACGAGCTGGCCGCCGACCGCGCGGCCGCTGGCTGCGCGGGGCGCGGGGTACTGGCCGGCGCGCTGCTCAAGCTGGCCTCCAGGCCGGTCTGCCCGGCGATCGCGGCGGCCAGCCCCGCTGGGGACGGGCCGCGGTCGCTGGAGGCCCGGGTCACCCAGCTGGAGGCGGGCCGGCCGCCACGGCAGCGTCCCGCGGTGAGCCGGCTGCTGGCCAGCGCCGGGACCCTCGCGCTGCTGGCGCCAGCGTCCTTGTGCTGCGCGGCCATGTCCCAGTTCATGCCAGGAGGCGTGCTGTGAGCCGTACTGCGCCGGCCCGGCGATGGCGTCGACTGGGGTGAGGACCAGGCGGAGCTGCCCCCGGCGGACCGGCGCCGCATGATGGCGCAGGTGCTGCCCGGATGGGCGTGACGCCGCACGGACACTGACGCGAGGTACTGGGCATGCGATGGCTGGGGCCAAGCAGCGAAGCGGAGATGGTCGCGCTGTTCTTGCGTACCGAACTGCCCGCCGCCCGCTTCCGGGACACCCTCAGGGCGCTGCTGGAGAGCCACGGATTGCCCGAGTCCGTCATCACCACGCCCGATCTCGCCGACGACGCCGAGAATCAGGCGCGGCTGCGGCTGCTGACCGAGCATCGCGAATACGGCACCCGTACCGGGCTGTTCGAGGACTTCCCCGACGACGTTAGCTGGCAGTGGATGGCCATCGCCCCCGCTGAGCTCGCCACGGTCCGGTATATCGACTACGACTACTGGGTCGAGCTGTCGGGCGGCACCCGGCTGGCGGTCGACGCTGCCCCGCGCATCCGCGCCGGTGTAGCGCCGTTCGGGGTGTCGAGCGACTGGGCGCTGGGCATGGCGCGCGAGGTTGCCCGCGGGGCCCGGTTCCCGCCGCTGATCCTGGTCACCACCGGGCCCGGCGGCGACCTGGTGGTGCTGGAAGGCCACGCCCGGCTGACCGCCTACATGCTCGCCCGCGACCAGCTGCCGCCGGAACTGGAGGTCCTGGTCGGTTCCTCCCCGGCGATGCCCGGCTGAGGGCCTCCGGGATGACAGCAGTCGCGTGCGCCTGGGGCTTTGGGCATTTTGTACCGATATGAATGAGTAGCCCTGTGTCAAGCTCCGGGTTTGATCTGGCCTGAAGTGAAGGTTGTACCCGGTCATGCGGCCCTGGTCGGTGCCGGTGGCTTGGGTGGCGAGCAGGCGCTGGAGGCCGCGGTGGCGGGCGGGGTCGTAGGCGACGCCGTGGTGCCAGCAGTCCCAGATCACATATAGCCAGGCGCGGGCGAGGATCCGGACCGCGGTGAGGGTGGTCTTTGCCGCGGGCGATCGCGGCGTTGTAGGTGTGGGCGGCGCAGGGCTGGCGTGGCGAGAGCCGTCGGCGAAGTTGGCCAGCGTTCACCAGGGTTCACTACCGTGGGACGATCTGAGCCAGTCCGGCGGACGGCTTAGGCGATCCACGCGACCCGACCCCCTATCGCAAGTCAAGTAGTGATGGCCCGCTGGCACCGAGCCTCTGGGCTGCGTGCCGCCCGGTGGCGCTACATGCTGAGCTGGTCCAGCGCGGCGAGCCAGGCCTCGGTGTAGGTGGGGAACTGGGCGACCTGGTCGAGCAGGACGCGGATGGGGATCTGTGCGCGGATCGCCAGGGCGGCGTAGTGAATCCACTCGCTGGCCAGCGGCGCGACAGCCCAGGCGCCGACAAGAACAGCCCGGTCGCGGTCGGCGAGCACGGCGACGGCACCGCGCGGGTCACGCTCGTAGGTCCAGGACCGGTCCACCGAGTCGGCGACGCTGATCTCGGCGGTGGCGGTGGCGATGCCGCGGTCGGTGGCCTGGGCGGCGGTCAGGCCGACCGCGGCGATCTCGGGGTCGGCGAACACCACCCGCGGGATCCCCTCGTAGGTGGCGGCGCGGTCGCGGCCCAGGATGTTGTCGGCGGCGACGCGGCCCTGGTAGGTGGCGACGTGGGTGAACAAGGCGACCCCGGTGACGTCCCCGGCCGCCCACAGGCCTTCCCCGGCGCGGCAGTGCTCGTCGACGGCGATCGCGCCCCGCCGGGTCAGCTGTACCCCGGCGGTGTCCAGGCCGAACCCCGCGGTTCTCGGAGTGCGGCCGGCGCCGAGGATCACCACGTCGGTTTCCACCTGGCTGCCGTCATCCAGCATGACCACCGTCGCCCGGCCGGCCATGCGGGCGCTGACCGGGGTGACTCCGGTGTGGACGGTGACACCCTGCGCGGACAGGGCCTGGGCGGCCAGTTCGCCCACACGCGGGTCCTCCCGATCGATGAGCCGGCCGGCCCGCTGGACGATGGTGACCTGCGCGCCCATCCCGGCGTAGAACTGGCCGAGCTCGACGCCGACCGCGCTGCCACCGACCAGCAGCACCCGGGACGGGATGTCACGCACGTTGATGGCTTCCCGGTTGGTCCACACCGCTACCTGATCCAGGCCCTCGGCCGCCGGGCGGACCGGCTCCGATCCAGTGGCGATCACCACGTGATCGGCTTCCAGCAGCTGCCCGCCGGCCTCGACCCGGCCGGGCCCGGCGAGCCGGGCGGGGCCCTTGATGACGGTCGCCCCGGCTTGCTCGTAGCCGTTGACCTGGGCGGTGTCATCCAGGTGGCGGACCATGTAATCGTGGTAGTCGCGCAGCCCCGGCCAGTCGATGGCGGGGGTGGCCACTCCGGCGGCCCGGCTGGCCTCGGCCCGCACCTCCGGCGCGCGCAGCAGCGTCTTGGATGGCATGCACGCCCAGTAGGCGCACTCCCCGCCGATCAGCTCCCGCTCGATGACCGCGACCCGCCGCCCGGCTGCCAGCAGCCGCCCGGCGGCGGCCTCCCCGCCCATGCCCATCCCGATGATGATCACGTCGAACCTGTCCACCCGCACCTCCCGAGGTGAGTTACCGAGCTAACGGCTGCCCGCCGACGCTGCGGCAGCTGCCGGAGCCGCGGCCTGCCCGCCAAAGCCCGCAGCGGTAGACGTCTGCGATGGCGGCTATGGCCCCTCCGAGGGGCCCGTGGGGATGCGGACACAGTCGGCGAGCACGGCGGCGTTGTCGGCAACCAGCGACCTGGCCAGCATGACCAGGTCGGCTACCCGCGGGTCGGCGACCTTGTACCAGGCGAACCGGCCGGAGCGGCGGACCTGGACATATCCGCAGTCCGCCAGGCAGGCCAGGTGGACCGAGACCCGGCCCTGGGACAGGCCGATGTGCTTCACGCACTCAGACACGGTGTGCTCGGCGGGCAGCAGGAACTCCAGCAGCCGCAGCCGGGCCGGGTCGCCGAGTGCGCGGAAGAACTTGGCCACCAACTCAACGCCGTCGGCGGCCGCTGGCAGCAGCGCCCGGGCTGCGGGGCTCGCGGGCGGCGCTGCCGCTCGCACGTCGGGCGCCCGGAAGGCCGGGAGTGCCTGCTCGGCCATGGACCACCTCCTCCCGCCATCATATTGCAATATTCGCGTAGACGAATGTATAGTCCCCGTACATCCTCATATTCGCTCCAGCAAATGTATCAGCGGCCCGCACAGCGGCGCCGCTGACCGGGGAAGGAACGATCATGTGGTATGACCTGGTCATCATCGGCTCGGGAGGCGCGGCGTTCGCCGCCGCGATCACCGCACGGGACGCCGGCGCCTCGGTCGTGATGATCGAGCGCGGCACGATCGGCGGCACGTGCGTGAACACCGGGTGCGTGCCGTCCAAGGCGCTGCTGGCCGCCGCCGCGGCCCGGCACGACGCCCTCAGTCAGCGGTTCCCCGGAATCGCCACGCAGGCGGGCCCGGTCGACATGGCGGCACTAACCGGCGGCAAAGACGACCTGGTCGCGGCGATGCGGGTCGGCAAGTACACGGGCCTGGCCGCCGACTATGGCTGGCAGATCCTCGCCGGCACCGCGCGGTTCAGCGGCGTCCCGGACGCGCCGGTGCTGCAGGTGCGGCTCAACGACGGCGGCACCGCGAAGGTCGAGGCCGGGCGCTACCTGGTGGCCACCGGGGCGGCGCCCTGGATACCGCCCATCAGCGGGCTCGCCGGCGCCGGCTACCTGACCTCCGCCACCGCGATGGAGCTGACCGAGCTGCCGGAGTCGATGCTGGTGATCGGCGGGAACGCGGTCGGCCTGGAGGTGGCGCAGCTGTTCGCCCGGCTCGGCGTCACGGTCACGATCGCCGAGGCGCTGGACCGGCTCGCCCCCTTCGACGAGCCCGAGGTGTCCGCCGCGATCGAGGACGTCCTCGACGAGGAGGGCATCGGCATCCTCACCGCGGCGGTCATCACGTCGGTACAAGGTGATGCCACCGCCCGTTCGGTGACCATTAAGACCGCAGGAGCGCCGAAGCGGGAACTGGCGTACGGGCAGATCCTGGTCGCGGCCGGGCGCCACCCGGTCACCGCCGGGCTGAACCTGGACGCAGCCGGGGTGAAGACCGGCAGGCGCGGCGAGATCATCACCGACGAGTCCGGCCGGACGGCGAACCCGCGGATCTGGGCGGCCGGGGACGTCACCGGTGGCCCGCAGTTCGTCTACGTCGCCGCCGCACAGGGATCCGCGGCCGCCGCCAACGCTCTTTTCAATGCAGAACGGGCGGTGGACTACACCGCCCTGCCCCGGGTCACCTTCACCAGCCCCGCGATCGCCTCAGCCGGGATGACCGAGGCCGAGCTGATCCGGCAGGGGGTGGCGTGCGACTGCCGGGTCCTGCCGCTCTCTGCAGTGCCGCGCGCGGTCGTCGCCCGCGACACCCGCGGGATGGTCAAGCTGGTGGCCGAGGCCGGCACCGGGCGCGTCCGCGGCGTACACGCCGTCGCCGACGGTGCCGGGGAGATGATGACCGCCGCCTCCTACGCGATCCGCGCCGGAATGACCGTCGCCGACCTCGCCGCGGCGTGGGCGCCCTACCTGACCATGTCCGAGGGCCTGCGGCTGGCCGCCCAGGCGTTCAGCCGCGACGTGTCCCGCCTGTCGTGCTGCGCGGCCTGACCCACCGGAAGGGAGAACCTATGACTGACCTCACCGACCTGACCCGGTTCACCAGCGGCAGCATCGCCGGCCGGCAAGAACGCCTGCCAGGCCCGCTCCGCGAGCTGCACCGCGCCGTGCTGCGCCGGTTCCTGGCCACCGGCGCGCCACCCACGGCACGGTGGCTGCGGCAAGCCGCCGCCGATGCGGGGCTGGACGCCTCGGCCGTGGACGACCTGGCCGCCGCCGACACGGTGCACGTGGTCAACGGGGTGGTGACCGTCGCCTACCCGTTCTCCGGCACCCCCACCCCGCACTGGGTCGAGCTGGACGGCCAGCCAGCCGTGTACGCGATGTGCGCGATCGACGCGCTGGGCCTGCCGCTCATGACCGGCCGCGACGGCCGGATCACCTCCGCCGACCCGCACGACCGCACCCCCATCGTCGTATCGGCCCGCGGCAGCACGTGGTCGTGGGCCCCGTCTTCGGCAGTCGTCGTCGCCGGCCGGGCCACGGACTGCGGCACCGAGTGCAGCTCGTTCGAGACGATGTGCCCGAATACCGTCTTCCACGCCAGCGCCGAGTCCGCACGCGCCTACCTGACCCGCCACGGCGACCTCGACGCCCAGATCCTGGACCAGGACACCGCCATCGAATGCGGCCGCCTCAACTTCGGCGCCCTGCTCACCGGCCCGGCCTAACCCGCCGCTGGTCACTAAGGAACAGCAATGCTCGAGTAGCACAAGACCCTGGACGAGCTGGCCGAGGCTGTCGCCACCGCCCTAGGTGACCTGGCAGCAGGCCCAACCCTCAGTAAGGAGAACCCCAGATGCTAGAGCCCCTCTTCGACGCAGAACTCGACTACCAGCCCGGCATGCCACCGCTGACCAGCGAGGGCGACGGGACCCTCATCGGAAGCGGCGACGGCGCGGTCCACGGACCGAAGCTGACCGGCAAACTCGAATGGACCCTGTTCGAACAACCCGGCAGCACTATGTGCGCGATGGCACCAGTGGCCAGGATCACCACCGGCGACGGCGCCCAGATCCGCTTCGAAGGCCGCGGCTACGGCATCCGCTCCGGTCCAAGCGACCCGAGCTGGCGGGTCGCGGCGACCCTCTACCTCACCACCGACGACAGCCGCTACTCCTGGCTCGACGGCGCGCTGGCCCTGTGGGAAGGCGAGTTCAACGATGCTACCCACCACGCCCGGTATAGCGCCTTCATTTAACTGGCCGCCGCGAATGTGCCGATGGACGGCGCGCTGCTGGGGTGGCGCCGGCGACTCCCGCCGCCGCAGGCCCGGAACACCCTGGCAATGCGCCGGGGACTCGGGAGAAACCGCAGACCCGGACGGTCACCGGCTGCCGGATGCGGGTTGCGCACAGCCGAGGGGAAATGCGTAGTGCTGGGCACATGGCCGGGGTTACGCTGCGGCGTGGCCCAGCGCAAGCGGCAGGGGTGTCGGCCCGTGCCCGACCCGGGCGTGCTGCTCGCGCAGCTTCGTTCTCCGGATGAACAAATGCGGGTGAAGGCGCTGCACCGGGTCTGCCCGTGTGGTGCCGGGTTCGTGGTGTATGAGCGGTTCCGCAGCGAGGTGAAGCGGCTGCAGAAGGATCCGAGCCCCCGGGTGCGGGCGGCGGCGCTGCATGCCGAGCAGGACGCTTGCCTGATCGAGGAGCTGGACGCCAGGCTGGACCGGGCCGAGGAGCAGGGCTTGCGGTATGCCGACGCGGACTGGGTACGGGCGAAACGCCGCCGTCAGGCGACCCGGTACTGGCTGCCGCTGTGACCGCGGCGGGTGCGGTTATTGTCGTGACAGGCGGTGATGCCCAGCAGCACTTCCAGCTCGGCGGGCAGTCACTGCCCGCACACTTCACGGCAGTGATTGTCACTCCGGCCCAGCCTGCCGAGTCGATATGCGTTCAGGGCCCCGACGCTATCGCTGCCAGATCCTCACTCATCGTGACGGCCACGGCAGCGAACTGGTCTGCTCCGAGCCGGAATGTCTAGTGGGGGCCACAACCGCGACAGCATCCAGAGGCGTGTGCCTGCACCTTTGGTACATTTTATAGCAATATGCGTAGAATGAGTGAGACTACAAATGAGACTGCGCAGCCTTACGGGTGCATGACCGGCTTGATGTATTGCCTGGTCAGAGGTGGCGGAGGATAGGAGATTCGAACTCCTGAGGGGTTGCCCCCAACACGCTTTCCAAGCGTGCGCCCTAGGCCACTAGGCGAATCCTCCGGCGGCAAGCTTACCGGGCCAGTCCGGCCGCCAGCAGCCGGTGGTAGCCGGCAGCCCTGGGCCATGAGCTCCCGGCCGCCGCCAGCGCCGGACCGCACCGGGTATGGGCGCGGGCTGACGGTGCCCGTGGCTAGACTGGCCTGTGACCCCTCGCACGGCGTTATCTCGCCAACTCCCCCAGGGCCGGAAGGCAGCAAGGGTACGCGGGCTCTGGCGGGTGTGCGGGGGGTCCCTTCCCGTCCGGCGAGGATGCAGATCATGGCAGGCGACGCCCCCGGCACTGCGCGCGGTAACCGGGCCCAGCCCGGTCCAGCGCCCCCCGCTGCCCCGCTGGCCCTGTACCGCAAGTACCGGCCGGCCAGCTTCGCCGAGGTCAAGGGCCAGGAGCATGTCACCGAACCGCTCCGGCAGGCGCTGCTCAACGGGCGCATCCACCACGCGTACCTGTTCAGCGGGCCCCGCGGCTGCGGCAAGACCTCCAGCGCCCGGATCCTCGCCCGGTCGCTCAACTGTGAGCAGGGACCCACCCCAGACCCATGCGGGGTGTGCCCGTCCTGCGTCGCGCTGGCCCCGCTGGGGCCGGGCAGCATCGACGTGATCGAGATCGACGCGGCCTCGCACGGTGGCGTGGATGACGCCAGGGACCTGCGGGAGCGTGCCTTTTACGCGCCGGTGTCCGGGCGGTTCAAGATCTACATCATCGACGAAGCGCACATGGTCACCCGGGAGGGCTTCAACGCCCTGCTCAAGCTGGTGGAGGAGCCGCCGCCGCACCTGAAGTTCGTCTTTGCCACCACCGAGCCGGAAAAGGTCATCGCGACGATCCGGTCGCGCACCCATCACTACCCGTTCCGGCTGGTGCCACCGGCGGTGCTGCGCGAGCTGCTGGAAGAGATCCTGGCGGCAGAGCAGGTCAGCTACCAGCCGGCGGTGCTGCCGCTGGTGGTACGGGCCGGCGCTGGTTCGGTCCGGGACGCGCTTTCCGTCCTTGACCAGCTGCTTGCCGGGTCAGGGCCAGAGGGCCTGGTCTACGACCGGACGGTGGCCCTGCTTGGTTACAGCGATGACAGCCTGCTGGATGAGACGGTGGACGCGTTCGCCGCCGGGAACGGGGCCGCGGTCTTCCAGGCCGTGGACAAGGTGGTGGAGGCCGGGCACGACCCGCGGCGGTTCGCGGCCGACCTGCTGGACCGGCTCCGCGACCTGATCATCCTGGCGGCAGTGCCGGGGGCGGGCCACAGCGGGCTGCTGGACGCGCCGGCCGACCGGCTGGAGCGGATGTCGGAGCAGGCCGGCCGGTTCGGCCAGGCAGAACTCACCCGCGCCGCGGAGATCCTCAGTGAGGGCCTGATCCAGATGCGGGGCACCACGTCGCCGCGCCTGCTGCTGGAACTGATGTGCGCGCAGGTGCTGCTCCCGGCCGCCAGCACCGGTGAGAAAGCGCTGCTGGCCCGGCTGGAACGGCTGGAGCACCAGCTCGCGGGCCTGGGAAAGGGCGGGAGCGTGGCGGCGGGCGGCCCAGCGCGGCCGGACCAGGCTGCTGGCGAGCAGCCACCCGGCCGGCCAGCCCGTGACGACACAGCCTCGCGGGGTCAGGACCGTGG